>Ga0307379_10002028_pt1 | contig 30725 bp, 19 predicted proteins | sample UN2MG_FD_202237 | JGI IMG/M metagenome (GOLD analysis project Ga0307379, IMG submission 202237) | Soil microbial communities from Risofladan, Vaasa, Finland - UN-2 | ecosystem: Environmental > Terrestrial > Soil > Coastal area > Acid sulfate soil | place: Finland: Risofladan, Vaasa | collected...
TTGAAAACTGCCTCATAATCGGAAACACGGCGGATGGCAGCGGTGGCGGGCTCTTCAGGTTCGAGGGCAGCATGGTGGCGTGCACAGTTAAACAGAACTCCGCGAGCCATGACGGTGGAGGTCTCCATGATTGCAGTGCAGAGATCGCCCGGTGCTCCATACTCTCGAACTGGACAGAATACGGAGACGGGGGTGGGCTATCCGAAAGCACTGGGAGCATCGATAATTGTGTAATCAGCGACAACGGCATCCAGGGAGCAGGGGGCGGTCTTTACCAATGGAGAGGCAATATCGCCAATAGCCGGATTACCGGCAACGCAGCCGTTTTTACAGGAGGGGGGATGTATGATTGTGAAGGAGACATTCTAAACTGCCTTATAGACGATAACTGGACAGGAAACTTCTCTAGCACGGACGGTGCCGGGATACACGTATGGGTGGGAAACATAGAATACTGCACAATAAGCAACAACACTGGCTCCGGCCTTTGCGATTGCCATGGAATTATCAAGGGCTGCACGATTTCCGGTAACGTGTCGTGGATGGGAGCGGGCTTGGACTCTTGCTCTGGAACGCTTGAAGACTGCGTCATCAGGGACAACTTCGCAGACATGGGTTGTGGAGGCGGTATATACGACTTCGACGGACAGATCAAGAACTGTTTGATAATCAATAATGTTGCTGACTACAACGCGGGAGGTGGCCTGGGCCATTGCCAGGGGATGGTCCAGAACTGCACAATAGCTCACAACTCGGCAGCAGAAAACGGCGGCGGCGTTTACTTCCATACAGGCGCCATCACCAACTGCATTATCTGGGGCAACGGCGATGCAGGGGAAGTGGGGCCGGACCGTTGCACGCCATCTTACAGCTGCATTCAAAACTGGACGCAAGGCGGCGTTGGCAACATCAGCCAAGACCCGGTCTTCGCAACTGGGCCACTGGGTGACTACTATCTGTCCTCCCTGACGGCGGGTCAGGATGCGGATAGCCCCTGCATCGACGCCGGCAGCGACACGGCCGAGAACCTCGGCCTGGACAAGCTCACCACCCGGAGCGACGGAGGCGCCGACAAAGGAACCGTCGATATGGGATACCACTATCCCATCTTCGCCGTGACCATCCAGACCTCCCTTAATGACAACGAATTCGGCCCAGGGGATGACCTCGAAGCATACCTGAGCGTGGAGAACCATGGCTCTGAAGTCGTAGTGGACGTTTATATAGGGTTGATTCTGCCCGACGGGAGCGTCCTCTGTATTGGGCCGGATGGTGCCTATTTCGGCATCTTCCCCTTCGCAACGTCGGTCTTTCTTGACTGCAACGCCACCATAGACCCTCTGAAGATACTGGACCTAACCGTGCCCGGCAATGCTCCCCCAGGAGACTGCGCTTATGCCGCCGCGGTCTCCCAAACGGGGGAGCAGGCCTTCTTACGCACGTCAGTGAGTTCGTTTACGATTAGTGGCGGTTGAGTTCACGCAAACCTAAGAGATAGGAGCAATTCACTATGAAAGCACTTATTCAAATCACTGTGCTTTGCTTATCTCTCCTTCTTGCTTATCCCACACTTGCGGCCGAGTATCACGTCAATCAGGACGGCACGGGCGACTTCACGGTTATTCAGAACGCGATCGATGCCGCCGTGGATGGCGACACCATCATCGTCCACCCGGGCACCTACTATGAGAACGTGGGGTTCAAGGGCAAGAATATCGTCCTGAGATCGATGGATTCTGAGGATTGGGACGTAGTTGAGGCGACGATCATCGACGGTCGGCAGCTCGGCTCAGTGGTCGAGTTCTCGGGCGCGGAGGACGAGGCGTGTTTGCTTTCGGGTTTTACGATGACAAACGGCTCAGCGACCAATGGCGGTGGGATATTCGGCGGATTGGAGGATGGACCCCATTCAATGGCTTCGATCTACAATTGTATCATCTACGGCAACACTGCAAGTTCGGGTGGCGGGTTTTGTGGCTGCGACGGTCGAATCAAGGGCTGCTGGATTGCCGGGAATCAGGCATCAGGCGGTGGGGCCCTCTATGATTGTCGGGGTGAGATCGTTCGTTGCGTCATCTCCGGCAATATCGGCGCGTATGGTGGTGCGATTCGCGCCTGCGATGGCCTATTTGCCAACTGCCTCATCTGCGATAACTCCGCGCCAGAGGGGGGTGCGATTTGGAGTTACGAGAGATCGCCCACAATCAGGAACTGCACCATAGCTGGCAACTTGGCCGAGGAAGGAGGGGGGATTTACGAGTTTAGCGGGAAGATATTCAACAGCATCGTCTGGGGTAACTGGGCCCCTGAAGGCCCCGATGTTTACCCAGATGACTCATCGTTCACATCGTTCAACAGCTGCATTGGCCATTGGGAGGCTTCGGGCGCGGGCAACATCTCCGACGACTCGCTGTTCGTCGATGCTGTTGACGGCGATTACCATCTTTCCGCTTATTCGCCGTGCATTGACACGGGAAGTAATTCTTATGTCGCAGGCCTCAGGGACGTTGAGGGTGGTCCGAGAATAGCCAACCGGATTGTTGACATGGGGGCCTATGAGTACCCTGTCGGCTGCTACGTCTATGTAGAAGCCGACAGGCAGACCTACGGAACTGGCGAGACCGCCAAGCTATCGATCCACGCGGGAAGCTCGGACACTGAGCGGCAGGTTGACGTCTATGCGGCGATCGAAGTTCCCGGCGGACAACTGTTTTTCATCCCATCGCTATCTGCTGATATGACCCCCTGGATTGCCGACGTATCCCTTGGGCCGGAGAGTGCTTTTGTCGATACGTTCGGCTACGAATTGAGTGACACAGCCCTTGAAGGCAACTATACGGTTTATTCGGCGGTTTATGAGCACGGCTCGATGGATTCAAGCGCTATGCTCACCGATCTCTCTCAGACCTCGTTCATATGCCACAGCGACAGGCCGATCACATACGAGGTCAAGGAAAACGGGTCCGGAGATTTCAAGAGCATCCAGAAAGCCATCGACGCCGCCCGTGATGGCGATACTGTCATCGTCCACCCGGGGACGTATTATGAGAACATCCAGTTCGGAGGACGAAATGTGACGCTGAGATCAACGGACCCTAGCGATTCCGACATCGTATCCGCTACGATCATCGATGGACAAGAACTGGGGCCAGTTGTCGCATTCGATGGCACAGAGGATGAGACTTGCCAGCTCGCTGGAATGACGATTACCAACGGTTGGAGCGAATATGGGGGAGGAGTATGGGGCGCCTCCAAGTGGACGCATCACGCGAAGGCCTCGATTCTCAATTGCGCGATAGAATCTAATTCCGCTGAATGCGGCGCCGGTATCGCAGCGTGCGACGGCCTTATCACAGAGTGCGCGATCAGCAATAACTGCGCCGGCGAGTACGGTGGAGGTCTTTACGGCTGCCAGGGCATCATACAACGCTGCAGCGTCTTCATTAACACCGGGCACGACGGCGGAGGGCTAGCGGGTTGTCACGGTGAGATCATATCCTGCGAGATAATCGGCAACGGCGCCTTGTTCGATGGGGGCGGATTCTATCAATGCAGCGGCAGGATCGCGGGCTGCACGATTGATGACAACTGGACCTATGCCGGGGCGGACACCGATGTTGGCGGAGGCGGGCTTGCACGTTGCCATGGTCTGATCGAGGATTGCATCATCTCAAACAACTCGGCAGAAGGGGACGGCGGAGCCTTGTTTGTCTGCAAGGCCACGGTCCTCAACTGTACCATTACCGGCAACCGCGCCGACTTTGGCGCCGGGCTCTATCGGTGCAATGGGACGATCAGCAACTGCATTATTTGGGCCGACAACGCGACTCCAGGCCACGAGATGTACTCCTGTGACGCCACTATTACGTATTCCTGCATTAGGAACTGGACCGGCGAGGGCAACATCTCGGATGACCCGATGTTCGTTCCCGGCCCGTTCGGCGACTACTACCTGCACCCCAACAGCCCCTGCATCGATGCCGGCAGCCAATCGGCGGAGGAGGCGGGCGTATCCGATAGGACGACGCAAGCTGACGGGACGCCCGACAGCGGGACTGTCGATATGGGCTACCACTATCCGATTCCAGGCGTGCCAATTGAGGCGGAGGTGTTCTGCTCGCTGAACGCGGACGAGTTCGCGGCGGGTGATGTCTTGCAGGGCTTTATGAGCGTTGAGAACCGAGGCGCGGATGTTGTGGTGGACATCTTCGCCGCAATCGTGCTGCCGGACGGTTCGATGGTCTCGCTCACCCAAGACGGTTTCGGAGTTGGCATCTGGCCCTGGTATTCCGATCTGATCCTGCCTTCTGGCTTCGCCGCAGGGCCTGAGATGGTCTTCGAACTAGTTATCCCAGCCGAGGCTGCACCTGGCAGCTATACGTTCCTCACCGCGGTCTCCCGCGCGGGCACAGGCTCCTTAGGCATCCTCTCCGTTGACCAGTGCCCGTTTCAGATCTACGAGGCGGTCGGCTCCCACTATTACGTCGATGGCCAGCTGGGTGACGACTCTTATGACGGGTCCGAAGGCTCCCCCTGGAAGACGATAAACCGCAGCCTTCGCTATGGGGGAGCCGAGGCGGATCCGATCACGATCCACGTCGCGGCCGGCTCCTACGCTGCCTCGACCAACGGCGAGATCTTCCCACTCAACATGAAGAGCTGGGTGTCCGTCGTCGGCGATAGTGCGGAAAATACTATTCTCGACGGAGAGATGTACTCCAGACATATATTCTACTGTATCAATGTGACCGGCGCAACAATTGAACGATTGACCATTACGGGAGGCACAGGGAGTCATTGGGACTATGAACATGAAGAAAACGGCGGCGGCGGCATATATTCCTGCAACAGCGATCTCAAAATACTAGACAATATAATAACGGAAAACGGTGCAAGTGAGACGTCATTCAGTTCCGGTGGGGGGATATACTGTAGGTATAGCGCCACTGAGGTCAGAAACAATGTGATTGAGAATAATCATGCTCAATTCGGGGGAGGCATCTCGTCTATAGGAGCAGAGAGCAGAATCGTTATCGAAGCTAACATCATACGTGGCAACAGGGTACAATCTCAGGGAGCGGGGATCAATGCAGCCAATCCGATTATTGAGAACAACCTGATTATTGGCAACAATGTGGGCTGGGGCAAAGCTGGTGGGATATACTGTGGCAGTTTTGGTGGTTTTAGCACAGTAATTGATAACTGCACATTTAAGGGGAATTACTCAGGGTGGGGCGCAGATGCAATAGAGAACGAAGATGGCCGCATTGATGTCCGGGATTGCATCTTCATAGGTCAAACCAATCATAACATCGGAACGCCGACGTATTGCTGCGTCTGGCAGGGATACGGCCTTTATTCCGGCGAGGGGAATATCGAATGCGATCCGATGTTCACGACCGGACCGTTTGGTGATTACTACCTCGACCCGGAGAGTCCTTGTATAGACGCCGGCAGCATGTCGGCAGAAGAGGCCGGGCTCTCCGACCGGACGACGCAGGACGACTGCACCCCGGACACCGGCACGGTCGATATGGGCTATCACTACCCTATCCCGGCAGGCGAACGACCGATCGCACATATCGATTCGATATTGCCCAATCCGGCTACACAACACATGGACACGATTCGATTCGTCGGGCACGGGACCGATACTGACGGGGCCGTGCAGAGGCACGAATGGTCCTCCGACCTCGAAGGGATTCTCAGCACCAACAACCGCTTCAGCTACCCCGCATCGTGGCTGGAATTGGGCTCGCACATCATCTCCTACAAAGTGCGGGACAATTTGGGCGTCTGGTCAGAAGCGGCTACCGAAAAGCTCGTCATTGAGGCTCAGTTTCCGAGACCGGTGGCCTACATCGATTCGATATCGCCGAATCCCGCGATATACGGCAGGGACACAATTGAATTCCGCGGCCATGGCACCGACAAGGATGGGGGAATCGAGGCTTACCAATGGAGTTCCAACCTGGACGGCGTTTTATCTTCTGAGAAGAGCTTTCAAAAACCAGCAGCCGGTCTTTCGCTAGGCACGCAAACTATTTCATTGCGGGTTCAGGACGATGATTCTCAGTGGTCGGAGCCGGCCACTGAAAGGCTTGTGATTTGGGCTGAGGGTACGCAGCACCTCTACGTGAATGGCCAGGCCTGCGATGATTTGGGCGATGGCTCCCTCAACGCACCGTTCAAGACTATTAGCTGCGCCCTGGGTTTAGCCGTGGTCTCCCAAACGAGTCCGGCGGTCATCCACGTTGCGGCCGGCACGTATTCGGCGACCACGAACGGCGAGATCTACCCTCTCACGATGAGAAGCCTCGTGTCCATCTCAGGCGCCGGCGCCGACACAACCATTCTCGACGGGGAGTACTCCGCCTATCATATAATTCGCTGCATTGATGTGGAGAACGTCATTGTGGAGGACCTCACGATGACCGGCGGCTCGGCCTATGGTGAGTCGGAGGCTGATCAGTCCGGCGGGGCAGTGTATTGCGTCAACAGCTCTTTGCGAATCCAGAGCAACATAATAACGGATAACCACGCGGTCAACGGCGGTGCCATATACTGCCGCGACAGCGCACCAGACATCATAAGCAACACAATCAGCGACAACGCATCGCGCGACTACGGCGCCGGCATCTGCTGCGTCGAGAGCTCTCCAACCATCCTCTATAACACCATCTCTTTCAATGACGTGTACGGGTCGGGAGGCGGAGTCTATTGCGAGGGGGACAGCTCGCCCCTTATTGAACAGAACACCATATTAAACAACTGGGCATATCAGTTCGGCGCCGGGGTGTACTGTGAGCAGAGCTCCCCCATAATCTCAAGTAACACCATCACATATAACATTGTTTATCCACCCGGAACGGATATTGGTGGTGGTGGAGGGATATGCTGCAAGTACTCCTCGCCGACAATCATGGATAACACGATCGCCAACAATCACGGGTGCACGTTCGGCGGAGGCATACTCTGCGATGAGAGCTCACCTCTGATCTCCGGCAACATCATCAGCACAAATGACACCGATGCTGGCGGAATTGGTGGAGGTATTTGCTGCGAAAATGATAGTTCGCCGACGATCGAGGCCAACACGATAACGGGTAACTCCTCATGGGGCAACGGTGGAGGCATTTACTGCGAGCACAGTTCCCCGACGATCGTGGAAAACGAAATAAGGAGCAACTCCGTATGGGACGACGGCGGCGGTATGTATCTGAGCCAGAGTTCGCCAACGATCTCGGGCAACACGATCACCGATAACAGAGCGGACAAGCATGGAGGCGGAATACACTGCGCACTCAGTTCGCCAACCATTTCAAACAACTTGATTATCGGGAATGAGGTGTACGGGCGGTTTGGTTTCGATGGCGGAGGTATATACTGCAGCTCTCATAGCTCGCCAAGCATCACTAATAACACTATAGTTGGTAACTCGGCAGCGGAATCCGGCGCAGGCGGTGGTATCTATTCTGAGAGGGAAGGCAATCCAACCATTGAAGCCTGCATCATCTGGGGCAATGATGACGACCTATCCGGATGCTCCACGAGCTACTGCTGCATCAAGGATGGTAACGAGGGCGAGGGGAATATCTATGGCGACCCGATGTTTGTCCCCGGCCCATTCGGGGACTATTACCTGCACCCGAATAGCCCTTGCATCGATGGAGGCGACAGATGGTCTCACGAGGCGGGCGTGGCCGACAGGACGACTCAGGCTGACGGGACGCCCGACACCGGGACTGTCGATATGGGATTCCATTATCCGATTCCGGGGGCGCCGATTGAGGCGGAGGTGTTCTGCTCGCTGAACGCGGACGAGTTCGCGGCCGGCGATCTGATGCAGGCCTATCTTGAAGTCGTGAACGAGGGTCCCGAGATGACGGTGGACGCGTTCGTCGGCTTTATCCTGCCGGATGGCTCAATTATCTGCCTCGTCGAGGAGGGTTTCGGCTTCGGGCTCTGGCCGTGGGCTGTGGATTGGGTTCTGCCCACGGGCTTCAGCTTCGGGCCTGAGATGGTCTTCGAGCTGAGCGTCCCGCACGTTGAGCCGGGCTCTTACATCTACGCCGCGGCGCTCGCCGAATCCGGCGCAATAGGCTCCAACTTCATATCCGTCGATTCAGTGCCTTTCACAATCACTGGCACGGTGAGATAACGCTACATTTTGCTGCAACCAGAGCGGATGGCCGTTGTTGCGTGTTGGCTTCCGACCCTACTGTGGCCGTTCGCACGGCAGGAGCTTGAGAGCGGCGAGCTTCTTGGCGATCTCCCGCGCTATCAGACTGTGCCCGAAAGCAGTCGGATGGCAGATTGAGCATAGAAGCCTCTTCTGACGGTCTAAAGCGTCTTCCTCGGGCCCTGAATTCGTGAATTCAAAGAAGGCAGGGAACATGTCAACGAACGGGACCCGATGCTCCTCGCAGAAGGAGACCATCAGGCCGTGATATTTCGGGACCTTCACATACGGGGGCTTTAACGACTTCTGAGGCAGGATGATCACAAGAGGCGTGATCCCTCGGCTTTTACAGAATTCGACCGATTTGGCCAGCAGCTCCCGATATTCGGTCTCTCCCACCCTGTGGTCTTTGACAACCATCCCTCCTAGCTGAACAGTCCCGAACTCCTCGCACATCTGTTCAGAGTTCTCAATAACACGAGGCGGCGGCTCCTGCGAGAAGAGACGACCGGCCCTGAGCAGTAACTTCTCGTAGAGCAGAAACACTCTGCTATTCCGCAAGAACTCCTTACACCTTCCCAACCAACTGTGGCCGTTCGCGTAATAGACCGAATCGGGATGCTCCGCTGGGAGAACATCGTTGAAGCCGAATGCGAAAGTCACGACATCAGGTTGGAACTGAGGCGCGTGCAGATTCAGAGATATCCAACCCTGGAATAACGTATATCCCATTATGCCCAGATTAAGGACCTCAACGTCTCTATCTCCTTGACATTGTTCATCGAGCAATCGTTCGAGCTTCTGAGAGTAGCTGTCCTCGTCAGAGACACCCAAACCGAATGTTCGGGAATCCCCCAGAGAAGCTATTCGGAATGTCGAGGCGGGCTTCTCTGCGGTGAATTCCGGGCCGCGGAAGCCCCTGGAATTCATTGACACTGGTATGTCGCGTCCGACGACTCCCGTCCAGTTGGTGTTCGGTCGGCCTTTCCAGAAGAGGTCGTTATCCCGTTGGTAAATATACTTGAAGGCGCCCTTATGGTCTAGATTGCCAGCGACGAAAGTCTCGTAGTCCAGCCGCAAGGCGGGCTCGATCTCCCAGGGACCGATGCGCAAGACCGCCTCCCCACAGAGAAACAGAACGACCGGCAGCGACAGCGTGGCAACCCACAGCCATAGTTTTTTTCTGGCAGCGGGCTCTTCTTTGGGGTCACTCTTGAGGGTCATATATAGGCCGTAGGCAGCCAGAACCATGATTGCTGGCATTAGTTTCATGCTGTGTCGCCCCGCCGCCTCCAAAAAGGTCTCAGCCAGTGTCAGCACGACGACAGCGACGAATATCGGGACGGCCTGTCTCCGCCAGCGGCCCTTGTAGCGGAACACCGCGATGAAGGCGAAGAATAGGAGAAATAGGTTAGGGAATAGAAGAGCATAATTGACATTGTGGTTACGGCTTGTGGTCGGATAGTAAAGGAAGTATCGCGAGGACCAATCAGTCGCATTGAGCCACATCTTGTTGATCTTACCGGGCGCGCCGCTAAGCCATACGAGCGGGTTCTTCAGGGCATATTTGACTGCTTCCCGGACCAGGACATCATTTTTGCTTATGTCGTCTAGGTCTTTAACACGCGCGATAACCTCCGGAGGCATGAGAGGCGCTATGCCTAATTTGGGATCGACCGTGGACATGTAAAGGCCGGTGAGCATCACACGGCCGGTTAGCGTTGTGCCTGGAATGAAACGGCCCAGCACCACAGCGTTCCGTATGACCCATGGTGAGATTGCCAGCCAGAAGCAAACTAGTATCGCTAAAGATGACCAAACCGCACGCCTCCAGCTCTGCTTGCCCTTCCTGAGAACGAAGAGAAGCACAATTGGGATGGCCACACTAAGGGCAAGCGCATCAGGCCGAACAAGCGCACACGAGCCAAGTAGGAGGCCCGACAAGGCGAATAACCAGACCCTGTTGTTTGAGAGGGCCACGATAAGGGCAAGGAAGAAGAGAGTCATCAGAACGGTCCCGAGGCTCTCGCTCATTAGGACGATATTCTGCTGAAAGAACGGAGGGTAGCATGCGACGAAGCCGGCTGCCAATAGAGCGACTTCGGCACGCTGGAATAGGCGACTCGCAATCGCGAAGGCGGCGAGCATCGTTACGACGTCGAACAGACACTGCAGAAGAAAGATGATTCTGTATCGCTCGCCAAATAGCGAATAAACGAGAGAAATGAGCAGCGGATAAAGCGGCGGCCTTCTTGCCGTTGGCGTCTTCAGACGCTCACCGAGATTCGTCATGGGGTGTTCCTTTATCCCCACGAAGCGGTAGCCCTCTCCCGAGGCGAGGTTCTTGGCCAATTGGTTGTACTCGGAGGGGTCTGCCTGCTGAGTCACTGGAACGAAATAGGGCATGGCGAACATCCACACGACTCTTGCGATGAGGCCCAACGCTATAATTCCTATCAGCCACGCACGATGTCTTGAGGAGAGGTCCGAGAAAATCCTCACGTCATCTCTTTACTGTAGGCATAGACTCTCGCTTGAGCACACAGGCTGTACCGCTCGGCTTGCGTGACTATCGCCAGCTTCCTCTCGACATTTAACGGCATGCAGGACTTACATATATGCATCGTACCAAACTGCAAAATTGAGAAGTCCCCACAGTGGGCGAGCATTGTTGCGGCGATTAGCTCTATGGTCCTCGATCAGGTTCTCCACGAAGCCCCAATCGAAAAGGTTTGCCTCCCTGAGCTTCTGCGTCCTGAAGGCGTCCATCATGAAGTCATAAAACTCGCGCTTCAGCCATTTGCTGAACGGCATATCGAAGCCGACTTTTTTCTTCTTGACGATCGCTTTCGGAAAAACCTCTCGCAAAGCCCTTCGCAGTAGGAACTTCCTCTGAAGGCCCCTTATCTTCACGTTCCCCGGCACGCTGCTCAGGAAAGAAACGAGGTCTGGATCGGTCATAGGCACCCGCGCCTCAATGCTATGAGCCATGCTCATCCTGTCGTTCTTTACGAAGAGGTCGTCAGGCAAAAAGACCTTGCTGTCTATGTAAAGAAGCCGGTTGAGAGGGTCCTCTGCGTGACATGATTCGAAGAGCTGCGCGAAAATCCTGTCAGAGGTGGCCAGCCCTTTTTCGTCTCTCAATGCGGGAGAGTAGAGGCTCAGCTTCTCGGCCTCGGACAGAACAATACGCCAGAAGAGATGCGCCTGGGGAATTGGCAGCGAGACGCCTCTAATGAACCTCTTGGCTTTGAATTCAAAACTGATCTTCTTATGGGATACTGGTAAAAGGTCGATCAACGGGCGCAGAATGTGCTCTCTGAAGGCTTTCGGGACCTTTCGAAAGGCCGAGGCGAACCGGTAGGCCGCATGTGTGTCGTATCCCGCGAATATCTCGTCCCCTCCCTCGCCTGAAAGAACCACTGTGACCTTCTCACTTGCAATCTTGCAGGCGTAATAAGTCGGAATTGCTGCTCCGTCCGCGTAAGGTTCATCTATAAAGCCGACATGAGAGGGCAGCACGTCGAGGACATCCTTTGCGCTAACTACCATCTCGTGGTGCTCTGTGCCCAACTCCTGTGCCACTATTCTGGCATAGGGAAGCTCATTGAATGAAGAGTCCTCAAAGCCAATTGAGAAAGTCTTAATCCTCTCCGAGGCGTGTGCAACCATGTAAGCCGCGATCGCACTCGAATCCATCCCACCAGAGAGCAGGACACCAACAGGAACCTCACTCATGAGCTGTCTGCGAACCGCTTCGGATAGGAGCTCCCGTACACGCTCCTCGTAGTAATGCAGGGGCTTCGGTTCGACATCGGGATTATAGGACAGGTCCCAATAACGAGTGGTTCGCATGTCCCCTTGCTCGAAAACAGCTATGCATCCCTGCTGGACCTCTCGGACCCCCTTGAAGATCGTCTGTTCTCCGGGGATGTAGTCAAAAGTGAAGTAATCGTGCATGGCCTGCAGATCAAGTTCCCGCGGAACGCTCGGGTCACAGATAATCGATTTTATCTCGGATGCAAAGACGACGCGGTCTGTCAATTGCATATAGAAGAGCGGTTTGATGCCCATGCGGTCTCGGCATAGAACAAGTCGATGCCGTTTCTCATCCCAGATGGCGAATGCGAACATGCCGTTCAATACTTCGGCGAAATCTGGACCTCTCTCCTCATAGAGGTGCAGGATGACCTCTATGTCTGTGTCAGTTGAGAAGTTGTGGCCCCGGCCTATCAGATCACTCTTGAGAGTCCTGTAGTTGTAGATCTCTCCGTTGGCCACGAGAACGCACGTCCCCTCTTCATTCGATATCGGTTGGTGCCCATTTGAGAGGCCAATTATGCTCAGTCTTCTCGCACCGAGCCCGACGTTGCCCGCAGCATTGATCCAGATGCCGCGATCATCCGGCCCTCTATGCCGCATCAGGTCGGTCATATCATCCATTAGCGCCGGATCAACCTTGCATCCTGAGTCCTTGACAATGCCGCAGATACCACACATGGGGAGGGGATTACTTCCTTCGCCTTTCGAGGAACAGGGCCAGCTCCGCCAAGAAGCCCAGACCCCATATCTGGATGGCGGATAGTATCAGCAGCACGGAGGTTGATGATAGTCTATCATAGATCAGATAGTCCGTGGACAACTTCGCCGCGCCCACAAGAAATATAACGAGCCCAATAGGTAGGAAGAACTTGAGCGGATTGAAGAACATCACGGTTCTGATGATGAGTATCAAGAATGAGAAGGCGTCGCTGGGGACTATCTTGGACTTGCCGGCCCGCCTGTGATAGTCGATGGGCATGTACTCCACCGACTTCCCGTCCCCGAGCATCAGAAGCGTTATGGTCGAGGTGAATGAGAACCTGTCCGGCAGGACCCGCAGATAGGGCAGGGCAACATCCCTTCTGAAGGCTCGCAGCCCGGAGTTGAGGTCAGGAATCTTCACCCCTGAGAGAAAGCCCGCAAGCTTCGTCAGAAGCCATTTGGCCGGCCTCCTCGTGATCGGCACGCAGGCCCCGGCCCGCACTCTCGCCCCGACGACCATGTCGGCAGATTCAAGCCCCCGTGCGAGCGCAGGAATCACCTCCGCCGGATACGTGCCGTCCCCATCGATTATCGCGATTGTCCGTCCCCTGGCCGCCTTGATCCCAGTCTTTAGCGCCGCACCATAGCCACGCCTCAAGCCATGCGAGATGACCCTCGCCCCGGCATCCTCGGCCAACTGGGCACTGTTGTCAGCAGAGCCGTCATCGACCGCTACTATCTCGTAGCCTCCCTCGTGGCAATCGAGCGCGGCCTTGACGGAGCTTATGACCGAGCCAATAGAATCTGCCTCGTCCTGAACCGGGATGACGATGGACAGGGCGGGAAAGTCCCTATCAGGCATCAGGCGCCTCCAACGTGAAACTCATGGCGCCTCTTCTAGCCAGCGCTCCTTGCGACGGACCCGCTTTATGGCCTTCATGGCACTGCCCATTAAAGTTCATTCGCAGCTCACCTGCCCGGAGGCATTTAGCCCATCATGGACGCTCTCAAGATACCTGAACGCCTCGCTCTCGATCTCCTGAAGAGACCTTATGCGCTGGACTGCCCTTCCGCAGGAATCACCATCGGCCATCGTCTCCTCCGTGAAGTCCGTCGAGAGCAGCATCTCAAACGACTCCGAGAAGCGCTTTCTGGCTCTCCCCACGTCAGGCCCAAGCTCCCGGCCAAGCTCCGTCTCAACCCACCTGAGGAAGCGTTCCAGAGAGATGCGGGAATCTATCAACGTCTTCCGCAACTGCTCATGCGCCGCAAGGTCGTTTGCCGATGCTCTCTCCGCCAAAAGCTCAGCCCATGCGCTCAAAGCTAGCGGTCCGGTAAGCGGCCCGCTGCCCGCATCGTCGCAGATGCCACGCCCGATCTCCAGACCAACCTCGATCGCTTTGGCTATCATCTCCAATCGTGGGGGGACGCTCTTTTCTTGACCGAGCACTATGATCTTGGATGGCCACAACTCATTCCGGTCATAGGGCTGAATGCGGTCAATCAAGCCGCTCGAAGACGTCTTGTTGTGGATACTCCGACACAGCAGCCGACCGTCCGAAAAACCCGCTATTACGTCCCACTGAGGCCCCTTAAAACATGTGAACCCAAGACACGGCCGCCTCGACTCGAGGCTCTCCACGACCTCCTTGCCAAATGCCTTATAGAAGTGTGCCTCGGGGTCGCGCGCAAACAACGTCTCTTCCGTATCGACGAGCCTCAGCTCCAGACCGACAGCATCCGAGACGATGTGCAACCATCGCTCCCGCATCGCCTCGCACCATTTGGCCGCAACCGGCTCCTTGGGGTTGACGTAGAACAGGAAGCCAGCCCCGGACATACCCATCAAGTAGTCGTAGTCAACCTTCTGCCCAAGGTATCTTAGAACTGTCTGAATCGCCAGAACAAGTGTGCAACGGCCCCGGTCGACCGACATCATAGGCACTCGCTCTAGCACGACCGATCGCCCTTCAGGTTTCAATCGCAACCCCTCGTCGTTTCTTGATGTAAGGACAGAGCTTGGCAACAGGGCAGAGAGCGCACCTGGGGTTTTGTGCCTTGCACGTCTCGCGCCCAAAATCGGAGAAGATGTGCGCCAGATGGGACCATCTGTTCTCTGGCAGCATTCTCATCAGCTCCCGTTCAGTTCTGTCACGATCCGTTCCGCTCGAAAGATCCAACCGCTCACAGATGCGCAAGACATGAGTATCGACAACGATTGCAGGCTGGCCGAAGGCGTTTGAAAGCACCAAGTTGGCTGTCTTTCGGCCAACTCCCTTGAGCGCAGTCAGCGCACCGACATCGGCAGGCACCTTGCCGCCATGCTCCGCCACCAGGGACTCGCACGCTGCCTTGATGCTCCGGGCCTTACGCCTGAACATGGGAAGGCTACCGAGCTCCGCCTCGAGCGTCTCGACGTCGGCGTCCGCGTAGTCCTTAGCCGTCCTATAATCCGCAAACAGCGACGCGGTCGTCCTGTTGACAACTTCGTCCCTGCACCGGGCAGCCAGTATGGATGCCACCAGCAGGTCCAGCGGAGTTCTGAAATCGAGCCGCAGCCTCGCGTCAGGATATCGCGCCTCAAGGATTGCATAGACCTCTCCAAGACGCTCGGCCTTCATTTTGCTGCTCTCGCTCATTGCCCCTCGCCAGTTAAAGTCTCATTGAGCACACTATCCGATGCCTCAAAAGCTTGGATTGGGCGAGCAAAAAGTCAAGTGTGCCCCCTCGCGGAAAGTTTTCGTAATCGTACCCGGACCTGCTCGACTGACGACGTTCTTCCTGCATGCCCTTGCGGGGATTCGCAGCGCCTATCAAGCCCCGTGAAACGAAAGCGATGCCATGAACCATTCCAAGACAGAATGGGGAAACTCATCATGCTTGTTTTCTCGATCTTCTTTGTGTGAATTGTCTGGGGTAGTCGAGCTCGGCACGGTGCTGCTACCGGCCAAGGAAATGTGCGGCGACTTTCTTGACAGTGTCGAGTGGGGCAATCCTCAACCGGTCTCGCAGGAAGCGAAGGTTATACGTGAGCTTCTGTTTTTTGACCATCATCGACATGACCTCATTGACAGCCTTGGTGGCAGTCTCGTAATCGATGTTCCTTGTGAACTCTGAATCGACGGGGAACCTCTTGTTCAGGCCGATCTTGTAGTTTTGCCACAGGTTGGGCGAGATGATGTCATCCATGTGGTGCATCTCCCAGACCCTCGTGCCGGGGTACGGGACCAAATAAAGTATCTCAAAGTATGCCAGCCGCTCGAAGTTTCGGCGAATGAACTCCACGGTCATTCTGCTCTCTTCGGCAGTCTCGGTTGGCACTCCGGTCAGAAATGTCGCGAGCGCCCGGACATTGAGGCGTTCCAGCCGGTCGAGCGTGGCCTCGTTGTCTTCAGGGGTTACGCCCTTGCCTTTGAGGAACTGAAGCACTCGTTTTGAGGCGCTCTCGAAGCCGAACTCCATCTGGGCCATGCCCGCCTTCTTGAGGAGGTTGATGAAGGAATCCTCGCACCTGCTGACGATGTTGGCCCGTCCGTAACACGGCCACTTGAGCCGTCGTGCGATTCCTGTCTGGAGCATTAGCTCGGCGATGCGCGAGGCCCGCTTCCCGTCAAAGATGAAGGTGTCGTCGATTATACAAAGCCCCTCAAGGTTGTAGTCCCGAACCAAGCTCTGCATCTCCTCTATGACGTATTCGGGCGAGTGTTCGCGAAGCTGGCGCCGATGCACTGAGATGCAGTATATGCACCTAAACGGACAGCCTCGCGACGTCATTAGCGTCGTGTTTCTGGTGATCATGCTCCGGATAGCGGCGTTGCGATGGAGGTAGTGCGTAAGGTCGAGCAGAGACCTGTCTGGGAAGGGGATCGTATCGAGGTCATCGATGAACTTCGGCGGCTCAGTGAGCACAATCTCATCGTCAGACCTGAACGCTATGCCCGGAATCTGCCGCAGCACGCCGCTGTCGAGCGCAAAGCCCGAGGCGGCAAGAGCATCGACCAGGTGTGTGAAGGAGCGCTCCGCCTCGGAGACGACAGCGATATCGAAGAAGCCCTCCTTGATGACCTGCTCTGGCAGAGCAGTCGGATGCAGCCCGCCGATGACGAGAGGTGCATTTGAGAACCTTCGCATTTTTCTGGCCAGCCGGGTGGCTCTGTGATACTGGGCTGTCGCGCTCGAAAAGCCGATAATATCAGGCTCAAACTGTCTCGCCACCTTGATCGGATTGTGTCCAGCGTATTCATCGGCGAGAACAGTCTTGTATGTGTTGGTCCCATACTTTTTAAGATAGGAACTCAAGTAGCAGACACCCAACGGCGGCATGTCGTAGATACCCCGGCCGGGGTTCACAAAAAGTATCCTAATATCGCGATTCTTCACCTGTCTAGTCTCATCTTTAAGTGCTCTGATGTGTGCTTGCGAGAGCAGTTTATAGCGAGTCGGCAAGAATGTGTCAACCTGGCATCTGGGATGAGTTTTCGTAATCGTGCCCGGGCCTGCTCAACTGACGGCGTTCTTCCCGCATCCCCGCAAGGGGATGAACGTGAGTAGCCGTAGGTGAAACCTACGGATCAGGGTCAGAGGAAGAAAGGAAAATAGCCCTGAAAGGGCTAAACATAGCCCTGTGGACGGGCTGTTCGACCCATTCGGGGTCGCGAGGATACCGGCGTGGTCGCTAATGCAGGAAAATGTACCTCAAAAGGAATATGCCGGCCAACACATAGACCAGCCAGTGGACTTCTTTTGACCTGCCGGCCGCCACTTTGACGAGGGGATAGCTGATGAACCCGAGCGCGAGTCCGTTGGCGATGCTGAACGTTAGCGGCATGAGTATGATCGTGAGGAAGGCTGGGATTGCCTCGGTGAAGTCCTCCCACCTGATCTTCTTGATGTTCTGCATCATTAGGCAGCCGACTATGATCAGCGCAGGCGCCGTAACGCAGCCGGTTGCGAACGCTTTTGCTAAAGGCGTGAAGAACATGGCGACGAGGAATAGAAGCGCGGTCATCACGGACGCAAGCCCGGTCCTGCCGCCCTCGATGACGCCTGCGGCGCTCTCGATGTAGCTCGTTACCGTTGACGTTCCGCAGGCCGCACCGGCCATGGTGCCGACCGAGTCGGACAGCAAAGCTCGGTTGATTCTGGGCAGCTTGTCGTTCTTGACGAAGCCGCACTGCTCGCTCACGCCGATGAGCGTTCCGATGGTGTCGAACATATCGAAAAACAGAAGGACGATGATGGGGACGACATAGTCGAGACTGAGTGCCCCAAGGATGTCGAGTTTGAACATTACTGAGCTGAAGTCCGGCGTGCTGATGACGCCCTCAAACGTCGTGATGCCCGAGATGACGGCGACAACGCCGGTTGCGAGCAGGCCGAAGAGAATCCCGCCCTTGACCTTCCTTGCGACGAGCATAGCTGTCAGAACAAGGCCGAACAATGCAACGAGGGCCGGCGCCTTGGAAATGTCCCCAAAGGTAACGAAAGTGTTCGGGTTCCGGGCGACGATGCCGGCGTGTTGTAGGCCGACGAACGCGATAAACAGGCCGATGCCCGCGGCCGTGGCGAGCTTCAGACCTGCGGGAATCGCATCGACGAGCATCTCTCTCACCTTGAGCAGGGTCAGGATGGTGAAGGTCAGGCCCGACAGGAACACGATACCCAGCGCTATTTGCCACGGGACGCCCATTGCCCCGCAGATTATGTAGCTGAAATAGGCGTTCAGGCCCATGCCGGGCGCAAGTGCAATCGGATAGCGGGCGACAAAGGCCATCATCAAGGTCGCGAAGAATGAGGCGATGCAGGTCGCAACCAAGACGCCTGAGAAACTCATCCCAGCGCCATGGGGGTCGGATAGTATGGTCGGATTGACGAACACGATGTAGGCCATTGTCATGAACGTAACCAAGCCGGCCGTAATCTCGGTCTTGACCGTGGTGTTGTTCTCCTTCAGTCGGAAGTAGCTCTCTAGCACTTGCGACTCCTGTTACTCATCCCATACAAATCGGTAGGCTCTCCGGCGCCTCGGATGAAGCGGGGAGTGCGATTTTATGTAGTCTGCCAGAATGTCGTTCAGGGTCTTGCCCGTCAGGATGCGATTCTTGGCCCGAGCGAGCTCCATGTAGCCGTCGCCGCCCCCAGCGAGGTAGTCGATCGTGGCAATGAGGTAGTTCTCACGCTCGTCCAGCGGCTTGCCACCTACCGACACGCTCACGATTCTCTCCCCCGGCCTGACGGGCTTGCCTTCCCTCCCGACCAACACGGGCCGCCTGGCGAGCCGAACCGTAACCTCAAGCCCACTTAGTTGAAGGAACCCACCGCTCGGCCGTGGCAGCGCCTGGACAGAGCGCTCGAGCATCGATTCGAGCTCCGAGCCTGAGACCCAGACAAGCACGATCTGGTTGCGAAATGGCAGTATCTCGTCAATTCGGGACCTGGTTATCGGGCCTGCTGGCTGAAAATCCCCTCGGATGCCGCCCGAGTTCACGGCGACGACGGCCGCGGTTGGGAATTGCTCCGCAATGGCGTCGCAGACAAGGGTGCCGACTGTTGAATCCGTGGCCAGAAGCTCCGCTCCGAAGAGCTTGAGATCGGCCTCTATGATGCCGACCTGCTCCTCGTCGGCGGGCCGAAACGGCTCGAGGAAGGACGCTACTCGCACATCGTCCTCGACGCTCTCATCTACGTTCAGAAGCGACCATTGATATGACGCGATGCCATCAGGGGAGCACTCAAGTTGAAGCTTGCCGACGAACCTGCCGTAGCAACCGGACTGGACAATCAGCGTCCGTTTTCCGGCCGGATTCGTAACTTCGATCGGCTTTTCTAGCGCGTCGTGTGAGTGGCCGCCGAAGATGACGTCGATGCCGCTGACGGAACGGGCGAGCTTGACATCCTGACGAAGGCCGATGTGCGTCAGAGCAAACACCAGGTCGGCCCTTGGCCTCAGGTATGAGACCATCTCTACGACCTTGGCCACGAGATCGCTGTCAACCTTCACCTGCTTACTGGGGCTGGAAATATCGTGCAGATTAGGCGTGATGAGGCCGAATATGCCGACTGTGTGACCGCCCACGCTCTTGATTACGTAGCTTTGGACCTTTCCGGCAAGCGGCAAAGACTGGCTGACGTCCATGTTCGCAGACAAAAACGGGAACTCGGCCAGATCCAGCGCCTCGCCAAGCTGCCCGTCGCCGAGGTCAAACTCGTGATTGCCGACCGCCGAGCAATCGTAGCCGATCAGGTTCATGGCGCCGATTTCGGGCCGGGCACGCCAACGGTTGAGTGAATAGGGGTAGAAAATGTCGCCCGCGTCGAGCAGCAGAACGTTCCGCTCGCGTTCCCGGACCTGGCTCACGACTGTGGCGATGCGCGCAAGCCCGCCGACCTTGACTGCTGTTGACGACTTAGGCTTATATGTCCAGGGGAACAGATGGCTGTGAACGTCGTTCGTCTCCAGCACAGTGATCGTGCCTGCCCGGTAATGCCGGCCAGTGCCAGTGAGAGAGCAGCCACAGGAAACGACGAGAGCCAGCAGTATCAGCGCGACCGCTGTCCAGACTGTTGGCCGAGACCAAAGCCTTCTACTCAACCTGATACTCCCTATTGCCCACGTGATACTCGGTGAGGCCAGTCATGCCGACTCGCACGTTCAGCAGGCTTAGAACTGGCCTGCCTAGATGATGAAATATGTTGTAGTGCTCGACGTTTGAAAAGCTCCAGACGTCCTCATCACTCCGGGCCCTGTTCTTCTGCACAAACCGGCGAGCTCTAAGCAATTTCGGCAGCTTGCCGAGGACGAAGGCGACGGCACGGGCGTGAAGCAGAAACGCCCTGAAGTCATGTCCTTTCATGGAGGCGACGGCGGACTTCGCGATGTAGCGATAGAAGGCGTAGGGGAAATGGCGGATGAGGCTTTTCAGCGAGTAGTTCTTCAGAAAGACGTAAAGGTAGTTTCGCATGAAGAAATAGTGCTGCCACCTCTCGTGAAACGCAGACTTTGCTGTCGAGCGGTACTTATGCCTGACGACCGCTTGAGGGGCGGTGACGAAGTGGTAGCCAAGTATGTTGGCTCGATAGCACAGATCGAAATCCTCACAGTAGGAGAACATCGTCTCGTCAAACATGCCAATCTTCAGGAACATATCTCGCCGGAGCAAGACCGCCGGGAAGATTGACCCGAACACGCGCTCGGAGTGTGAGAACTGGCCCAGGTCTATCTGGCCGACACGGGCGTCGCGCCAGTGGCAGTGGGCGTGCCAGGTCGTGCCAATGGCGTTTATGATATGGGGGTCGGAATGAAATACTACCTTGGGGAAACACCCAATGCAGCGCTCGCCCTGCTCTCGCAGGGCTTTGACCATCTGCTCAACGCAGCCTGGCGCGATGATGGTGTCGTTGTTGAGCAGAAAGAGCAGCTCGCCGGACGCCTCGCGCGCCCCCTGGTTGTTGCTTGCACAATAGCCACGATTTACATCGTTTTCTATCAACTTGATTTCGGGGAAGTCCGCACCAATCAGCTCGACCGAGCCATCAATCGAGGCGTTATCGACCAGCACCGTCTCGATACTTGGGTATGTCTGGGCCTCGATGCTCGCCAGACACTCCTCAAGATGAGAGGTCCCGTTCCAGTTGGCGATGATGACGGAGACAAGGGGCTTATCTGCCATTGCTGGGCAATTGTGCATCAGAAGGCCAATCGCTGTCAAACGCCGCGGCTGAAACGGTCTCGTAGCTATAGCGCCTGATGATCGCCACCTGAGACGTTCAGCCCGGCCGTCCCGTTTATTTGCTCTTGAGCTTGTCCAAAAGCTCCTTCGCCCTCGTCCTGGTCTGCTCTTCGCTAGCCTTCGAGGCGAGCTCGAGATATCTAGTGCAGTCCGCTCTGAGCGAGGGCTCCCAACTGAGCTTCTCCACCAGGTCCAAGTCGTAGGCCTTCGGCAGGTGCCCCTGCTCGCTATCCTCGGTTGACGCTCGGAGCCAATAAACAGCCTTGTAGAGGTCGCCTTGCTCCTGCGCGACCAGGCCAAGCAGCGTTGCGCAGTGGTTGCGCATGGACGCCACACCCTCTCTGTATGCGATGCTGGCGAGCTTGTCGTCCGAGATGATCGCCTGATATTGGGCCCAGACGTCCAAAAGCATCTTTCGGGCTTTCTCCAGGTCCCCCTCTGAGAGCAACTTTCTTGCATCCTCGCACTTGGTGGCGATGTTGATTAACCGCTTGGGGACGGTCGCCTCAAAGGAAACGTCCGGCAGGTCCTTCTTCGTGATACCCGGGCTGAGAGCCTTGAGCATCGCAAACGCCTCGTCCTTCATCTTGTCGGTTCCGAGGACGCTCGCCGCCTTGAGATAATCGATGGACTCGGGCTTCAAGGCTGGCACGGAAACCGCCTTCTCGACCAGCCGCATGTCGTAGCCCTTATACTCCATGAACATGTCGAACGTGAGCGATGCCTTCAGCCAGCGCCTCGCCTCCTGAGGATCTCCCTGCTTGAGGGCAATCAGGCCGAGGCTGGTAGCACAGCGGTTGCGAGAGAGGTCAACGATGGGCACGCCCGCGAATCCGAGCTCTTCCTTCTTCTTCTGAAGACGGTCAAGCGCGTCCCACGCCTTCAGCAGTTCCGAACGCGACTCGTCAATTTTGCCCTCTTTCAGATGTATGTCGCCCATGCGCTGGGCCTTTGTCGCCTCGGCCGATATGGCCCACATCTCGCTCGTGGGGCTCTTGTCCTCATCTTTGATCACATCAGCCGCGCCGGCGAGGTCCTTCATCTCCGTCCGCAGCTTGATGACGGCATTTCGGATGATAACGTCCTTCGGGCACAAGGTGTAGGCATCCTCAATGGCAGCCTTGGCGGCCTTCTTCTCTCCCAAAGCGAGCCGCAAGTTGTAGGTGTCGTAGTGCCGGATGGCGGCATACTTGAAGCTCGTGCCAGGATTTTCGATCAACCTCAAAATTATGCCACAGAACCACTTATCTACCGGCTCCATTCTGCTCGCGGTGAGGCCGATCTCAATGTTGTCCGGGTTCTGTGTCATCGTCTGCTCAGCGGCCTTGAGCGCGATCATGAGCAGCCTAGCTCGCGTTCCAGCATCCTCTTCCCTATCCGCCAAGAAACAAGCCGAGTTGAAGAGGCGCGACGAATCGAACCAGTCCTTTGTCTCGACCTTTCCGTCAATGTAGCGCTGGTCTATAAACTTCGTGATCTCCTCGTCTGTGAAATCGTCGAACGACTTGACGCCGCCTTCGCGGGCGATGTCGTACCAAGTGGTCGATGCACAGGAGACTGGCGTCTCATCCCATTTGCAGTCTTGCGTTTCAGCGAGGGCCGAGGGTCCGGTCATCGCCAGCAACACCAACACAATCAGGAATCCGGCTTTTCGATACATTCTCATCTCCTCCTAAAGCTCATAGCATCCCCAGCACGAACAAGTTGTGACAGGTGCCGTCGCGATCATGGCCTACCTATCGCGACTCATATTCTCCCAATAGGGAACGCATTTCAAGCCGGCGCTCATCTTTTGACAAGACCGCAGTATCGCCGCCCAATTCTACCTACCCGCTCTTTGAGGCGCGCGACTTCGCGAGCTTCCGCCGCACCAGGTAAACCACACCGATGGCCGCCAGAACGAAGGGGATAGCATATATCGATTTGTCAGGCCAAAAAAGAGGAATCTCGAACGTCTTCCACGTAAACGGGAAAAACCAGAAGTAGGCAGAGGTGAGATGCCGCTGAAGCATGTCCAGGAAAATGTGGACCGAGGCGCCGACTAGGAGGTTCCTGAAAACCGTGGTTCTGATTGGCGGCTCAAAGAGAAAGGTTATCAGATATGCGCCGAGCACAACACCCATGGGGGTGTGTCCTGGACTGATGAACCAATAGGACTTCTTGTAGAAAACCATAGGCAGCCGGCCGAGCAGGTCTGGCAGGATGAGCCCGACGAAAAACAGCTCGCGGTAGCGACTCGGCCGCGTCGTGAAGTAGCCCACAAGGGCATGGGTCAAGAGGTCTGGCATTGCCGCCTCTCCTCGAAACGAAGCCGGCGCGGATTGAACCTGAAACGGCGTAGGAAGAACAGGGCCACGCCGACGAGGGCGACTGCGGAGACGATGAGCTTCAAGGTGTCCGAGCTATAGATGTGCCATTTCTTGCCCAGAACCAGGTAGCCGGGCTTTTTGAAAAGGGCCTCGAACGAGATGAAACAGCCGCTCTGCCCGGGCGGTATGGTTCCAGCAACCTCGATCCTGTTGCCCCAGATGTCCTGCACGGTGAATCTGTTGGGGCCGTCGTAGCGCTTGATCTGGGTGAACTGAACTAGGAGGCTTGTCCCGTCGAACCGAGAAGGGTCCCTCAGGTAGTCCGCGAATCTCGGCATGCGCTTTGGGCCGGCGGTGGCAGAATAGATGCACATCGCGAGCAGCAAGGCGCCGGGCAGGCCGATCTTGAGCCACCTGTGCCTGTCTGAGAAGAGCGCAGGGACTTTACTGGGCAACGCGCGTCGGGACCCCGCTACCCTACAAGCCCTCTAATTGTCCCGACTAAATAGGCGAACATCAGAACGAATACCGCGGCTCCCAGAGCTCCCACCAGGATGAATGGCAAGATAACGGCAAAGAACGACCTTCCGCCAGAAATCTCATAATAATTTTTGACGGCAATTATCTGCAAGACAAAGCTCCACACCCACAGCCCAATGGCACACAATGTCCAGACCGCGGTCGCAGCGGCCGACGGGAGTCCATAAACCAGAAGTGTAATCGGGGCGAAGAATATGCCCGGCAGAAAGCAGACCGCGATCAGCAAGAAGAGCACCCTGACGTCGCCGAGTTTGAACTCGTTTGTAGCGGCGAAATGATAGATGCTCGCGGCTGCGATCGCGAAGATGACTGTAATGAAAAACTGTGCTATGCAGAGCAGCGCAAACAGCGAGCCAGCGCCGAATACAAGGGGACTGGATGGCGAGAGAAGTCCAGCTGTCATTCTGCTCAACACGGAGAGAACTATGACGAAGAACGCAAGCCAGTAGGGCCTTCTCTCGGAGAGCGCTTGAACGGCTTTCTTGGGCGAGACCAGCTGGTTGTAGAGTATCGTAAGCGCCCCCTCAGGCTTCTCCAGCGGACTCATATTATCGTAGGGCAGCGCGAATTCACTTTGCATCGCATACCTCCTACTGTTGGCTATTAGTCGGATAGGCAAATGCCGCCTGGGCAGAGCCGATGTTGGCCCGATACTGTATCGGAGAGTCGCACTCGCCCATCACCATGTCCTTGAGCGATGGGGTCTTTCCGAACTTGGCGTCGATAAACTTGAAGAACCGCTCAAATGGCTCGATCGTGGGCCTAATGATACTTGGCTTGCCCTTGATCTCAGCGAGCTCGGCGGCGAGGTTGATCGCGTCATCGAGCGTGCCGAGGCTGTCGATAAGCTGATTGTCAAGCGCCTGCGTGCCCGAGAAGATGCGCCCGTCAGCAAGCGGCAGCAGCTTCTCTATCGGGATGTTTCGGCCCTCCGAGACAGCGGTTACGAACTGCTGGTAGCAGTCCATGACAAGCGTCTGGAGCAGATTACGCTCCTCGTCAGTCATGTCTCGCCAGTAGGCAAGTATGTCCTTATGCTCTCCGCTCTTGAGCACGTTGAACTTGATACCGATGATGTCGAACAGCTTCTGCAAGTCCGCCCCGACGATGATCACGCCGATGCTGCCCGTCAACGAGCCAGGGTTGGCCACGATCTTGTCGCAGGCCGACGCGATGTAGTAGCCGCCCGAGAAAGCCATGTCGGCGACGGAAGCGATCACCTTCTTGCCCGCCTTCTGAGCCATCTTTATCTCGTGGCATATCTCTTGAACGCTTCCCACCGTCCCGCCGGGGCTATTGATCTCGATTACGATCGCCTTCACGCTGGGGTTTTCCCTGAGCTGTCTAATCGCACGGATAGTCCGCAGCGCGCCTCGTGGGTAGGCCTCGAACATGCCCTGAGACTCCGTGAACGTTATCGCGCCAAAGATGCGGACAAGGCCCACGCTCGGCCCTCTTCTGGGCTCAAACTTGGCAAATCTCCTCTCAAATGTGCTTGCCAGACGGTCTAGCGCGCTCATCCGGGGACGAGCGCTCTCCTTTCGCAAGAGCATTATCCCCACCACGACCGACGCAATACACAGCAGCAAGATCAGCAGCATAAAAAATGACTTCTTCACCGAAACACCCTCCCGCAGAAGTGCTCATCTCCAAATCAATCTATACTCTGGCATTGTTGCCACCGATGAGGCAGAAACGCAAGTCGCGATCGCACGCGAGAATGACATCTCCGCTGGGCGTGTTCAGGCAGCCCCTAAATAACGGCGAATAACATTTGCCCGCAAGAGCATACCACTGGTAGCCGCAGGCGCAGCCTGACGGTGCGAGGAGACCGAGGACCCAATCCCTCCTCTCCGTTTCCGTTGCGTTGCACGCACGGCTACCCGTCGTACCCCCTTGCGGGGGTTGCAGCGCGTCCGTTGATGTTCATTCGTGGCCGCGTCACTGGGTGGCTTGCGGGGCCTGTCTCCGCCCGTCCATTCTTATGTGGCAGCAGCCGCGTGGGCGCGATGCGACCGGGGTCTCCGACATCGACTTGGCAGTTGTTTCAAGAGGCGAGGTTAGCCCGCTCGATGAGATCGACAGGATGATAGATATTGTTGCCGATCTGAATCTTGAGCACAACGTCTTGATGTCGGTCTATCCTGTTTCTGAGGACAATTATTCATCGCTGAATAGCCCAATCCTCTTGAACCTGCGGCGCGAGGGGGTGCCTGTATGATCGAGGTCCATTGAAGAGGATAGAGGGGAGGTCTCGGTGTGCCGCACATCCCCCATCTGAAGATGGGGGTTAATGAAAATGGTAACCGTCTGCATCGCCTCGGCTGAAGCCGGGCGATGTGGCCTCAAGTGTCGGTTGCGCCGGGCGATGATGTGCTCGCGCGTGTCGGTTGCGCCGGGCGATGTGGCCTCAAGTGTCGGTTGCGCCGGGCGATGAGGTAGCCCTCACATGCCGCTTACTCCGGGTGGATGAGCTAGCCAGCGTGACCTCCGCGAAGGAAAGGCAGGCTAGAAAGCCCGCCCCACACCTCCCGCTGGCCTAATCACTGCGTTTTAACGCGGTGATACAGATGGCTCTCATTGTATTAGCACCCGACTTCAGTCGGGTGATCTGAGGAGGCCGAGGCGCCCCCCTCCCTCTCCTTCCTTCCCGGAATCCTCATCTGAATGGGATAGAGGCGAGGTCTTTGTGTGCCGCACATCCCCCATCTGAAGATGGGGGTTAATCAAAATGGTAGCCGGCTGCATCGCCACCGCTTGCGCCGGGCGATGATGTGGCCTCTCTCTCTCATCCCCATTGACCATGCCCAGCCGGGGCTATAGATTAAGGCTGCTAACTGATTTTAGTCGAAAGCCATAGAGCCGGGACATGCGAAAACTCAAGATATTCTCTGACGTTCTCAAGTCAAAACTGCTGCACAAGCCGTTCTACGTGCACTACTACATAACACGCCGGTGCCTCTTCAAGTGCAAGATGTGCTCAATATGGAAATACGGCAACGTGGCCGAGGAGCCGCCGGTCGAGAGCGTCGCCAAGATCGCAAGCCGCTTGCGCAGAATCGGTGTGCCGAACGTCGTCTTCACCGGTGGCGAGCCCTTCGTGCGCGAGGAGTTGCCCCAGATTACGAGGGCGTTCACTGAGGCGGGCATCGCGGTTCGCGTCCAGACGACGGGAGCCAAGACCGTAACGCCTGCGCGGATCGATGCCGTGATAGATGCTGGCGCAGAGCATTTTACCGTCTCACTCGACACGCTCGACGCTGCAAAGCAGGACGAAATATGTGGCTCCAACGGCCTGTGGGATTCCGCCGTGAGCACCATCAGGCACGTCGTCAAGCGGCTGCCCAACTCGGTCAACGTCGTCAACACTGTCGTCTCGAGGCAGAATATCAAAGAGCTGCCTCAGATCGTCGAGTTTGTCGATGGGCTTGGCGCGTATTCGAGCCTTGTGCCAGTGCATCTGCTCCCGTCAGACAAGCAGGAGAACCTCATCCGCAGCTATGCCGAGGAGATGACCTTCGGGCGGGATGACGCCCCACTCATCGATGAGGCGTACGACGCGGTGATCGAGATGAAGCGGCGAGGCAAGCGCGTGGGCGCCTCAATGAAGTTCCTCGAGGCTTCAAGAGAGGCGTTAAAGACGGGGGACTATAGCTTCGCGTGCGACGCTGGATGGCTCTACTTCGTGGTCTTTCCGGACGGGTCGCTCTCGCCGTGCGATGAGATTGAGCCATTCTGTAACGTGCTCGACGACGATTTTTTGACGTTCTTCGGTTCCAAGGAATACAGCCGAAAGGTTGCCGAGCTTGTCAGGCCGTGCCGGGGCTGCATTTATGGGTGCTGGCGGGATACGTCATATCTTGTGCGAGACAGCCGAGTGCTGCTAGAACGGATACTGTCATTCATAAGATGAGCTCCAGGTTCAAGGTTCCAGATTCAAAGTTGATTGATAAGAGCTCGTCTGTGCGCTGTTGGCGTCGCTTCGTGGCCCTTCGTGTTCTTCGTGGACAATTCTTGCTGCTGCTTCTCGCCTTGGTCCTGAGGGTGGGGTTCGTCATAGCTCTGCCATCGAACGAATTCATCCCCGGACCGGACCAGCTTCTGCACGATTCGCTTGCGCGGAGCTTCCTCGCTGGACGGGGCCTCTCGATATCCGCGGACCTCCTATATCCGCCGGACGGTCAGCCGGAGTGGGTCAAGAAGAAGTTCGAGCTGTATCGCGAGCTCGGCGGGCTTTGGGGCCTAGTCCGTCCGGGGATACCGCAGGTTACCGTCCCCCCACTGAACCCGCTTATTCTCGCCCTCTCCTACTACCTCCTTGGCCCCGGCAACCTCCTCGTCTATCGTCTCATCATGGCGCTTCTGGGCGTGGCAACCTGCTGGCTCGTGTTCGACGTGGCAAGAGGCATCTTTGGAAAGAGAGCCGCTCTCCTTGCGCTGTTGGTTCTCGCGGTCTATCCGGCGCTTATCTATTTTTCTGGCGTGGTGCTCACCGAGACGCTGTTTCTGTTCCTCTTCGCTGCATTCATCAACTTGATCATTCGCTTCAGGGAACGGCCCCAGTTGTGGCTTGCCGCGCTTGCAGGCGCGGTCTGGACGCTCGGATTTCTGACCAAATCGACTATGGCGGGGATGCTTCCGGTCGGCATCGTGGCGATTCTCTGGCCGCGGCGAGGCGATTTCAGGCTCAAGGAGACGCTGGTTTTGCTGGTGGCAATCGGCCTCTGCCTCGTGCCCTGGGTCGTCAGGAACTATGATATATTCGGACGCGTTGTGATCATGCCAACGAAGAGCTGGAATCTCTGGGAACGGAACAACTATCGCTTCAATGAGCGATTCTACAACGAGGAGAAGGAGGCTCGCGCCTACGAGTGGCTCATCGGCAAGCCACCGTTTTCAGTGAACCGTCCCGAGACGGTGCGGTTCCCACGGTTTGCGCCGGACGAGGATGAGGCCCAGCGCAATGCCAAATACGTCAACCTCGCCAAGCAGTTCATACTCGCTAACCCTGGGCTTTACGCACGACTCTGTTTGGTGCGCTTCATCGAGTTTTTCAGGGTGCTTGGCCGCACGCGCACCTCGGCGCTAGTAACTGTTGCGAGGCTTCTTTCCTACGGCCTGATTCTGCCGCTTTTCGTAGTCGGTTTCGTGCTGTCTTTCAGGAGATCATCAAGACTCTCCAGGCAGAAGTGGGTGCTCATCGCCGTCGTGTTACTCTTCGTCTCGGTGCATGTGTTGACAACCGCTGAGCCTCGGTACAGGCTGCCCATTGAACCCTACATGGTTGCATTCGCTTCATTTTTCGTGGTGAGAGCGTGGGACAGGATAAGAGCGCGGACCGCGAGAGCTTGATGCGGGAAGTTGAACACGTCCGCTGCCCGCTATGCGGCACCGATGACGCCCGGCTGCTCTCGGTTCAGAAGGAGGTTTACGGCGTCGTACGATGTCGGGTCTGTGGCCTGACTTACCTAAGCCCGAGACCCACCAAGGAAGGCATTGCCGCAATCTACGACGAGAGATACTACAAGGACGCAACCGTTGGCTATCCCGATTACCTCAAGACGTTTCACGAGTACCATGAGACGTTCATGGAGATATTCGACGAGCGGCTCCGCGCTATCAGCCAGTTCAAGAAGGGAGGCCGGATACTTGAGGTCGGCTGCGCCTATGGGCTCCTTCTCGACTACTTTCGAAAGCGCGGATGGGAGACCTACGGCGTGGAGCTCTCGCAGACCTCGGCGAGCTATGCGCAGCAAGTGATGGAGCTAGAGGTCCAGAACGTCCCGCTCGCGCGTGCGCAGTTCCCAGAGATGTTCTTCGACGTGATACTGATGCTGGACGTCGTCGAGCATCTCGATGACCACAAGTCAGCCTTCAACGTCGTCCGCCGCATACTGAAGGATGACGGCGTTCTCGTCGTTCAGGTTCCCTACGAACTCTTCCACTGGGAGAAGGTTCTGAACGCCATAGCGAGCGGCAAGCGGCCTGGGGCAATCGCTCCCGACGCTGTGCCCGCACACCTGTGCTTCTTCACGCCCAGCACGCTTCGGCTCATGCTCGAGAAGCATGGGTTCTGGGTGCTGAAGCGCGAGAGCGGCAACTACGGGCGCATCAGGGAGCAAGTCTTCCCGCCATCAACCGACAGCAAGTGCCCCATCTGCCGTCTCCTCAAGGTTATCTACTACCGGCTGGGCGTCCGCAAGTTACTACGCTGGCTTGCGCCGAAGCTCAAGGAGGGCAGCGGCATCATCTTCTACGTCCGCAAGCGTAGCTAAGCGCCAGCCGAGACGGGTTGGACTTACAATCTAAGATTCCATGCTGCACCCGCGCAGTAGCGAGCGTCATCTGTGCATAGTCGGTGTAAGAGCCAGCCGCAAAACCTCGATAACTGTTGAAATTCTGAACGCCGCGCTCGCCAAACTGCTGTCTTATCTCGTGCAG
>Ga0307379_10002029_pt1 | contig 30707 bp, 27 predicted proteins | sample UN2MG_FD_202237 | JGI IMG/M metagenome (GOLD analysis project Ga0307379, IMG submission 202237) | Soil microbial communities from Risofladan, Vaasa, Finland - UN-2 | ecosystem: Environmental > Terrestrial > Soil > Coastal area > Acid sulfate soil | place: Finland: Risofladan, Vaasa | collected...
TACCCCTCGTATCTACAGCAGCCTCGACTCGTGAATAATCCAAGTTTATTTTTTTTATCTTCAATCTGCATATAGCACAGCTTAAACCTTTGCGTCAAGAAAAAATTAACTCTTCCGTAAAAATGAAATTGTAGTGCTAAAAAAAAGGCCCGGTCTATGGCCGGGCCTTCATGTATCTTCTTGAGTTTTAAGTTTTACTTATTTCTTAGTCGGTGATGCCACTGGTGCTGGTTTTGCTTATTTCTTAAAAGTCGATCCCATTGTTTCTGCTTTTGGTGCTGCTATCGCAGCTACAGCACCTGCACTGGCAGCAACAAGAAGTGCGATACCCACAGGCGAAAGAAAAAATGCAGCGAGTCCTTTTTTCTTACATTCACATCTTTTTGTATCCGCATTCCATTTGTAGCCTTCATCGCATTCACCATCGACTTCAGGAACATACGAGTCTCCCCTGGGGCATTTCTTGTCTTTTTTAACGGTCTCTTCTTCCTGAGCCATGGGCTCCAGAGCAAAAGAAATTTTTGATGTTTCGTCCGCCTTAACCCCGAGCCAGCTGCCAAAGTTAAAATCTCCTTCTTTCGTGATTATACCTACAACATAGAGTCCTTCATCGACTCCTTCAAGTTTAACAATCCCAAGATTATCCGATTTTTCGCTTTCATAAACAGCAGCATTGGAAATATTTCTAATCTTTACGGTTGCTCCTTCTAAAGGAGTTGTTTTATCTGCACCATAAATAAATCCAATAAAATTCCCTCTGCCTGTTTCCTGCCCCACCAAAAGATACGGCGAGTATAATAGAAAAATGGAGAAAATAAGACCAACAGCAACAAATTTTGATTTTACGATTTTAAACATTGCTCCCTCTCTTACCTAAGCGGATTTTAATATATAATTCCTGACAGTAATTGTCAAGGGAAAAGTCTGCTTTCGCTCTTTCCCTTAACCACTATCCTCTCTTTTACCCCACTTTTTGTCATAGAGCCGGGAAAAGTCCATTTTTCATCGTACAAGACTATTCTCACTCCTCACTATTCTTTCTTACTATTCTTAACATATTTACTGATCGATTTACTGCGGCAATCTGTAAATCATTCATCCCAACCCTGGTTTCCACAGGTATTGACAGGATGTTTCCCTTCAAATAGTCTTCCCAGACAACCTTCCCGTTAAAAAACACAGAGATCATAGGAGCGGTCTCTTCCATCTCCTCTCTTCCAGCTTCTCTCTCTTCCAGATTCCCTTTCCCTACTTCAATCCCCAATCTCTTTTCGCCTCGTTCTCTCCGTCCCTCAGCGCCCCAAGAAGCGCCCTCTACACCGCCAAAATGCAGCTCCAGAGTCATCTTACTTCCGTCAAGGGCCAACCTTCGCGAAAATCTCCTGCCTTTACGTATTATAAGATTTTCGAGCTTTGCCTCTTCCGGTGTCATAAGCGTTTCTATTCTCTTGCTAATCTTTCTAACCTCTTCATCATCATTCAGCCGCTCATAATTCTGACGGATCCTAAAAAGAGTTCCTATATTCTCAGGGTCAATCTCTAAAGCCTTCTGATAAAAATCAGCAGCATCATAGACATAATCGCTCTTTTGGAAAGAGTCACCGACAAGCTGTAAAATTTCAACATATTCTTTTTTCTTTGCCTCAGGAACAGCAATAAGACTCGCCTGAAGAAGATTCCCCACTCTTATTATTTCACTGTATCGGTTTTGCTTAAAGCAGAGAAACATCTGGAAGGAAAGATGCTCCAAATCACCAAGATTTTCGCCCATGTTCTCTTTTATTAAACCTCGACCCCTTAGATAGGATTTAAGCTCCCCCACAGCGGCCGCTCTGTCCTCAAGCTCAAGATACCTGCGTAAATAGCCTTCAATCTCCTGCAGTTCCCGCCCTTCCACAAGACGGCATTTCGCAAGCTTTAAACATGCAGTCTTCTGCATCTCATGGAATTCAGAAATATCGATTACATCTCCACTCTCACTGCCGATACCGCCCCTGCCTCCAAGATCCTGGTAGAATTCGGCCCTCTCGAGTATGTCCAGACAGGACTTATAATGATTGAAAGCATCCCTTACCCGTAGATAAAGAAACAAGTTTTCTCCTGCATCAAACTCGCTTTTTGCCCTCTCAAATTCCATGAGTTCCGCTTTAATCAAGAACTTCTGCCTTTCTTCACGGGAAAGGGATTTTTCACCAAGAATTTTTGCATACATCCGGTATATCCATGCATTCTCGGGCAGAATTCTCTCCATGGCTTCATAATCTCTGGCATTCATCTCCCAGAAGTACATAAGCGATTCGAGCCTTTCTCTGTCGCCTCTTCTTGCTGTCTTCTCCAAGATTTCCAATGCGAATTCCCTGTCCCCATCGGAAAGCCTGGGCCAGTTAGACAGGAATATTTTCCCGACCTCATAAAAAATATCGCTGTTGTGACCTGAGAGGAGTGCTGCTTTTCTATACTCCTTATTGAAATCAATATCAGAAGAAGGAGATATGTAGCTCATATAGAAAAGCGACTGGGCAAGACTGAAGTGGCAGAAAGTAGAGGCGGGATTGAGTCTTATGGAGCGGTTGAAGTTCTGTATTGACTTATTAAGATAGACACTACTGCGTGTATTATCTTCAAGGTTTTCGATTCCCAGACCAAAATAGGCATTTCCCAGATCATGAAAAACAAGATCGTTAAACGGGTAAATTTGCTTTGCTGCATTCAAAATCTCTATTTTTCTTTCGTTATCTTCTATATTCTCTGCCTTGTAATACAGATGCTGACTCCAATAAAAAACAACCGCCACAACCCCAACAACAACCAGAGCACATATCAACAGAACCTTCCTCCACCCAACATTCATCCCTCTCCTCACTCCTCCCTCCTTACTCCTAACTCCTTGCTTTTTACTTCTAACTCCTCCCTTCTCACTCCTTACTCCTCCCTCCTCACTACTCTCTCCTAACTTCTTACTCCTTACTCCTAACTCCTCACTCCTCCTATAATACGCAATCCCAATAGTCATCGACAGGACAACAGTAAACAAAAGCATATTCGCCGGAATCTGCAGGTTAAAATCACTAATGCTGTGAATCAGTATTAGCACCACCGCAATAATTCCTCCAAGGGCGAGCCCCTTCACCTGAGGATGCCTCCTAACCCGCCAGTAAAGAAAGGATTTAACCAGTATAAAGAGAATACCGCCCAATAGAAGCGCAAACCCAACCGCACCTCCATCACTCAAGTATTCAAGATAGTCATTGTGCGAATAGTAGGCGCTGAAAGGAACCATCTTCTCCTCGTAGGCAGCATAGACAGCAGGATAAGTCCCAAAACCGGTCCCGAATAGAGGAAAATCTGATATCATCCTGACAGTATTTCCCCAAATGGTCGGTCTTGTCTCCTTGAGAAGATTCTCCATCTCGAATCTCTCAATTGTTGCGTCTATCCCTACGTAAAGAGAAATAAAGGTTATTACTAAAAATACAGCTACGAGAAAAGTTTTTATCCATTTCTGGCGCTGCCTCTCCATTCCGAAATACAAAACAATCAATTCGAAAAAGAGGATGAAAGTTAAAACCAGAAGAAAAACCCCCGACCTTGACCTGGAAAAGATGACAGCCATAGCCATGGCAATAATGCCCAAAGATAGAAGTATATTGGTGTAGATTCCTTTCTCTGAAATTCGAAGGATTTTCTCCTTCAGCCTCAACCCGCCTAAAGAAGCAAAGTCTACACGGGCCAGGATCAACCCGATGGTTAAAGGGATGAGCATTTCAAGGTAGCCCGAGAGGTGGTTGCGGTTGACAAAAGTCCCTGTTACCGCATCCAGATAGTGAATCTTTTTAAAGAACAGGATCCTGGGATTCTTGTTGTAAAGTTCAAATAATCCATAAAAGGCTTCGAAAGCTCCCATGGCAGCCAGAACATAGAAGATTCTCATGATCTGCCGCCGCTTAACCACAGTCTTGACGATGAGAAAACCGAGCAGCACATAAGAAAGAAGTTCAATGCCTTTCTGCAGCGTGTGTGAAGGCATCAAAGAGAGGCTCATGAATTTGATCCCGGAAAAATTCGTTGTGTAAAGCTCGTGGAAAGAATAAGTGTTAGGAGAAAATAATTTCACTATAAACTTAGGCAGAGGGATGATCTGAATAAAGACAAATACAAAGAGGCCAAAGAATAAATACTTCGGCCACTTAAGCGCAGCTGAAAGCTGTTCATTATTTTCCGGCTTCTCCTTCATAATAAGATAAGCGGCCATCATCACGAGCACCGTAAGTTGAATCACCAGTATGGACCACTCATACACAGATGCTGCAGGCAGAGGACTGAAGACAATCAATCCCAGTATCCCATACTCAATCACCTTCCTGCACCGCCTGTCCTTCTTAGACAGAGCCATGCTTCCCTCACTTGCTCTGCTTTTCTTTTTAGCTTTCATCGCGTACAAATCCTCACTTTTCACTATCTTCAACGTACTCCCCTCGATACTTATAATAATCAACGTAATAATAGTCCCCCTTCCTCACCACTGCCTGGTTAAACAAGACACCTATAATCTTTGCATTGACTCGTCTCAATTCCTCTGCCGCTCTAAGAAATGGCTTACGCGTGGTTTTCCCAGGCTGCACAATCAAAACCACACCATCTGCAAGTGAACCTATTATTAATGCATCGACCACAGCCAGCGAAGGAGGAGTATCAAACAGCACTACATCAAACACCTTCTTCAGCTCCTCAACCAGCACCTTCATTTTCTTTGAATCAAGAAGCTCGGAAGGATTGGGAGGAACAACACCGCTTGGAATGATCCAGAGGTTTTCAATCTCTGTCTTTAGAATGATATCTTTAATAGAAACCTTCCCTGCCAAATATCCGCTCAGTCCAACTTTATTTCCCACCTTAAACAGACGATGCATACGAGGCTTCCTCAAATCTGTATCCACAATCAGAACTTTCTTCTCAAGCTGAGAAAAGGCCACAGCCATATTAGCCGCAGTCACAGTCTTTCCTTCCATGGGCAGTCCACTTGTAAAAGCAATGGTCTTCGGAGGACTTTCTGCATGAGAGAGCAAAATAGAAGACCTTACCGTCCTGTAATCCTCTGATATCGAGAACCTGGGATAGAGGTAATTGACAAGCTCAATCTCTTTTATCTCAGGATGCGACTCCTTACTCTCAGGCTTTTCCTCCCCATAAGTACCTTCACTCCTGTACCCTGCATAATATCCACCTTCTTGCCTCCTCTTCTTCATCCCCTCAGGAGACAGAAAAGGAATAACTCCAATTGAAGGAAGCCCTGCCAGCTTTTCCACATCCTCAGGCCCCTTAACCGTATTGTCAAAATATTCAAAGACAAAGCAAAGGATCACTCCTCCAAAAATCCCCATCAGGAGAGCAAGGATAAGATTCAGCTTCTTTGGTGAGACAGGGTCTTCCGGAACCTTCGCCTTATCGATTATGCTAATATTGCTTGTCTTTAGTCCTCCCAGTCTTGCCGAAACCAAGGTCTCGTTCTGCCTCTCAACCAGTGAATTTAGGAGCTTGCGCTTATTCTCCACCTCTATCTTGATGCTGTTGTAGAGGATGGCATTGGAGTTCATCCTGGCAACCTCCGCTTTTTGGTTGTCAAGCAGACTCTTAAAAGAGTATTCTTTTTTTAAAGCTTCTTGATACTGTTGTTCAGCTAAATCCACAGCCTTTTTAATCTCACCTCTTAGCTCTTCCCTCATGCTGTCCAGCTTTGCTTTGAGACTGACCATTTCCGGATAATCTGTCTTGTAGATTTTGCTTTTTTCCTCGTACTCATTCTTCATATTGCTATACTCTTGTTCCAGATTCTGAATGATCCGGTTTTCCATAGTTCGCGGCAGTGAATCTACGCTTGAATCTTTCAATGCCCTGTAAGTTGTTTGGGCTTTAACACGGTCTATCTGAGCCTGGGTAAAGGCACTGTTTAAATCCCCAAATTTGCTGATCACCGCATTTTCTTCATCGCTCAGGAAAAAAAATTCCTTCTCCTTGCCGTATCTCTGCAGTTCCCGCTCTTTTGCAGCCAATTCTCCCCTCAGGTTTGCAATCTGGTCGCTCAGGAAATCCGTAGCCTGCTGAGTTGTTTCGTATCTTTTTTCGATGGAAAAAGTAATAAATTCCTCAGCAATGGTATTGACAATCTCAGTTGCCAAAATCGGATGAGGTGAAGTGTAGCTAACTTTTAGCACCTTAGTATCGCGGATCTGTGAGACATCTATGCTTTTTTGAAAATTTTTAACAATTTCAGAATAGGGATTTATTAAAGCAAGGTCATTCTCTCCCGATTTCTTCTTACCTTTTATCCATTTGAAGGTGACAAGGTCTTTTACTTTAGCCATTATACTTTTATTTAGCTTTTCATCGGCTCCAAATTCCGGCCGCGAGAGAAGATTCATCTTTCTTGCCACTCTTTCTGCCAGAGATTCGCTCTTAAGAAGTATTAGCTGAGTGTTAAGGAACATCTTTTCTCTTATCTGGCTGCTGTAGCCAAGCAACCCAAATTGATCCTCTATGCTCAAAATTTTTGAGCTTTCTTCTCCCATAAGCAAAGTTGCTGTAGGTTTATATTTTGGAGGAGCAGTAAATGAATATATCCCAATGAGCAAGATCAGAGTGCCTGCAAAGGTAAAAATCACCCTCTTCCTCTTCACAACCACCCTCCAAAAATCTAATAAATCGACTTGAGTCTCTCTCTCCCTTACTCTCTCCCTATATTCCATTTCCATCTTCCCTCTCCCTATATATGTTAAGTCTCATCTGTCATTGCGAGGCGCAAAGCGCTACCCCAATCTCATGTTTTTTTCTCCTAACTTCTTACTACTACACTACTATCAGTTTTTAGTTAGTATGCTCCAATCCCAAATATCGCCACCGGTATCGTCTTCAACAGAATCTTAAGAAGACTTCTTTTTAACCTGCTCCCCTATCCAGGAATAAGTCTTTTTTAATCCTTCTTTTAATGGCTTTGAAGGCGCCCATTCTAATACTTTTCTAATCAACATATTATCAGAATTCCTCCCTCTTACACCCAGCGGTCCAGGAATATGTTTAATAGTAAGTTTTTTCCCCGCTATATCCATAATCATGTGAGCAAGTTGATCGATAGTTACCATCTCCTCAGATCCAATATTTATAGGGCTAATATAGTCAGACACCATCAATCTCATTATCCCTTCTAAACATTCATCAATGTACAAAAATGAACGCGTTTGTTTACCATCTCCCCAAATTTCGATTTTACTCCCATCAGGAGCTTGAGCAACTTTACGGCACAAAGCTGCAGGTGCCTTTTCCCTTCCATCATTCCAGGAGCCTTCTGGTCCGAATATATTATGAAAACGAGCCATTCTGACATCCATCCCGTAATTTCGATGAAATGCTAAATACAATCTTTCGCTAAATAATTTCTCCCAACCGTATTCGCTATCAGGATTGGCTGGATATGCAGTATTCTCCGCTGTTTTTGGATTATCCGGATCTTGTTGATTGTATTCCGGATAAATGCAAGCAGAAGAAGAATAAAAAATCTTTTTCACATTCCTCTTATAGCATGCCTCTAACATATTTAAATTTATCATTGCAGAATTATGCATAATATCAGCATCATTGTCTCCAGTAAAAACAAAGCCAGCACCACCCATATCAGCCGCAAGCTGGTATACTTCTTCAAATGGCTGATCCACGACATAACGACAGATTTCTGGGTCTCTTAAATCTCCTATTACAAAATCATCAGCTGAGGTATCAGAAAATTCAGGGTATTTTAAGTCAACACCACGAATCCAACAAGCTTCCTTTTTCAACATTTTAACCAAATGACTGCCAATAAATCCTCCTGCACCGCAAACTAGTGCTGTTTTCATAGCTCCTCCTCTATCTCATATTTTCTAATCTTTAAAAACTGTAATGCAAAATTCCAAATGAATAATGGATTATTTACCAAATATCTCTTCCACAGCCTCCTAGGTTCAACGCATAGGCGGAAGAACCACTCAAGGCCGAGCCGTTGCATCCAGCGTGGCGCCTGCCTCAGTAGCCCTGCATGGAAATCGAACGCAGCTCCTACACCTATCATTACCCTAGTATTTAATTTTTCAAGGTGATCTGACATCCATCTTTCTTGTTTCGGAGTGCTCGTACCCACCCAGATTATGTCAGGAGAAAGTCTCTCAATTTGTTCTTGAAGCTCTATCTCCTCTTTTTCATTCATTAGTCTAAACGGTGGAGAAAATGTTCCAACAACCTTCAATCCTGGAAATTTGGAAAATAACCTCTCCTTCAATAACTCCGGAACGCCTTTTTTGCCACCAAAAAAAAAATGCGTATATTCTTTTGCCACGGATCTTCTCATAATTTCTAACATTAAGTCAGGGCCATAGACACGGCGCATGTTCCTACACCCATAAAGCTTTCCAATCCATACAGTTGGCATGCCGTCGGGTGCACACATACCAGCTTTTTGGTGGATACGCTTCACTCGCCCATCATACTGCGATTCCATAATTCCATGCACGCCGGTGACCGTGACGTATGCTTTTTCCCTATTCCGAATCCATTCTTCAATCTGAGCTGCAGCCTGATGCATGTTCACTGTGGCGATCGGTACGCCGAGGATGTTGACCGTATTCACAAAAACACTCTCCCTTCAACCAAGCATAGCTACTGTGATGCCTAATGAAGCAATCCCTATTGTTTTATATTTTGCTATTATTGAGCTTCCAAGAAACCTAATCCATGATGTTTCACCAAGCTCGGCCTTACTAATAGTCATAAAACTTCTCTCTAAACAAATACATTCCCTTATGAAGAAGTCGGGATAGTGGAGAATGATACGCTAAATACGCCAAAAAACGGGATCGGAAGGCAAAGTAACCCGGGTAGTCCCAAAAGTTCTTCTTTAAATAGAACTGCAGGCCTATGAATTTATTGTGATCTTGGCTAAACTGAATATCTTTTAACTCTGGTATCGGTTCATTTTGTTTATAGAAATCTAGATACTTAACCGAGAAAGGATCTATTCCCATAAGGGTGCAACACGCAATGTCTGCCGCTAGAATATTATCAGCAACCATTAGCCATCCTAACTCTACAGGATCTCCTCGCATTGGGCCGTTTCTGTTTAATCCATATCTACCGTCTATTACTGAGATGCCAACATTGAGAGCTTTGTTGATTTCTAAGATGACTTTCTTGAAGTATGGATGAAGCTTCAGCCTTTGTGACGGCTCTTGTATCACCCCCCACTGGTTCTTGATTGACATGCTAACACCCGTATTTGCATGAACTTTCGGCACCGGCACGGTAATAAATAACTTAACTTCATCCAATAGCAACTGCGGAAGGGGCACAGAAAGCTCCCTCCGTTTGTAGTGAAAACAGATGTTGCGTGAAGGCAGATTGGATAAGTTAACAAGCTTAACGTTATGCTTCATCGCCATCGATCTAAGCCCTGTTTTTTCATAGACCTCATCCATTGAAAATCTATTGTAGCCGCCACCATCTGATTCCCCGATAATGATATTGCTGGTATAGTCTTTAAGGGCTACAACCAACTGTTCAATGCACTCGGGACTGGTCATTACTCCTTCTCTGAAGTGTGGGAAGGTTAAATTGGGTTTGATGAATACGGTGTCCCCAGGTTTAACCTTTTTAGCCATATCAATGTATGAAAGTCCTTCTTGGATTTTCGCCAGATAGTTGTTATTGATGCTATTTATAAATATTTTAGGTGGTACAGACATTTGTAGTCCTTTGCCAAAAATAAACTCCTGAGACATAAAGAACGAATTTATCATTAAGATTTTTCATCGCGGCAATTTTTCTCTTTATTTATTTCGATTGCTCTATTGTAGATTGCCATTAAGCGCTTGTAATAGATATCCTCGCTATATTCTCGAATTGCTTTCTCCCGACCTGCTTGACCCATGCGGTGGCAGAGGTCAGGGTTTTCCCATAGTAGTTTCATTTTCTCCGCTAACTCCTCCGCATTTCCAGGTTCAAATAAGAGTCCAGTGACGCCCTCCTCAACCAATTCCGGCAATCCGCCTATCTTTGAAGCAATTACAGGCAAGCCAAAACTCATGGCTTCAATTATCACTAGGGGAAACATTTCAAACCATTTGCTTGGCACAACCAAAAATCGGGCATTGCGGTAAAATGCCATTAATTGTTCCTTATTTAAAAAACCAACAAAATCTGCATTATCCGGCTTATACTTGATATATTTTGGCAAATTTGAACAATCACCCGCAAGCCTCACTCTAGTTTGAGGCAAGTATTGGGCTGCGGCAATAAGCGTATCAATTCCCTTTTCAGGGCTAATTCGACCAGCGTATGCGATATATTCACCTAGTGAACGCTTATCGCTATTTTCAGATATTGAGATCATGTTCGATAAGGTAACAATTTGACTTTCTGGAAATCCAATATTAACCAATCTTGTCTTAGCGAATTTTGTTAACGCAATAAAAAGTGTAATGTTTTTTCTAAATAAATTAAATTTCCGCGCCATCGCGTTACGGATTGCATAACCTAAACTTTCCAAATAATTATTTCTACAATTGTTTAAGACACACCAATATTCCTTGCCGCCCAAACACATTTCGCATATTTTTCCTTTTCTTAGATGAAAATAACAAGGACATGTCATAAAGTAACTATGAAGCGTCATTACTACTGGCAAATTTAATCTCTTACATTCAGCAATAACAGAAGTGGAAATAAAAGGATAAATATGGTGTATATGCACAATGTCCGGACGTTCGCTCTGGATTAGATCTCGCATAGAATCCTTTGCTGAAAATGAATAGATACCGGACAAAAAGGCATGCGCTCTTCCATGTAATCCAATTGCTAAATTGCGACTGTCCCTGCCCAAAACAGCAACATCCATTCCTCGACTTTTAAGTAAACGTGTGGTTTCTTCAACGACGGCTTCTATTCCGCCTCGCCCTCTACACCAATTGTTAACTTGAATGATGTTCATTTGGCATAAATCCCATATTAATAGTTATCGTAAATCTTTAATGATTAATGACCAATTCCCATTTCTTAAACCTTAACCTGGTAAAAGATTACTGATAAACGAATTCAACATATTTTCCTATATAGGGGTGGAGGCTAGGGCTGCTGCTGCCAGTATTGCTAACCGCTCGCCATGTGATAGGAGCTTACGGAAACAGAAGGGAAAATTAAAATCAAGAGAATGCGTATAAAATCCACCCATACTCATAAGCTCGGCTCTCTCGGTTAATCTCCTTCCCAGGAACCAAATTGTTAATGCAGCCCATGCCCCTGAAGGCAAATCGCGGAAACCATTTCCGGCCGGGTTTCCACTTCCGACGAATCGAGCGCCATATTAGTCCCCTCGACTCATCCACCAAGGACTGGTGCAATTCGTTCTTCGCGAAAATCCAATCCAAAGACATCTTGATTACCGCATCTACCTCCAAACCACAAACCTCATTACAGGCGCGAAGTGCCATCGGCCCCAGGCCATCCTGATGGACGGAGTACACAGGGTAACGATCCGTGACCACACCGCGATTGACGTTATAGACCCACCACCATTCACCCTGAGGGCCCTGTGGGGCGATAAGCTTCCTCCCAATTGTCAGAACCAACTTCTCCATTTCTCGGTCGCCAGATAGCCGAGCATACTCAGCCAAACTCAGGAGGCCATATGCCTGCACGTTAAAGGGTGCGAGCCGCGACCGGGAGGAGGAGGATCTGAAAAGCCCCTGTTGTCCTAGTCGGCTACGCACCTCTTCTGCGAATCTTCTTGCCAGTTCGGCTCGCTTCACAAAACAAAGTCCGGTTAGGACCCATCCCAAATCCTGTGTGGGCAAATGATGCAGATGGGTATTCTTCAACCGTTCTTCCAATACCCCCGCTATTCCATCAGCAACACCGTCTCCTCTAAATGTAGCAGCCCAAAGGAAAAGACCCAAATCACGGGGTACCTTATAGTCTCTATACGAACCAGCAAGCGCTCCCACGCCCCATCAAAATCAAACCCCAATTCAAGATCCCCGCGTCGCATGCGATAAGCGAACACTCCAATCGCAGTTATAAGAAAATACCTCTCCGCCGTGGAGTAAGATGCAACATCATCGATGACTTGAAGCACGGGACTTCCACCCTTAGCGCTCAGCTCGAAGTGGAAAAGGCCGCGCTCCACGTCGTAAAAACGAGATAAAGCCGATGAGGCTATTCCCAGAAGGATTTGGGCTTGGCTTAAGTATGAGGGCACACCCGATTGTATGGGGCTGTAAAGGTGAAGTCTTCCTTTTTCATTCAGAGGCACTATTGAGAACCTACGCCAGTGCGAGGTAAGGGCGAAATAGTGCATTTCGCCTTGCCGATTTGGACGGGCGGGCTGAGAGATTCCTTACACACTTTTTCCACTTCCTTCGCGGCACGTTTCCAGCTCAAGTGGGCTTCGGCATAACTTCGACAGCGCTTTCCCATTTGTTCAAGTTCGCGCCGGTCACTGAGAAGCCTGACAAACGTCTCAGCAAGCGCCCGTGGGTTCTCTGGTTCGACAAGTGCTCCCAGGCGTTCGGTTTCGATGTACTCCCAGTATGAACGAGTTCGGCTGCAGACGACCGGCCGGCCGCACGCTAGATATTCAACTATCTTCAGCGGAGATCCGCCCACGCCTGAGTACTTGGCCGACTCAAAACGGCCAGCACAAACATCGGCTACGCCCACGTAATCAGGGACCGCATGATAGTCGACCCGTCCAACCAGCGAAATATTCTGACCCAGTTGCAAGTCCTTGACGGTCTGAACAATTTCCTGCATTACTTCCCCATCGCCAATTAATAAGAGCTTTATCGCTGGTAAACTACGCCGAACGATGTCTATGGAACGTACCAGAGTGTCCAGTCCTTGCCACCGGTAGAAGGTGCCGACAAAGACGATGATCAGCGATTCCATGTTCAAACCCAACTTCTGCCGACAAGACGCTTTCATCATCGGGTGGGAAACTTCGATGTTAGCACCATTGTAAATAATGGTCATTTTCTCTGGTGGCACCGCATACCGACTCACAATGTATTCTTTTTCACAATCGCCGACAACTATGACCCTGGATGCCAGACGGTAAGACAGGGATTCGGATATCGTATTGAATGCTACGCGTAAATTTCGCCCTATGAAGCTTGCGTTTTTCGCCTGCTTGTACTCATAATAAAGAACAGAATTTACCTCCGGAATAATTCTCATACAGCAAAGTCGTCCCACTAAAGCAATGATTGCACTTGACCACCATTGCCGATACAACACTATATCACAGCCATACTTAAGTTTTGCCTTTGCGATGGCTAAAGGAAATGCGATAACATTGATAGGCCATCGAATCCAATCGGATCTAATATTGGGTAGCCGGATTTGTATGCAATCTTTTGAAAGGCCAGGAATGTTATCGGTATGAGAGACTACAACAACCTTATGTTCAAGGGCAGAGAGATTGTTTGCTATTTCTAGGAAATGGCGACACCAACCTTCGGTTGTGGTAATTTTTCCCATCGTTGGCATTACAATTTTCATCTATCTCATCCACCAGATGGAATGACTAGGCTGCGCTTTCACGCTCCAACTCCGTAAAGCGTATAAGAGGGGACAATCCGCAGCGTCGCTTTCCCTCCAATCCAAATCACTAGCTTCAACACCCAGGAAATTGCTCGCCTTGCCGCCGTCGTTCCGCCGTAATACCCGGACGCTTCTGGCTATAAAGCCGGCCCTCTGCAGCCAATCCTTGAGGCGATCGGGACCCATCACGGCAAAATTGTCCTCCCCCACGGTGCATGGGAATCGCGCCGTTTTATGACAGCCAGTACGTCGCAATCCTCATGGCGTTTTCGTCCGCCTTCTCGGAGCGCCTCTTTTCCCGCATCAGGGGTTAATGGCTTCGTGGATTTTATTTTAGCGGGTACGGGTGGAATACCTCCCTTCGTAATAGTCGCGCTTGCCCATTCGGCCAGCAATCGAGTCAAATAATCCAAAAAGCATCGTTAGGGATAAGTCGGGCCGCCGATGCTTTAAGGCGAACGACGCAAGACGCCGCACAAAGCGGTAACCAAAGCGAATGTGTCCCATGCCGAATCTTTCCGACATGTATCGTGTCAGGTTATAAAATTTGTTTCGCCAGTAATAATACACCTCAGTCCTGCTTGGCAATTCTGCTCTACCGCTAACCGTAATGCTCGCATGCCTATGCCACACTTTTGCACTAGGAAGGTACCTCATTCTAAATCCGGCCAGGACAATCCTGCGCGAAATGTCAACGTCCTCGCCATAACAAAACAAGTTCTCGTCAAACCCCCCTACTTGCTTAAATACGCGGGTGCGAGTGAAAAAGGCGCAGCCACCAGCAAACGTTATTTCCTTTTCTGACGCGCACTGCCCCACATCCTGCTCATTCTGCCCAAAGATTGTTGTTTCACCAGTGTTGAGATCCAATTCCCCTCCCGCTGCGTCGATGCGTCGGGGAGCTTGATAGGACAATGTCTTCGGGCTAATCACCGAAATCTCGGGGTGCCTTTCCATGTAGGCAAGGCAGTTGGTAAAAAAACGCGTATCGAGAATCGCGTCATTATTTAATAAGAGAATATACTCGGCCCCAAGCTTCTGGGCCTCTAAAATTCCGAGATTGTTGCCACCACAATATCCCGTGTTCGTCGTGGCTCGAATGTATACAATTGTCGGATCAGCCTCCGGCGGTTGCGTCCACAGCCTCTGCTGCGGACAGTTATCAATTACAAAGATATGGAGGTTCCCGTAGTGGCAGGCGCGTACGCTTCGTATGCATTCCATTGTCACCTCTGGAGAGCCCCAATGCACTACAATGACGGCAACCAGTGGTCCATCACACACAGTTGGCTCCTCTCAGTGCTCCGACCTAAGTTGTATATCGGCAGCGGCGACAAGTATTCCCAAAGCAAACGAGTGCCCAACGATCTCGTCCCCCATAGTGAAGAGGCAAAGCGTAACAAGGGTGACGACCCCTCCTATCATATAGCCCATCAAAGGGATCGATAAACAACGCAAACACCCGTTCTTTGCAGACCTCAGCATCTTGGAACAAAAGCGTAGGACGCTGATGAGGTACCACGCGGCCCATAGGGCACCAATAGCACCAAAATGAATGAGGAGGTCTACAATGCCCGAATCTGTTGATGTAATGCCTTGCTTATAGGAAAGTCGCTCATCTAGATTAATTACTCCACCGGCCCCGAACCGCGATGCATAATCAGAGTGAACGAAGCCTAGACCGAACAAAGGGTGTTCCCTTATCAGTTTGAATCTAAATTGACTATCTTCCAGCCTGTACTCCCAAGTGCCTTTTTTGTCTCTAAAATCGGTCCACGCCGAGACAGCCCTTTCCCCGATCCCTGAGACGAAATCGCTGCGGCTACCGGACAATACAAACACGTATACCAGCGTAAACACGAGCAGGGCCAGTACGCAAAGTAACCGACGCGCCAGGCTGGGTATATGACGCCTTAGGACAAACACCGGAATCAAAACGACGAGCAGCGTATAAAACCACCTCATTCTCGAGCTTATGAACAGGACTGCCAACGCGCATAATAGGGCTATCGCGGTGTAGGCGACTCTTTCCCGTGCTGACTTCCGTAGAAGCACTCCCCAAAACGCAAGAGCAAAGCCTAAGACGAGTGTAGGCTCCCCAGGGGGATAAATCCTCAATAGATCCAAGGTCCCCGATTGTGGAAACCGGGTCCGAATATTGTCGGACAAAAAGAGCTCTCCACCCAGAAGCAGAACAACCGTTTGAATAATTACTACGCTTGCCAATAACGAGATGACTACCATAAACAACCTGTAAGCGACCTCGCGTTTCTGTGAAGTGTCGAGGTAGATTGCTACTAATGGAAGAAAGGCGTAATACCAGTAGTGACGTCCCGCCATTATGCACGTGCTCAAAGGCAAATCATATTGCAAAGAAGTCCGAATCATCTGAAACGTGGTTAAAACTAAGATGGCCAAAATGGGAAATACTAACATGCGATAGTCATGAAAAATGCGTTCTGCCCGTCTTTGCCATTTTATATTCAAAAATAATGGCAAAAATAGAGAGAGAAATGTCAAATCTTTCAGCTTGAAAACACCCGGTATGCGAAAAAAAGTTTCCGGGTTAATAAAGCCAAGTCCATCAAAGATGATTATCAGAGCTACAATTAGCACTAGATGCGGCCAGCGAAAAAGGGCATAAATGTAGCCCATTCCAAGTGTAACCACAGCACCCTTACTCCCCCATAGAACTAAAGCCGCCCCTTGCAGAACACCAAGCCCAGCGACAAGTTTATCCGAAATGCGGTTCCTCCACACAGGTTCGTATAATTTCCCCGCTGATGAGATACTATGGTTTTTGAAAACGTTAAAAATCATTTGATTTTTTGGCCATCAAAACAATGTTTTCGCCTACATTATAATTCAGCCAGAGAAACATAAGTTCCATTATCGCCAGAATTTTAGGGATCAGTGATTCAAGTGATGCTAATTGCATTTCTCCGTTGCGAGAAGCAGCATTCTTGCTTAGACCATAACTCTGACATAACATATAACTCATAGTTATAAGCGTCCGGATTGATACGATCTCAAACCCCGCATCTTTAACGGCCTTCTTTAGAGCTGCCATGTTCATTAACTGCAAATGCCTAGGTGGCTCGAGTCCTCTCCAATTCTGTTTAAATATCCTGTGGCCTAAACTCTGACTATTCGGCGTTTCCACCATCAAATGTGCACCGGGTTTAAGAATTCGGTGGCACTCTCGCAGAACTTGCAATGGGGAATGGAAGTGCTCGATGACATGTTTCATAGTGATGGCGTCAAAATGATTGTCTGGATAATTCTGGGCCTCTAGACTCCCAAAGTGAACTGGCAAACCCTTTTTTTTTGCGTTCTCAACAGCAAAGGGGTCGAAATCAATTCCTTCTACATGCCAGCCCATGTCTTGCATACGCTTGAGCCATTCGCCACTGCCGCAGCCAACATCCAGGAGGCATCCACCGGCTTGCGCAGGCAGGTACATGACGGCAATATCGACTTGCGCCTTCTTTAGCGGATGAAGATATATCAAGTTGCTTAGGAGTTTCTTCCAGCCTCTGACTGAATCATTTAAATAACCGTACTTTTTCGCCCAATAGCTTTTTTTTACAAAATGGAACAAGCGAGTTAATACTGTATTGCGATCTTGATTCTTATCATTATGTGTATAGTACTTTACGTAGGCTTTGGCGATATCTTCTTCCAGCGGCATTGGATCTAACCAAATGAGCCCACAAAAAGGATTCAGGCACCTCTTCAGGTTCCATTTACCGGGGACGCCAAACAGGTGGTCCTTCAAATCTTGGTAAAGCAATTCACCTCTAGCGCCGCACAACGTGCAATTAGGGCAAGATCTTTTGCGGATTCCATCGTTACTGCATTTATCTATCATAAATTATCCCGCACTTGGACTTACGTGCTGTTTTGAAACGGTTTATTATGAGCATACGTTCTTCTGGGGCAAGAATAAGAAACCATGCAGCAAGGGCGAAGGCGAGCAGGTTAAGCAAAAGAAACCCTCCCTTTAACGTAACACCCATTGGTAGCATAGAAAGGGCTAGGATAGTTAGGCCTGCTCCTAACATCAACGCTGAGCGCTTAACGACAAATGCACTTTCTTTCAATAACCTTCTTGCGACACCAAAAAGGATAACCGCATCCACTATTACCCGCAGCAGCCACACGATGGCCGTTCCTTCTATGCCAAAAGCTCGGGTCATCCACCAAACTGCAAAAAGGTAAAACGGCAGTTCAATGAGGTGAAGTTTAGCGGTTAGGTCTGGCCTGCCTACGCCCTGTACCAAGGCATATGGTATGTTTGCAACGCTATTGATGAGGACGCCCATTGTCAACCATTGCAACACGCGGGCGCTATGTTCGGCGAATTCTTTGCCCAACCATAAATCAAGACCTAAGTCTGCCAGGGCTACGATCAGCAGAGCTATTGGGAACAGCACCAAAAAGACGCATTTGACCCCTTGACCAAAGAGCTTCACCGTCCGAGTACGGTCTTGCACGAAACTGGTGGAAAAAGCAGGGAACAGTACCCCAACCATGGCACCCGGAATGATCCAAAGCTTGGTCACAATTTCGTAGGGAGTGACATAATAGGCAACGGCGGCGATGGAAACCAAGGCACTTATTAAAAATCGGTCGAGATAGACCATGGCTGGACCAACAACATTGCTCACGGTGATCCAACCACCGAAGCGCAGCAGCGGCACCACTACACTGCGTTTAATCGCAACACCGTGACGCAGTGCAGGCATGGCGTAAAGACAAAGCAGCAAATGTATCACCAAGAAAAGCAATCGACTTGCCGCCAAAACAGCCACTATCGCAAAGAGGCTATTTGAAAATAGCAAAACCAATAGCGGAGCCAGGAATGTCAACAACCCCATTGGGATGCGCACTGCATTGATAAGTCCAAAACGTTGCTGTGCCTGCAATATCCCCCTTAGGCCAGCGGTACCGATCACAAAAGGGATAGAGAGAGCGAGCAGATAAAATGCATACAAGGTTTCAGCCTGCAATGGCATAGGGATTTTCAGTACACCATAAACCAGCCAAGGGGAAAGCAGGCAAATTATCAACGTTCCCGCTACACCTAAGATGAGCATTAGAAATAACGATGTCCAAACCAACGCTGGAATCATTTCCTCCTGACGAGCTCCTAGCTTCTCAGCCACCAATTTGGTTAAGGCGCGACCTAGCCCAAGATCAAATAGGCTGAAATAGCCAATTACCATCCACACCAGAGTCAGGACACCAAACCGATCTATACCAAGTCCCTTGATGAGGAACGGAATGACAAAGATAGCTACTGCCAGGGGTATGCCATTGCCCATCAGGTTAAGTATTGTGTTGCGTGCAAGCAGGTTGCCGCTGGTCAGTCGCTCATAAGCCGGGGCCGCTTCCGGGCCACGATAGCGGGTCTCAGTTGAGTTTGAAATCGTCAATGCGCACCCCTTCGCGAAAGGACAGCAGACAGCGTGCGGAACAATATCATCAGGTCATGCATGAGAGACCACGCCTGCGCGTAACGGATGTCCATTCTGACCCACTCCTCGAAGCCGATTTCGCATCGGCCGCTGATTTGCCACAGCCATATATCCAGGGCGGACACTCAAGCAACGGCAATTCCAAATCTCTTCAGATCCGGAATTCAGTTTCTCATTAAAATTTCCACAATCCGCTTAGAGGCATAGCCATCCCAGAGGTCGGGAGTTCTGCATCTACGGCCACTATTTTCCGATACCTGATGAAATGCAGCTAATATTCGTGCAGGATCAGTACCAACCATCTTATTAGTTCCTATTTCAAGAGTGATCGGCCGCTCGGTGTTTTCTCTCAAGGTTAAACAAGGTACCTTCAAGATGGTAGTTTCTTCTTGAATGCCTCCCGAATCGGTCAGCACCACCTTGGCCGAAGCCATGAGTTTTAGAAAGTCTAAGTAGCCAATTGGATCGATAACTCGAAGGCGTCCATCGGATGCCGGGTGGGCTCTTCGTTTTGTCTCAGATATTTTCTTCATAAACCCGAACAATTCTATATTTTTCCTTGTTCGCGGGTGTGCGGGGAATATGATTGGTAGTTCTTGACTAATCTTCTCGAATACCTCTATTAATGCCCCTAAGACTATCGGATCATCGACATTTGAAGGCCGATGTAACGTGACAACCGTATAACATTTCCCATGCAATTTAAGGTCCTCCAAAATCGTTGAACTTTTGGATTGTTCGAGATTTCGCAGCAACGTGTCAACCATGACATTGCCCACAAAAAATATTTTCTTTTTAGGAAAACCCTCATTTTTTAGATTCTTAAGGCCGCTGCGTTCCGTTACAAAAAGGTAGTCAGAAATAGCGTCTGTCAAGACACGGTTGATCTCTTCTGGCATTTGACGGTCAAAACTACGCAATCCGGCCTCCACATGCGCCACCTTCACGCCTAATTTCGCTGCCACTAAGGCACACGCAAGGGTTGAATTCACATCCCCTACGACCAAAACCACGTCGGGCTTATACTTCAATATTACAGGCTCAAATCTTTTCATGATTTCAGCGGTCTGCACTGCGTGTGAAGCGCTTCCAATTTCAAGGTTAATGTCCGGCCTTGGGATTTCCAATTGATCAAAAAAAACGTCGTTCATTTCTCTTGTATAATGTTGGCCCGTGTGTACCAGGATGGACTTAATCTCTGGATAGTTTTTGTATTCCTTCATCAATGGGGCTATTTTCATAAAGTTAGGTCTTGCCCCAACGACATTTATAATTCTAATTTTACGTTTTCCTTCCATATCAAAAAACTTTTAGCGAAGCCTATTAGCTGGAATGAATAAGAATTCACATATCAACAAGTTGATATTTTCTCCACGCTTTTGCTTGCTATTGACATGATAAGTTATCTATGCTGCCCCTGATCCTCTCAACACTGCTGGAATAGTTTTTGCCAAAATCTTAAAATCCAGCATCAGAGACCAATTATCTATATACTCCCTATCCAGTTCCATCCACTTTTCAAAAGGAATCGCATTTCTGCCCTTTACCTGCCAGAAACAGGTTATTCCTGGTCTCATGCTTAAGCGCCGGCGGTCCTTTAGAACATATTGATTCACCTCACTTGGGATAGGCGGCCTGGGGCCGACAAGGCTCATATCACCTTTAAAGACATTTATCAATTGGGGCAGTTCGTCAATGCTTGTTTTTTGCAGCATCTTGCCTACCTTAAGTAACCCTTGGATCATTCTTTATTTTAAAAACAGGGCCCTCCATTTCATTCAGCCGTAATAGGCCTTTTTGAAGTGCTTCAGCGTTATCGACCATAGTTCTAAATTTTAGGCAATTAAATAAACGGCCATTATAACCAACTCTCTGTTGTTTGAAGAACACCGGTCCTTTGGAGGTTCTCTTAATGAGAATACTCACCACGCCGAAGAGAGGGGAAAGAAGGACGAAGAAGACCGCTGAAACATTTATATCAATCAGACGTTTAATCAGGAGTTGCCAAGTGATTTTTGGGCTTGTGAACAAATCAATTACAGAAAAAGTGCCATAGCGAGAAACCGTCGACTTAGCTAACTTGAGGCTGAATAGGTCGGTAGGAATTTTGACTTCAACCCCAATATTTTCACAGATATGAAGAATCTTATCGATCTCAGAGTAGAAAGATTTTATCGGGAGGAAGACAAAAACTTCATCTACGATTTGTTTCTGCAATATCCCCTCCAAATCATCAAGCCCCCCGATAAGCTTGTAATTAAGAAAAAAAACATTATCTTTTCCATTTGGGGCATCAAGAAAACCAAGAATACGAAGACCTAATTCCGGTGATTCTTCAATCATATTTACTAATTGGGCAGCACGATCATTTCGTCCAATAATCAAAATCTCTCTATAATTGTAACCTCGGCTTCGGAGGTATCTAAGAAACTTCCTCAAGGTGAACCGAAATAAGATCAAAGATCCCATTTGTAATACCCACAGGTAGAGAAGAAATAAACGGCTCAAAGGGTACTCGCGAATAAAGAACGGACAATGATCAAAACATCAACGAAACGAAACGTGTTCGCAAACGGTTTTTTATATTGTTTCAACATGATTTGGGTCCATTTAGCTCATAGCGAATTGGCTCATAGCCTCAATGTCACAGGTTACAGGTCGCAAGTCTGTAATTTACGGCATTCTGCCTTCAGTCAACAGTCCATAGTCCACTGATCACAGATAGAAGCATAAAAAACAGACAGATAAAAACATTAAAGTCAGTTCACTATCATTGATTGTTTTTTCCCTTGCCTTTAGCGTGGACTGTCGACAACGGTATGAGCTATATTGCCACATTTATGTGGCTCCGGATCCACGGACAACAGCAGGGATGGTTTTAAGTAAGATCTTCAAATCCAAAGCTAAAGACCAATTGTCGATATACTGCATATCAAGCTCCATCCATTTTTGAAAGGGAGTATCGCATCTCCCGTTCACTTGCCACAAGCAGGTAAATCCCCGGCCGGACGCTGAATCGGCGGCGGTGTCAGTCTTCGCTGAAGCCCTCATAGTCTCGTTCCGGAAGAGGTCGCGGACCTACCAAGCTCATGTCTCCTTTCATAACACTAATCAATTGAGGGAGTTCATCCAAGCTGCTCTTGCGAAGGAACCTGCCGATTCTGGTAATGCGCGGGTCTTTTTTTATCTTGAAAACGGGTCCTTGTGCCTCATTAAGGCGTTCAAGTTCGGCTTGCCTTTTCTCCGCGCCCTGGACCATGATCCGAAATTTGCGAAAGCGAAATCTCCTCTTGTTGAGCCCCACCCGCTCCTGAGTAGAAAAATTATTAGATGATATTTATCTATTAAAGTCTTAAGTGTCACAATCCAATTTGCTTTTGCTTGGATGGGATGCTTTGGCTTGTTTATCGAGGATTCCTGGGAAGAATAAGATATAAATCTTCCGTAAACAACCAATTTAGGCTGCACCCGACCCACGCAATACTGAAGGTAATGTTTTTGCTAAAATCCTAAAATCAAGCCATAGGGAACATTTATCAATATATTCCATATCCAACTCCATCCAACGTTCGAAAGGTAGCGAACTACGGCCTTTGACCTGCCAGAGACATGTGATACCAGGACGGATGCTGAACCGGCGGCGGTGCCAATCTTCGCTGAAGCCATTGTAATCTCTGACCGGCAAAGGTCTCGGACCTACCAAGCTCATATCTCCTTTCAGCACGTTAGAGAGCTGGGGGAGTTCGTCAATGCTTAGTTTTCTTAAGATCTTTCCGATTGAGGTGATGCGAGGGTCCTTCTTGATCTTAATCTTAAAGACGGGGCCGCTGATCTCATTTAATGATTCCAGCTCAGTCTGTTTTTTTTCTGCATCTGGAACCATTGTTCGGAATTTGTACACCCGAAGGCGTCTCTTGTTAAGACCTATCCGTTCCTGGACGAAGAAAACCGGCCCTGATGAGGTGAATTTGATTGCAATGGCAGTGATGAGAAAGAGAGGCAAAAAGATAACCAGAGCAATTCCAGAGATGAGGATATCCAGTAACCTTTTCACTTCAACCTGCCAGCCCTCCATCGCGCCTGTGCAGTTTGAAACCAAAGGGAGCCCTTCTATGGAATCTGTCCTCATGCGGGAGCTCTTCAGGTTGAAGATATCCGGGAGGTATCGCACGACGATCCCTTGCTCCTCGGACAAGGCAGCAATGCGAGAAGCTGTTCTGTATTGGGATTTAAGCGGCAGGGAAATCACCACCTCATCAACCACATGCTCCCTGAGGTAAGCCGAAAAACCATCCAGGTCCGTTACAATCTGATATCCTGATTTTAGGAAATCAGCCACGCCTTCCCACACCCGGTCCACGAAACCCGATATTCTGTATCCCAACTCCGGTCTTGATTCGATCTTGCGCGCAAAATCTATCGCCCGATTATTAGTTCCTGCAATGAGCATACATCGAAGGTTTCGGCCTCGACGTCTGACCCATCCAAGTCCCCATCTGAGCGCCAGGCGGCTTGCGGTCATCAGTGCGACGTTGGTTGTCCAGAATATAGCAATGAAGGAAAAGTTGGCGATATCAATCCTGAATAATATTGCGGTAATGTAAATCAAAAGTGAACCCAAAACAGTCGCTTTTATGACGTTGAAGACCTCCTTCCATCGACTGGAGAGGCACCCGGATTGGTAGAGATTGAAAAAGCTTAGAATCGCGTGCCAGAGCAGGAGCAGGGCGATAAACAAAACGAAATTCAGAATTTTGATCCGGATTGCGAGGAAGTGCTCAAAGGAGTTGAGCCCGCTAAGATGGAGGTAAGAAATCCAACTTGCAAAGGCGAAGCCAAAGATCATGATGAGAAGATCGAAGAGTTTGTAGGCTTTAACCAGAAGCTGTCTGCGATCGATCATCATGTGTCCAACCAATTAGCCAGAAAGAATGTTCGTATAGAGAGAACATCTCTCAAAGTGCCATTGTGGGAAATATATATAAACAGAAAAAGCGTGTTTGATGACCGTTACCGTAAACAGTAATCGGTTTGTTTCTTAGTGCCTAGACAATAAAATTAATATTTTCTTTTTGTCCTGTGAAAAAATTATCTAAGCATATAACCTCTTCTCCGGCATTTATTAGGCGCTCGCACAGGTGGGATCCAATGAATCCTGCCCCACCTGTAACTAGAATTTTAGTCATGATGGGATTTTAATGTATGATGGATTTCTTTTAGGTATTGGATTATATTTCTATGTCAATATTTTAATTATTCTTTTGGAAGCTTTTCCATCCCAATATTTAGGGATTTTTTTCTTGAATTTTGATTTTTTGATATATTAAGTGCTGTGTTAATAATTTTATCAGGATTATTTCCAACTACAATATTGGTTCCCTCTATAACAGTTATAGGCCTTTCAGTATTATTACCAAGAGTTAAACAGGGAATTCCTAAAATTGTTGTTTCCTCTTGGATGCCACCAGAATCTGTTAAAACGATTGCTGCGTTGGACATTAAACAAAGAAAGTCGAGATAGCCTAATGGTGGAAATGTTAGTATATTTCGATCTGTTTTGTTTAATTCAATCGACAAAAAATTCTCTTCAAAATTTGCTATTTCTTTGAGCTTTAAATTTTTTATCTGTTTGATGGTTCTGAGATGAACTGGAAAAATTATTTCTAAAGATATTTTGAAATTCCTAATATTAAAATATAATTGAAAGCCTTGATATAGAGTCTATCCCTAAGGTTTCTTCTCTTTTTTTCTGATATTAACAAAAAAATATCAGGCAAGATAAATTCATAAATACTTGAAGCTATAATCTGATGGCCTGATCTAGTCATATGGCCATCATGTATAAAATAATATGGCAATGTAGGTAACTTGGAGAAAACTGGCACTAAATCTAATACTTTTATATTGTGGTCTTTTATTATTTTCAGTAATTTATCACACATTTTAACATTAACAGGTATTCCTTCGTTGGAATTGTATAGAGAAATTACTTTTTGGTGTTTGTTTGGTAAATTCACAAGTAATAAATCGCTATTATTGAATTTTGTTTCTTTTTTAAATTTTTCTATTAATTTCCATGTTAAATGGACTTTTTTATTAATATAACTTGCATCATTTAAGGGATAATCATCAGCCTGTAAATTTTTTGCTGTTTGAGTTCGTATTCGATCATCATATATTGTTGCAGCTTTTCTAAAGAGATTGACCAAATGAGAATGCATAGAAACCCACTTATAGAAAGGAATATGATAGACTATTTTCTGTATCTTTCTAATAGAAGAATACGCCGTTGGATTATGAATCAACTCATTATTTTTTAATAAGAATACCCCACCCCAATTATCCTCAAAATCATTGCCAGAAATAAATCCAATTATTACTATATCCAGATTATATTTTTTCCCTTCTTTCTGATAAAACGCTAGTTGATGGGATGTCCCGGTTTTACCGATTCCAAAATTTATAACTTCAATATTGAATCCTAAACGCTTTATATTCTTATTAGTTTGAAATAAATTATCTAAATATTTTGGGTAAGTTTCATTATTTTGCACTCCTTCTCCAAAAGTGAAAGAATCACCAAAAACACCCATGCGTAATGTATCTTGTCGTTTTTGATATTCGTATTCTCTATCTCTTAAACCATGAGAATTTATTTTTACGTGCATCTTGTAATCTTCCTTTTTTGAAAAACCCTCAACATTGGGAATATTAGTGAAACCAACATATTGATCCCATTGACTAACATTAAATGATAACTTTTGTGGAAAAAAAATACGGATTACTATTTCGCCTACTATTATCGAGAAAATAAGGGAAGATATCAGCAATAAAATGTTAACAAATTTTCTTTTAATTTTTTTCTTAGTCTTGATTTTCATGGTTTTTTTTAAATCATTTTATCTTCTCAAAATTCCAATTGCTGTCAGTATAGTTATTGAATTTAATATTTAGCGAAATCTTTAGCAAATATTTTAAAAAAGAGTATAAATAAAAGGAGCCACGGCAGAGCTCTGTGTAAAAATTATCAGCAATCCTAATAATACTAAAAAGATTACTATTGGCATTAGCCACCAGAGTTTTCTTTGCCATAGAAAAACTAAGAGTTCTCTAAATATGCTCAACCTGGATATAATGCTTTTTGTTGTTCTCATTTATTTTGTTCCTTTTTAAGATAAATAATATCCATTTATTTTCTTATCATAAAATTTTCTAGTATTAGCACATCAATTCCACTTTTGCTGAAAGTATTGAAGGCGTTGGCGGGGGAGTTTACTATCGGCTCACCTCTCAAATTAAAAGATGTGTTTAGAAGTACTGGAATCCCTGTTGCATCGCCAAATTTCTTCACAATTCGATAATATCGAGGATTCCATTCTTCCCTGATTGTTTGAAGCCTTCCTGTGCCCATATGGTTAACTGCATTTATGGCATCTGCCTTAGATTCTTTTAAAGGCATAACTAAAAGCATGTACCTTGCAGTAAATTGTTTTGCAATATTATCTCCATAGAAAAAATCACTTGTCTTTTCTTCTAGTATAACTGGAGCAAATGGCCTGAAAGGCTCACGAAACTTTATCTTTGTATTCACTATGTCCTTCATCTCCTCACTTCTTGGATCTGCTAAAATACTTCTATTTCCTAATGCCCGAGGTCCCCACTCAAACCTGCCTTGGAACAAGCCTACAACTTTTCCATCCACAAGGTCACTCACAATTTTATTTAAGAGCTTATCATCATCAGAGAAATATTCATAAGAGATATTGTTGCTATCTAAGAATTCCTTGATTTCGCTCTCCGAGTATTCCTTTCCCCAGTAAGCATGCTCAAGAATAAAGGTTCTAGGCTTTCCCATTAACCCATGATAAGCATGTAATGCAGCACCTAAAGCGCCTCCCCCATCTCCTGCTGCCGGCTGAATGAATAGCTCTTCAAATGTACCTTCACGAAGAATTCTTCCGTTTGCCTTTGAATTAAGTCCGACACCTCCGGCAATACAGAGATTCTTCATTCCTGTCTCTTTATAAAGAGAATTTATAAGTTTTAATAAAACTTCTTCTGTTACTCTTTGAATGCTGGCAGCGATGTCTGCATAGTGTTCGTTTTCCTGGCAGAGCTCTTTATAATTAGATGGTTTTTCACCAAAATACGAAGGGAATCTTGTGTTTGAAGTGAAAAAATTCATCTCGCGTGGTCTAGGCTTTCCGAATAAGTTTTCAAACTTGGAATTGAATGTTCTCTCATCAGAATAATGATAAGTAAAATAATCCATATTCAGCCAAAATGAACCATCAGAGGCTACATTAATGAGATTGTCATATATCTTGTCGATATATCTTGGCTTGCCATAAGGCGACATCCCCATGACTTTATATTCTCCATTGTTCACCTTGAAGCCTAAAAAAGCAGTAAAGGCGCTGTAGAGAAGACCAAGAGAATGGGGAAATTTTATCTCTTTAAGTAATTTTATTTCTGTTCCTTTGCCTATGCCCATTGTTGCAGTTGTCCACTCCCCAACTCCATCCACTGTAAGAATTGCTGCTTCTTTGAAAGGCGAAGGATAAAATGCACTAGCGGCATGGGAGAGATGGTGCTCTCCGAAAAGAATCTTTTTGTCTTCGATTCCTATCTTATCTTTTATAATACTTTTTACCCAAAGCTTATCTCCAAGCCAGGTAAGCATTGCTTCTCTGAAGACTTTCCAAGATTTTGGAAAATTCTGGAGAGTTGTCATCAATATACGCTCGAATTTATGGAAAGGCTTCTCATAGAAAACAACATAATCTAAGTCATTATTTGATATACCTACATAATCAAGGCAAAAATGTATGGCATTCTCAGGGAAATCAAAGTCATGTTTCACTCTTGTAAATCTTTCTTCTTCTGCGGCTGCTATTAGTTCGCCATCTTTTATAAGGGCTGCAGCTGCATCATGGTAAAAACAGGAAATGCCCAGTATATACATCAGAATTGCCTTTTGTAGCGTTCCAAGTCAGTGGGAATTTCTTCTTTTGGGAGCCAATGAGATTTGGTGGTTTGATGTTTTATGTTAAGGGGATCTGAAAACATTTTCACAGCTAAGGCAAAGGGGGATACTAAAATGAAAAAGAAAAGAGAGAGAATTATCCTACTTTGAAAACTTCCCATTCTTTTAGAAAAGTTATTCCAGGTGTGCCAGAGTTTTTTTATGGGATTTTTTTGAACTTTTTCAGGCTCCTTGTTATTTGAGCTTTGTTCTTTGGGTAGTTTTCGAAATAAGATAGCTGTTACTCCAATTGTGGCAGATAAGACTACCCATATGAGAATCAGAAGCCATTTGTTTAAATCAAATGTTAATCGGGAATAAATTGCTCCTGCCCAAATAAGCAGAACTATAATCAGGTCAACAATTTGTGGCTTTAGATCTGCAAATTTTTCAGCTTTGCCTGCGGCACCTCCAGAATAGCCAACTAAGGATAAGAGAATAAGAACTATGTATGAGAAAGTTTCCATTAAATGTTATTCCTTTATATTTTTATAGAAAGAATCCGTGAAATTGATAGGCTACCTCCGGTGGAAGCAAAAACATTTCTCTAGATTCATGAAAAAATATCATGAATTCTCAATGATAGAATTAACAAACTTTTTAAGCTGCACCACTACCTCTGACTACTACTGGAATAGTGAGAAGTATAATTCTCAGATCCATCCATAAAGTCCACTTGTCTATATATTCCATATCCATCTCCATCCATTCTTCAAATGAAGTATCAGACCTACCATTAATCTGCCATAAACAGGTTATTCCTGGACGGACGCTAAATCGTCTGCGATGCCAATCTTCGCTAAAGCCGTTGTAGTCGCGAATAGGAAGAGGACGTGGACCAACTAGGCTCATATCACCTTTAAATACATTAAATAACTGGGGAAGTTCATCGATGCTAAGTTTTCGAAGAATCTTCCCAATAGGAGTTATCCGTGGGTCCTTTTTGATTTTAAAGACCGGACCGCTTGCCTCGTTTAACGATTCTAGTTCATCCTGTTTTAATTCCGCATCCGGAAGCATGGTTCTGAATTTATACATTCGAAAATGTCTCTTGTTGAGGCCTAAGCGTTCCTGTATAAAGAATATCGAACCCGGGGAAGTAAGCTTGATTGCTATTGCAGTGAGTAGGAAAATGGGAGAAAAGATAAGAAGAGCCACAGCAGAAATCAGGATGTCCAATATACGCTTTATCTCAACTTGCCAACATTCCATCGCACCAGTGTAATTTGAAATCAAAGGAAGCCCTTCCAAGGAATCAGCCTTCATTTTAGAGGTTTTAAGGTCGAATATATCCGGAAGATTCAACACGGTAATCCCCTGGGCCTGAGACAGTGCAGCAATGCAAGAAGCAACCTTATACTGAGATTTGAGAGGCAATGAGATCACCACTTCATCGATCACATTTTCCCTTAAGAAAGATAGAAAACCATTAAAGTCAGTTACAACCTTATAACCAGTCTGCAAGAAACCTTTAGTCCCTTCCCATGTGGAATCTACAAATCCTGCTATCATGTATCCTAATTCAGGCTTTGATTCTATTTTACGTGCAAATTCGATTGCACGCGGGTTGGTTCCAACTATGATCATATGACGCAGGTTTCGACCATGGCGTCTGACCCATTCAAGTGTCCACCTTAGTATTAAATGGCTTGCAATCATTAGTGAGCAGCTAATTATCCAAAAGGCAGCAAGGAATGTCGTGTTGATTATCTCGATTTGGAATATTTTCCCTGCAATAAAGATAAAAAAGGAACCCACGATAGTTGCCTTTATAATATCAAATATCTCTTTCCAGCGATTGGAAAGGCGTTTGGATTGGTAAAGACTAAAAAAGTTGAGAATCATGTACCAGAAAAATATAAAAGCAATAAAAACAACAAAATTAACAAGTTTAATCCTTACAGAGAGAAATTGTCCTAATGAATTAAGCCCGTTTAGCTGAGGATTGGAAAGCCATATTGCCAAGGAAAAGCTGAAGAACAAGACAAAAATGTCAAAGAGTTTGTAAGCCTTTAACAGAATATGTCTTCGATTAATCATTTATGTGACCCCCCCGGTCGGTACATATAAACAGAAAAACTGCCAAAAGGTAGGCTACCGCTGGTAGCTTTTTTCACTCTTTAGCCAATACCAGCACTTTAATGCTGCTTTCGCGGGGATAAGGTCAGATTCAGATCGACCTGAGATGCTGTTTTGAGGGAGCCTCCTGGCCTTATAATCCAACAGGAGGCAGAGAATATTTTACACCTAGAAGAAATTTCTTAATATCATTGGCAGCGGCTGCGAACTGTCATGATAATTTCCATAAAGATGATATCCGGCACGATTAGATAGTCGGTGCAGTAAAGAAAAAACCATTGAGACTGCCAGATATTTCTTCATTTAATATTCCCAGCTCAACCAGCAAAATTACATAATCGCAAGATTATAAACACAATAAGAAACGAATGTCAAGGGGTTGTACTCGTTCAGTACGTTAGTGACACATTGTCTCTGTGATTTAATAACCATTGTTGATAATATTCATAGGGAGTTAAATAATCAAGTGATTGATGAGGTCTGATGTGATTATAAACATATTCCCA
>Ga0307379_10002030_pt1 | contig 30678 bp, 22 predicted proteins | sample UN2MG_FD_202237 | JGI IMG/M metagenome (GOLD analysis project Ga0307379, IMG submission 202237) | Soil microbial communities from Risofladan, Vaasa, Finland - UN-2 | ecosystem: Environmental > Terrestrial > Soil > Coastal area > Acid sulfate soil | place: Finland: Risofladan, Vaasa | collected...
GAAGTTTGACCGCTGGGCCGAAGAGTTTTATAATAAATACGACCAGTCAGGCGAGATTTCATAAGACCGGTTTTAGTAAAGCGGATTTTTCGTGTAGATACTCTGGTTCTTTGGGTTAAAAGTCAGTAGATTTTGAACCGTCTTTCAGCTTTATGGAGGGTGTTTTCGAGAACCCCGGGGGTGGGTCGGCATCCTTTTTGCAATAACCACTAAGAGCGGATATTATTGTGGCCTTGATAAAAAGCAAAAAGGATGCCGACCCGCCTGGCTTTCGCCTTATCGGTAACCGGGTTCCGGTATTTTGTACGAATAATCTACATCGAAACGTTACATAGATATGAGCGGTTTTTTTTCTTGTGCAGTGGTGTGATTTAAATTAACCCCTGAGCTGAAAGGAACCATGGCTGCGGTTGAAGCCGAAGAGAGCAGCCGGTTCCCGACCAGGATTTTTGAACGGTTACAAATTTCAATAGAAGATTTCCGAACAAAAATTCACTATTTTCAAAGGAGTCCAAGTTGACAGGCGGAATCACTCTTCTTGCTATGGGTTCCGGCGGGGGACAGTCAGGCGCCGGGCCGGATATGACCTTTTTCTTTTTAATTATCGCCACTTTCGGTATCCTCTATTTCCTGGTGATGCGGCCCCAGCAGAAAGAACAGCAGCGTCACAAGCAGATGCTCGCCAGTCTTAAGAGAGGGGACGAGGTGGTCACTGCAGGGGGAATCTACGGCAAGATTATCGACCTCGATGAACACACTGTGGATTTAAAAATATCCGAGGGGACGAAAGTAAAAGTCGAGCGCGCAAGGATCAGCAGGGTAGTTACGCAATCAAATAAGGAGTGAGCGCTGATGGCGGTTTTGCAAATTCATTATCTGGGGGACTCCATCCTGAGAAAAAAAGCCCGGCCTGTAAGTGAGCTGGATGGAGACCTGCGTAAGCTCGCCGGGGACATGATCGAGACCATGTATTTCAAACAGGGGGTGGGCCTTGCCGCCCCGCAGGTTGGGGTTCCCAAGCAGATGATAGTATACGATAATCCAGAAGCCGGATACGGCATGGGTCCTCAGGTGTTGATCAATCCCAGGATTGTCTCGAGCGAGGGCAGCGTGAAAGATGAGGAAGGCTGTCTCTCAGTGCCTGAACTCACAGATATAGTGGAGCGCAGCGAGCGGGTTACTGTTACCGGCTTGGACCTTCAGGGACGGGAGCTTGAGCTAGAGGCCGAGGGTCTGGCTGCGCGCATTCTGGAGCATGAGATCGACCACCTGGAAGGAATCCTTTTTGTCGATCGGGTGGGGGCGGTGAAAAAAAAGCTCTTGCTTTCCAAATGGAGAAAAGTCCGCAAGGAGCTGGAGGCCGAGCGTAGCGCATGAGAGTTCTGTTCTGGGGATCTCCGGAGTTCGCGGTAAAACCCCTTGAGGCGATTCTCGCTTCCTCGCACCGGGTGGTGGGGGTAGTCTGCCATCCGGACAGGCCCAGGGGAAGGGGCAGGAAAGTATCGGCCGGGGAAGTGAAAATGTTCGCCGGGTCTCGCGGTCTCACTCTGCTGCATCCGGAAATACCCAGAGGCGAGGAATTTCTCAGCGAGCTGAGATCTCTCAAACCGGATATTTCCGTGGTGGTGGCCTATGGGCACATCCTGAGACCAGAGGTGCTCTGTGTGCCATGCCACGGCTCGATTAACCTTCACGCCTCCCTTTTACCGGCTTACCGGGGCGCGGCTCCGATCCAGCGGGCGATCGCCGCTGGCGAGAGATCTACCGGCCTGACTGTGATCCGGATGGATGAGGGAATGGATACAGGTCCCATACTCGCCCGGCGTCGGGTGGGTATAGGTCCGGAGGAGACTGCGGGCGAGCTCGCCGGGCGCTTGAGCGAGCTGGGTGCCAGGCTCCTGGTAGAGGTTCTCGACCAGATCGCAGACAAGGGCCTCGAACCTGTTTCCCAGCCGCAAGAAGGGGTAAGCTACGCTCCGAAAACCAGTCCCGAGGAAGCCCGACTGGACTGGAATCTCCCCGCCCATAAAATATCGTGCCTGGTCCGTGCTTTCGATCCGGCGCCAGGGGCCTACTGCTTTCGCTCAGGCTCGATCCTTAAGCTTTTCCGGGCTGTGCCGCAGGAAAGGCAGGCAGGCAAACCGGGAGAGATAGTAGCCTGTAGCCAGAAAGGAGTGGTGGTCTCCTGCGGGGACAGCCGGGGAGTCCTGGTGCGTGAAATCCAGGCCCAGGGCAAAAAAAGGATGGCAGCCTGCGATTACCTGTGCGGCGCAAGAATGGAACCCGGCGAGGTTTTGGATTGAAAACCGGGCCAGGGGACAGAATTACGGATGAAGAAAAAAGCTTCCTTTCTGGGACAATTCCACATCCATACAGTGACAGGGCTCCCTTTTCTCGACCAGCCGGATTTCATGCGGAAAGCGGGAGAGGTTGCCGCCGGCAGACTGGCGGCTATAAATTTGCGGGCGCACCACTTGCAGGGCAGGCAGTTTTACGAGCTGGCGCGCTCATTAGGTGAATTGGCAGATAGTGGGAAGGTTCCGCTCATTATCAACGACCGGTTGGATGTGGCCCTGGCAGTGGGCGCTGGAACGCTCCACCTGGGCCGCCACTCGATTCCGCTGGCCCATGCTGCCCGTCTCTGCCGGGAACGCGGCCTCGAGTGGGGCTATTCATGCCATAGCTTTGAAGAGTGTATAAGGGCCGAAAAGCACGGGGCTGCTTATATTTATCTCGGAACGATTTTTCCCTCAAAAAGCAAGCCCGGTGCTGATTCTGCTGGTGTGGAATTCCTGCGGCAGGTTTGCCGGAAGATAAAGATTCCGGTCTTTGCTATCGGCGGGGTCAACCCCTCGAATGTTAGAATGATAGCAGAGGCCGGAGCATTTGGCGTGGCTGCGATTTCAGCCGTCTGGGAGGCCCAGGATCCAGGGAAAGCAGTGGAGGAGTTGAACAGGGCTTTCGAATCCTTATAACCTCATGGTACTGCCTCTATTTTGGGTAACAGGGTCAGGATAGAAAATTTCTTTATCAGGTTGTTTATCAGCCCTATTCGCTGGGAGTAATAAATGATCACGGTGACAGTAAACGGGGAAAAAAGGCAGGTTGAGAAAAAGGCTTCAGTCACGGATCTGCTAGCAGACCTGGGACTCCTTAGCCGTCGGGTGGCGGTCGAGCGAAACCGGGAGATTGTAAAAGGCCAGTCCTACGGGAGCACGGTGATTCAGGATGGCGACATGTTCGAGATAATCGAGTTCGTGGGAGGAGGGTTCTGAAAGCCAATGGACATTAGGTTTGATTGATACCCTCCGGGAGTAACATTTCTGTTTTAACAATCTGTTTGATCGCAAAAATTATGCTTTTGAGCCTTCGAGGGTCAAAAGCTTGACTAATCGGGTTATCTGAATCAGGAAGGAAGCCAAAGAGATGGTCAAAGACACGAAACTGGTAATTGCCGGGCGGGAATTCAGAAGCCGCCTGATGGTCGGCACGGGCAAGTACAAGGACAATCAGACAATGGTTAAAGCCCTCGGAGAGTCGGGAGCCGAGGTGGTGACTGTGGCTGTACGGCGGGTGGACCTTAAACGCGAGTCTGAGGATGCGCTGTTGAACTTTGTGGATCCCGGAAAGTATTTCATTCTGCCCAATACCGCGGGCTGCTACACGGTCGATGAGGCGGTGCGAACGGCCCGTCTTGCCCAGGCCGCAGGCCTGAGCAAGTGGATCAAGCTCGAGGTGATAGGAGACGAGAAAACTCTTCTACCGGATACAGCCGGGCTCCTGGAGGCGACAAAAATCCTGGCAGCCGAGGGTTTCAAGGTGATGCCCTATACCAATGACGATCTGGTAGTGGCGCGCAGGCTCGAGGATGCCGGCGCTGTGGCTGTTATGCCGCTCGCCTCGCCTATCGGCAGCGGGATGGGAATCCTTAATCCGGTGAACATCCGGTTTATCATGCAGGCGGTGAGCGTGCCGGTGATTGTGGATGCCGGGGTAGGGACAGCCTCGGATGCCGCGGTCGCCATGGAGCTCGGGGTGGATGGGGTCCTGATGAACACAGGCATCGCAGGCGCCCGCGATCCTGTGGCCATGGCACGGGCCATGCGGCTGGCCATGGAAGCGGGACGCCTGGCTTATCTGGCGGGCAGAATTCCTAAAAAAGAGTATGCCAGCGCCTCTAGCCCCACTACAGGGATGATCGAATAGCTCCAGGTCCGCCGGCCGGTGCCTCCTGCGCCAGCTCTCCTATTAACTGCAACCGGCGGCTTTATCTTTCCAGCTCAGGCTCCACTATATCCGCCCGGCGCTCCCTGGGGAAGCGGTCTTTCATATAGCCCAGCCAGTTGTCCTTGTATTTATAGTTCAAGTCGATATCCACATATTTCACGCTGGGTCTTTCCTTGACCTCAATCAGCATCTCGCCTGTGGGCGCATAAACCGCGGTCGGCGGACTGTTATAAGCTGAGGAGACCAGGTAGATCTGGTTCTCGATGGCGCGGGCCTTGGCCAAGACAGGATTGCCGCCCCAGATCGGCAGGAAGATGATTTCAGCTCCCTTTACCGCCAGGGCCCGGGCAGGGTCCACATACTGCAGGTCCCAGCAGATCATCATCCCGATGCGCCCGAAGTCGGTATCGAAAACCGGATATGAGTTCCCCGGGGTGCAGCCTGCCTCAATCTCCTCGCGCGGCAGGTATGCCTTATGGTACTTGCCGGCGACCCTCCCCTCCCGGTCTATGAGCACGGCGGTGTTATAGATCGCCTGATTTTCCCGTTCGCCCAGGGCGGCGACAATATACATTTTATGCTTGCGGGCCATCTCGCCGAGTGTCTTCGTTGTCGGCCCGGGGATCGGCTCGGCGATATCCGGATAGCGCACGCCGGAAACACCTACCAGGTTGATTCCCTCGCCCAGGCAGACAATATCGCAGCCGTTTCTGCCGGCCTCATCCATAAGGGGCAGGAACTCGGCCACGCTCTCAGCGCTGTTTGCCTTATTCCTGGGATAGCAGTTCACAGTCGCCACACGCGCCATTCTTTTTGGCGGAGCGGACACCTGGGCCAGGCTGATATCGTCCCACCAAACCCTTCCCTGCGGGCAGTAGCTTAGAAAGAGCTCGATGCGCACGGAATGAGCCTTTTCAGGAGCCTGAAAGGTGCCGGCGTTTTTCTGCCAATGTCCTGGTGCCAGGACTTCCTGCACGTATTCAGGCTGTGATGTGCGCTTGCTGTCCGGGTCGAGCCATTCCAGGCGTGAGAGAACCTGCCGGCGGGGGTAAGGGACACTTTCGGTTTGAAAGCTGGCCTCGAAACGGTACCAGGCCCCGGGTTTGATTCCACTGACCACTTTTTGCCAGCAGCCATGTGCAGAGTTATTGGAAGCCCCGCTTATGCCGAGGCTTCCCGGCTTGCCGAGACTCGGCAGTTCAGTGGTGAAAAAAAAGGGCCGCGTTTCGGCCCGCTGGCTCCAGACATCCCACCCTGGGACACTCCGGCTGTCCACCCCGGCAGGGAAAGAATCAGCGTGAAAAATAAGCTGCCCGACCTGGGCGCCTGTTCTCTCGGCATCTGCAGCGATTAAGTTTTCAAAACTTAAAAGGCTGAGTGCGAAAAAAGCTGCCGGAGTCAAAAGGAAAAAAATATTTTTCTTCAGAAATACTCGAACGACTGCTTTCATTTTCTACCTCCTGCTAAATTCTTTAAGATTCAGAATTTTATTGGATTAAGTATAAGCCCCTGCGATGGAAGCGTCAAGCAGGCACTGAGCTGTGATAAAGCACTATCAGTTGATTTTTAGTGAGAGATAGAATAAATTTAATTAGAACTTAGATACTTAATATACCAGGTTAAACTTTTGACGGGCGTTTTTATGTCTCAATCACCTGCTGACAAGCTTTCGGGGTTGCTCTGGAATTACGAGCGCCATGCAGGGCAGCCATTCGACAAGAGGCCGGGAATTGCTTATTATGTCTCTGTTGCCGAGTTATTGTATAATGGGATTACAGACAGTGTATTTAACATTGGCGATCGGCTGCCCTCGATTCGGCGGATGTCCGAGATTTTCCAGACCAGCGAGATTACAATCAAGAAAGCCCTGGCCCTGCTCAAAGAGGAATACCGGGTAATCAATGTTTCAGCGGGCAGGGAAGCCGAAGTAGTGCGGAAAAAGAGGATCGAGGAGATACAATGTATCACGAGTTTCACCCGTGAGATGGAATTACTGGGTTATGAGATAGAGAGCAGATTGCTTGCGCCGGTAGAAAGTATAAGTTATGATGACGAGCTTTTTGCCCAGTTGGGGGGGCTACTGCCGGATAAAATGGTAGCCAGTAAAATTGTCCGCCTGCGGAAAATTCGGCGCTTTGGAGCCGGTGATGACCAATGGCGCGAGTTTTCGATCCAGATCTCGGTTGTCTTTAACCAGCCGGACAGGATTTGTTTCGCTTCAGAAGACCTGTCCCGCTCTCTCTCCGAAATTTTCCACAGATATAATATCCATTTCGATTTCGCAGAACAGAATGCCACTATCACTACGCCGGCGAATGAGCCATTGCTGAAAGATCCCAAGTTTGCGAAAATCGGTTGCCTGAAAGATAAAAAAGCGGCATTGTTCAAGCTTGAGAGAAAAAGCTTTGACCGCAATCACATTCTCAGAGAGAGCTTGATTAATTTTATCTGTCCAGTTGTTAGTTTCAGCGATCACCAGTTTGTCTACAGTATCGAAACCAGGCTGTTGTACAGAAAGTAAGGTCATGTCCGAGATTACCACAAAAACGAAGGATTTATTGGATGGTCAATTGAAAAGCCTGCGGGAGGATTTCCGCAAAGTTCCAGAGGATGAGCTCTTTAGAATGTATCTGGATTACATGGTGAAATATCGTCCCGAGCACTTCAAGCGGATTGTCGAATCGGCGATGAAGGAGGAGTTCGAAAGGACAAGGAAGTTTTGTAAAGAGTAGTGTAATTGGCAAAGTTTTCCAGTATTTCCTTATTCTTGCAGAAGTTATCGAAGGAAGCAATAATTTCTTCTGACCCATTTAATCGGCCCGATACACACCTTCCTCATGAATTTCAATCGTTTTTACAAGTTTTATTGAAACCTGCTTGTAAACTCATTATATTATTTTTATATGCTGCATTGTTTGTAACTGCCGGAAAAAGCGGGTGGAGACTAAGCCATGATTGAAAATTACTTCCCGGTCCCATTAAAACGTATTGTTGTGGATTCGGTGCCTAATTTTGATCTTTACATGAAACAGAAAGAACGTTATGTCCTCTACCGCAATGCAAATATAAAGTTCGAAAAATCCAATTTAGACAATCTGATGGGCAATAATATCGTTTCTTTGTATGTATCCAAAAAAGATATCAAGCAGTACGAGGAATATCGTCAAAAAATGAGGGCGGGACAGGAAGAGGAGGCGAAAAAACAAGGCTATACAGGAATATTTGTAGATCCGGAAGAAATCGAGCGCTATCATGATATCAGAGCCAATTTCCATCTGATCGAGTGCAAGATATTCGAGCCTGGTCTGGAAATCGATTTCCCGGTCTATTACCACAAAGATAACGATGTTCAGCTTTGTGCTGATTTCGAGAGCAAGCCTGAAGGTCCGTGGGTGTTGACAGATAAGTTTCTCAAGGTGAACGGTTTGCCATTGATGATAAGAAACGAGGATATCGAAAAGTACCGGGCTTATTTAGCGAACTTGCTTGCTTCATTTAGTAAAGTCTGGCGGGATGACAGCGTCAGGGTCCAGCGGGAAGCGATCGCTTTGCGGGAAATGAGCAAGATGGTGGTTAAAGACGTTCTGGATGATCCGAGAAGCGGTGAGAAAATAAAACAGGTGAATGTATCAGTCCACAGTCTGATTGGTTTTATCCTCGACAATGAAGCTTCATTTTATTCACTGATGCGCATAAGTTCCCACGATTATTACACCTATGTCCACTCGATAAATGTCTGTACTTTTTGTGTGGGTCTGGGTTCAGCGCTCGGTCTGCCGGAATATCCACATATCGAGATGCTGGGTTTGGGAGCAATGCTCCACGATGTAGGCAAAAGCCAGATCGACTCCCAATTGATCAACAAGCCGGGCAAGCTGACTGATGAAGAGTTCAAGAGAATGAAAGATCACGTTGCTCAGGGCGTAGACATTCTTAAGAAACATCACAACCTGCCGGAACAGGCTTTAGAGCCGGTAGCGCAACACCATGAAAAGATTACGGGCACCGGCTATCCGAATGGCTTGAAAGGCGATCAGATTGGCCTGTTCGGCCGTATCTCCTCAATAGCGGATATTTACGATGCGCTTACCACAGAGCGTTCCTATAAAAGGGCTTTAACACCTTTCGAGGCTTTGAGTTTCCTCAACAAAACCTCAGCAGATTACGACAGGCAATGCCTGACGCAATTTATTATGACGCTCGGCAAGCAAATTCGTGATGCGAAGTAAAACCGGGGAATTTTTTTACAAACAATATGAGAATAGTAGTCTGTCAACTTTGAAATGCAGGGTAATTTGCACAGTTGAAATGAGCGAGAATGTGCAAGCCTGCTAATATCAGGCTGGAGGCTGTAGGCTATAGGGTTGCTATCCCAAGGTTTAAACCTTTGTTTAGACTATCGATTGTAAACTGTACTCTGTAGACTTGATTTTGCACCCCTACAGTCTACAGCCTACAGCCTAAAACACGCAAATGTTGGGCAAAAAAGATCCTACCCTGTACCCTGCAAAACTAAGTTGACATAATAATAGGTTGAAATACAATATATTACCTTTCTAAATCTCCTTCCGCTAAGACCGGTGATTACAAATCGGATCGGTTGTTGGCACCCTGAGTGAGAACCGGGTCCGGGTTGAAGAGTTTGATACTTTTGCCCAAGCACAGAAATAGTGTCAAAGTGCTAGTGCAGAGTCTGACACTGATCATTGATATTCAAATCCAGAGCTTCCGCTGACAGCCGTTTATAAGTGTCTTGATTTTAAGCAGTCATCTCTCCAATTTATATAATATTTTCTTGACAGTGGCGAATCTCGTTTTATTTCTCTTTTGCCTCTTTTATCTGAAAGAACTTACCTAAAAAAGAAGGAGGTAAGGATATGAAACGCAGTGTCTTTCTATTTTTTCTGTTTGTTGCCCTTTTGGGAAGTTCCGCCTGCAGCGAGGCAAAGCAGTACCCTTACCGCTTCGTTTATGTCCACGGCAAACCTTTGGAGAATGTGGATCAAGTGGAATTGATTCGCAAGCTCGCCAAGACAGCCTCGGAACACGGACTTAATGGCATAATCCTGGATGCGTTTTTTGACCGGATCGATTTGGAACCCCCGTACAATTTCAAAAACCTGCGGGAAATTCAGCGCATCTGCCAGGAATATAACGTGGAGCTGATTCCTTCACTGATGGGTGTGGGCTATAATGCGCCGATACTGGCCCATGATAAAAACCTGATCGAAGGCCTGCCGGTCAAGGAGGCCTTGTTCATGGTAAATAACGGCGTTGCGAGACTGGTGGCCGACCCGCCAGTGAAAATTGCCAATGGCGATTTCGAGCAGGCCGAGGGCAGTGCTCCAGCGAATTTCAGCCTGACCACGGAGCCGGGAGCGCAGATCTCTGTTGACCGGAACACTTTCAAGGAGGGAGCCTCGGCTCTTCGTGCAGAGCTGTCGAAAGAGTACGAAGAGGGCGCGGCTTTGCTGACCCAGGAGGTGGAGGTTCATCCGGACCGCTGTTACCTGTTGAGCTGCTGGGTGAAAACCGAGGGGATCGAGAGCTCGGGAGATGTTTTCCCGATCCTGGTTCAGGGCACAGATGGGCGCCGCCTGCAATACTTTATCCCCCCGGTGCCTGGAACCGGCGACTGGACCAGGGCCGTGGTGGGATTCAACAGCCGGGGCTACAGCCAGGTCAGGGTCTCTATCGGCGCGCCGGCCAGTAAAAGCGGGAAGTTCTGGATCGATGGCCTGGCAATCGAGGAAGAGGGCCTGGTCAATGTTCTCCGACGGGCAGGAACTCCCCTGGTGGTACGGGGAGAACAAAACGGCGTAGTATACGGGGAAGGACGTGATTTCGCCCCAGTGTTCGATCCGGTAATGACCCTCCTTTTCGACCATGAAGACCCTCCGATCAAAATTTTGTCTGACGGAAGGATCAAAGAGGGCGAAAGGCTGCGGGTGAGCTTTTACCATAATTATCCCATCTATCAGGGACAGACGCCGGTCTGTATGTCCGAACCCAAAGTCTACGAGATCTGGCGCAGGGTGGCGCGCATCCTTCACGAGTATATCAAGCCTAATAAATATTATCTGGGTACGGATGAGCTGCGGTTGGCCGCATCCTGCGAGACCTGCAAAAAGCGTGGGTTGACGGTCGCTCAGATCCTGGGAGATTGTGTCACCCGCCAGGCGGAAATTATCCGCGAGCTGAACCCGAATGCCGAGATTTTTATCTGGTCCGACATGTTCGACCCAAACCATAATGCCGGCCCGCGCAAGGGGAACTACTACTACTTCGTGGATGAGACTTTCGAGAACTCCTGGAACTACATCCCCAAGGATCTGATTATTGTCTGCTGGTACCACGAAATGCGCGATAAGAGCCTGGCCCATTTTTCGAAGCTCGGGTTCAGGACATTGGGTTCCTCCTCGGGGGGGCTGGATGTCGCGGCCAGCTGGCTGGAGTCCCTGGACAGAACCAAGGGCGCTGCCGGCATCATGTACACCACCTGGAGCACAAATTTCGACGCACTTGCCGATTTCGGGGACCTGGTGAACGGGAAGAAATAAGGGCGATCAAGCTCTGGAATCTGTTTTCAATCCGGACTGGGGCTTTGGGAAGCACAAAACCGGTCGGTCGGGTTAAATTTGGAGAGTTTCTGTCTTTTTAAGAGGGTCAGGCAGCCAGGAATTATTCAAAAAAGTTTGACTGCTCTTTTCTTTGTATCACGATCTGAGCGTTTCCTGGCCCGCCCGCTATTGATGCTGAAAAAACTCTGTCAATTGATCAGCCCAGACTCAAAGGACAAGACTTTTCTCTCAAGAGCCGCTGCCACCCTGACTGTATAAACCATGCTATCCGGATCGTGAACTAGAGGGGAATTTTTTTGCTTATTGGCTCCAGCCTGGGTTCTCTCTTAAACAAAATTTATTTCCCTATTGTTTTAATCCCAGCGCCTCGGCGCGCACTTTCAGATAGTCGGCCTGCACCCTGTCGTAGCCTGACTTTTCCGCCCAGTCCTTGTCTATCTTCCAGGTGTAATCGTAGCGCTCGGTATCTGAGACAAAATAATTATTGATGCCGATCACCTCCCGGGGGTTGAAATACATATCCCTCGAGGAGTCGAGATTGTACCCGGGTGCCATTTCAAGGTAGATTTCCGGTTTTTGCGCGGTGATCAGGGACGGATTTTTCCAGATCTCCCAGGTGCTGGCGAACCTGCCTTCCTGATTGAGAAAGTACTTGCCCCGGACATCGATATAGGCCCACTTTCCCTCGAAATAGACTTCAGTAGTGGCATGCCCGCCGATATGGTGCCCCACATAGCGCGAGGGATAGCCCGCTACCTGCCAGAGGATGATCAGCGCCCGGGCTTTCTCGCTACAGACCCAGGCGCGTTTCTTGATTATTTCCTCCTCAGTGCCGCCGACAAAAAGGTCGTTTCTTTCGGGGTTGGGCGAAAGGTCGCGCACATAGCGCATGAGAGCGAGAACTTTTTCCCGGTCTGAGATCAGGCCTGCAGTGACCCGGCGGACCGCTTTTTCCAGAAATGGGCGGGATCCGTAGCGGTAGTCGACAGTGGTGGGCGTGTAGCTTGAGTAAAGGCAGTCCGCAGTCGCCTCGCACAGGATCACCTGTACATCCGGGGTGATACCGTCGACCCCCTCGCCGAAAAAGAGCTTCACTTTCCTGGCCCAGAGAAGAAAGGCTTCCCGCGCTTGCTCATCGGCGATCATCTCCGCTGAGTTCACGCCTTTATAGGTTTTAAGCTCTTCTGCAGTGGTTACCCGGGGCCCGGGTTTCATTTTGGCGGCCCAAAGATGCACCTCGGAAAAAAGCAGCGCACAAAAAAGGAGAAGGGTACATCCCTTGAAAAATTTGGATAAACATGCTGTAAAAGGAAGGACTGCCGGAGTTGTTGGTGAGATAGCTTGATTGGGGCTCATGGGGACTCCTTGATGGTATTTAATAGTCTGGCTACAAGATGACCGACAAACATTCACCTTCTTCGCCCAAGCCTCATGAAATGCTTACATTTAGCATGATAAAGGCGTATCGCGCTGCAAGTCGAAATTAAAACTAAATCCTAGCCAAAGATATTTGAAATTCTATATAAATGTCTAACCACCAAGGCACCAAGACACAAAGAATAGTGTCAATTCTTCTTGCATTATTGTTGGTTGAATCGGATAATAATAAACCATTGGTGTCTTGGTGTCTTTGTGGTTAAAAAACAAAGACTTAGAAATTGTGGGAGATAATCTCTCAGAATAAAATATTTAAGAATCTAAGATTACGAAAATAAACAATAGCGCTTGATATTTTGATTGTTCTCTTTAACCAGGCCGGTCTTCTGAGGCTTTCAGGACCGGGTAGGGTCATGAGTTTTGATAATATATATACAGAGTGTGAAAATCCCCGAAGATAAAAATCTGGTTATTCTTTTCGACGCCTTGTCAAAATTTTTTTTACCGAGGTATCCGGCTTAAAGCTCTTTCAGTTGTTCCTCGACCCGTTCGCGAATCTGTGGGGGGAGATTTTTATTGAGCAGCAGCTGAAGGTAGCTGCGGGCTTCCTCCTTTTTTCCCAGATTCAGGCAGACCTGGCTCAGATTGAAATAGACTCGGGGGATCGGATTTTTTTTGATCTCTTCGAGCAGCAGTCTTCGGGCGGCTTTCCAGTTCCGGTACTGCAGATGCAATTTGATTACATTCTCCAGGATAAACAAGTCATCCGGGTAATAAGTCAGGAGCTTTTGCAAATGGGACTCGGCTGTTTGGGAATCCCCTTTTTTCATTAACAGGTTCGCGGCGTTAATCCGGGCGTTCGGCTCCGAAGGGTCGATTTCGGCAATCTTGAAGAACTGTTTGAGGGCCTGGTCATCTTTACCGGAGTCTACCAGGATTTTACCCAGGAGCAGCCGTACTCTCACCTCCTCGTTTGTCCTGCCGACCAAGGCCTGAACGACCCAGAGAGCTTCCTGGTATTTTTTCTGCATGTATAGCGTTTCCCCGAGATAGATAGGAGCCTTGAGATTGTTCGGGTTCATGGCAAGGGCGGTGCGCAATTCCTGTTCGGCTGCAGGAAGCGAGTCATGCTTGAAGAGAAAGATCCCGGTCTTTAAATGCTCCATCACATGTGGATGCTCGATCTGGATCTGCTGGGTAATATCGGAGTCTTCATCACCGATATAGCCCAGGGCGCGCAACACTTTTTCCTGCTGTGGATCGACAGTCAGCTGGCTGACAATACGTAAATCCTGCGGCTCTTCGACAAGGCATACCAGCTGTTCTTCCATTCCTGTGAATGCGGCAATAACCTCATCCTTAGTGACCGATGACGGGCAAAGGTTATTCTGTTCCTCGAAGTCCTTGGTCAGGTCGTAGCATTCGTATGTTTCGTTTTCGCAAAGGATGTAATGAAGATTTTCCGGGGTCCAGACCGAGCGAGTGTCATGCTGGCGAAGGGCTTCGCCAGCCGTTGGTATGCGGCCCAGCTTAAGCTCACTGTAGCATGGAGCGCTCTGGATTTTCTCTGCGAAAAGATTACGCCTGGTTGCGCCTGTGGCTACTGTTCCCTTAAAACCCAAAAGAGCAGCCAGGCTGTGGAAAATATCCGCGATTCCTACGAGATCGTTTCTGACCACCAGACTGGGGAAGAGGGCCGGGTAGCGGATGACCAGGGGGATATGCACGAGCGGCCGGTTCAGAAGTACGCCGTGGCCGAAATATCCGTGCTCTCCAAAAACCTCACCGTGATCCGAGGTGATAATTACCAGGGTGCTGTCGTAGAGTCCATTCTCTCTCAAACAGTCCAGGAGCTCCCCGATTTTCGCATCCAGATAGTTTAAAGCTCCATCGTATACATCCACCACAGCAGAGATTTCCTCGGCGTTTATCTTGAGTGTTCCTTTATTTACCGGACGGGCATCAAGGCAGGCTGTGTCGATATGGGCGGTGATCTCCTGCCCCGGCGAGAGATACTTGCTGCGGTAAGGCTCCGGCGGATCATATGGTCTGTGGGTGTCCATATAATTGATAAAAACGAAAAAAGGTTTTTCGGAATGCTCATGGATAAAAGTAAGAACCAGCCGGTTAGTGTGCTCTGTATTATTTGGTTTTCGGGGAGTGGTAACCGTGGTATCGGACCAGATCGCCGTAAAAGTCTTGAATCCGCGATGCATGTTCTGGTTCGCATCAACCTTGGGGTTATTGCTGAAACCAGCGGTGTAATAGCCGGCCTTTACAAGAAACTCAGCCAGTGTGGGGATACGGTCTACCAGCCATTCATGCTGGCAGGTGGTGTGATACTCCCTGGGCAGAAGCCCGGTAAAGAGGCTGGCATGAGCAGGCAAAGTCCAGCTCGAGGAGGAGACTGCGCGGCTGAAACGGGCGCCTTCGGCGGCCACCCGGTCGACATTAGGCGTGGTCCTCCTGCCGTAGCCGTAGCAGGAGAAATGATCGGCCCGGGCGGCGTCCATAACGATCAGCAGGATATTCGGCAGCGGACCTTTGAGCTTAGGTGTTTTGGAACAGGTGAAAAGAATGCTGCCTGCTGCCAGCAGCAGAAGTAGGCGGAATGTTCTCCAATCCGGCATTTATCGCTTCCTGGTTGTTTTACAAGGGAAATCAGACCTAATTTTTCCGGCGGTGAAGAGGATCATTTTAATCAGGTTCTCCTGTGGAGCGTCAGGCACAAGCTTTTAGTCTGCTGCCTGCCTGGATAAAGCTGTTTACTTTGTCATGTTAAGCTCTTGCAGTTGTTTCTCGACCTGCTCGTGAATCTGAGGGGGAAGATTCTCATTGAGGAGCGTCTGAAGGTAGCCACGGGCTTCCTCCTTTTTCCCCAGATTCAGGCAGACCTGGCTCAGATTGAAGTAAACTCGAGGGACCGGATTTTTTTTGATCTCTTCGAGCAGCAGTCTTCGGGCGGCTTCCCAGTTCCGGTACTGCAAATGCAATTTGATTACATTTTCCAGGAAATGCAAGTTATCCGGGTGAAAAGTTAGGAGCTTTTGCAAATGGAACTCGGCTGTTTTGGAATCCCCTTTTATCATTAACAGGTTTGCCGCGTTAATCCGGGCATTCGGCTCGGAAGGGTCGATTTCGGCAATCTTGAAGAACTGTTCGAGGGCCTGGTCATCTTTACCGGAGTCTACCAGGATTTTACCCAGGAGCAGCCGTACTCTCACCTCCTCGTTTGTCCTGCCGATCAGGGAGCGAACAACCCTGAGAGCCTCCTGGTATTTTTTCTGCTTGTAGAGGGTTTCCCCGAGATAGACAGGTGCTTTGATATTGTTCGGGTTTATGGCAAGGGCGGTGTGCAATTCCCATTCGGCCGCAGGAAGCGAGTCGCGGCTGAAGAAAAAGACTCCCGTCTTTAAATGCTCCATCACATGTGGATGCTCGATCTGGATCTGCTGGGAAATGTCCGGACCTCCTATGTCCACGTAACCAAGGGCACGAAGGACTTGCTCCTGCTGTGGATCTATCCTCTGCTCCCTGGCAATCAGCAAATCCTCCGGCCCTTCAATAAAGGGAAGCAAGCGCTCTTCCATTCCTGTGACCGCGGTTATAACCTCTTCCTTGCTGATTGAAGAAGGGCAAAGATTATGCTGTTCCTCGAAGTCTTTGGACAGATCGAAGCACTCATAAGATTCATTTTCACAGAGAATGTAATGGTATCCTTCCGGAGTCCATATAGACCGGAGATCGTTGAAAGCCTCCATTTTTAAGCTAATCCTTGGTTCTTTCAAAAGACTGTAGCATGGCTTTTTTGGGATAATGGGGTCAAGCAGGTAACTCACTTTCGCACCGGTAGGCGCCCCCAGGTTTTCCATTCCCAGCAGCCGGACAATAGTATGAAAAATATCACAGATCGACACCGGTACCTCCCGGACCCCCGGTGACCTGGTTAGTTTCCCATGATGGATAATCAGAGGGATATGTATCAGAGGACGGTAGAGAAACACCCTGTGGCCTAAAAGTCCGTGATCGCCGTGAGCTTCACCATGGTCGCTGGTGATTATTACCAGAGTATTATCATACAGACCACGTTGTTTAAGGTACTCTAAAAGTTCCTGGATCTTGGCATCCAGGTAATTCATTGATCCATCATAAAGGGCGCGCAGGATTTCAAAATCCTTATCCGAAAGAGCCACCAGCCGGTTTTTCACCAGATTGTGATTATGATTCACACTATCAATTAGAGCTGTCACTTTCTGGTTTGGTTTCAAGTAAAGGCTCCGGTACGGTTGCGGAGGGTCATAAGGATGGTGAACATCCATATAGTTTATGAAAATGAAAAACGGGGCTGCTTGAGATTCATCGTTTTCCAGAAATTGACGTACCAGCTCATTTGTCTTTTCAGTATTGCCACGCTTGCGCGGAGAAAGAGAAATGGTTTCTTTCCAGACAGAAATAAAAAGGTCGAAACCCCGGTGAAGATTGGATTCCGCACCAATAGTGGGATTGTTAGTTAAACCGGCTGTACGGTATCCTTTGGTTTTGAGGATTTCAGCCAGAGTCGGGATACGCTCGATAAGCCACTGGTGCTGTATGTGTGTCCCGTTCTCCCAAGGCAGGAGTCCGGTAAAGAGGCTCGTGTGAGACGGCAGTGTCCAGCATGAGGAGGCAACCGCCTGAGTGAATCGCAGACCTTCGGCTGCCACCCGGTCTATATTGGGTGTCGTGAGTCGCGAATAGCCGTAGCAGGAGAAATGATCGGCCCGGGCTGCATCCATGACGATCAGCAGGATATTCGGTAACGGACCTTCCAACCTGGGAGAGCGTGAGCAGGAGAAAAAAATGAAGAAAATTATCGGGATTAGACTCAAAAGGGCTGTTCTATTATCAGACATCAATTCTTTCCTTTTTTAATGCCGCTTATTGGCTTCCACTTTCAAGAAAACAGTCCAAAAATAACTCAACCCGGCTTACAAATCAAACGGGAATTGATACTGATTGTTTTCTTGAAGGTTGTTGGGCAGGAAATTGCATTGAAAGCAGCTAATATGAGTAAAGCGAAAATGTTCGGCTAATCTGGCAGGTGCGCAAACATTAGATAGAAATGGATAGATTGAGCTTGATTCCATCGACCAGAGGTGCAGTTATCTGTAGTCGGACATCAGAACTGGCGTGAAGGTTGGCCTGCTCAGACAAACAATGCCTGGAATGAATTAACAATGCTTCTTCATTTGAATAAATTCAATCTGTCTGGCCATTCATTTCAGTACTGCGATGGATAAGCCTCAAGAAAAGGCTTTTCAGCCATCCTAAAAACATCAGAAAAGCAGTGAAAACTGTGCTGACCGTGGCAAACAGTACATATCCCGTTATGGCTACCGCTAAAATGATTTGCACCACCTTGAATCCGCCCAGCCAGGCAGCCAGCTTGAAAGCCCAGTCGAAAAAGAGGCCTGTCCCAGGCACGGCCATGATATACTGCGGGTAAAAGTAGAATGCCGGGAATGCGGCCAGGCCGGCAACCAAGCTCACAGTTGCCGCTCTCCGGTAGGCCCGGTCATCGAAATCAGACCCGGTCAAGCGGCCGCCGATCTTGGCACGCAGGCCGGCTGAATATGAGATAATAGAAAACAGCGCCGCAACTGCTCCGCAAATCAGGTAGACTGTCTGTTTACCGGGAGTCGGGGCGTATTGGGCTGTCACCAGGGCGACAAAACCGCCGTACAGCACAGCCAGAAGAATGGGACTCACCAGAGTCGCCCAGTAGCTGGCCTTGTCCACTCTGCCCAGGGTCAGAGGAGTGATGAGAGCCGTGAAAACAATTTTAACCGGCCAGCCTAAGACTATCAATATGACCCGGAAAGCAAAGCTCAGGATTATCAAACTGGCAATAAAATCAATTAGAGCCACGGTTTGTATCTCCTCTGGACAGGGTGAAAATGATGCAGTCCTCAGTTGAGAGTTATCGCCTTTATAGATAGAGGCCTGAATATATTATCAATAATGCTGCAAAGTGAGAACGAAAAATTAGCCGCCACACTACCGCAGGATTATGCCAATTCATGCCCGTGAACCGCCCTTACAAACGTTACCACAAATTGCAGGAGAACTCAAGCGGACTTTTTACCGGATAAAATATCCAATCCGTGCACTAGAAAAAAATGCCACCATCCGTATTAAGCGGTACAGGGATTGTGCCGGTTCTCTCCGGGTCCGCTAGGAGTGCTGCCTCACAATTCTTGCACGCGTTTAGTAAACTCATAAAAGAGCTGAAAGAATATCTCCACACAGTCAGCCGGCACATTTTCCGGGATGTCTTCGGGTCGATGCCACAGGTGCGATATATTGTAGCCCTCGCTGTTTACATATACAGCCCGGGCCCCGGACTCACGGAAAGGTCCGGCATCCAGCATAAAACCATCCTGACTTTTCCATGCCGGGGTCCCATTCAGGCTTAACTCCCGGTCAATGCTGCTGATCAAGGATATTAGTTCCTCATTTTCCGTATTTATTTGCAGGTCCGGACCCCAAGTCACAGAATCAAGATTCACAACAAGCTTGATATTTTTAAGAGTCCCTGCCTTCTTTCTCTTCCCCACATAGTCGATTGCCCCAAGCTTATCGTACTCCTCGCCGGTCGTGGCAATGAAAGTCAGCGTTTTTCCGGGCCGGGTCCCCGAAAATGCGTGTGCCAGCATGAGCATGGCAACCAATGTAGCAGTGTTGTCATTTGCACCGGGGCTTGAATAGACTGTATCGAGGTGGGCCAGGAAAACAATTTCATCCTCGCTCTCCCCGGGAAGAGTCCCGACAACATTGGCTGATAGGGTGTTCGGGATAAAATCCACCTGGACGTTTAACCGCACCGGCGTTCCATTTGCCAGGGCTGTTTCCAATATCGGCACATCCTGCAAACCGACATTGAAAGTGGGGAGGCATTTCACTTTTTTGCCGAACGAGTAATAGGGAAGGGGAACGGCCTTGCCGTAACGTGACAGAGTAATGTACGCCCTGATCTCGCCCGTAAGTTTATCCACCACTCCATACGGAATTCCGCCAGCATCCTCTATTTTTTCCAAAATCCCGGTAATGCCGCCGCTTGGTGTGCCTGAGCTGCCATGGCCGGGATATGTTTCCAGGCGCTGTTGACCCACATACAGTTCCGGTTCAGTAAGGAGCACCCATCTTTCAAAATTGAAAGTGTCCAGCTCCACAATTGGCAGGGCGGACTCCAGCTCTTTCTTGACAATCAAAGCTGCTCTATCGTATTCCGGGCTGCCTATCGGGTGCGGGCCCAGATCAGTGCATAAAGCTTTCAGCATCTTTGCCAGATATTCCGCGCGCTTTTCCGGTGTCTCAACCAGATGGCGGCTGTTTCCGGAGGTTTTCTTCGGTGAGCAGCCGGCGATTAGCGGCGTTATCAGTACAGACTGACCCGCAAGATTGATAAAATCCCGTCTCTTCATGGGTCGATCTCCTGGCTGGGAAAAATTAATGGATCGCAGAAAATATCATGTCTGGCTTTACAGGCCAGGCTAAACACCTTCCAACCCCGGCTTCTACCATTCATTTGTCGTGTTCCAGCCGCAACAGAACTGAAGGCAATTATACCCGGACAGGATTGGATAATCAAGTTATTCATTTCAGCGTCTTACTATCAATAAAAAGCCGCAGGATAAAAGAAGGGCAGGTCATTGAACGGACCAGTCAAGAGGAAGATTCTGTCGTCAGAGGTTCCGGATGGACGCCGGATTTTCTGCCGGTTCTGCGCAGCCAGTTCTGGAAGCTGTCCATATACAGGAAGAACACCGGAGTAACGAACAGGGTCAGGAACTGCGAGAACAGCAGCCCTCCCACAACAGCCAGGCCCAGCGGCTGGCGCGCCTCCGCACCGGCTCCGATACCGGCGGCTATAGGCAGGGTGCCCATCAACGCGGACATGGTGGTCATCATGATCGGCCGGAAGCGGATGACGCACGCTTCGTAAATGGCATCGACCGGGTTTTTCCCCTCCTTCCGCTGGGCCTCCAATGCGAAGTCTATCATTATGATACCGTTTTTCTTCACCAGCCCCACCAGCATCACCACCCCCACAAATGCGTAAATGCTCAAGTCCACGTGGAAAATCAGCAATGTGACCAGCGCACCAAAACCGGCAAACGGCAGGGCCGATAGAATTGTCAGCGGGTGGATAAAACTCTCGTACAGGATGCCCAGCACCAGGTAAATGACCAGAATGGCCAGGATCAGCAGAAAGCCCAGCCCGCTGAGCGAAGACTGAAACGCCTGGGCCGATCCCTGGAAGTTTGTGCTGATAGTCGCCGGCAGGACTTTCCCAGCCAGCGCATCTATTTCGGAAACCGCGCTGCCGAGGGAGACCCCTGGCTGAAGGTTGAAAGACAAAGTAACAGCCGGGAGCTGGCCGGAGTGATTGACCGAAAGTGGACCGAGGCCTTGATTCAGTGTAGCCACTGCATCCAGCGGCACGAGCTTACCATTGCCGGAACGCACGTAAAGCATGGAAAGCGCCTCGGGACCCAGTTTGTATTCGGGCTCCAGCTCCATGATGACCTTGTAGGTATTATGCGGCGCGTAAATAGTGGAAACCTGACGGGAGCCGTAAGCGCTGAACAGGGCCATCTCGATCTGCTCGGCTGTCACCCCGAAACTGGAGGCTTTGTCCCGGTCGATATTTACGTTGACCTGAGGATTGGTGATCTGGAGGTCGCTGGTGACATCCTGAAGTCCCGGAATCGAGCGCATCCTTTGTTCCATGACTTGTGCATAATGATATAGTTCTTCCGTGTCCGCACCCTGCAGGGAGAACTGATACTGGCTCTTGGTGAGCGTGCCGCCGATCCTTATGGGCGGCGGGTTCTGGAGGAAGACATTGATGCCTGGGACCATGGCGAGTTTCGGCCGTAATTGCTGGATTATCTGGTCTGCGGAGAGCTTTCTCTCGGAACGCGGTTTGAGATGCATAAACATCACACCGTTATTGGAGCCCGTGAATCCTCTGGATCCGGCGTTGGACATGAAAGAGGCGACATTCGGGTCCTGGGCCACAATCGCCGCCACGGCCTGTTGATGACGGGCCATGTCTTCAAACGATATGCCCTGTGCGGCTTCTGTCATGGCGAAAATCTGGCCAGTGTCCTGGCTGGGCAGGAATCCCTTGGGGATTACCATGAACAGATAGACCGTGCCGGCCAGGATAGCAGCGGAGAAAAGCATAACAGTGCGAGTGTGCGAAAGAGACCATTTCAGCCCCAGCTCGTAGAGCTCCAGCATCCGCTTGAAAAACTTTTCCATTACAATGTAGAAACGCCCGTGGCGCACGGCAGAGCGCGGTTTGAGAAAGCGGCTGCTCATCATGGGTGTCAGGGTCAGGGAGATGAACCCGGAGATGAGTATGGCCGAGGAGATGGTTATGGCGAATTCATGGAACAGACGTCCGAGAATCCCGCCCATCAAAAGAACAGGAATGAACACGGCGGTCAGGGAGAGGGTCATGGAAAGTATCGTAAAACCGACTTCGCTGGCCCCTTCGATAGCCGCCTTCATGGGCGGCTTGCCCATCTCCATGTGGCGGACTATATTCTCCAGCATCACAATGGCGTCATCCACCACGAAACCCACAGAAAGTGTCAGGGCCATCAGCGAGAGATTGTCCAGGCTGAAACCCAGATAATACATGATCGCAAAAGTACCCACCAGCGACATGGGCAGGGCCATGCTCGGGATGACCGTAGCCGACAGGTTGCGAAGGAAGAGAAAAATCACCATGATCACCAGAAACAGGGTCAGCATCAGCGTGAACTCAACATCAATCAGCGATTCTTTGATTGAATCGGAGCGGTCGAAAAGCACGTGCAGGGAGACCGATGGCGGCAGCTGCGAGCTGAACGAGGGCAGAAGGTTCCGTACGGCTTTAGCCACCGCAACGGTGTTGGTTCCCGGTTGACGCTGGACAGCCAGAACTACCGAGCGGTCATTGATATACCAGGCTGCGGTTTTGTCGTTTTCTACACTGTTGATCACCCGGCCCAGCTCCTCGAGACGTACCGGTTTACCGTTCCGGTAAGAGACGATGATCGGCTGGTAATTGGCGGCCTCGGTCAGCTGCCCGTTTGCCTGGACTGTGAAAGCCTTGTAATGGCCGTCCAGTGTTCCTGTGGGAAGATTGACATTGGCGTTGCGTATCGCCCCGGCCACCTCATCAATACCTATCTCCCGGGAGGCCAGAATCCTGGGATCGAGGTAAATACGCACGGCGTATTTCTGAGCGCCGTAGACCATCACCTGGGCCACTCCGCTGACCATGGAGATCCGCTGGGCCATCAGCGTCTCGCCATACTCATTCAGTGCGGACAGCGGAAGGGTGGGCGAGGTCAGTGCGAGGTAAAGTATCGGCTGGTCGGCGGGGTTGACCTTCCTGTAGGACGGCGGATTGGGCATGTCCTGCGGCAGTTGTCCCTGGACCACCGAGATGGCGGACTGAACATCCTGGGCCGCTGCATCAAGTTCGCGGCTCAGCTCGAATTGAAGAGTGATACTGGTGTACCCCTGTGTGCTGGATGAGGTCATGGAGGACACACCTGCGATCGTGGAGAACTGCTTTTCCAGTGGAGTGGCCACAGCCGAGGCCATGGTTTCCGGATTTGCTCCGGGAAGCGCGGCGGAGACCATGATCGTGGGAAAATCCACATTGGGCAGGTCAGACACAGGCAGCAGGTGATAACCGGCCAGGCCGAAAATCAGGATGGCCAGCATGATCAGGGTCGTGGCAACCGGACGCCGGATAAAAAGGCCTGAGACATTCATTGATTACTCGCCTTTCCGTTATTCAGGGCGGTTGTTTCCACGACCTTTGCACCGGGATAAAGACGCAACTGCCCGTCAACAACCACCTTCTCTCCAGGCTTGAGCCCGTTCTCCACCACCGCATCGCTGCCGATTCTATAGGAAACGGTCACCGGCTGTGATTGGACAGTCATGTCGGATTTGACCACGAAAATATAATCACCTTCTTGTCCGGATTGGACAGCCTGAGCCGGGACAGTCACGGCATTTTCCAGCATCTTGAGAACCAGCTCCACGTTGACAAATTCACCCGGCCACAATGCCTCGTCCTCGTTCTGGAATACGGCTTTGAGCAAAATCGTGCCTGTGGAGGCATCCACTGTATTGTCAATGAAATTGAGCTCGCCCATGTGGGGACTCTGTTCTTCACCGGGCGCATGGGCTTTAACTTGCAGCTTACTGGCGCTGGAGTATTTCACTATCTCCGACAGAAACTGTTCCGGGACCGTGAAGCCCACGTAGACAGGCTGAATCTGATGGATCACTACCATTGGATTCTCTGCATTGGCCTTTATCAAATTCCCCTGGTGCACCAACAGGCTGCCAGTGCGGCCATCGATCGGGGAGGCCAGGGAACAGTAGTCAAGGTCGAGCCTTGCGTTTTCCACTGCGGCCCTGTCGGCCTCCATAGCGGCTTTCTGGGCCTGGGCATTGGCCAGCATATCACTGTATTGCTGCTGGGTGATATAGTCTTTCTTTACCAGTTCCCCGTAGCGTTGGACATTTTCCTCGGCATTCCTGGCCAGTGCCGTGTTGCGGGCCAGGTTGGCCTTAGCCATTTCCAGGGCCGCTTTGTAAGGGCCGGGGTCGATCAGGAAAAGCGGATCTCCCTTTCGGACATCCTGCCCTTCTGTGAAATAGACCTGCCTGAGCTCGCCCCCCACCCTGGATCTCACTTCAACCGTGGTATAAGCTTCGACATTGCCGATAACTTTGATCTCAAAAGGCAGGTTCTTGCTGGCCACCGAACCGATCACTACAGGAATGGCCTCTTGTGGCGGCGGCTCTGAGTTGGATGAACAGGCAGCAAAAGCGAGCAATCCGAGCGGAATCACAATCCTTCCCGCAGGTTTCAGACAAATTATTATCTGCCGTTTTACAGACAGCAGGTAGCGCAAATCGTTCATTTTTTCTCATCCTTTTCCGAATTCTTGGGACTCTTCTCATCCGAGGGGTTCCGGGGCAGCCAGAGGGAACCCGTATCATGGGCCAACTGGGCCAGGGACAGGAACCAGTCTGTCCTGGCCTGCAGATTCTGGGCCCGAGCTGCTTCGAGAGCGGCCTGGACAGAAAGAAGCTCCAGGATGCTTCCCACCCCGGCTTTATAACGTCCCGAGGCCACAAGCTGGGATTCCGTGGCACTGTTGAGCAAATCTTCACTCGTCTTGAGCCGCTGAGCTGCTGTCTTCAGATCGTAGTAACTGGTCCAGACGTCCAGTATAACCATTTGTTCCAGGCTTTGCGCGCGGTCGGCTGCCACCTCGGCCTCGGCCTGGGCCTGGAGCAGGTCATAGGTATTGGAAAATCCTGTGAACAGTGGAAATGAAAGGTAAACGCCGAGATTGGTTACATCGCTGTGAACATCCCGGCTGTTGTAATATATCCTGCCCCAGCCGCCGCCAAGATTGATCGACGGCAGCCCCTCCCTGCGCACGGATTTGATATGTGCCTGAGCCTCTAGTGCCTGGGCACGAGCCGCCGCCAGGTCCGGCCTTTCGGTTTCGGCTTCTGCAATAAGCTGTTCTACGGTTTCGGAAACCTGATCCACAGGCAGTTCGTTCGGCAGGAAACCCACATCATAGTCGATATCCGCAGGCAGGCCCATGGCTGTGGCCAGGGATCCCCTGATCGTCTGGATCTGCCCTTCCACAGCCTGGAGAGCCAACTGGGACTGGGACAGGGTGGTCTTCGCCTGAAGCACATCCGCTATAGTAGCCAACCCTGCCTTGTGCCGATATTCAGCCGCATCCAGGTTGGCCTGGTATTCTTTCAGGCTCGCCTCCTGAGCTTCGCGCAAAGACTTGACATAAAGGTACTGGAAATACGCCTGCTCCACCTGCAGGATTACATTCTGGACGGTCGCGTTGTGCGTCCAGCCGGCTGCGTAAAAAGCATAGCGGGCAGCGTTCACCTCAGCCCGCCGCTTGCCGAAATCAAAGAGCATGTAGCTCAGGGATAGCGAGGGCTCATAACTTATCGAATTGTAATTGAAACGGCCGCCCGCCACTGAACCACGGACCTTGGTCAAACTGCCGTCAGCGGCGATAGACGGGAAATAGTCGCCCTGCTTACTCCCCATTTTTGCAGCCGCCGCCCTGGCGGAAGACCAGGAAGCCTTCGTGTTCGGATTATTTCTCAGGGCCAGATCCACCACATCCTCGAGGGTGAGCCGATTTATGGAAGCGAGCAGTCTCTCCGGAATCTCTGCCCGCTTTCTGGTAGTGTCGACCCGCGTTAAGGCTGCAGAAGGCGGTTTCCACAAAACATTGGGGCCGGATGGAGCTTTTCGGTCAATCCGGTCGCGCAGCAGTGCCGCGCAGCCTGTAATTTGCAGTACCCCCATAGATAAAAAAGCGGCGGTGAGTATAATGAGTCTGCGAGAGCTGAAAATTTGCCCGGATTCCCTCATGTTCTCTCCCCAGGGCTTGTCCCTTGCATTCCGATCCCCCTAAGAATGAAACTGCTCAGTAAACAGGTGTCTTTTTCCACCGGGTCCGGATTACTGCAAATAAGGCGCAGTCTGATTAAGGCGATAGTTGTTTCCGCTATCATTGCAGCGACCTTTGCGGAGTCCACCGGTCTGAAATGCCCGGATCGGATGCCCTGTTTCACTACTTCGGCGATTTTTTCGACAAACGCCTGGTACCGGCTGCTTCCGTGGCGCGGCTTTTTGGTTTGAGCCAGGTTTCTCTCATAGAGCAGGACACGGAAGAAATCCCGGTTCTCATCAAAAAAACTCATGTGACGGTTTATCATCTGTTTAAGGCGCACATCCGGCGCCAGGTCACTGTCCAGAATCTCGAATAAATTTTCAGTCAATCGCTCGAAGCAGGAATCCATTGTGGCCTGGAGAAGCTGGTTTTTCGTTTCAAAATGCAGGTAAAGCGTGCCTTTGGCGACACCCGCCTCCTCGGCAATTTTATCCATAGTCAGTCTCAGCACGCCATCGCGCGTAATTATCCGGGCCACGGCGTTCTCGATATGCTGCTTGGTCAGCAGATTTAGAAACTTTTTACGGTCTTTTTTTATCTTTGGCATCCAGGAAATCCCGGTGACTGATTAGTCATTTTTTAGACATGACAGTCAATATAAGAGCCGTAAAGTAATCAGTCAATGATGATCTGTTCTTTTGACCTGTGTCCCGACAATCCTGCCAGAGCTATTAAACTCGGTCGCCAGCACGATGTAAAAGTTGATCTGTGATTTGGTTCGGGATGGATGTACTGCGAAAAAACCCGTTTTTACAATAGATACCGTCTCAAAAAGAGGTATCGATAGATAGGCTAAAAAAAGTCAGAAATAATTAATCGCTGGATGTTTACCTTGAAAAGAATATTGTACTTAGAGTTGAAAATGATGGACTAAATAATTCATAATATAACAAGGGGCTGCAAGATAAGCTCGCGGCCCCTTGTCATCACTGGTACGCCCGGAGGGAATCGAACCCCCAACCTTCTGATCCGTAGTCAGACGCTCTGCAATTTTTCTAACTTATCTAACTCTTTTAATATCAACTCAAAAGCGCACGATTGCCCGATTTGCGCTTTTTAGTGTCAAATGCCATAACTGCAATAAATGTATTAAATGCTCTCAAGTTTGTCACAGTTACGGCACAGTTGATCGTTTAGGAGGTAACTCTCTCGGCCTGTCAAGGAAGAGGCCATTGATTAGAATCAGGTAGCGCCATTAATAAAGGGTCTTGAAGAAATCCCAATCCCGATTTTGTTTTGAGCATTACCAAACTCATCCCTTCTCGATTAACTGAAACACAAGCAAGCCAGGTATTAAGTAGATGTTTTTCAATTCAATTTCGTATACCAGATGTTCATACTTTCTATATTGCCACATATATTGGTGTTATTAGTCAGTGTGCCCGCATAAATATATCCCATTTTAGCGAAAGTAATGTTCATTCCCGCAGAAAGAGCCCTGGCAATTGTATAAGCGGTGCGCATCCCCCGCCGTTTCATAACGGCTTCCATCTTATCGAGCAGTATGACCGCCAGCCCTTTACCCCTGTATGAAGGAAGAGTGGCAAAGTCAGTCATCTCAACATTTTGGCAATCGAGATCCATTTCCGCCGAGGACAAAGCTATAAATCTGATCCCATCCCTGACATAAAAATACTGGACATGGCTTGCCATTGTTTTACGTAAATAATCCGGATCATGAATCGGAAAAGGATAAGTCTCGAATACTTCCTTGTAAACCAAACTCATCTGTTCAGCTTCATCGGCTAGGTCAGCCATTCCTACGGTTAAGGGTGAGATGTCATCCACAGTATAGCTTTGAGTGGCCTTCTTTTCTGCAATAGCAAGGATTTCTTTTATCTCAACTGGATTGGCTTCTTTTTGCCGTTCTTTTTTTAAATATTTAGAAAGAAAAGCAACATCTCCCTTGCCGTTAAAAAAACCGGGTATAGAAGCTTCTAATTGATAACCACTGTCTTCAAAAACAGACTTTTGTTCAACAGAAACCTTTATTGTTATTTTTGAATATCCTTTTTCTTTGCTCAAACTATCGATTTTTTTTACCAGATAGTTGGCATCTCCATCACCGAGTTTCATCAAATAAATTCTATCATTAAGCGGCCCGTGTTGAATGATAGAGTTACTAATCTTTACAATTTTATCATACATGTTACAATAGCTCCGCATTAAACTCAATCTGTTCTGCGATCAGGAAAGATAAGAGAAAAGGAAATAAAGACTATGGTGGAAAGAGCTACTCCATAACAAGTTGCATCCAGTCCAATATTCGCTAGAGTTGCAGGAAGATTGCACATGCCCAGTTGTAAAAAAATCGTTAAAGAGCCACCAAGCAACATGGCCCAAAAAGCTCCTGTCGAACTGGCGCGTTTCCAGAAATAGGCTCCCAAAGTAGGAACGAACAAGCCTGATACCATAAAAGCGTAAGCATATAGAATAGCATCAAGCACTTTTTCAAAACCGCTGGCAATAACAACTGCCACCACGCCCACTAGTAAAGTGACGGCCTGACTGAGTCTTATCAAATGTTTTTCCGAGGCCTGCCTGAACCAGTATCGCTGTAATAGATCCAATACAAAGTTGCCTGATGACGCCATCAGGCAACTATCAGCCGTTGACATGATTGCCGAAAAGTACGAGGCGATAACAATTCCTGTAATCCCAACAGGCAGGATGTGTTTGATCAACAAAGGCAGACCCATCTCTGACTCTACTTCCGGGAAGATCACTCTGGCGAACATGCCCAGTACCACGCCTGAAAACGCCATCAGAGGATATTCAAGAATTCCGGCAATAAACCAGGCCCTTTTAGCTTCCTTTTCTCCCCTGCAGGCAAACATCCGCTGGTACAGGGTCATTCCTATCAGCCAGATAGGAACTATGGTGACGAACCAGTTAATAAGCGTAACAGGATTTATCTGCAGCGGATTAAAAAAGTGGGGAGGTAATTGCGCTTTTATGTTTTCCCAGCCCCCCAGTTTAATCAATGCCGCCGGGAATGCGACCAGAAGAATGCCGCCCAGAAGCACGATCCATTGGATTGTATCGGTGTAGATGACAGCTTTCAAGCCACCGGCTACAGTGTAGACAATGGTAATAATAGCGATTATCAGGATTGCGAATTGCTTTGAATCCATACCCCAGGGAGCTTCAGGGATAATTGTTACCGAGGCCAGCTTTGCCCCTGCCAGAACCTGAGCACCAGTAAAACCCATATAGCCGATCCCTGAGATCAGGGCTGCCAGAAGCGCGACTTTTTCTCCATAACGGTAGCGAAGAAAATCAGGGTAGGTCGTCATGCCATGTTCGGCATCCAGACGTTTGATACGGGGAATCAGGAAAATAGCACTGAACCAGGCTCCAATCAAACCTGTGAAAAGCAGCCAGCTTCCGGACAAGCCCATTATAAAACCCAATCCACCCAAACCTATTGAAAAACCACCACCAACATCTGTGGCCACAATCGAAAGCCCTACGTGGAAAGACCCCATCGAACGGCCACCCACATAGTAATCCTCGACATCGCTGTTGCGGCGTAAATGATAAAAGCCGACGGCAAGAACCCCGGCCATGTATAAACCAAATATCAGATAGTCAATAATACTCAACGTTAGTTTCTTCTCTCAATTCGTTCGTTATCTTCCGGGGTCAACGCGATTGTCTCGTCATAATCCACCAGAAGCCTTTCAATACCAATTGCTTTGTACTCCTCGGCCCCCTCAAGCTTAAGCTGCAGGTTACATTCTGCGCAGTTTCGGTCGCAGAAAACCGGTTCATATGAATCAGGTTCATTGTATGATGTAATTACACCTTCATAGTTACGCAGGATAACTTTGTTGGTTGACCAGGAGATTAGATAATTGGGCATAATAGGGATCTTGCCGCCACCCCCTGGAGCGTCAATAATGTAGGTAGGAACCGCGAATCCACTGGTATGACCAATAAGACTTTCAATAATCTCGATGCCTTTGCCTATCGGTGTGCGAAAATGTCCCAAGCCCTCTGAAAGGTCGCACTGATAGAGGTAGTAAGGCCTTACCCTGTTGGCCACCAGCTTGTGGACAAGCGATTTCATTATCCGCGGGCAGTCATTTACACCGGCCAGCAGTACGGACTGATTGCCCAGGGGAATCCCGCAGTCAGCTAATCTTGCCAAAGCCTGACAAGCTGATTGAGTCAACTCCACAGGATGATTAAAATGCGTGTTCAGCCATAGTGGATGGTGTTTCTTTAAGACTGAGATCAGGTCATCTGTAATCCTATATGGCAATACTGCGGGCATGCGCGATCCGATACGAACCACTTCCACATGCCCGATAGCCCTCAGCTTACCAAGCAACCAGTCCAGGTATTCATCCGCCAACATCAAAGGATCGCCTCCGGAAAGAAGCACGTCCCTCACACGGGGGGTCTTGCGAATATAATCCAGAGCTTGTTCGATTTCCCGGCGGCTTATGGCTTTTTCGCTATCGCCAACCTTCCTTTTACGGGTGCAGTGTCTACAATACATTGAACAAACATTGCTGACATGTAGTAAAACACGGTCCGGATAGCGGTGGGTAAGCCAGGGTACTGGGCTGTCCTTATCTTCATGAAGAGGATCGGACATATCCCCGCGCTCGTGCTGAAGCTCATATGGTGAAGGAAATGACTGCTTGAAAACCGGATCGTTATCCAAATCCTCTGTATCGATTAAAGACGCATAATATGGAGTAATTGACAGCGGAAAACGCTCCGTGGTTTTTTCCAACCCAGTTCGTTGATCTTTCTTCATCTTTACGCCAAGAAGACGCTCGAAAGTGCTGATATCTTTGATGCTGTGCTGAAGTTGCCATTTCCAGTCTCGCCAGTGGCTAATATCGGTATCCGGATTTATAAGCTCAGCGACTTCTTTTTGCCGTTCGGTCATTGATATCATCGTTAAC
>Ga0307379_10002032_pt1 | contig 30664 bp, 33 predicted proteins | sample UN2MG_FD_202237 | JGI IMG/M metagenome (GOLD analysis project Ga0307379, IMG submission 202237) | Soil microbial communities from Risofladan, Vaasa, Finland - UN-2 | ecosystem: Environmental > Terrestrial > Soil > Coastal area > Acid sulfate soil | place: Finland: Risofladan, Vaasa | collected...
ACAAACTCTTTTAAAGGAATCCCCAATTTTTCTTCACATAAAGCAATATCTTCCCTTCTTGTGCCGCGGGCAAAAGCTTTTTCTTTAAACCGCCGCAAAACCATATCAGCATCCACATCTGCCAACTTTTTGCTGGGCAAAACCAAAGTGGCTGCCACAATCAAACCCGTTAAACTGTCACCGCAAAAAAGTGCCCAGTCCATCAAGGTCTCAGGTTCAACCCCAGTATTTTGCCAATTGTGAGCGGCCATCGTCTGGGCAACATCCTCAGGAATTTCATGCCTCGCTGCCCGTAACCACTCAGCCACTTGAATGCCCTGTTTTTCCACTGGCACAGTCTCGGAATAATCACCATCATGGAGTAAACCAGCCATCATCCATTTCTCTTTGCTACCGCCTAAGTCCGTCTTGCCGGCTGCCGCCAAGGCTTCATAAACCCCATCCATCAAAGCCTCAGTCGCCAACATATGCTTAACAATGTTTTTATTGGCAACTTTTTCGTCTAAAAACTTTAAAGCTTCTTCTCGAGAAATCATCGCAAAATTTTTATTAATTTTAACTTTACTTTTCCCCTTAATTTCTCATCCGCTGTTATTAAGTTTATCTCAAACACTTTCGCTAAAGCAAGATAACTAGCATCATAAATTGTTAAATCATATTTTTGAGCGTAAAAATTAGCTTTGGCTAAAAGTTTTCTATTGACTTTTTCACTATTCAATTTTAAAGAAAAAATTTTATTGATTACTTCTAGAACATCTTTATGAGTGCTTTTGGCTTTTGTCTTAACAGCATTGACCAGCTCGAAAAAGAAAATTTGAGGAACAAAGACTTTTATCTCATCTTTTTTAATTTGTTTTAAAAGAATTTCTGCCAGGTCGCTATTTTTCTCTTGAAAAAACCATTTGAGGGCGACTGAAGCATCCAGAACTAATTTTCTCATGTTTAACTTTCTCTTCGCATCTCTCGCAGGGATTTAAGAGAATCAAAATTAGGGTTTTGTCGAGAAAGTTTCTCTCTCAGCTGTTTTACTTCAGCCATAAACTGACCAACATCGCTGGTCTTCTTTTTAACCATGACAGGGCTCATCTTAGCCACCAATTCTCCTCTGTCAGAAACTATCAACTCTTTTCCTCCTCTAACCAACATTAGTATATCAGTTAAATCCTTCCTCAACTGAGTTTTGGTAATGATTTGACTAGTATCAATTAACATATAACTTAATCTTAAACTTAATTTACAACTCTGTCAAGTTCCTACTTGTCTCCCTATCTCCCCGAACACCATCGTCCTTATAACCTCCCTCAGGTTTTAAGGTTGGAAACAAAATCACGTCGCGAATGGATGGCGAATCAGTTAAAATCATCACCAACCTGTCCATGCAAGGACCAATCCCTGAAGTAGGTGGCATACCATACTCCATGGCTTCAATAAAGTCTTCATCCGTTTGATGGGCCTCTTCATCACCCAGCCTTTCTTTTTTCCTTTCATCTTTAAACCGCTCTGTTAATTCAAGGGGATTGTTAAGCTCACTATAATTATTAGAAGACTCCATGCCGGCCACAAAATGTTCAAACCTTTCCACAAAACGCGGGTCTTGCTCACATTTTTTCGCCAACGGCGAAGTTTCAACCGGAAAATCATAAAGAAAAGTCGGTTGAATAAGAGCTTCTTCAGCTTTTTCTTCAAAAACAACCGCTAAAATCAAACCAATCGCACTAGCAGTATGCTTATCCAACTCCACTTTCAATTTTTTAGCTTCCTTTTGCGCTTTTTTTAAAGAATCAATTTTGGAAAAATCAACTCCAGTGGCTTTTTCAACGGCCTCAACCATGGTCAGTCTTTTCCAGGGTGTTTTAAAATCTATTTCTTTGCCCTGAAACTTTACTTTTGTATCCCCAGTAGCCTCTTTAACGGCAAACTCAGTCATCTGCTCAACTAAGTTCATATTTTCTTTGTAATCAATGTAAGCCTCCATTGTTTCCAGAAGAGTAAATTCCGTATTATGCTGGCGGTCAATACCTTCATTCCGAAAAACCTTGGCAATTTCAAACACTTTTTCAAAACCGCCGACAATTAATCTCTTCAAATAAAGCTCAGTGGAAATTCTCATATATAGAGGAACACCTAAGGTATTATGATAAGTTTTGAAAGGTCGAGCCAAGCCCCCACCATAAAGAGGCTGTAAAACAGGTGTTTCCGCTTCAATGTAGCCGCGGTCAAAAAGAAAGCGACGGTGAGCGTCAATTATTTTGGAACGCATTTCAAAAACTTTCTTCACCTGAGGATTCATAATCAAATCAAGGTATCTTTTCCGATAACGCTCTTCAACGTCTTTTAAACCATGCCATTTTGAAGGCAAAGGTCGAAGCGATTTGGTCAAAAGCTGGCAATCAGCCACTAAGACAGATGCCTCGCCTGCTTCAGTTTTAAAAACTTTCCCTTGGACCGCCAGAAAATCACCGATGTCCAAAAGCGGCAATAGTTCCCTCACTTTAGGCTCAATCGTCTCCTGCTTAAAAACCAATTGAATTTTGCCCGACTCGTCTTGAAGATCAAAAAATTGAATACCCCCATGACCTCGCATAGCTCTAATTCGACCCACAACCGCCACCTTTTTACCCATCATTCTCAAAGCTTGGGCCACAGTTTGTTTGCGTTCACACCGAGCCGGGTAAGGGTCAACTCCTAATTTCTTGATATTTCCAAGCTTTTGAAGCCGGATTTTTCTTAATTCTTCCAACGGTTTAGCCATAAAAAAATCTTTGTGAATCCAAGTTTAGCAGAAAAGAGGAATTTAGTCTATTTTGGTAATTTTGTAAACAATTTTGCCAGCTGGGGCCTTAACTTCCACCTCATCGCCTGTTTTCCTCCCTAAAAGAGACTTACCCAAAGGCGACTCGAAAGAAATTTTTCTCACCAATGGATCAGCCTCCCACTCGCCCACAAGATGGAAAACTTGTTGTTGACCATCACCATTTTTGACTGTCACCCGGCAACCTAAACTTACCTTCTGGCACTTATTGTGATTGCTACTGACCACTACCGCCTTACTAATAACCCTTTCAAGCTCAGCAATCCGACCATCAATGAAAGTCAATTCCTGCCTTGCTTGCGTATATTCATTGTTTTCAGACAAATCGCCCTCTTGCCTGGCTTCGGCCAAACGAGCCACAATCTTTGGTCGCTTTACCTCAACCAATTCCTGATATTCTTCTTTAATTTCCTTTAACCCTTCTCGGGTCATTTGAATTTTATCTTGATTTGCTACCATAGAATTAACCAAAAAAAAGCTGTCTAAAAGGCAGTGACAGCCGATTTAGAAATAATGGATGAAGTATCATACTCTAAATTAAAAATGTTGTCAATAAGATTCAAGAAAAGGTATAATATAACCTAAGGCCCCATCGTCTAGCGGTTCAGGACACTGGGTTCTCATCCCAGAAACCGGGGTTCGAACCCCCGTGGGGCCACTCAAAAACTACATTAGCGGCTTCTGATCTAAACCCAAAAGGATGACGACCATGTCGTCCCCCGGTTCAAATCCGGGTGGGGTCACTATTTCAAATTCCCTTGGGGCCACCGCTATCAATCATCTGTAAAAAAACCAAAAATAGAAAAGGGTAGTAAAACTATAAAAAGATAAACTTTAAGAAATCCTACCACGCTGTTAATCAGAATTCCTTTCATTTTCACCTGCCCTTTTACCTTTCTTTAAGCTAAATCCTGAAATAATGCTCGCCGATAAAAATCACCCTGGGAATCATAGATAAAAATTCGTCGGCAAACGCAGGTAGTCAAAAAAACTCCATTCTTACGCTGTTTTTTCCGGCCATCAAGCGGTCGGCCACAACCAACACATCTTCTTCGGTTCAAAAGCCAACGCTGTAAGGGCGCGACAACTTCTTTCGGCTCCATATAATTCCTTTCTTCAATAAAGGCTAAGAGCAAAAACTTAATTTTGTTGGCTAACCGCCTTGAGTTTTTTTGGCTCTCAAGCCTTTTGAGCAAATAATACCCCCTTCTAACATGCCCTGCTTGAGCTAAACCTTACTAAAACCTAGTTAACCACGCATGAAAACCTGAGTTTTCTGAGGAAATTTTTTTGGCATCATGTTTAGAAACTTGAATAAATTTGAGAACTTTGAGAACTTATAGTAAAATAAGAAGACCTGACCATAAACTGACTAAAGACTGAGCATGGCTACTGTAATTGAAAGAACACCCATAAGAAGAAATGAATTCAGATCCTCTCCGGTATATCGCCAAAGTAGGGAATTTTCTTCAGTACCCACCGGTCTTAAGAGTGTGGCTCAATCTATCCGAGAGGTGGCTGATAAAGAACTGCCTGTTAGAATTAATGGCAAAACACTAAGTTCAGAACATTTGAATGCTCTAGCTGATGAACTTACAAGCCAAAGTACCGGGCTGACTGACTCTCTGCTAGAGCTACGATTGGCAAAACTTAAAAACACGCTTCCAGATATATTTGATCCTCTAGCCCGGTTTGTCGGCGGAAGACTGAAAAAACTAAAAACAGAAAAAGGAAAAAGACTTTTTCCTAGGAGATCTAGGTTGTATCCTGCAGCGGTGTCACTATTAACCCAGCTTCCACTTCTTACCCAAACACCTCCTGAATTTGTTCCCAAACCAGCACCTAAAAAAGAAGTCTTGACCGATAAGATGCTTGAGGATGCTATAGATTATATTGAATTAAGCGAGGAGCCTAATTCTGTCGCTCATCAGTTGTTAGACCCACTTAAACTCAACAGTAACGGTCTAATTGTCATCGCCAAGCCCAGGACTGAGGATGAGGAGATTAACCGAGGTTTTACCGTTCCTTCCGCTTTACTTGAAATTTTAAGAAGTCTTAAATATCCTGAATCTGAACCAGCTCTTCGTAATTGGATACTCACTAAATGTTCTGGCCCAGCCCCTGAAAGGGCAATTAGATTGCTTAAAACTCTGGTTAACTTTACCGCTTTTCTGGATTCCACAACCCATTTGGAGTTATTTGAAGCCACCAAAGTTCCGGGTCGTGAGCAACCAGAAATTTTGCTTCAACCATTTAGATCTCTTTTAAATTCAGTTAGATATACACACACAGAGGTGCACCGTGCTGATACTAAACACCCAATTCTTGCCAACCTTAGGGCCATCGGAAGCCTAATCAGAATTAGGTATTCAGAAGTTTATGGTGGGGCTTACCGAACCTCACTTTACACGTTTAGCCCAGAAGCTTTAACCCCTAATTCGGAGACATTTGCTAAATTAGCACTCTCGATGATTGAATTCCCTCTTGACAGTAGCCAAAGCCTTGAAGAAACAGCAGACATTTTAGTCCACTTGGTCGAGTCAATCGAAGTAAAAGACATCCGTCCTTTAATCGCTGAATTAAATTTGCAACCAAACCTCCAAAGTGCTTTGATTGAAAAAGCAAAAAAATCAGGCTTAATCCCCTATCCTGAAGCAGTTCCAGAGGCAATTGAGATTTTAAGACGTCGACCATGGCGTGACGCAGCAAACATAAACTTTGCCGAAATTATTGATGTTAAAACTTCTGATCTGGAGATTTTTGTATTTACAGGCACATTTGGCCCATTTCACAAGGGCCACAGGGACTCGCTCCGAAAACTCCTCGCCTACATTGACTCTTTACCACAAGAGGAAGGCAACAAAACCTTCCAACGAATTGTCTTGATCGCTCCTTTAACTGATGTGACTAATATTTCTCAATATAAAAAGAGTGCTGCCCAAGTTGGGTCGGTTGAGTCTAGAGTCGGCTCCATCTTGCTTCAACTCCCAGAGGATGTTAATCATCAAAAAGTCTTTATTACCACTACACTTCAGCCTGATACGGCCAGAACTCGCAGTCTGGAAGGAAGCATTTCAGCCACAGTCCGCAAGTTGGAAACGAAAATTTCTAGAGATCTTGACAAGGCTGGCCGGGCTGCCGAATTTGAACGAATAATCAGATATGTCTTCGGGCCTGATGAAATCCAATGGTCAGGTGATCCTCGACAAATAGATTCCACCCAACGCCGAAAAGTCACTCATAGGGGTGGCGTATGTCTAGCAAGACGTGGCTGGCAATCTGCTTTACTCAGAGAACATCAAAAACTCGCAAAGTTGACTGGTATCGAAGTCGTCAATCTCGCCCCAGGGAACCCCTGTTCAAGTTCAAGAAGATTAACTCGAGAAATTGCTAGAAGAGGCGATACCGAAGCCGTCATGGCAACTGCCAAAGAACATGTCCTTCACCATTGGGGTCCCCAAGCCATAGAAGAGCGCCAAAATACACCTCCACCATCACATATTCCTTCGGTAGATAAAATTTATCAACGGCTGATTAAAGAACTTGAGGCAAGTTCAAACTAGACTAACTTATAACCTCTTCCCCGAACTGTCACTAATTTAGTTTTGGCCCCTAACTGCTTTAATTTTTTCCTTATTTTACTAATGACCTGGTCAATCGCCCAGTCTGAATATTTTTCATAAGACTCTTTTCCCCATAAAATTTCACTAATTTTATCTCTTGTTTTTAACTTGCCTGGATCCTCAAGGAAAAATTTAATCACATTGTATTCTTGACCTGTAAATTTCTCTTCAACCGGAATGCCACCATAACAAACCACCCCTTCTTCTTCATCAAGATAAAGCCCGTTTGCTTCTCGACCAGGTGTCAATCTCAATCCCTTTTTATATTTCTCAATCATTAAGTTAAACAGTTCGCCAACAGGTTCATATTTACCATTCCTTTTTTTCTCAACCAAACCCAAAACTAACAATCTCTTAAGATCATCGGAAAAGGGTATGGCTTCTCCCTGGGCAATTTTACTTAAAACCTCCTTCTCAATTTCGGCTCTAAGATTAAAAATTCTCCGAGCCACTGACAACATTTCATAATGAGTGGTCAAAATTTCCTCAAGGTCTTCAATTTTAGTTTTCCGACGATCAAAATTTGAAATAATCCGGCTGGCTGCTTTAACCAAATAGGGGTGACCGCCACAAAGCTTTTTAATCAGTTTTTTTTCTTTCTCACCAAACTGAAAATTCCATCTTTTACCCCAAAAATCAATCAAATAATCAATATCTTTTCTTTGACGAATGGGTACATAAAGCACGTTCTGAAGCGTGGCGGCGTTTAATTCACCCAAACTATCAGTAATTTCAGGAGCCGTTAAATCAGCCACGGAAAGGAAAACATAACGGAGTTGGGGTTTAAAAGTATCCCATAAAGACTTAAGGTTATTGTAAAAAACACTTTTGGCAAACCGCTTTAATTCGTCGAATTCACCTAAAAAGAAAACTACTCCCAATCCAGATTCAACCGCCTGGTTTAACAAAAACTTTAAAGCTTCAAGTAAAGCTGGATAAGAAGCAGTAACTTGGCTGAAAATTTCTGTCTTGTCAGCCAAATCAACTGCTTTCTGGCATTTTTTATGTTTTTGGCAAGCTTCAATAAAGCTTTTGCCCATTAAGCGCAAATATCCGGCTAAACTCTCTTCTGTTAAATCAAGCGGCTCAATGTAAATTAAAAGATACTTTTGATAATCAGGTAATTCTTTTCTGAAGAGCTTAATATTTTTAATAATAAACTTGTTCCACATCCGTCTGCCAGCCATAGAAACCCAAATCGTCGTAACACATTCTCCCTTTCTTATGGGATTAAAAATTGAGGCAGCGTAGTGATGCATTGTTGCTGGCAGGGCCGGGTAAAGAAATTTATCCTTTTGTTTTGCTTTAGTCATAATTATGCCTAATTAAAGTTTATTTAGTCAGGTTACTCAGATTTTAGTCAGGAAAGGCAAAAAAGTCAAGAAGCAGTTTTAAAAAATAACCAAAATGGGAATAATAAGAAAAATGAAAAAAATTAACCAAGCGGCAGTGTAAACGACAAGTTTTAAAGCTCCAGTTTTTTCTTTTTTAAACCAAAACAAGATAATCGGATAACCCAAAACCAAAAGGCCACAAATTAAAGCCGAAGTGGCAAAAATAACCAATAAAAAAGCGGGCATAAAAAAGTTGTTCGCCGGCCCAAACCATTTCTCGCCTCGCCAAAATAAAAGTGCCACCAAACCACAGTAAACAACCAACCCTAAAGCTTGTACAAAAGCAATAAATCTTAAAGAAAATTTCTTCTTTTTAAAAAGGGTTTCTTTCATTTAAAATTTCTCCCCCCAGAGCGGTGCAATAAAATCAAACTGGCTGTTAAAGCTCTCTCGGAAGCTCTAACTGATCCCTCTTTCAAATCAGCAATCTTCTTAAGTTCAGCCCAAATATTGTGATAGCAGCTAATCTGCGGATTAATTTTCTGATAAATCTGGGGGCAACGCTTCAAAAATGATTGGGCTAAATCGATCCTGCCTTGATAAAGCCAATAAGATATTCGCCTTAAATCAGTTGACAAATTAGCCAAATCTTTTTTCATTTAAAAATTAAATTTTTCTTTAACAATCTGAATAAATTTTTCTTTAACTTTTAAATCCAAAATCTCCTGGCTATCGTTGCCATGCCTTGGCCTGATATTAATAAGAGCAATTACATCTATCGCCCTTGTGCTCAAATCAACACTCCCGCCCCAAATATTTTCTTGCTGGCTACCTGAATCCAAAAGCATTTTTTCAGCATCAGCATGCCACTCGCCACCAATAACCATTGCCCTCTTGTTGATATCAACCACAACCTTAATAAAATCGCCATATTCCTCACGCGCTCTTTTAAGGTCTTCTTTAGTAACCCCTTCTTTTATTTTAACTACCGCCATTACTTAAATTCTACCATATTTTAAAACTCAGAATTTGCGAAAAAAAAGCAAAAAAATTAAACTGTAAGCAGTGCTAACCAAAATCCTTTCGGCTGCCCATTTTGGTTTGAAAACGATACCGGTTGAGGTTGAAGTCAATATCTCTAAAAATTAATTATGAATTGGCCTGATTACCCTATCCAAAAACTTGATTTCAAACATAAAAATTACCCTGAGATTTTAAAAGAAATCAAAAATCCCCCAAAAACTTTGTTTTTTCGTGGTAATTTGGGCCAAAAAATCTTTAAAAAATCTTTGTCGGTGGTTGGCACCCGGCGGATGACTAGTTACGGCAAAATGGCTGTTGATAAACTCATCTCAGGACTAGTACCCCAAAAAGTGACGATTATTTCTGGTTTCATGTATGGCATTGACAGTGAAGCCCATCAAAGATGTCTGGAATATGGTGGAATAACAGTGGCAGTATTGGGTTCTGGTTTAAATGTTGTTTACCCGCCAGAAAATCACAAACTTTACCAGCAAATCCTTAAATCTGAAGGGGCGGTTATCTCTGAATATCCTCCGGAAACTAAACCCCAGCTTTGGACTTTTCCCCAAAGAAACCGAATTGTGGCGGGCTTGGCTTCTTTAGGTGTGCTGATTATCGAAGCAGGTGAAAGAAGCGGCTCTTTAATTACCGCCCGGCTGGCGCGTGAGCAAGGCAAAAAAGTCTTTGCCGTTCCTGGACCAATTACTTCTTCAGTTTCCGCTGGCACCAACCTGTTGATTAAAAACCACCTAGCAAAAATGATCCTTGAACCTGAAGATATTTTAGGGAAAAAAATTTCCACCCCCCTCACTTTTTGCATCCAGTCAACCTTCTCCAATTGAAAAGAAAATTTTTCAAGCTTTGCAACGTGAGCCTCTCAACCCTGACGAATTAGCTAAAATAACCGGCAAAAACATTATCGAAATTAACAAAACTTTATCCTTAATGTCTTTAAAAAGAATTGTTCAGGAAATTACCGGCAAATTCTATCTCCAAATCTGACTTTGCCTGTCAAGCAGGCACTACCAAGGGAGCAGCCCAAACATTGCCAAGGCCGCCCTCGCGCTCCCAGCAGCTAACACCCAGACCGTCCCCGACGAAGTAGCCAACGTCGGCGACGCCGGCACCAAGAGGCGTAGGAGTCTTGGTTCTTGCATAATCATAATTATATTTCGGACCAAATAGACACTCGTCGGTTGCCTCGAAGTGCAAGAAGACAAGTTCAACGTAATCAGGAACTTCACCAATTATAGCCTTTACTCCCTTAATTTTCCTGCCAAGTCTTTTCGAAAACTTCTCAATCATTGCTTCCTGTTCAATAAGAGTCTTTCTATTGCTTCTAGGTAGAAATAGGTGGTTCGGATTAATAGCAACCTCGATTCGAATAGAAGCTAAGGCTTCAAAATCAGGATAATCTTTGTGCCAGGTTGAGCAGAATTTTCTTCCTGATTCTTGAAGGCTCTTAATTGACTGTCCGGTTAGGAAATAAATGCGATAACCGCGTTTCTCAAGAATCGCACGCTGTTCAAAAGAAAATTTTTTAATCTCACCCCGTGCTTCAACTGAGGGCAACTGACTTTCTTTTCCTGCCACTTTCCTCCTTTCAAGCCCTACTTATAAACAAAAGCTACTTCAAACTAACCAAGATAAATCTGGTGGACCCACCAAATCTTTTTCCACTTGAAACTTGCTAGCTAGACCAACATTCAAGCCATAAATCTGACGTTCTTTGATTCCATCCAAAAAAACTTCCATTTGCCACCATCTACCATCTCCATACACTCTAAAATTCCAGAAGTAATTTTGCCGCCTATTCCATAAAGAACCCATCAACTTAATTGCAGCTTTATCAAATGATTCAGCATTTATAACACGCGCCATGTTTATAGGTTTTTCCTCATAGCCAGGCCCAGTCTCTAGGCCTTCAAAAACAAAAACAAAAAAATTAGGCGGAACAATAATTTCTTTGCTTTCACCAACCTGAGGTTGTTTTTCCAAAAGCCCAAAAATTGCCTCTCGTTTTTCTGCCCAAAAATCTTTAACGTGGTCAACAATTGGTAGTGAATCTTCTGGTGTTTCAACTACGCTTTCAATCGTTCCCTCACGTGGGTTAAAAAGAAACCTCATCCCATCAGGAGATTCACCAAGATAACGAACAAGATGGTAACCGAAACCGCTCCTCCCTGTCACTACTACCCAAATAGGAAAACTTTTTCTCAGTGAATTAACGACATGAACAAAAGCATCTCTTTCGCATTTTCTTTTCAACTGCTCAGTTCTTTCTTCAAAAAGGCTCTTAAACGTACTTTCGTACTGAACCCTTACGGGAATTTCACTTCTTCCCTCAACCCTTTCCGTCACTTCCCTCCTTCTTTTAATTTAAGACCAATGTCCCAAATATCTTTGGGGTGAGAACGCTCAATACTTAAAGATCCGATAATTACTTTTTGCCAACCTTGTTCTCGGTCAGGTTGACAAACCTCAACATCATAAAAACTAGCCCATCCGCTCGCTACATCTCTTTTACCCATAAAGCCTGCCAAATCCTGCAACGCCTGACCGTAAGAGGTGGTCTTAATCACTAACGTCTCCTGCCAAACCTCTGTCTTCCACCCTGCTGCCCCAAATCGAAAGACATAAAAACCCGGAGGTGCTGTTATCCCCGGCGGCGATTTTTCATTGCTTAAAACTTTTTTCTCCAAAGTGGCCAAAATTCCTTTTTGAAGGTTTTCGTCTAATTGAATGCCCCATTCCACTTGGGGTGGCATTATCCATCTTGAAACTACCTTCGCCAAAGATAACGCCCACCCCCGCTCAGTATCATAAAACAAATCTTCCTCCCCAACTTCGCCTAGATGACGGACTAAAAAATAGCGGCCAGGGAAACTCAAGCTTTCCACCACCCATAAAGGAAAATAATCTTCGTGCTGCTTTAATAAACTCCCTAAGGCAATCTTCCGACATCTCTTTTCCGCTTCTTCCGATCGCCTATCGAAACTCACCACTGCACTTTGCCGCCCTTCCGAAATACGCGCCATCTCTTTACCTAATAATTCTCTATAATTATCCCGAAACAAATCAGCTATTGGAATTCTTCCATTAGTTTTTTCTCTTTCTTCCATCTTGCATCCAAAATACCAAAGATTACCAGACCTTGCTTGATACAAATCTGACAAAAATTATGATAAAATGACAAATGATAAAATGAGCACTTTATTAAACCAAACAAAATATCCAGCTGCCTATCGCCAAAAAGACGTTAAAGTTTTAATCAAAAACTTGATTAGTTTTCAACCAGTGACCATTATTGGCTTGCCTCGAGTGGGCATCACTCGAATTTCAAGATTTCTTTTTGTCCACCCTGAATTTCTTGAAAAAGAATTAAATTCTCAAAAATTAATTTTGTTGGAAATCGATATCAATGATCTTTTTTCTTTAGATGAAACCAACTTTTGGCAATTAGTTTTAAAACGAATCGCTGATAATAATTTAGTCCAGAAAGAATTGCCGGCAGCAAAAGATCTCTATTTAACCGCTGCCCAAGCTAATGACGCCTTTACTTTTTTTGACAACACTAAACAAGTGGTAGAAAAACTTTGTTTGCAAGATTATTGCCTCTTCTTTTTTTTCAATCGTTTCAATCGGACGGCACCCCTTTACTCTTTTCGGTTTTTTGCCCATTTTCAAGCTCTAAAAGATGTCGCCAAAACAAAAATTAACTTTCTTTTTACTTCAAGCAGACCAATTGAACATTTGTTCCCTGATGTTTTTAAGGGTGCTAACTTAGAGGTATTTTCCAGAAAATACTATTTAAAACCCCATTCCAAAAAAGACCTCTCAGCAGTCATCCAAGAATTTGAAAACAGCCGAAAAATAAAACTAAATTCCAAAATTAAAGAGATTGCCTATCGCTATTCAGGTGGTCACTCTCAGTATGCCTTGTTGATTCTTCAAGCTTTAGAGAAACAAAACTTCCAGTTAAAAAACATTGACGTGGCCCTCAAGGGAAATCTCGATCTTTTGGCTCAAAGTCAAGAAATTTGGGATTTTCTTAATCAAAAAGAAAAAGAAATTCTTACCGGCCAAAGAATTAGTTCCCAAAATCACTTCTTAAACAAAATAGGCTTAATTAACGAAAAGAAACTACTTAATCCTATTTTCGAAGATTTTGTTAAGTTAAAAACCACAGAAGAAAATCAAAAAATTTACGACTTGACTAAAAAAGAAAAAGCGCTCCTTTTAATTTTAGAAGGGAAAAGGGGAGAAACCGTTCCTCGAGATGAGTTAATCACATTTGTCTGGCAATCACAAGCTGAGGAAACCAATAATTGGGCACTTGATCAGCTTATTAAAAGACTTCGGGGAAAAATTAAACTTTTAAATCTTCCTTATAAAATCGTCACTGTCAGGGGTCAAGGCTACAAACTCATCACTTAGTTAGCACCACCCTTAAAACATCATCCAAGCGGGAAGCGAAGACAAAGTTAATATCTTTTTTAATCTTTGACGAAACATCAACCAAGTCTTTCTTGTTGTCCTTGGGCAAAACAATTGTTCTTAAACCAGCCCGATGAGCGGCAATCACTTTTTCTTTAATCCCACCAACTTCCAAAGCCCGACCACGCAAGGTGATTTCACCAGTCATCCCCACTAAACGATTAATTTTCCTTTTGGTTAAAGCTGAAACTAAAGCGGCAGTAATGGCCACCCCAGCTGAAGGCCCGTCTTTGGGAACTGCTCCTTCAGGAACATGAATATGAATATCAAGATCCTCATAAAAATCTTGTTTTAAACCCAACTGCTTCCAGTGACTCCTGACATAAGATAAAGCGGCCTTGCCCGATTCCTTCATCACCTGGCCTAATTTACCGGTTAAAAGCAACCGGCCCTTACCAGGCATCAATCCTACTTCAATAAAAATAATGTCTCCGCCAGCCTCGGTGTAGGCTAAACCCGTGGCAATGCCAGTTTCGTTTTTCTTTTCTGCTAAGGTGGACGAATACTTTCTTGGACCAAGATACTTGGCTACATCAGTTTTGGTGACTGTCTTTTTGATTTTCTTTTTCTCAGCCACTTTTCTGGCAATTTTTCGACAAATACTCGCTAATGACCGCTCCAACTCCCGAACACCTGCCTCGCGGGTATAACGACGAACGACTTCATATAAAGCCTGGTTATCAATTTTAACTTCTCCCTTTTTTAAACCATTGGCTAAAAGCTGTTTGCCCCACAAAAATTTTTTGGCAATATTAAATTTTTCCTCTTCTGTGTAACCTGGAAATCCGATGATTTCCATCCTATCCCGTAAAGCCGGAGGGACTGTGTGCAAAACATTGGCCGTGGTAATAAACATCACCCTGGAAAGATCAAAAGGCACTTCTAAGTAATGGTCAGAAAACTCAAAATTCTGCTCTGGATCTAAAGCTTCCAGCAAGGCGGCTGAGGGGTCACCTCGAAAATCAGTCCCCACTTTATCAATCTCGTCCAACATAAAAACAGGATTATTGGTACCAGAATTCTTGATTCCTTGGATAATTCTCCCTGGCAAAGCACCGACGTAAGTCCGGCGGTGACCTCTAATTTCTGCCTCATCTCTGATACCACCCAAACTCATTCTGACAAACTTTCTTCCCAAAGCTCGAGCAATCGATTTACCAATCGAGGTTTTGCCAACTCCCGGTGGACCAACAAAACAAAGAATAGTTGATCCTCTTTGTTTTTCTTCCTCTTTTGTTTTCTTTATAGACTCTTTTCTTTTCTCTTTTAATTTCATCACGGCCAAATACTCAACAATCCGTTCTTTAATTTTCTTCAAACCATAATGGTCCTCGTTTAAAATCTTGGCGGCCCGAGTCACCGAGGCATTATTGGGAGTGGCAATCGACCAAGGCATTTCTGTCAACCAATCAAGGTAACTTCTAATATAACCAAACTCAGGATGATTGGGATTCATATTACTTAAACGCTTAAGTTCTTTGTGGGCTTTTTTAGCCACAATTTGGGGCATTTTAGCTTGTTTAATTTTTTGCTTCAATTCTCTTGTTTCCTCATCCTCATCCTCACCTTTCTTTAACTTACCCAATTCTTCTTCAATTGTCTTTTTTCTTTCTCTTAAGACTGCTTCACGCATACCTTTATCAAACTTTTTCTGAGTTTTGGAAGCAATAGTTCGTTCAAGTTGCAAAATTTTAGTCTCCCGGGCAAGAAATTCGCTGGCTTTAAACAATCTTTTTTTGACAGGGAAAGTTTCAAGCAGTTTTTGTTTATCAACTGTCTTTAACTCTAAAATGTAAGAAATTTGGTCAGCTAAAAGCGCCGGGTTGTTTTCACCCAGTAAATGCATCACCGACATAGCATCAACTGATTTACCTAAATTAATGGCTTTTTGAAAACTTTTAACCAGATTATTAGTCAAGGCTCTAATCTCTGGTGAATCCTCAATGATTTCAGGGATCTCCACCACCTGACCCACTAAAAAAGGTTCAGTTGCTTCCAAAGACTCTAGCTGAATCCGGCCTAAACCTTTTACCCACGCATGAATTTCGGTTTCGGTGCGAAGAAGTCTTTCAACTCTGGCTAAAGTGCCTATTTGGTAAAGATCTTCTTTAGCCGGATTTTCTACCTGAGGATTCTTTTGACTAAAAAAGCAAATTATCCGATTGCTTTTAAAGGCAGCTTCAACCGCCGCTATTGATTGGGGTCGGCCAAAAGTCAAAACTAACTCAGTATGAGGAAAAACGACTCCTTGCCGAATCGCACCAATGGGAAGAATTTTTTCTTTTTTAGGACCAAATAAAGTGGCCATCTTTAGCAATCTATCATATTAATTGCTAACTGTCAATCATGAATTATAACTCTTGTTCCAGGATTATCCTTGGTAGGATAAACAATATTTTTGCCTGAAGGAATAGGCGGCGAGGTCCAATAAAAAAGTTTTTGAGCATCAGGAATCGAAAGATTAACACAACCGTGACTCATCGGGTTACCAAAATTGTTGTGCCAATAAGCACCATGAAGACCATAATCTTTATGAAAATATTGGATATAAGGAACGTTGGGTAAATAGTAATAAGTATTGGTACCTGAATTACCACCTGACATTTTCGCGTATTTAATCTTTATCCAAACCCTAAAGTCTCCTTTAGGAGTCGGCGCCCATTTACCTCCAGAAATAAGGAAATTATAAACAACTTTATCTCCTTCATGGGCATAAAGACGCTGGTCAGAAAGGTCAATCTCAATCCAGCGCTCATCAGCACTTACCCCCAGAACCGCCTTCTCCTGCTCCTCGGCATCATGAGCCTCGGTAGAAGAAAATAATTTTATCCAATCAGGTTCAATTGACTGACCACTAAAAAAAGCTGTTTTGGCCGTAAAATCAAACTCTCCAGTGGCATCGGCCGGTGGCAGGCCACAACCGCACTCAGAATCTTTTAAATATTTTTGGCTTGAAAAAAACAAAACACCGCCAGCCAAAACAACAGCCAAAGGCAACAGAAGCAAAAAAAGCTGATTTGACCGCCTCAATTCTTTGAATTTTTTAAACATAAAAAAATTTTAACACAAAATCTGCCTCCCAAACAATGGCAAATTGCTCTCAGCCTCAAAATTTGGTAAAATTGGGATTGTTAATGCGGGGTCTTCTAAAGGTAGGAATGCCGGCTCTGAACCGGCCAATCTAGGTTCGAATCCTAGCCCCGCAGCAGATTTGATTGTTTCCCCATATTCCGGATGTCCACCGATGTAGTGGTAGAATTTGCCCTTTTCTCTATATTGAACTAATAATTTCCTATTATGAATTATTACAAGCCTTACTCGAACATTTATTTTATTTTCAATTTTAGCTTCTCTCTTTTTCATAGTAGATGTATTATACTTTGACTATGGCTGAAGAAAAAGAATTACTAACAATTTTGTCCAAAGATGAATATAAAGCTGTGCTGACACATTTGAAGAAAGAGCTTGGTAATCCGAGGGTTCAAAAGCGACTTTCCCTTCAATCTGATAATTATGATCAGGTAGACATAGATACGAGAATTCGAATTACGAACAGGAAAGTGGAGTTTATCCAAAAAATTGGTGATTGGAAAAATATAACCAAAGGTAAAGCTCGCACGGAAATTTCAATCCCCTTACAAAACGATACAAAAATAGTCTTGGATTTTTACAAAATCATACGTAATCTGCTTCAGGGTACAAGTGTTGAGAATATTGTCATGCAATACGAAAGTTTAATTTGGAAAAAGAAGGAATTTGAAATTAAGCTAACTCATCAGTACGGTAAAAGTGATGCTTATAATTGTGAGGTTGAGGTATTTAATCATACTTTGGAACCTGATGTGCTGGCCAGTAAATATAATATTCCTATTCACTTACCCACACAAACTCCTAACTTTTGGAGAAAGTGGAATAAAAAGGTAAATTTGAATTCAGATGAATTGTCTGACGAAGGGTTATTGGAAATTATTAAAAGATATTTATAAAAACTATTATTTTCTTAATATTACATGTTTAAACCACTGTTCTTGAAAATGTGTGAGTTTATTGATTTCCTCATCTGATATTTCAATTCCTTCTGGAACAACGACCAACTTATCGTCATCATCGTCTGTTCTGTGGATTACCGCTATACATATTCCCATTGCTTTTTTAATGGGTTCATCAATCCCTAAATAATAAGCATCCAACTCCTCTCCGTCAGGGGATTTTGTATTGGGAACATAACCATAATTTGCTTCATACATAAACTCATGTTTTGGATGTTTACTGCCCAGAGGTCGATCAATGACAACTTTCACCTTTTCACCAAGAAAATCTTTGGCTTTTGTATACATGTTTTGATTATATCGCAAACCTGATAAAATTCTTATATGGGTGAGGTCAAAACAAGAGCTGTTGGGCTATTAATAAAAGATGGGAAAATATTATTAATACACAGAACGCGCGAAGGTAAAGAATTTTGGGTATTTCCTGGTGGGGGTAAAGAAGATGATGAAACAGTTGAGGAAGCTGTTGTTAGAGAAATCGAAGAAGAATCAAACATAAAATGCGAAATAGAAAAGTTGCTATACATCCACAAATACTCTAACCTCAACCATACACAGTACTTCTATCTGTGTAAGTATATTTCAGGAGTTCCAAAGCTCGGAAGCTTTAACGAAATGCAAACTATGAAAGATGAAGATCAAACTTATAAACCTAAGTGGGTAAATATCGATAAATTGTCAAAAATATTACTATATCCCTTGAAAATTCGAGACTGGATTATTAAAGATTATAGGACAGAATTCAAAGATACACCAAAAACTGCAACTCTGAAATCCACCGATCTTCGTCAAGAAATATAAAACTCCTTTTTATACTGTCTCGTTTGTCTCATTTAGCCTAAAATGATATACTTGGAATGGTTGAGTTATGAGGACTAAACGGGCCTAGACCGAGCTGCTCAGCCAGCACGGGCACCTCATGCGACCGAGGTGCCTAAAATATTCTTTATTACCTTGCAAAACGCCCGTTTTCAAAACCGAGAATTCGAACCGCTTTTTACCCTTAAAAACAGCCCGTTCGAATCCCTTTTCTATCTCCTGTGGGAGGCTATCCGAACCCTGAGTCAATAATGAAATTTCAGCCACTTATTGATAAAATATTACCAGAATGAACCTTTCAAAGTTGCCAAAACTTTTGGCTAACCGATCTCCTTATCGGCTAAAACAAATAAAAAAAGAAGTTTATGCTAACCTAATCCAGGACTGGGGAGAGGCTAGTTCTTTACCCTTAGGTCTAAGAAAAAAATTAAAAAAAGAGTGCCCGTTGGCTATTAATGCCCAAGCTTTCATTTCCAAAGACAAAAAAACTATTAAAGCGGTAATTTCCCTGAGAGATGGATTGAAAATTGAAGCAGTTTTGATGAAACAGCGTAGAAGTCATACTGTTTGTGTTTCCACTCAAGTTGGTTGTCCTTTGGGGTGTCTTTTTTGTGCCACCGGGAAAATGGGTTTTAAAAGAAACTTAACTGCTGATGAAATTGTTCAACAAGTTATTTTCTTCGCCAGGCGACTTAAAAAATCCTCGAAAAAGGTAAGCCGAGTGGTTTTTATGGGAATGGGTGAACCCCTCCTTAACTTTGAAAATACCATCAAAGCCATTCAGACTCTTAATGATCAAGAGGGCTTTAGGCTTGGGCAAAGAAAAATATCTCTTTCGACTATTGGCATTCCTGATTTGATAAAAAAATTTGCTGACTTGAAAACTCAAGTCAATCTGGCTATCTCCTTACATGCCCCTGAAGATAAGCTTCGCCAAAGACTCATGCCAGTCAGTAAAAAATACCCACTCAAAGAAATCCTAAAAGCCGTTGACTATTACCTGGCTAAAACTAATCGTAAGGTGATGTTTGAATACCTGATGATAAAAGGGATCAACGATCAGGCCAAATGGGCTGAAAAGTTGGCTAAATTGCTAAAAAACCGTTTATGTATGGTTAACCTCATTACCTATAACCCAACCGGTGATTTTAAACCATCAACTCGAATACAAATAGACAAATTCAAGCATGCTCTTAAAAACCAGGGGATTGAAACAACCCAAAGATACTCTTTCGGTCAAGATATTAAAGCCGCCTGTGGCCAATTAGCAATGAAGGCCAGGACTTAGCTTTTGTGTAGAAAATTTTTACCTTCGAGGTTGAGCCTCGTTTACCTTAATAGCTTTTCCATTAACTTCTTTTTTGTTAAGTAATTTGATTGCTTTTTGAGCTTCTTTTTGATTGCTCATTTCAACAAAGCCAAAGCCTTTTGATTGGCCAGTAAGCCGATCAATAATCACTTTAGCGCTGGATACTTTACCAGCTTCGGAAAACAATTTTTCCAACTGCTCACTAGTAATGGTAGGGTCAAGATCGCCCACGTATAGATTAGTACTCATTTAGTTCACCTCCTTTCAGCTGTTCATTAAATAAAAAGTCAACAATGTCACTTGCCACTTCTTTGGACCGGCCAATGACCGGATAATGATGAATGTCAATACCGGGGCAATCATTCAGTTCTAAAACGCAAAACTTTCCGGTCTGTTGATCGTAAATGATATCCACGCCGGCAATCGCCATGCCGATGGCTTTAGCCGCCATCACCGCCGTTTTTTTCAGCTCTCCATTCACCTCATCGGTAGCATCTTTGCCAATTCCACCGGTGCTAATATTGGCGTTTTGCCTTAAAAAAACTTTTTCACCTTCCCTTGGGATGTAAGTCAGTTTTTTTTCTTGCTTTTTCAAGTTTCTTTTAACCTCACCATTTAGCCTTATTTTGCACATCGGTTTTTCATACCTTTTTCCTACCAGTGGACTCTGGTTAAACTCTTTAATAAGCTGTCGGATGTTGCTTTTACCATCACCGATTACATGAGCAGGAATTCTTTCCATCACCGCCGACACCTTGTTGCCTACGACCAAAAAACGAAAATCTTTACCCTTAACAAACTCCTCGATTAAAACACTTTTCTTGCCGGGGCGAGTAAAAATCAAAGGTAGAATTTCGTCAAACTCAGCCAGTGATTCGATATTGACAAAAACCTTATTCCCATGAGCTCCTTTAATTGGCTTTAAAACGCAAGGAAACGGATTCTTTTTTAAGGCTGTTTTTCTGGCTTCGTTGGGGGTTCTCACCAACCAACTTTTGGGAACCGGGATTTGATGACTTCGAAGAATTCTTTTGGTTAAAAATTTATTATTGGCAATGAAACAAGCCGGTTGAGGATTAACCGGAAAAGAAGTTCCCTTAACAAACCGAACCTCACCGTTATAAGAAAGCTTTAGAAGATTAAAGCGCTTGGAGATAATTTTGACCTCCAGCCCTTTTCTTAAAGCTGCCTCCAGGATAAGTTGGGCGCTATTGGTTTTAAGTTTCGTTTTGTTCATTCTTCTTTAGCTTCCAATTCGCCACTGACAACTTCTCAAAGCGCGCAAACAAACGGCCAAATTGTTTTTGGGCAGAAAATTTCTTGCTGATCGTTCCTAAAGCGTTCTGGGTAAATTGTTTTTTAAGATTCTGGTTATTTATCAGTTCTTCGACTTTCTGAGCAAGGAGACTGGGATCATTTGGAGGAATCAGAAACCCATCATAACCATCAGTAATAATTTCAGGAACGCCACCAACCTTTGTTCCTATTACTGGTGTGGCACACGCCATCGCTTCAATATAAACTTGGCCAAAAGTTTCGTTCTCGGAGGGTAAAGCGAAAACATCCGCTCCAGAATAAACCCTAGGCATCTGTTCAAGACTAAAGGTTCGACAGAGTACCTTACCTTCTACATTGTGGAGCTTCACAAAGCCATTTAGCTTTTCCCGAGCTTCATCAAATTCTTTCATTAATCTTTTTGGCGGTTTGGCAGCCGCAATTACCAGTCTTAAATCAGAATAACGAGGTGAAACTTTTGAAAAAGTCTCTATCATATCTAAGATCCCTTTCTCTTTTAAACTTTCTCTTGGCCCGGTAATCAATCTTGAAGCCAACAGAATCACTCTATTTTTTGTTGACAGTGACAATCTCCTTTTTAACCAAGTTTTGTCTAGATTAGGAGAAAATCCGTTTGTGTCAACGCCCAAATAATTAGTAGTTAGCTTATTAATATCCGTTCCTTTTTGGAAACAATCACCAGCGACACTCTTGCTGACACAAATTACTTTTTTCCAAAGAAGCTGATTAATAACTTCCTCATGAATTGGTTTTTTGGAAAATGAGTGAATCCTTAAGACAACTGGGGTTTGATTGGAAAAACAAGCCATATTCAACATCAAACTATAGGCAGGAGGTAGGCCAAGATGAAAATTTTGAGCACTGACTAAATCGATCTTTTCTCTTCTAAGCAAACTTAAAAGAAAATTAAAAAAGTCTTTAGATTTTCTGGAAACCTCTTTTGATGACATTTTTTTATTTTCAAGACTCCTTCTTTTCCGATAAGGCAGGCTTAAAAAGTTTTTTTCCAAAATCGTAACTTTCCCTTTTTGTTCAAAGTATTCTTTGCCATTCGAAGGCAAAAGAAATAAAAATTCATCGTTATCAAGATAACGACAAAATTGAATTAAATTCTTGATATATCTTTCGATCCCGCCAATACTTATTTTTGGTGAATTTGGGCTAATGAACAGAATTTTCATTATTACTTCCTTTCTTTAAGGCCTTTTTTATTTTTTTCCTCGCCCTGGCAGCAGAGATACCAAAAACAAAGGCTAACTCTTCTACTAATTGTTTCATTGAAAGATCTAAAAGATTTTGCTTGCTGCGGCTAAAATTTGTTGACTCATCTTGTTTATCCAACCAGAGTCTTTTTAAAATCTGAATTGTGGCTTCTGGCTCGTTTAATCTCAATTTCTCTTTGGCTCGAGTCGTGTTAACTGGCCTTTTTTTATCTTCTTTTTTGGAAAGTTTCTTCAATAATTGCTTCATTTTATTTTTAGAAATTGGTTTTCTAATGTGGGTTAGGCCAATATTTTTGACCGGAATAGAGCAGACTAGGTCTTTATTCTGCTTAGTTTTATAATAGGGCTTAAAATGGATAACCTTTTCTTTTTTATCCTCGGCGCTTTTTCTTTTCTCAATCTTAAAAATCTGATAAACCTGGCCAAAATCGATGATTTTATCGTCAATCTTAAATGGTTTACTTTGAGTTTGCTTATCGTCTTTCATTTTTCTTAAACCTTCTGAACGAATGGCAGGAGAGCTAAAAATCGGGCTCTTTTTATGGCTCTGGCTAGCTTTCGTTGGTGTTTAGCACAATTACTATTTACCTTCCGAGAGCTAATTTTGCTTGTCTGGTGAAGATATCTTTCAAGCTCTTCAATGTTTTTATAATCGGGATTTCTCTCTTCCTTGCAAAACTGACACTCTTTAAACAGCCGTCTCGTTCTAAATTTTCGATAATATCTTCTTTTTTTGCGATAAGATTTTGCCATTAATAATCCTTTTTCATTTTTATCGATCTTTTCTCTTGTCAAAGGCAATCATGTCTGAGGCAACGATTTCTGTTCTCTTAAAAGTCTCACCTTTGGCATTGGTAAGCTCTTTGTTTTGAATCCGGCCCGAGATAAAAACCTTAGTCCCTTTGGTTAAAACTTGGCTGCAAATTTCGGCTAACTTATTGAAAGAAACTACATAATGCCATTGGGTTTCCTCTCTCCTTTCGGTTGCTCCCCGAGGTAGCCAGGAACGATCAGTTACCACATTAAAAGTGCAAACAGGAGTTCCGGAATTAGTGGAGGAAAGTCTAGGCTCTTCACCAACATTACCAATAATCATTACCCTGTTTAAGCTTCTTGATGCCACTAAACCACCTCTTAAATCAAAACCCGCAAGTGAACTGCAAGATACGCAGAGAAGGGTCCCTTCAGGGGACTTGTAGTGAAGAAAAGCCTGGTTTAATCGCTTTTACCAATCCTGGCTCACTTACTTTAAAAAAAGTTTACTATTAACAATGATTCTTTAACCTTCCCAGTAGGCTTTCCTGACTGTAATTATAGCTTATTTTAGCCCCTAGAACAAGGCAGCCTAGTAAAAAACTATTCTCCCTGATTTCAGACGGGCACCCCTAGTGACCGAGGTGCCCCAAATATCCCTATTTACCTTGTTAAAAGCCCATTTTTAAAACTGAGAATTCGAACCGCTTTTTACCCTCAAAAAAGCCCCGTTCGAATCCCTTTTCTACCATGATAAAGGTTCATTGATGACGGGTTCGATTGTCTTTAGCTTTTAAGCCAGAATCCACTTAACTAAAAACTGCAAATAGTAGATTCCTGTTAAAAAGAAAACTCCTGCCACTACCTTACGGCTGGCTTTTTCAACTTGCTGCACAACCGAAAAAGCCTGGCCAACTTTTTGCACGCTAAAAGCAATTAAAAAAGAAAAAATCATGACAGGAAGTCCTGTGCCCAAACCAAATAAAGACGGCAATAAAAGAGCCTCAGTTGACCTTAAAACCAAAGGGATAAGTACTCCAAAAAACAAAACACCACTATAAGGACAAAAAGCCAAAGCAAAAAAACATCCCAAAAGAAACGAGCCAAGATAACCTTTAGTGGCGAGCTTTTCTTTGAGACGTTCAACCTTTTCATTTTTAGTTTTAATGTTTAGCTTGATGACATCAAACATGACCAACCCGATTAATATCAGCACTGGTCCTAAAACCTTTTCTCCCCAGCCTTGAAAAATACGTGAGATTTCAAAAGAGGAGAGGCCAAAATAAATAAGGGAAGCTAGGGCAGTGTAGCTAAGACCACGACCAATAGTGTAATAAAGACCATTAAGAAGGGTGTTTCTAGGGGTTTTAATGTCTTTGGAGATATAGGCAATGGCAGTGATATTAGTGGCTAAAGGACAAGGGCTAATAGAGGTAAGAACTCCAGTTAAGAAGGCAGTTAAAAGCGGCATATTGTATTGGTCAATAAGCAGGTTGATATAATCCATAGTTTATTTTCCCAATAAAGTTTTAAGTTTGTTTTCAAAATAATCAGTAAACTTTTCTTGGTCGTTTACCAGTTGCCAAACCGTTATATCTTCTTCGATATTGTCTATATCATTACTGATAGCATTAACAAATAAAGATGAACCTCTGGCTTGGTATTTAATGACCATTTCTTTGTTCTCGGGCAATTCACCATTAACATCTTTGAAGATAATTTTTCCTGACTGATATTCTTCTGAAAACTTATTTTTGATAGTCTCCAGGGCGTACTCGCCAACAGTGATACATGACCAGCATTGGTGGGTGCCGTGGAAGTGAACTACCTCAATTTTGTCTGCAACAATCTTATTTTGGCTCATCAATGGGGGGTTGTTTTCTTTCTGTGGTTCAATTGAAGTTGATTCAGCTAATTTTGAAATAGTAGAACTTTTTACCTCTTTATCAGAAAAGCCTTTTAGGCCAAAAAACAGGGCAATTATTATTAAAATTACACTGATAAAAACAATTATTTTTTTATTCATTTTTTATTTATTCAGCCAGTTAGACCATAGATAAAACCAGCTAAAGTGGTTAATATAACAATTGATCCTGCATAAACCAGCATTTTTTTAGTACCAATTAGTTTTCTGATAACCAAAAGCCCTTGCAATGAAAGAACAGGGTCGGCCAGCATATAAGCCATTAAAGGACCCTTGCTCATACCCAGTTTCATAAAGTTTTCAGCAATTGGGACTTCAACCAAAGCAGGAAAGTAAGCCAAGGCCCCAAACATAACAGCAATAAAGTTGGTAAGTAAATTATTTTGACTGGCTATAGCCTGAAATTGTTCTTTAGGAATAAGGTGGGTGATGGTAGCGGCAAAAAAGACACCCACTAAAAGCAAGGGAACAATCTGGCTAACAAATTTAATCGTTTCGTCCCACCAAACACCCCTTTTTTCTTTGGTCAGCCAGGAAAAAGTCATTACCAACTGAAATAATACTAAGGGAAGAATAAGGAAATTCCTTAAATTACTGCTGATAGGGGCGGTGCCGACCACCAAGATTGCCAGCATCGCTCCCCAAAACCAGACATTTTTAGGCCCCTTAAGATTACTCGGATCTTGAGTTACTGTCTGAAGACTCCCGTCTTCCTTGCCATTTCCAAAAACTAGTTCCATTATCAAACCGACTAAAATAGCAAACATTACTGAAAGGACAAACCTGATAATGCTAAATTCCCAGCCGATTCTTTGACCAGTAAAAAGAATGGTGACGATATTAAAAGCAGGACCAGCGTATAGAAGAGTAATGGCGATTCCCAAACCAGCACCCTTTTTCCAAATACCAGCAAATAGAGGAAGAATTGTGCAAGAGCAAACTTCAATTAAGAAGCCTGCCGTAACAGCAATTAAATAAGCCAACCATTTTTTAGTCTGACCGCTTAGATATTTTAAGATTGACTGTGAATCAATCAGGCTATTGATAGCCCCAGCTATAAAAAAAGCAGGCACAAGGCAAAAAAGAACATGGGCAGACAGATAATCAACCAAACCTAACCAGCCTTGATAAACCGCACCGCCAATTAGATTTTGAACCGACTCTTGGGCCAAAAGGCTGCCTATTTGCTTTTGCCATAGGTAGATTATTAAATAAGCACCGCCCAAAAGACCTAAAACCCAGTTTTTTTTGATAATTTTGATGAAATTCATGGTTTACTTTTCCTTTGCCTTTTGAATTAGCTCTTTAATCTTCTCCACATCCTCTACGGCCCCTGTCATTACGGGCTTGCCATTAATTACCAGTACCGGGCTAGACATTACTCCTATGTCTATCATTTTTTGAATACCTTCTTGACCGGTTAGATACTCAACTTTTTCTTTTAAATTAGCTTCCTTTACTGCTTGTCTGGTTAACTCGTATAGTTTTTTACAGGTTGGACAACCTGAACCTAAAACTTGAATTTTCATATTTGCTCCCATTATAAAGAAAAAATACTGTTAGTAACTTTTTGCCCCTTGTTAGTTAAAGAATAAAAAACTTGTCTGCCTTGTTTTTGATCTTCTACCAGACCTGCATTTTTAAGATCTGCCAAGTGGTGAGAAATAAGACTTTGGCTCATATCAAAATGCTCTACTAGCTCACAAACACAATGTCTGCCCTGACGCAAAACACAAAGAAGCTTTAACCTACTTTCCTCAGCCACAAGTTTCAATAAAGAAGATAAGGAGGCAATCTTTTTAAATTCTTGTTTATCAGGAGAACAACAATCATATGAACCCATATTCATATAGTATAATCGGAGGGCGATAATTGTGCAAGGGCTGTTGAGTAGATCAAAATAGGTCATTAAAAACAAGACGCTCCTTTTTATAGTGTCTCATTTGTCTCGTTTAGCCTCGCGATGATACACTAGGAAAGACTAAGTTATAAGGACGAAACGGTTCTAGACCGACCTGCTCAGCAAGGTAAACGAAGTGCTCCTTGCAAGGGCAGGGAGAAAGCGGAGCCTCCGTAGGAGTCAGGCAATCCCTGCCCCGCAGCCACATTGGAAATCTTGGAACTCCTGTAGCCTAAAATCCCGTGAGTTCGCATTTTTCTTTCATTAAAGCCCAATAAGATGTATAATATGGCTTGTTGCCTACTTTAGGATTCTTCTTTTCTCCCTAAAGGAAATATTATTGTTTTATCTGTGAAAGTTATTTTATGAATCAAGTTACCAATTTTGACGTATTAATTGTTTACTCTGAAAAACTCGCTAACAGTGCGAGTTCTGTGTCTGGAGGCATCACCGCGCCTTTTCCTAAAGGGTCTAATAACGAAAGTTACAACTTAGTCTATGGTTACTTTTTAAAAAACTGTCGAAAAAATAATTTAAAAGCAGCCTTTTCTACATCTGCTGATATTGTTGGTGCAGGCAAATGTCAAAGTTATTGGCTTTTTAGAAAAAATGTTTGGATAAAAGTCCAAAAAGTAGGCTTTTCAAAACTCATTTTTGATAAATTCTCCCCAACGAGTAAAAGCAGAAAAATAAAGCGTAATTTGCTTTTTTCTTCAAAACGAATCAGGCCGTTTAATGACCCATACCTTTTTGATCTTTGTTTTGATAAACAGAAAACCTATAAAATGCTAAATAATTTTTCTATACCCACAGTAACAATAGAAGATAGTACGAGACGAGGTGTTATAAAGGCGCAAAAGCTCCTAAAGGAAAAAATAGCCAAACATAAAAACAGAAGCGACTTCTCAGAAGAGGTGATAATGAAGGATAGATTTGGAGCCGGCGGGTTAAATGTTTACAAATTCGGTAACGACCAGACTGAAATGATAACTGTCTCGGTAAAAAAGCATAAAAGTGTATCTTTTATCATCCAGCCCTTTGTGAAATTTGATAAAGGTTTTAGCATTCAAAACTCTTCCAGATCAACCGACATAAGGCTGATATATTTAGGACAAAAAATTGTTCAAACATACATAAGAATTGCTAAAAAAGGAGATTTTAAATGCAATGAGCACGCAGGTGGATTGCTAAAATATATATCCAAAAGCGAAGTACCCTTGGAAATAACAGCGGTTTCTAAAAGTATAGTCAATACCTTGAATAAAAAATCTTCGTTGTTTGCTCTTGATTTCATCACGAGCAATGACGGTAATATTTATCTTCTGGAAGCAAATACTGGACCAGGGTTGGATTGGAATTTATCAATCAAGGAAAACGAAATCGAAGCCAAGAAACTAATGAGAATAATTATAAAAGAAATAGTTAGACGGATTGGCTCGTCAAACAATACTTCTGAAAGAAAAGCTGTAGTAGCTACAGTAAATACTCCTATGATTAGCGAGTACCCAGTATCACCAAATATATTAACAACGACATAAACTACTTAATTTTTGTTAATAGCCTAACATGTCTCCTTTTGTATACTGTCTTATTTATCTCACTTCGACTTCGCTCAGTGTTATAATATTTAGTCCTTCGGTAAACTCAGGATTTCAGATTAATTCTTCAACCTAGAAGTGATACACTCGGAGTAATCGGCTATGGGCTCGAAAGGTTCTAGACCACGCTGCTCAGCCCTTCGACTGCGCTCAGGGCCTTCGGCCCCTCAAATAGAGTCGAATGTCTCGAGCGAATGTTGAGGGAAATATATCTAATGACCTATTTTGTCTACATCCTCCGTACTTCTTCAAACATTCTTTATATTGGCCAAACAAATAATTTAAAAAAGCGCTTAAAAGAACACAGAGATAAATCTTCTAAGTCCGCAAAATACATTAGATATTTTTCTAGTTTTACCCTGGTCTATTCTGAAAAATATTCAACCAGAAAAGAAGCAATGAATCGTGAGAAACAACTAAAAGGCTGGACAAGGGCCAGGCCCAGCAGACAATATTGGTCTTTTTTGATATAATGTCAGTATCCTCATGCTCTTTTTGAAATAGCGTAAGTTTAAAGGAGTTTTAATAATGTTAAAAATCAAAGACGAGGGAATAATTTTAGAGAAAACAAATCTGGAATTTGAAAATAAGGCTGTTTTCAACCCGGCTTGCATCCAGCTGAATGATATTACTCACATGTTCTATCGGGCAATTAACCACAATGATATTTCTTCTATAGGTTACTGCCAGCTGAAAGATAATAAAATTGTAAAAAGACTTAAAGAGCCAGTTCTTTTTCCCGAATATGATTACGAAAAAAAAGGCGTAGAAGATCCAAGAATTACTCTTTTAGAAGGAACACACTACCTTTTCTACACTGCCCATGACGGTAAAAATGCTCTTATTGCCTACGCCACAAGCAAAGATCTTGTCCATTTCACCAAACAGGGCCTTATCTCGCCGAAAATCTCCTACGATGAAGCGGAAGACATTTTTCGCGAGTCAAAAATCAGAGAAAGATATACCATGTTCGAGATGCTTTACAAAGAGAGATGGGGAAAAGATATCTTACTATTTGAAAAAGATGCTTCCCTCTTTCCCCAAAAAATTAACCATAAATTTGCTCTTCTGCACCGTATTCTGCCTGGGATCCAAATTATTTACTTTGACAAATTCTCCGAACTTAATGAAGATCGCTGGCGCGATTATTTTAAGAATTTAGGTGATTTTATTGTACTTGATCCTCTCTCTTGGTTTGAAAACCGCAATGTTGGCGGTGGTTGTCCCCCAATTGAAACAGAAGACGGATGGCTTATTATCTATCATGCGGTGGAGGATACCCCTTTTGGAAAAACCTATCACGCTGCCGCTGCCCTTCTTGATCTTGAGAACCCCCTAAAAGTTTTAGGGCGATTAACAGAACCTCTGTTTTCCCCAAAGGCTTCCTGGGAAAAAAGTGGCGTTACAAATAATGTTGTCTTTCCTACCGGAGCAGTAGTAAGAGGTAAAAGACTTCATATTTATTATGGGGCTGCCGACAAGCTAATCGCCGCGAAATCTATTAATTTCACAGAGCTATTGACTGAACTCAAGAAAAGCCCTCCAAAACGATGAGCACTGATCAGCAAAGTAAATCTTGGATAGTCTGTCTTTCCACCTTCCCGCCACGACAGTGCGGTATAGCCACCTTTACTGCTGACCTTACTAATGCTATTGACCAAATGTTTAAACCGTTGATTAAGTCAAAGATTGTCGCGATGAATTTTACTAAAATAAGTCATTTGCCCTATTCTGACAAAGTAATTTTCCAGATAAGCCAGCCTCGTGAAGAGGACTATGTTAACGCTGCCTATAAGCTCAACCATCTCGAAAAGGTAAGACTTGTCAACATTCAACATGAATTCGGTATTTTCGGAGGGGAATATGGTTCACACCTGCTTCTACTTCTAAAAAAACTTCAGAAACCGGTTGTTACCACATTTCACACCGTTCTTCCCGCTCCAGACGAAAAAATGCGCAATGTTGTTAAAACTATAATGAAATATTCTAAAGGGATAATCGTTATGACTAATTATTCAAAGGAACTTCTCAAGAAGGATTACGGATTAAATCCTGACCGCATCCAAGTTATTCCTCACGGAATTCATCGCGTTTCCTATAGAACCAATGAGCACGCCAAGTCTGTTTTCGGCCTTTCTGGCAAACTAATCCTTTCAACCTTTGGGTTACTTAACCCCAACAAAGGAATCGAGTATGTAATCGAGGCCCTACCACCGGTAATAGAAAAGTTCCCTAATGTTCGATTCCTTGTCGCCGGGGTCACTCATCCTACTGTTCTGGAGCAGGAAGGCGAAAAGTACCGTAATTTTCTTATAAAAAAAGTTCATCAACTTGGCCTAAGCGATTACGTTCTATTTTATAATACCTATTTTAATATAAATAAACTCCTTAGATTTTTAGAAGCTACCGATGTCTATCTTTCCCCCTCCTTAAATCCAAAACAAACCGTCTCCGGCACTTTATCTTATGCCCTTGGCAGCGGTCGTCCGGTCATATCCACAGCC
>Ga0307379_10002033_pt1 | contig 30652 bp, 24 predicted proteins | sample UN2MG_FD_202237 | JGI IMG/M metagenome (GOLD analysis project Ga0307379, IMG submission 202237) | Soil microbial communities from Risofladan, Vaasa, Finland - UN-2 | ecosystem: Environmental > Terrestrial > Soil > Coastal area > Acid sulfate soil | place: Finland: Risofladan, Vaasa | collected...
CGCGGCCGTGAGCAGTATAATACGTGTGGGGGATGAGGAACGCGCTGATGACCGACGACGAGAAGCAGCAGCTCAAGCAGTGGGTGGAGACGTGGAAGCGGGCGGGGCCGGAGCTTGAGCGCTTCCGCTATCAAGAGCTGCGCTCGCAAACCCATGAGCATAGTCTGGCGATCGTGCAAGACGTGCTCGAACTCGGCTACCAGTTCGCTCGGCCGCGGCAGACCAGCGGCCTTGTCGAGCAGCAGCGCCTTTTCCGAAAGCTCAGGCGATGACTCACCTGTGAGGGGCGCCGATGAGCAACCCAGTGGCGCGGCGTGGGTTCCTGCAGCATGTGGCCGGCGCGATGAGTCTCGCCGCTGGGCCGGCCATCGTACATCCCTCGGCCCTCGGGGCCGAGGGGAAGGCGCCGCCCAGCGACCAGGTGCCCCTCGGCGTCATCGGCTACGGCGGCCGCTGCACCGTGGTGCTCGACCATTTCATGCAGTTCGCCGACCTCCGCTGCCTCGCCCTGGCCGACTGCCAGGCCGGCCGCCGCCGAGCCGGAAAGGCCCGCGTGGACGCCCGCTACGGCAACACCGAGTGCGTGGACTACAGCGATTTCCGCGAGCTGCTGGCCCGCGACGACCTCCAGGCCGTGCTGATCGCCACGGGCGACCGCTGGCACGCGCTCGCCTCGATCCTCGCCGCGCAGGCGGGCAAGGACGTCTATTCCGAGAAGCCGATCACCCTCACCATCGCCGAGGGCCGCGCCCTCGTCGAGACCATGGCCCGCTACGGCACGGTCTACCAGGCCGGCCACCAGCGCCGCTCGGTGGACTCCTATCGCTTCCAGGTCGAGGTCGTCCGCCGCGGCCTCATCGGCAAGCTCCACACGATCATCTGCCAGAACTGGGCGGGGCCGGTCATCGGCCCGCAGGCGCCGCGGCCCGTGCCGCCAGGCATTGACTACGACATGTGGCTCGGCCCCACCCCCTGGCACCCGTACTGCCAGGCGCGCGTGAGCGGCTGGAACTACTTCTGGGACACCGGTGCCGGCCCGCTCGTCGGCATGGGCTGCCACTATACCGACATCGCGCAGTGGGGCCACGACAGCGACGACACGGGGCCGGTCGCCTACGAGGGCGAGGCGACGTTCGACCCCAACGCCTTCTCCGAGACGCCCGTCACCGCCGAAATCCGCTGCACCTACGCCGACGGCGTGAAGATTCTGCTCCGCTCGAGCGGCACCTTCGATGCCCGCTTCATCCGCTTCGTCGGCTCCGACGGCTGGGTCCAGGTAGACGACCAGACGAACGTCGTCACCGCCAAGCCCGACTCCATTCTGCGGATGCGGGGCATCTCGGCCCGGAGCTGGGCGCACACGGGCGACCACGCGCGCAACTTCCTCGACTGCGTGAGGACGCGGGCGAGAACCGTCTGCTACCCCGAGGCCGCCCACCGCGCGACCACGATCTGCCACGCCGCCAATATCTGCATCCGGCTCGGGCGGCCGTTCAAGTGGGACCCCAAGGCCGAGCGCTTCCTCGGCGACGGCGAGGCGAACAACATGATCTCAAGGGCCATGCGCGCGCCGTGGCACCTGTGACCGGAATCCGTAATCCGTAACAGGAACAAGAGAAGACGATGCGCACCTTACGCCTTGCGGCGGTTGTGGCCACAATCGTGCTGGGCGCCGTTCTGCCCTGCGGCGCGGGAGAAGCGGCGGCGAGCGAGGCTGACATCGAGACAGCCGTCGCCGCCCTCGCCAGCTACGATTCGGGGAAGCCCCGGAAGCCGCTCTCTGACGTCGAGCAGCTCATCCGCGACGCCCACGGCAACGCCGAGCTGACCCGCCACATCGAGCAGCAGCTCATCAAGGCGCTCGAAGCGCCCGCCGCGACCGATGAGGCGAAGCTCTTCATCTGCCAGCAGCTCTGGGTCGTCGCCACCGATGCCTCGCTGCCCGCGCTGGCGAAGATGCTCGCCGACGAGAAGACGTCGCACCCGGCCTGCTACGCCCTCGGCCAGCGGCCCAGCCCGAAGGCCGACGCGGCACTGCGCGCCGCGCTTGCCCTCGCGAAGGGCACGGCACTCGTCAACGTCGTGAACCTCATCGGCGACCGGCGCGACGCGGCGGCAGTGGAAGCCGTCGGCAAGCTCGTCGCGAGCGACGACCCCGCCGTCGCCGAAGCCGCCCTCGCGTCCCTCGGCAAGATCGGCACGGAGCCGGCGGCGAAGCTCCTCGCCGAGGCCAGGAAGAAAGTCGCAGACAAGCTGCGGCCCGTGGCGAACGATGCCTGTCTCCGTTGCGCCGAGGGCCTGGCGGCCAAGGGGAAGAGGGAACAGGCCATCGCTATCTACCGCGAGCTGTTCGCCGCCGGGGAGCCGAAGCTCGTGCGCCGGGCGGCACTCGTCGGCCTGATGGCGGTCGGCGCGCCGAACGCGGCCGAGCTGGCGACCGGGGCGCTCCGCGGCGGCGATCCGATGCTCAAGGCCACGGCCATCGCCAGCATCCGCACGCTCAAGGGCGAAGGCGTCACCGAGCGCTTTGCCGCCGACCTGCCGAAGCTCCCGCCCGACGTGCAGGCCCTCCTCATCGGCGCGCTCGCCGACCGCGGCGACCCCGCGGCCCGGCCCGCCATCGTCGCCGCCGTCAAAGCCCAGGCCCCCGAGGTGCGCGCCGCCGCGCTCCGCGCCCTCGGCAAGATCGGCGACGCCGCTTCCGTGGGCGTCCTCGCCCGAGCCGCCGCGGAGGCAGGCAGCATGGAGGAGGCCACCATCGCGCTCGCCAGCCTGCGCGCCCTGAGCGGCGAGGGCGTCGAGGCTGCGCTCATTCAGGCAATGAAGGCGGCCAGGCCGCCCCTGCGCGCCACCCTCATCGAGGTGCTGCACGACCGCAACGTCGTCGAAGCCGTCCCCGCCCTGCTGGACGAGGCGGCGGGCAAGGACGCCGACGTGCGCGTCGCCGCCTTCATGGCGCTGGCCCGGCTCGCCGGCCCGGAGCAGTTGCCCGCTCTCCTCAAGCTCCTTGTGGGCATGAAGGGCGACGAGGCGCGCGGCGACGCCGAGCGGGCCGTCGTGGACGTCGCCCGCAAGATCGCCGACGAGGCGGCCCGAGCCGACGCGCCGCTCGCCGCCCTCGGCTCGGCGACGGCTGTCCCCGCCCGCTGCTCGCTGCTGCGCGTGCTCCGCGGCATCGGGAATGAGAAGGCGTTCCAGGCGGTTCACGACGCAGTTGGCGATGCCAGCCCGGAGGTGCAGGACACCGCCGTGCGCGAGCTGGCCAACTGGCCCAACCAGGTGGCGGCTGGAATCCTGATGTCGGTCTTTGAGACGACCAGGAGCGAGGCCCACAGGGCACTGGCCCTTCGCGGCTTCGTGCGCCTGCTGAGCGCCCCCGGCCGCCACTCCCCGGAGGACCGCCTGATGCTTCTAGGCCGTGTGCTGACGTTGAAGAAAGCATACACGCCGGAGGAGAAGAAGCTCGTGCTCGCGGGGATTGCGGGCGTCGGCCATCCCGCCGGCCTGAAGCTCGTCGAGCCGCTTCTGAGCGACGAGGCCGTGGCTGCCGAGGCGGCGATGGCGATGCTCAGCATCGCGCGCACCATTCTCGGCTCGAGCCCCGCCGACGCCAAGGCCGCCGCCGTAAAGCTCCTTGCCGCCTCGAAGGACCCCGCCGTCCGCAAGCAGGCCGAGGCGATCATCCAGGTGGCAGGCAAGGTCGAGGACTACATCACCTCCTGGCAGGTGGCCGGGCCATACACGGAGGCGGGCAAGGAGTACCTTCAGCTCTTCGACGTGGCCTTCCCGCCCGAGAGGGCGGATGCCAAGGACGTGGCGTGGCGCGTGCTGCCATCCGGCACTGACCCGGCCCAGCCGCTCATGCTCGACCTGTTGAAAGCCGTCGGCGGCGAGCAGTGCCTCGCCTATGTCCGCACCTGGGTCCAGTCCGACAAGGAGCAGAAGGCCCGCCTCGAGCTGGGCACGGATGACGGCAACAAGGTGTGGCTCAACGGCCAGGTCGTCCACGAGTTCAACAAGGGCGGGAAAGCCGTCCCCGGCTCCTACCAGGCGCAGGTCACGCTACGCCAGGGCTGGAACCTGCTCGTGATGAAGATCACCCAGGCCACGGGGCCGTGGGAGTTCTGCGCCCGCCTCCGCGCCCCCGACGGCAAGAGGCTCGAGAGCATTCGCTGGGACTGCCTGCACGAAGAGAGGAAGTAAGCGATGACAGGATGGTGGCTCGTTGCCCTGTGCTGCGTGGCGATGGCGGCCGGCGTGTCTGCCGCGGAGAGTGACCTGATGCTCTGGTATCGCCAGCCGGCGAAGCAGTGGGTCGAGGCGCTGCCCGTGGGCAACGGGCGGCTCGGGGCCATGGTCTTCGGCGGCACCGAGAACGAGCGCATCCAGTTCAACGACGACACGCTCTGGGTCGGCCAGCCGCACGACTACGCGCACGTGGGCGCCGCGAAGTTCCTGCCCCAGGTGCGCCAACTCCTCTTCGACGGCAAGCAGCGCGAGGCCGAACAGCTCGCCGGCCGGGAAATGATGAGCGCGCCCCTCCGCCAGACCGCCTACCAGCCCTTCGGCGACCTCAAGCTCGTCTTCCCCGGCCACGCCGAGGCGGCCGACTACCGCCGCCAACTCGACCTCGATCAGGCCGTGGCGACGACCCGCTACAAGGTCGGTGGCGTGACGTTTCAGCGCGAGGTGTTCTCCAGCTTCCCCGACCAGGTGATTGCCGTGCGCATCACGGCCGACAAGCCCGGCCAAGTGAGCTTCACGGCGTCGCTCTCCAGCCCCCATCCCGGCTCGGCGGCGAAGGCCGACGCCAGCGGCCTGCTGATCCTCAACGGCCAAGTGAAGCCCTACAACTATGGGGGCACCGAGCCCAAGCCCCCGACCGGCCTGAAGTTCGAAGCCCGCCTCAAGGCCGTTGCCGAGGGCGGCGAGGCGAGGGCCACCGACGCCGGCATCGAGGTCAAGGGCGCCAACGCCGCCACACTCCTCCTCGCCGCGGCCACCAGTTACAAGAACTACCGCGACATCAGTGCCGACCCGGCCGAGCGCTCCGCCAAGGTCCTCGCCGCCGTCGGCGCGAAGACGTACGATGCCCTCCGCGCCGCCCACGTGGCCGATCACCAGGCCCTCTTTCGCCGCGTGAGCCTCGACCTCGGCACCACCGATGCCGCCCCGCAGCCCACCGACGCGCGGATCAAGGCATTCGGCCCGGCCGACCCGCAACTCGCCGCCATCTACTTCCAGTACAGCCGCTACCTCACCATCGCCGGGTCACGCCCCGGCTCGCAGCCGCTCAACCTTCAGGGCATCTGGAACGAGAGCATCCGTCCGCCGTGGGAGAGCAAGTGGACGGTAAACATCAACACCGAGATGAACTACTGGCCGACCGAGGCGGCCAACCTCGCTGAGTGCGCCCAGCCCCTCTTCGACCTGATTGGCGACTGCGCGGCCACGGGCCGCCGCGTGGCGAAGGAGCACTATGCCTGCCGCGGCTGGGTGCTCCACCACAACGCCGACCTCTGGCGCGGCACAGCCCCCATCAACGCCTCGAACCACGGCATCTGGGTCACGGGCGGCGCGTGGCTCTGCCAGAACCTGTGGTGGCACTACGAGTTCAGCGGCGATAAGGAGTTCCTGGCGAAGCGCGCCTACCCCGTGCTCAAGGAGGCGGCGCTCTTCTTCGTGGACTTCCTGGTGAAGGACCCACGGACGGGGTGTCTCATCAGCGGCCCGTCGAACTCCCCCGAGCAGGGCGGCCTCGTGATGGGGCCGACGATGGACCACCAGATCATCCGCAGCCTGTTCGGCTGGACCATTCGCGCCAGCGAAATCCTTGGTGTGGACGACGACCTCCGCCGCCAGCTCACCGACCTGCGCACCCAGATCGCCCCCAACAAGATCGGCCAGTACGGCCAACTCCAGGAGTGGCTCGAGGACAAGGACAACCCGAAGAACCAGCACCGCCACGTCTCGCACCTGTGGGGCCTGCACCCCGGCGACGAGATCACGACCCGAGGCACGCCCAAGCTCGCCGCTGCGGTGAAGAGGTCGCTCGAGCACCGCGGCGACGGCGGCACCGGCTGGAGCAAGGCCTGGAAGGTGGACCTCTGGGCGCGCCTCGAGGATGGCGACCACTCCTACAAGATGCTCAGCGAACTCATCGCCAAGAGCACCCTGCCCAACATGTTCGACACCCATCCGCCGTTCCAGATTGACGGCAATTTCGGGGGCGGCGCCGGCATCGCCGAGATGCTCCTCCAGAGCCACGCGGGGGCCGTGCACCTGCTCGCCGCCCTGCCCAAAGCCTGGCCGGCGGGCAGCGTCAAGGGCCTCCGCGCCCGCGGCGGCTTCGAGGTGGACATTGCGTGGAAGGATGGCAAGCTCGCCTCAGCCACCATTCGCTCGGCCCTCGGCGGTCCGTGCCGCGTGCGCGCCCAGGCTCCCCTCAGCGTGGCGTGCGACGGCGCGCCCGTGAAGGCCGACGCGCCCGAGGCCGCGGTTGCCGTCTTCCCCACCGAGGCGGGCAAGACCTACACGTTGGCGCCCCGCCCGTAGCGCCGCTGTAATGTCCGCCCGTTTCCCTCGCCGTTGTCTTGGCATGGAGCTTTGAGGAGAACGCCGTGAAGCACTTGAAGTGGGGGCTGTTGGCTGCGGGGCGCATTGCGGGGCGATTCGCCACGGGGCTGAACACGATCAAGGACCAGGCCACGGCTCTGGCCGTCGCCTCCCGCGACCTCGCGAAGGCCAAGAAGTTCGCCGAGGAGCACAAGATCGGACGCGCCTATGGCTCGTACGAGGAGTTGCTCGCCGACAAGGACGTCGATGCCGTCTACATCTCGACGCCCAACTCGCTTCACGGCGAGTGGAGCATCAAGGCGGCGAAGGCGGGCAAGCACATTCTGTGCGAGAAGCCCGTCACCAGCAACGCCCCCGAGCTTCAGAAGGTGCTGCGGGTGATCAAGCGGTGCGACGTGTTCTTCATGGAAGCCTTCATGTACCGCTGCCACCCGCAGTGGAAGAAGCTTCTGGAGGTCATCAAGGCCGGCACCATCGGCGAGGTGCGCGTCCTCCAATCGTCCTTCGCCTTCAACATGGGCCTCAACCTCGAGAACATCCGCCTGTCGAACCCGCTGGCAGGCGGTGGGCTGATGGACGTGGGGTGTTACTGCGTCTCCTTCTGCCGCCTCGTCGCGGGCGAGGAGCCCAAGACGTGCCACGCCGTGGCCCGCATCGGCAAGCAGAGCCGCGTGGATGAGTTTGCGACGGGCGTCCTCCAGTTCCCCTCGGGCGCCGTGGCCACCTTCGCCTGCGGCACCCAGTGCGGCACGCCCTCGGCGGCGAACGTCTACGGCAGCAAGGGCAGCATCGTCGTCGCCAACCCCTGGTTCCCCTCGGACGAGAACGCCAAGCTCATCGTCGCGGCCGACGGCAAGACCGAGACCATCGAGGTCAAGCACGGCCGCGACCTCTACGCCAACGAGGCCCTCACCGTCGCCGAGAACCTTCGCCGCCGCCAGCCCAAGCCCACGGCGATGACCTGGACCGACAGCCTCGGCCAGGCCCGCGCAATGGACAAGCTGCGTGCGAGCATGGGGCTCAAGTTCGACTGCGAGTAGGCAGGAGAGCGGGACACCCATGCACTACCTTTGGCTCGGCATCTTCTGGGCGATGCAGGCGATTGCCCAGCTCTTCTTCTCCTATGGCAGCCGCACGCCCGGCAAGGGAACCATCGGGTTCATCCTCGGCAACGTCTTCGGCGCGTCGAGCATCATCTTCCTGATGCTCCTCTACAAGGCGATGAACCCGAATCTGGCGCTCGCGCTGGGGAGCGCCGGCGGGTTCCTCTGCGCCCAGGGGGCCATCGCCTTGCTCTTCCGCGTCCAGCTCACCCCGCTCCAATACGCGGCCATGCTCGCCATCGCGGCGGGCATGGCCGCGTTCTCGATTGGGGGGAAGGTGTCATGAGGGCCGGGCCGGCTGAGCGGCGCGCCGGGGGCGCTTGGCGGGCGAGCGTGGCCTGCGCGTCTTCTTGCTGTCCAGGTAGAGCGTATCGGGACAGATGTCCTGCTCGTGCGGCCACGCGACCGTTTCGAGGAAGACACGAGCCTGGCGGAAGTATGCAGGATCACGCAACTCGCGGAAAACACCAAAGTCCAGAAGCGGCGCGCAGTCGAAGACCCCGACCTCGCCGTTCGTGAACTCTAGACGGAGCCTATGGTCTTTCAGGGGTCGGACCGACCGAACGCGCGGGTTCATATCTCGGGCTCCTACTTCAGGGGCTCAATCTTGTATGGCTTCCGTCCCGCCACCGCCAACTCCCAATCGGCAAGCAACTCGTCCCTATGGATCTCGACCCAAGCCTGCACCAGGCGCATCTTCGGGCGCGGGATCTCCCCCGCCAGCACATCTCCCTCTGGGATGCCGACCACGGCTTCCAGGCTCTGGTAGCGGGCATGGACGTGCGGTCGTTTGTGTTGCCGATTGTCCACGAAGTACATCGAGACGATGATCCCATAGAATGTGCTGAGCACAGGCATCACGGGGACCTCAAGGGTCAGGGGCAGCCACGGCTCGGAGCGCACTCACATGCGTCCCCGCTCTGCCCGACGGTGTCCCACACTCCCAAGTATACGCGGACACGCCAGAATGTCAACGGCGCCTCGCATTGCGTCCGCGGCACAGGTTGACACAAGGGACGGTTTGGTCCATGATTGCAGTGGCAGTTCGCCTCCGCTATCGCGGCTGGCATAGCCACGTTCTCGATTGGGGGCAAGGGAACATGAACGCTGATCGGCTGCCGCGCTGGGTTGCCACCGGGGCGATCTGGGCATTCCTGGCGTTGGGCGCGTGCACCGGGGGCCAGCGCGCGACCGCCGCCGAGACCATAGCTAACGTTGACCCGACCGTGGTGGCGTGCGACTGGCTGGTCAAGATCCAAGAGGCGGATGGAAGCTGGGACGCGGGGAAGTGGGGAGCGAAGACGCTTGGCCCGATTGGTGCAACCAGCCTTGCCATCCTTTCCGTGCAAAGCGTGGGATTCTGGGAGACGAGGGGCCGATTCCGCGCTCAATTGGCGAAGGGCCTCGATTGGCTCGAGACCCAGCAGCGCCCCGATGGCAGCTTCCCCTGGCGGTCGTTCGAGGAACAAGGAATGGCGACCCTTGCGCTGTCAGAGGCGTACATAATGGCCGGGGTCGCCTCGCGTGGGCAGGCGGCTCAGCGAGGGTTGGATTACATCTGCAAGGTTCAGCCCGTCCACGGCGGCTTTGGGGATCGCGGAGCGTGCGCCTGGCGAGATGCGGATGTCATTGTGACGGCGTGGCAATTCCTCGCCCTACGGTCGGGGATGCAGGCGAAGCTCAAAGTCCCCGACGCCTCCATTCAACGAGTGCGCGACTATCTGGCCGAGGCCAAGACGGCTGGGGCTGACGCGGCCAAGTCGAGCCGAACGGGTGCGCTCGGCTCACTCGCCGCCATAGCATGTTGCCGTCTGCTCTCTGACGAGGCGGGGAGCAGGAAAGCACAAGAGGCGGCCGATCTGATTATGAACCGGGAATCTCGGGGCGGGGACCCCGTGGAGGGCGGGCTGACCGCGGAGGCGAAGAACGACCTCTACTACCGCTGGTTCTCAGGGCTGACCATGTTACGCGTTGGCGGCCTCTATGGTGATCATTGGAGAACGTGGAGGAAGGTCCACAGGTCAGTCTTCTTCACCACGCAGGTGACCGAGAAGGAAGATGCACGGGGCCGTCCCATTCTGGGGTCATTTGACCCCGCGCACTGCGCGTGGGGCGACCAAGGCGGCCGCATCTTCGCTACCTCGATGGCCATCCTGGCCTCCGCGGTCCCCTTACGGTTTCTGCCCCTCAATAGGCTTGGCTGGAGTGTTGAGTAAACCGTGGTTCCTGGACACATGCATTGGGAAATGAGTGTGACAGCATGGGGATGAGTTCATCGCTATCGGGGAGGCGGCTCGTGCTATGAAAGAGGCGATGCCATGTCTCGCATCCTTTGGCGCTCCGCGTTCCTCTTTGGAGTTCTGATGATCATGGCCACGCAACTTGCCCGTGGTCTCACGCCCACGTCCGACGAGATGGCCAGGGTGCGGCAATGGGCAGCGGCGCGATTCGAGGCAGCGGAGCCGGCCAAACGGGTCGAGCCGGGGCTGCTGGTGCTGGCGAACAATGACCCTGTGATCAGGAACAGCCGCGGCGGGAGGCCGCTGACCCTCGCCGGCAAGCAGTTCACCCGCGGCCTCTATTGCCACGCGGTGAGCAAGGTGGTCGTGCGGCTGCCAGGGGCGGGGAAGGCATTCACCGCGGTCGTGGGTGTGGACTCGAACGACCAGACGAGCGGCGGGCGGGGGAGCGTGGTCTTCTCGGTGAGCATCGGCGGCAAGGAGGCATTCAAGTCGGGCGTCCTCCGCGAGGGGATGGCTCCCGTGCCCGTGGCGGTGGACCTCGGCGGGGCGATGGAGTTCCTCCTGGAGGTCGGCAACGCGGGCGACGGCATCGCGTGCGACCAGAGCGACTGGGCGGACGCGAAAGCCGTCCTCGCCGATGGCAAGGAGGTGTGGCTCGGCGACCTGCCCTTCATCGAGGAGCAGGGGCTTTCCGCCTCGGGGCCGCCCTTCTCGTTCACTTACGGCGGCAAGGCGTCCGCCGAGCTGCTGCCGACCTGGGAACTCAAGCGGGAATCGGGGCCGATTGAGGACCCCGCCCAGTGGCCGGGGCGAGTCCAGCACACCCTCACCTGGACCGATCCGAAGACCGGCCTCGTCCTCCGTTGCGTCGCCATCGAGTACCGTGACTATCCCACGGTCGAGTGGACCCTCTACTTCAGGAACACGGGCGAGGCCGATACGCCGATCCTCGCCGACATCCAGGCCCTCGATGCCCAGATCGTCCGCGGCGGCAAGCAGGAGTTCCTCCTCCACCACGCCGTCGGCTCACCGTGCAGCAAGGGCGACTACGGGCCGTTGCTGACCGAGCTGAAGCCGAACGCCACGAAGCGCATCGCCGCGGCGGGCGGCAGGCCGACCAACACAGATTGGTCCTATTTCAACATTGAATGGGGGTCGCGGGATGGGGACATCCCGCCTACAGCGAACAAGGAGGGCATGATCGTCGTCGTCGGCTGGCCGGGGCAGTGGGCGGCGACCTTCGCCCGCAACGGCGGCACCACGCTACGCATCCGCGCGGGGCAGGAGCTGACGCACTTCAAGCTCCTTCCCGGCGAAGAGGTCCGCTCGCCGCTCATGGTCCTCCAGTTCTGGAAGGGGGGCGATTGGATTCGCGCGCAGAATCTCTGGCGCCGCTGGATGATGGGCCACTCGATGCCCAGGCCGAACGGGAAGCTGCCGCCGCCGCAGTTCGTCGCCGCCAGCTCCCGCGCCTACAACGAGATGATCAACGCCAACACCGAGAACCAGATCATGTTCATCAACCGCTTCCTCGAGGAGGGGCTGAAGCTCGACTACTGGTGGATGGACGCCGGCTGGTACATTCAGGAGAAGGGCTGGCCGCAGGTGGGCACGTGGGAGGTGGACCCGAAGCGTTTCCCCAAGGGGCTCAAGCCGATCAGCGACCACGCCCACGCCAAGGGCATGGGCATCGTCGTGTGGTTCGAGCCCGAGCGGGTCGCCGACGGCACCTGGCTCGCGAAAAACCACCCCGAATGGCTCCTCGGCAAGCCGGGCGGCAACCGCCTCCTCTACCTGGGGAACCCCGAGGCCTGGAACTGGCTGGTCAACCACGTGGACAAGCTGATCACGGAGCAGGGGATTGACCTGTATCGCCAGGACTTCAACTTCGACCCCCTCGGCTACTGGCGGGCCAACGACGCGCCCGACCGCCAGGGCATCACTGAGATCAAGCATGTGACCGGCTATCTGGCGTATTGGGACGAGCTGCTGCGGCGCCATCCGAACCTGCTCATTGACTCGTGCGCGAGCGGCGGGCGGCGAAACGACCTGGAGACCATGCGCCGCGCCGTGCCCCTGTGGCGCAGCGACTACGCCTTCGAGGCCACGGGCCACCAAGGGATGACCTACGGCCTCTCGTTCTGGCTGCCCTACCACGGCACGGGCACGGTGGCCTGCGACAACGCGCCCTACTACGGCGGCGGAGCGACACCTGTCCAGCCCTATGCCTTCTGGAGCAACGCTGCCCCGAGCCTCGGATGCGGTATTGACCTCCGCGTGAAGGAGATTGACTACGACAAGCTCCGCAAACTCGTCGCCCAGTGGCGCGAGGTGAGCAAGCACTACTACGGCGACTTCTATCCGCTGACCAGCTACAGCCTCGACAACAGCGTGTGGATGGCCTGGCAATTCGACGGTCCGCCGCCGGGCGAGGGCGTCGTCCAGGCGTTCCGCCGGCCCGACAGCCTCTACGAGGCCGCCCGCTTCCGCCTCCGCGGCCTCGACCCCGCCGCCGAGTACACCGTCACCAACCTCGACGAGAACAAGCCCGTTCGGCTCAGCGGCCGTGCCTTGCTGGACGAGGGCCTGCTGGTTGCCATCCCGGACAGGCCCGGCGTCGCCACCCTCACCTACAAGGCCGCCGGGCAAGCCGCGAAGTGAAGCCGCCAGCAAGACGAAGCAGGGAAGCGCTCAGGGAGCGGGGGGCAGGGCGGGCATGAGCTGCTTGAGGAAGACGTCCACCCCGAAGTAGTGGCCGAGGACGAAGAGGAGCATGGCCATCCCCGCGGCGGCGGGGACGGTGGCGAGCCAGGAGCCGCAGATGTTGCGGACGACGCGGCGGTTGACGGCGCCCAGGCCGCGGGCCAGCCCCACGCCGAGGACCGCGCCGACGACGCAGTGGGAGGTGGAGACGGGCAGGCCCATCCGCGTGCAGGTGAGCACAGTGGCCGCCGTGGCGATGCCCGCGGCCACGGCACGCGACGGGGTGATCTCGGTGATCTCCTTGCCGATCGTGCGCATCACCGTGTAGCCGTAGGTGGCCAGGCCGAGCACGATGCCCACCCCGCCCAGGCCCAGGATCCAGAGCGGCACGGGCACCTCCTTCCGCACTACGCCGTGCTTCAGGAGGTCCACCACCGCGGCCAGGGGGCCGACGGCGTTCGCCACGTCGTTGGCCCCGTGGGCGAACGATACCGAGCAGGCGGCCATGACGGCGAGGGGAATGAAGAGGCGCTCGACGCGGCGCAGTTGATCGGCCAGGGGCAGCCCGGCCTGGGCCTGTGCCCTGCGGCGGAGGAGGAGCCACGTGGCCCCGGCGCACACCAGGCTGACCACGACCGCGGCCGCGATGGCGCGGCTGCCGGTGGCCCAGGCGGCGAGCGCGCCGCCCGGCTTGAGCAAGTTCTTCATCCCGTCGTAGAGCGTGGCCATGGCGAGCACGAGCGTGGTGAGGAACACGATGATCGGGGCGACGTTGCTCGCCGCGACCACCGGCTGCGCCCTGGTGAGGACCGACCGCAGGATGAACTTGAAGATGATGTATCCGAGGACCAGGCCGGCGATGGGCGAGATGAACCAGCTCGCGACGATGCTGACGATCTTGCCCCAGTGGACGGCCTGGATGCCCGCAGCGACGACGCCGAAGCCGGCGACGGCGCCGACGATGGAGTGCGTGGTGGAGACGGGCATGCCCATCCACGTGGCGACGTGGAGCCAGAGCGCTGAGGCCAGCAGGGCACACGCCATGCCCAGGCACAGCACCTCGGGGCTCTTCGCCAGGGCGCTGGGCTCCACGATCCCCTTGCGGATCGTGTCGGTGACGTCCGAGCCGACGAGCACGGCGCCGGCGAACTCGAAGATGGCGGCGATCACGAGGGCCTGGCGAATCGTGATGCACCCCGACCCCACGGCCGCACCCATCGAGTTCGCCACGTCGTTCGCGCCAATCGTCCACGCCATATACAGGCACAGGAGCACCACGCTCCCGGCGACCAGCCACTCCATCGCGTTCCCCAGACCCTTTCGCCGGCAGCCGCTCGGGGCGCCGACATTAGCTCTTCACGATCATCGCCCGCAACATGTCTCCCGTGTTCTCCGCCGCGTTGGCGATGCCGCTCAGCGACCGCAGCATCTTCTCGTAGAAGCTGATCGTGATGGGGTCAAGCTCCTTCTCCAGCCGGTAGATGTGCTGGCCGAGCTTGCGCTGCATGCGGTCGGCCTTCCACTCGCCCTCGCCCAAGCCGCTGATCTTCTTGAGCACGCTGTCGGCCTCGGCGCCGCCGAACGAGGTCTCGGCCAGCAAATCCATCTCCTGAGCCGCATTCGTCAGCGTCTCGCTCACCAGGACGATCTGGTCCACGAAGTCGGAGAACTCCTGGACCAGCTCCGGGTGGATCTTCGTGTTGCGCAGGATCAGCACCACGGCGAAGTCCTGGGCCGAATCGGCGATCTCGTCCTGGCTGTGCAGGTAGCGGTCCAGGTCCTCCCGCGCGACAGGCAGGAAGTACCGCCGCGTCAGGTGGTCGCGGATCTCGTGCTTCACCACGTCCGCCTCGTACTCCAGCTTCGTCACGGCGTCCTGGAGCCGGTGGATGCCCTCCCAGTCCTCGCGCACGCAGGCCTCGAGCAGGGGCCGCACGAGCTTCACGCACTCGTTCACCTTCTTGGCGTGCTCGACGAGGGGGCCAAAAGGCGACTTCCCGAACAGTTCGCCGATCAGGCTCATTGCCACGTCTCCGAACCGCTGGACCGCGGGACCCAACTGCGGATGCAACCGAAGGGGCGATGCCCAATAACTCTAGCAGAAACGGTGCCCTGAGGCAACTCCCTCAGGATGCGGATCGTCGGCCGGCTGCCGCCTCAGTCGCTCTCGGGGAAGAGCATCGCTTCGGCGAAGTGGGCCTGGAACTCGGGCAGGCCGCCGAGCTCGAGGTACTCGACTTCGCGCGAGACGGCCTCGGCCTGGGCGCGGTAGTCGGTGCAGGCGAGGACCATTTTGGCGCCGACGAGAGCGGCGTTGCCGATGAAGTGGATGCGCTCGTGCTCGACGGGGGGCAGGAGGCCGATGCGGAGGGCGTTGCGCCGGCGGATGAAGTTCCCAAAGCCGCCGGCGAGCAGGATGGCGTCTATGCCCGCGTCGTCCACGCCCAGGTGCTTCTTGAGGACTTCGATGCCGGCCCGGATGGCGCCCTTGGCAAGCTGGACCTGGCGGATGTCGGCCTGGGTCAGGAGGATCGGCTCCCCGAGGCTCGTCTCGGCCCGGTCGGCGAGGACGAAGTCGTTGCCGCGCTCGCCGGGCACGACGCGGCGGCGGATGGCCTTGGGGAGCCTGCGCGGCAGGTCGCCGGGGCCGCGGAGGCGCCCGCTGGGCTCGAGGATGCCGGCGCGGAGCAGCTCGGCCAGGGCGTCAATGAGGGCGGAGCCGCAGAGGCCGCGGGGCGGCGCGTCGCCGACGACGCTCGTCTCCACGTCGTCGCCGAAGCGCACCTGCTCGATCGCGCCGTCGGCGGCCCGCATGCCGAAGCGGATGCGCGCGCCCTCGAAGGCGGGGCCGGCCGCGGTCGAGCAGGCCACCAGGCGCTTGCGGGTGCCCAGCACCATCTCGCCGTTCGTCCCGATGTCCACGGCCAGCGTGGGCTTGCGGCGGGCCGGCAGGTCGGCGGCCAGGATGACGCCCACCGTGTCGCCGCCCACGAAGCCGGCGATGTTGGGCATCGTGTAGACGCGGCCCCGCGGGTGAATGGCGATGCCCAGTTCCGCCGCCGGCACGGTGAGGCTGCCACGAACTGCGGCCGGGAAGGGCATCTGGGCGATGTGGCGCGGGTCGAGGCCGAGGAGCAGATGGTTCATCGTGGTGTTGCCCACGGTGGTCATCTCGTAGATCGCCTCGCGCGCGATGCCCGCCTTGGCCGCCATCTCGCCGAGGATGTCGTTGATGCACTCGACGATCTTCGCCTGAAGCTCGCGCAGGCCGTCGCCCTCGGTCGCGCAGGTGATGCGAGCCACCACATCATCGCCGAAGGCCACCTGGGGGTTCGTGCGGGCGCCCAGGGCCACTTCGTGCCCGGTCGTGAGGTCGAGGAGCGAGCCGACGACGGTGGTCGTGCCGATGTCGAAGGCGGCCCCGAAGCACCGCCCGGTCGTGTCGCCCGGCTCGAAGGCGATCACGTCGTCGCCGTGGAGCACCGCGGTGATCTGGTGGTCGGCGGCACGGAGAGCCGCGGGGAGCTGACGCGCAGCCCCCAGGTCGAGGCGGCGCCCGGCGCTGCCCAGAGCGTCGAGCACGCGATCGGCGTCCGCGCGCGCCGCGTCGAGCGTCGGCTCCGCCACGCGCGCGGCCCGCTTGGCCACGGCCGGGCAGAGCCGGGTGACCCGCCGCACGCCCGTCGTGAGGATCCGCTGCTCGAAGAACCGCGAGGCGTCGGGCACCGTGATCGCCGTCTCGCGCACGAGCTTGGCCTGGCACGCGAGGCGGACGCCGCTGGCCAGCTCCTTGGGCTTCAGCAGCCGGCGCTCCGTGGCTGTAGGCGCCGCGCACCCGTCGCGGACCACCACGCGGCACTTCCCGCACGTGCCGCGTCCCCCGCAGGGCGTGTCCACGATGATGCCGGCGCGTGCCGCGGCCTCGAGCACCAGGCTGCCGGGCAGCACGTAGGCCGCCTTGCCCTCCGGCTCGAAGGTCACCTTGATGGTTCCACTCACCCGCGGGCCTCCTGCGACAAAGTGCCGCGATGCTAGCGCAAGGCCAGCAGCGTGTCAAACCCTTGCGTCGCGGGGCGCGATGCGCCTCGGCCCCGCGGAGGCTTGACTTGCGGGCCGCCTCCTGGCAGAATACGGTCAGTGACCGGGAGTGCGGCGGGGACGCCATGGCGAAGCTGATCAACCTGCGAACCAAGGAAGAACACGACCTGGGCGCCAAGGCGGCCGTCATCGGCCGCCACCCGTCCTGCCACATCCGCGTGATGGAGAAGCAGGTGTCGCGCGCGCACTGCCGCATCGCGCGCTCGGGCGACGACTGGGTGCTCACCGACACGGGAAGCATGCTGGGCACCTACGTGAACGGCGACTTCGTGATGAAGCCGCATCGCCTCGAGCCGGGCGACCAGATCAAGGTGGGCACGGAGGCCTTCGCCTTCGACAGCGCGGGCGACGGCCCCCGCAAGCACATGACCCTGCGGCCCCTGTCCGAGGCCGCCCCCGACGAGTTGGTGCCGTTCGACATTCCGGGCAGGCGGCGCGTGCGGCCGCTGCCGGTCGTCGTGGGCCTGGCCATCGTCGCCGTGGTCGTGGGCGGCTTCGTCGCCGTCCTGGCGCTCACGAGGCAGACGCCCAGCCAGGTGGTACGGCGCGCCGCCACCCTCCTCCGCACGCGCCAGGCCCGGCAACTCTGGGCCCTGATCACCGACGAGCGCCGCCAGGCCATGACCTTCAACGAGTTCGACGACGAGGTCCAGGCCGTGCCCGAGGATGGCCTCGCCGCCCTCCACACCCTCAAGCTCGGCAACCCGTACCGCACCGAGAACGGCATGGTCGTGCCCGTGTACGTCCAGATCCAGGACCGCCCGCTCTCCGGCGAAGTCGTGCTGTTCCGCGAGAGCGGCGAGTGGCGCATCCATTCCGCGCCGACGGCCTGGCTCGCCGCAGTGAACCGTTGATCCCGGCCCGCCCGCTGGGCTGCCGGAGGACCCCTCGCGTGCGTCGCACCGCGCCGGCCATCCTGCTCGCCCTCCTTGCGTGGGGCACTGCATCTGCCGCCGAGGCCCCGCCGGCGGAGCCGCCGCGCGAAGCGAAGGCCCGGCCCTGGGCGCCCCTGCGCTACCTCCACGAGCGGCTGGCCGACCTGCTCGACATCGTGGAACTGAACGTGGGCGCCGGACGCGGCGTCAAGCTCGACGTCAAGTATGGCGTCCAGTTCCTCGGCCTCAGCGACCTGCGCACCCGCCGCGTCGGCATCCTCGACCGCCGCGTGGGCGCCTGGCGCGAGATTGACAGCGAGATCGGCCTTCTGCCCTTCAGCTTCCTCGCCTACCCCGTGGAGCAAGTGGCCGGGCTGTGCGGCTGGCGGCGACTCGCCGGCGACGCCGCCTTCGTCCGTCACGCCGGCACCCTCGGCATTCAGTACCTCGACCGCAAGGAGCTCCACGGCGACCCGGAGTTCTTCATCAAGGACACGGTGGAGGGCCCGCTCCACACGCGCTGGGGCGACAGCTTTCCCATCGGGGCAGAGGTCCACGCCGGCGTGGGCATCCGCTTTCTCCTACGGCCCCTCCAGCTTGTGGACTTCGTGGCGGGATTCGTCGGCATCGAGCTCGACCCCTGGCTGAACGCCGAGCAGAAGAGGTGAGACACGCCGCGTGGCTATCGTGGCAGGGATAGACGAGGCGGGCTACGGCCCGCTCCTCGGGCCGCTCGTCGTCAGCGGCGTCGCCTTCGACGTGCCCGACGCTGCCGCGGGCGACGACCTCTGGGCTCGCCTGGCCGACGTCGTCACCCGCTCGACGCGCGACCCCGAGCGCGTGGCGGTGGACGACAGCAAGCGCCTCTTCGACCAGACCCGCGGCCCCCGCCACATCGAGCGCACCGCCCTCGCCTTCGCCGCCGCGGCGAGGGGGCCACATCTTCATTTCGCACATGGCGGCAATGTGCCAAATGAAGATGTGACCCCGGCCGCCACCTTCCGCTCCCTGCTCGGCGCGCTGGCCGACGTGGCGGGCGACCTGGACGCCTATCCCTGGTACCAGGGCGCGGACTTCGCCGTGCCCCTCGCGGCCGACGCGGGGCGGATCGAGGCCGACGCCGAACGCCTGCGGCAGGCGAGCGGCGCCCGCTTCCTTGGCGTCCGCTGCCTGCCCGTCCTCGTCGGCGAGTATAACCGCCTCGTGGAGGCACACGGCACCAAGTCGGCCACCCTCTTCCTCATGACCTCGCACCTCCTGGCGCGCTTCTGGCGCGACTGGGGCGAGCGGGGCCTCGTCGTGCACGCGGACAAGCACGGCGGCCGCAACCGCTACGGCCTGCTCCTGCACCAGACGTTCTTCGGCGCACGCGTCCGAGCCCTCACCGAGGGCGCAGGGGAATCCATCTACACCGTCACCGACGGTGCCCGCCGTATGACCATCGGCTTCTACGAGGGGGGCGACGCCCGCTACCTGCCGGTCGCCCTCGCCAGCGTCTACAGCAAGTACCTCCGCGAGCTCTTCATGCACGCCTTCAACGCCTGGTGGTGCCAGCGTGTCCCGGGGCTTCGCCCCACTGCCGGCTATGCCGCCGACGGCCAGCGCTTCCTCCGCGACATTGCTGCCGCCCGCCGCGGCCTCGCCGTCCCCGACGACCTTCTCGTCCGGATCGCGTGACCCGTCGGCGCGCTCAGGGAGTAGAGGAGACCGAAGCGTCTCTCGCATTGTCCAGCGGGGTGGTGGGCCACTCAGAACTTCACCTTGGGGGCTTCGGCGGCGGGGGGGGCGGCCTCGAAGTAGGCGCGCAACGGCTGGAGGCCACGCACGCTGGCGACGATGCTGGCAGGGAACTGCTGGACACGGGTGTTGTAGGCGCGGAGGGCCTCGTTGTAGCGCTGGCGCTCGATGGCGATGCGGTTCTCGGTGCCCTCGAGCTGCACCTGGAGGTCGCGGAAGTTCTCGCTCGCCTTGAGGTCGGGGTAGCGCTCGGCCACGAGGAGCAGGCGGCCGATGCCGGCCTCGAGTTGCGTGGCGGCCTGGGCCTTGTCCGCGGGCGTCTGCGCGGCGGCCCACTGGCTGCGCAGCTTCGTCACGTCCTCCAGCACGGTCTTCTCGTGCTTCGCGTAGCCCTTGACGGTTTCGACGAGGTTGGGGATGAGGTCGAAGCGCCGCTGGAGAACCGTCTCCACCTGCGCCCAGGCGGCGCTGCAGCCCTCGCGCAGCGCCACGAGCTGGTTGTTGGTCGCCACGAACCAGATGAGGGCCACGCCCACGACGACCGCGGCGACGATCAGGATGACCTTAGACTTCGACATCGCTGGACTCCTTGGGGTGGAGACGGCGGTCCACCGCGCCGATCACTTGCTCGATGGTTCCGAAGTAGTTCCCTGCCAGTTCGCGCGCGGAGACGCTGCGCGGCTTGAGGCGTCCCGCCTTCAGCTCCTGAACCGTGAGGAACACCTGGGGGTCGAATGAGATGTGGCCTGCCAGGGCGCGCACGGCGTCGAGCTTCTGCGTCGGCACGTCGCCCTGGTAGAGCCGCAGGGCGGCGCGGAACAGGACGAGGAACGACGAGAGCGACGCCGCAAGAAGGTCGAGGACTCGCCTGGGCCGGCCCGCGGCCAGCAGATAGCTTTCGCGGAGGTGGAGGAGCTTGGCTTTCAACTCGCGCTCGAGTTCCAGGCGCACGTGCTCGCGGCTCACGCGGACCCCGGCCAGGGGGTCCTCGCCGAAGAGGAGCCTGTGCGACTGCTGGATGTCGAGGATTTCGATGGGAAAGGAGTCGGCCGAAGCGGCGAGCTGCTCGGGCGTGAACAGCAGGGGCGGGCGGTGGCCGGCCCTGGCCCAGGCCCGGGCAGGCGCCGCGAGGGCATCCAGCTCCACCAGACCCAACCGGTCGGCCACGATGAGGACATTGTAGTCGGACCGCCCCGCGACGTGGTCGCCGGCGGCTGCGGAGCCGTAGAGTACCACAGCGCGTAGACCCGCGGGCAGGGCCTGCTTGAGCTGCTCGGTGAGTTGCTCGGGAGTCATTCTGAGGTCCCCTTTCGCTACCAGCCGCCGCTGGCGCCCCCGCCGCCGGACGAGCCGCCGCCGAAGCCGCCGCCCCCGCTGCTCGAGAAGCCGCCGCCGGACGAGCGGCCGCTCGACCCCCCGCTCGTGGCACCCCACACCCAGCCCGTGGCGCGCGTCGGCCCGCCGCCGGAGCGGAACCTTTTTGGATGGGTACGCCCCACCGACCGGCCGAACAGGAGCATCCCCACGGCGAACGGGCCCAGGACGCAGATCGGCGCCAGGTTGCCCGTCGCGGCCGCTGCGGCGGCAAAGAGCAGGGGGATTCCACCGAAGAACGAGCCCCAGAGCACCAGGAACCCGGCCTTGGCCCCCAGTCCCGCCCCCGCCATGAACAGGCCACCCCCAACAAAGACCGAGAGGAACACGATCAGGAAGACCGTGCCCGGCAGCCCCTCGGGGGCGTGCGACGCATCATCGGGCAGCTTCGCCGCGGGCTCGCCGCGCTCGACGATCGTGGCGATGCGACGCGCGGCGCGGATGAGCCCGTCGGCATAGCGCTCCTCGCGGAACGCGGGAAAGAGGTCCTCGCGGAGGATGCGGCCCGCCAACACGTCGGGCAGCACCGGCTCCAGGCCGTAGCCCGCCTCGATGCGCGCCTTGCGGTCGCGCACGGCCACGAGGAGCATGACGCCGTTGTTCTTCCCCTTCCGGCCCACGCCCCAGCGCTGGAAGAGCTTGTGCGTGAAGTCGTCCACCTGGCCGCCCTCGAGGGACGCGAGGGTGACGATGGCGACCTGGGCAGTGGTCCGCCGTTCGAGCCCGGCGAGCAGCCCGTCGAGCGCGTCGCGGTCCTGGGCGCTGAGGATCCCGGCAAAGTCGCTCACGCGGCCCTGCGGCTGAAGGCGCCCGAGCAGCGCGTCGGACGGCACGGCGGCGAGCAGGCGGCAGGCGCCCGCGGCCAGGCCGAGCGCAAGGAGAAGCAGCAGCGGAGCGGGCCGCCGCGGGCATTCGTCGGGTGAAATGGGCTTGGAGGGCCTCGCCAACATGTCCCGATGCTACCCCAGGCGCGGAACGCTGTCAAGGGACCTCACCGGGCGATGCCGATGAGGGTGACGCCGACCAGGATGAGGCCGCCGGCGACCAGGCGGATGCGGCCGCAGCGCTCCCGCAGCACCATCGTGCCAAGCAGGATGGCCATGATCTGGCTCGTCTGCCGGGCCGCCACGATGTAGCTCACCTTGCCCGTCTCCATCACGTAGAGCACGAGCACGTAGGCGCCGAAGTCGAGGAACCCCGAGATGGCCAGCGGCCACCACTCGGAGCGGAACAGGGCCACGACGTTGCGCACGCCGCAGCGCCAGGCGATGTAGGGCGCCAGCAGCAGCACCGTGGCCACCCAGTGGATGTAGTTGAAGGCGATCGGCTTGGCGTAGTGGGTCATTGCCAGCTTGTCTACGATCGAATAGGCGGAGACCATGACTGCGGCCAGGAGGGCGAATACGGTGCCGCGCGTGAGGAACGAGTGGTGGACGCGCAGCATGTGCCCGATGCTGGCGCCCTGGAGGTGCATGACGGGGATGGCGATGCAGACCACTGCGATGCCGAACGCGCCGAGGGCCGAGACGCTCTCGCCCAGGAATAGCGCCGCCCAGAACGGCACGATGGCGGGGGCGATGCGACTCAGCGGATAGGCGATCGAGAGGTCACACGTCCGCAATGCCTCCGCGAGGAAGATGATGTAGACCGCCTTGGCGGCCGCCGAGCCGAGGATGCAGGCCCAGGCCCCCGCGCCCAGGCGCGCGTCGAGGCCCTGCGCCAGGTACAGCGGCAGGTAGAACACCGCGCCCAGGGCGTAGAGGCCCCAGATGAAGGCGAGCTTGTGCTGCGACGACTTGGCGAAGAAGTTCCACATCGCGTGGCCCGCGGCCGACAGCAGCACGATGAGGAGCGGGACGAGTTCCACGCTATCTCCCAGCGACTTCGCTCAGCCCCAGAACACCCACACGAACAGGTAGCCCGCCAGCGTGGCGGCCAGCGTGAACGGAAGGCCGATGCGGGCGAACTGCCAGAAGCTGACCGCGTGTCCCTGCCGCCGCAGGGCGCCCACAGCCACGACGTTGCACGAGGCCCCGATGGGCGTGATGTTGCCGCCCAGGCACGCGCCGATGAGCAGCCCGGCCGCGTAGAGGAACGGGTCGCCGCCGACCATTTCAGGCGACGCCAGGTGCTTCACCACCGGCAGCATCAGCGCCACGTAGGCAATGTTGTCCACGAACGCCGACACGAGCACCGACACCCACACGATGAGGGTGTAGGCAGCGAACTTGTTCGTGCCCACCAGCCCCGCGATGCCGTCGGCGATGGCCTGCACCCAGCCGAACTGGTCCATCGCGTAGGCCAGGACGAAGATGCCGGCGAGGAGAGCCATGGTCGGGAAGTCATAGCGGGTGAGGATGCGTCTGGCCTCCTTCGGCTCGCGCCACGCGCCCCAGGCGAAGGCCAGCACGCCGAGCACCACGTTGCCCGTCCCCGCCAGCCACTCGAAGCCGGGGTCGAAGTACGACGACGAGGCGAGGAAGAGAATCATCACGGCGATGAAGCCCACGGGCACCCACGTCGTCGGCTTCACCACCTCCACCGGCTGCATCGGCTGCCGGTGCCGGCGGAAGACCAGGAAGAGCACGACGGCGCTCGCTGCCGCCCCGACCTGCATGGCGAAGAACATCGAGGGCTTGCCCGCGTGGAAGAAGAAGTCGTTGAACGTGAGCTTGAAGGCCCCCGCGAGGAGCATGCTCGGGGGGTCGCCGATGAGCGTGGCCGCGCCCTGGAGGTTCGAGCTGATCGCGATGCCGATGAGGATCGGCACGGGCGACACCTTGGTCCGCCCCGCGATCGCCAGGGCGATGGGCGACACCAGCAGCACCGTCGTCACGTTGTCCACGAAGGCCGACACGAGGCCCGAGAACAGGCACACGCTCACGATGGCCATTCGCGTCGTGCGGCAGTGGGCGACGATCAGGTCGGCCACGAGCAGCGGCACGCCCGAGGCCATGAACAGGTCGGCGATCAGCATCGCGCCCGCCAGCACGCCGATCACGTTCCACGACACGGCGTCGAAGGCCACCGCGCGCAGCGTGAGCGCGCCCTCGGCGTCCTGGCCGCTCAGCAGATACCGGGCGGCGACCATCGCCGCGATGCCCACCCACACCCCCACGGCGCGCCGCCGATGGCTCAGGCACAGGAAGGCATACGTGAGGGCGAAGACGCCCAGGACGATCCAGCGGAGAACCACGCCCCGTTCCTCGTGCTGTCGGGGGGGGGGGACCGGGCTTGAAAGTACCCGATCCTAGCGCCCGCCGGCGCGCCTGTCAAACGCCGCGCTCCGGTTGACAAGGGGGCCGGCTTGTGGTTTGATCGCGTGGGTGTGGCGCGATCGGTTTCCTCCCGGGAGGCCGCCTGGAGGTCCAACGACGGTGTGCCCTGTCCTGTGCGGTGGCGTGGCGGCTGCGGTGCCGTGGCACTCGAGCAGCCTGTTGCTGGCCGTGGTGGCCCTGGTGTGGCTGGTGCTGGCGTACCGCTGGTACGGCCGCCGCATCGAGCGGCGCGTGGTGCAGCCGACCGATGCGCCGACGCCGGCCCACGCGCAGCGCGACGACGTGGATTTCCAGCCGACGAAGCCGATCGTGCTCTTCGGCCACCACTTCGCCTCGATCGCGGGGGCGGGGCCGATCGTCGGCCCCGTGCTCGCCGTGGCCTTCTTCGGCTGGGGCGCGACCGCGCTGTGGATCCTCATCGGCGTCGTGCTCATCGGCGCCGTGCACGATTACCTGGCCCTGATGATCTCCGTGCGCAACCGCGGCGCGTCGCTGGCCGATATCGCCCGCGGCGCCGTGGGCGGCCCGGCCCGCGTGCTCTTCCTCGTCTTCGTGTGGATCGGCCTCGTGCTGGTCATCACCTGCTTCTGCAACGCGGCGACCGACACGTTCATCGAGGCCCCCGAGATCGTGCTGCCCACCTTTGCCCTGATGGGCATCGCGGTGTTGTTCGGGTTCCTCAACCAGCGCGTGAGGCTGAACACGGGGGTGAACACGGCGATCGCGCTCGTGCTGCTCTTCGCGGTGATCTGCCTGGGCTTCTGGTGCAAGATTGACCTTCGGGCGCTGGGCGTGCCGGCCGAGTGGGTGCGGCGGGTGTGGCTGCTCATCCTCATCGGCTACGGGGTGGTGGCCTCGGTGCTGCCGGTGTGGGTGCTGCTCCAGCCGCGCGACTACATTGCCACGTGGATCCTGATCCTCGGGATGACGATGGGCTTCGCGGGGATTCTCATCCAGGCGCCGGCGCTCGCCGCGCCAGCGTTCACCGGCTTCACGGCCAAGCCGGGGCCGGTCTGGCCCATGCTGTTCATCATCGTGGCGTGCGGCGCTGTGTCGGGCTTCCACTGCCTGGTCGCGGGCGGCACGACCTCGAAGCAGCTCGACCGCGAGCGTCAGGGCCTGGCCGTGGGCTACGGGGCGATGCTCACCGAAGGGGCGCTGGGCATCATGGCCCTCATCTGCGTGGCCGGCGGCCTGTACTATGCTGCTGTGCCCAAGGGAGCCGATGGCTTCGCCCTCCTGCCCATGCTCGCCAAGGGTGGCGGCGGGCCGATCGCCGCTTTCGGACGCGGCTTCGGCGAGCTGACCAAGTCGTTCCTGCGGGCCACCGGCGACTGGATCGGCGTGCCGCGCCTCGGGATGATCGTGGGCACGATCATGGTCAACGCCTTCGTGATGACCACGCTCGACACGAGCGTGCGGCTCTCGCGCTTCATCACCACCGAGCTGGGCGGCCAGCACGTGCGGGCGGTCCGCAACCGCATCGTGGCCTCGGTGGTGCCGGTCGTGCCCGCGTTCCTTCTCGCGCTCAACCCTGGGGCGTTCAGCCGCATCTGGCAGCTCTTCGGCGCGTCGAACCAGCTCATCGCGGCGCTGGCCCTGCTGGTGATCACCGCCTACCTGCTCAAGCGGGGGAAGCCGACCTGCTACACGCTGGTGCCCGCCATCTTCATGCTGGTGACGACCATGGCCGCCCTGGGCTGGCAGGCCTACGGCTACCTGTGCGTGGCGGCGAAGCGGGACTATGTGCTTGGCATCACGGCGGCGGTGCTGCTGGCGTTGGCGGCGACGATGGCGATCCAGGCCCTGCGCGCGAGGCGCGGGCTGGCGGGAACACAGGTTTAGCCCGCATTTTTCCCCGGCTCAGCGCGAAGAAGCGCAACACCATTGTCATTCCGAGCGTAGCGAAGCGAAGTCGAGGAACCTTTCAGGGGAGTGTGCCGACGTAATGCAGCGCACTGCGTCGTCGGCGCGAGTCCCCCTGAAAGGTGCTTCGACAGGCTCAGCATGACAAAGGGGGGCGCGCTCGGTCAGGCCGTGAGCATCGTGCGCAGGTTGGCCAGGTCCACCAGGTGCTGGCGCTCCTCGTCAATCAGCTCGTTCACCATGTCGGCGTCGCGGTCCGACACCAGGCCCTTCATCTCGCTGAGGAAGAGCAGGGTGTTCTTCTCGAAGAGGATCGCGGTGGCGACGGCCTGCACGTCGCCGCCGGCCTCCTGGGCGAGCTTCACGGCGGCTTCCTCGTTGGGGAAGGTCTTGCCGTTCATCAGCGCGTTCATGTAGTCGGCGTACTCGCCGGGATACGTCTCGGGCGCGGACGGCACGCCGAGGCGGTCGCGGAGGGCGGTGAACGCCTTCTCGTGGCCCTCTTCCTGGACGGCGAGGCGCTTCGCGGCCTCTTTCAGGACGGGACTCGTCGCGCACTCGGCCAGCGCGTTGTAGAACAGCGTGCCGTTGTGCTCCTCGTCAATCGCCATCTGCACCACTTCCGCCACTCTGAACAGTCCGCCATTGCTCATTTTCGCTCGCCTCCAAATGCTGCTCGGGTCAGGGGAAACGCGCCGTAGTCCTCAACTGCCATAATAGGGCAAGGCGTGTATCGAGTCAAGGTAGCGGACACGCGACGACCGCATTGAGGGAGGAGGGGACATTCTACATTTCCGGTAACACTTCAGCCGAGTGAAGTGCACGCCCCCACCGACCTCGTGTCGGTGGGGCGAAGGATTGGCCACTACGCGGAGCGGCCCTCACCCCCCATCCCCCTCTCCCCCCGCCCGCCGCGCGGCGGGCGGGGGGAGAGGGGGAGAAGAGGGTGAAGCCACGCGGCACGGTAGCTGCCAATCCCCGCTCCACTGGGACAAGCCCAGTGGGGGCGAGGACTTCGGTCGGCTGAAGTGTCACCATTTCCGGCTCATCGGCCTGAAGCGATCACCCGGAGCGGCCCGCCCAGGCGCCCCCCACTAGGCGCTCACCTCCTATTGCGCACGCATGAGCGCCTAGCGCAACTAGCTGGCTGCGTGGGACTCGCCACTGGCTGTAACCTTCGGCAGATTGGGCTCTTACGGCTATCACGGCATTTGCTCCGCCGCCCCCCGCTAGGCGCTCACTCCCCGTGGCGCACGGGCGAGCGCCTCTGAGCCACGTTGAGCCACACCGGCGGGCGGCAGAGATGATTCCACAGTTGCACCAGCGGCCGGAATCGGTATACTTCTCCGGGGAGGCGCCACGGAAAGCACATATGGTCCATCGCATCGAGATCGGCTATCGGCAGGGTGTGCGCGATGCCGGGGGTGAGGGGGCGGCCGAGCGGATCCGCACGTTCCTGGGGCTGCCCGTCGAGACGGTGCAGACGCGCACCGTTTACAAGGTCCACGCCGACCTGACGCCGGCCGAGGTCGAGGCGATCCGCCAGGAGTTCACCGACCCGGTGATCGAGCGCTCGGCGGTCGGCCGGCTCGATGCCCCGCCGTTCCACTGGCTGCTGACGGTCGGCTATAAGCCGGGCGTGACCGACAACGTGGGCCGCACGTCGAAGACGGCGGTCGAGGACATCTTGGGCCGCCGGCTGCCCGACGCCGATGCGGTGTACACCGAGCGGCAGTTCCTGCTGACGGGTGCGGAGCTGGGGCGGGCCGAGGTCCGGCGCATCGGCACCGATCTCCTCGCCAACGAGCTGATCGAGACGATTCACGTGCAGTCGGTGGAGGAGTGGCGGGCCTCGACGCCCGACCTCTCCATTCCCGTCGTCGAGGGCGAGCAGAGGCCGACTGTGCGCGAGTACGACCTCCAGGTCTCCGACGCCGAGCTGATGCGGATCAGCTCCGAGGGCATCCTGTCGCTCTCGCTCGAGGAGATGCACGCGATCCGCGACTACTTTGCGCGGCCCGAGCTTCAGGCCGAGCGGCGGCGCTTCGGCCTCGGGCCGAACCCGACCGATGCCGAGCTCGAGATGATCGCGCAGACCTGGAGCGAGCACTGCAAGCACAAGATCTTCAACGCCGAGATCGAATACTCGGAAGACGCGGGGCAGGGACGCCCCGCCCACAAGACCACCATTGATTCGCTGTTCAAGAGCTACATCCGCCGGGCGACCGAGGACCTGCGCGGCCAGTGCCCTTGGCTGCTCAGCGTGTTCCACGACAACGCCGGCGTGATCGCCTTCAACGACACGTGGAGCCTGGCCTACAAGGTCGAGACGCACAACAGCCCATCAGCCCTCGATCCCTATGGCGGCGCCATCACCGGCATCGTGGGCGTGAACCGCGACCCGTTTGGCACGGGGCGCGGGGCGCAGCTCCAGATCAACGTGTGGGGCTACTGCCTCGGCTCGCCCTTCCACGAGGGCACACTGCCCGAGGGCCTGCTGCACCCGCGCCGCATCCGCGACGGCGTGCACAAGGGCGTGATTGACGGCGGGAACCAGAGCGGCATCCCCTACGCGCGCGGCTGGGAGGTCTTCGACGAGCGCTACCTCGGCAAGCCGCTCGTCTACTGCGGCACCGTGGGCATCCTGCCCCGCACCATCCTCGGCCAGCCGTCCGAGGAGAAGAAGGCGAACCCCGGCGACCTCATCGTCATGGCCGGCGGCCGCATCGGCAAGGATGGCATTCACGGCGCCACCTTCTCGTCCGAGGAACTCCGCAAGGAATCGCCCGCCCAGGCCGTGCAGATCGGCGACCCGATCACGCAGAAGAAGATGACCGACTTCCTGCTCGAGGCCCGCGACCTGGGGCTCTACTCGTGCATCACCGACAATGGGGCAGGGGGGCTGAGCTCCAGCATCGGCGAAATGTCCACGTCGGCCGGCGGCGCCGAGCTCGACCTGGCCAACGCCCCGCTCAAATACCAGGGCCTCGACCCCTGGGAAATCCTGCTCTCCGAGGCCCAGGAGCGGATGAGCCTGGCCGTGCCGCCGCCCCACATCGAGGCCCTCCTCGACCTGGCGCGCCGCCGCGAGGTCGAGGCCACCGTGCTCGGCCGCTTCACCGACTCGGGCAAGTTCCACGTCCGCCACGGCGACCGCACCGTGGCCTGTGTGGACCTGGAGTTCCTGCACAGCGGCCTGCCGAAGATGCATCTGAAAGCCGTATGGACGCCGCCGCAGGCGCCCGAGCCGCCTCTCGCGGCCGCGCCCGCGGTCGAGGTTGTGCTGCCCGACCTGCTGGCCGACCTGAACCTGTGTTCCATCGAGAAGAAGAGCCGCCAGTACGACCACGAGGTCAAGGGCCTCACCGTCGTCAAGCCCTTCGTCGGCGTCTACAACGACGTGCCGTCCGACGCCTCGGTCTTCCTGGCCGACTACGAGGGCGTCGAGGGCATCGTGCTCACCGAGGGCATCAACCCGCACTACTCGGACGTTGACACCTATCACATGGTTGCCTCGATCATAGACCTCGCGCTCCGCCGCGCCGTGGGCACGGGCGCGCGACTCGACCACATGGCCGGCCTCGACAACTTCTGCTGGCCCGACCCCGTGCAGTCGCCGAAGACGCCCGACGGCCACCACAAGCTCGCGCAACTCGTCCGCGCCAACATGGCCCTCTACGACTACGCCACCGCCTTCGGCGTGCCGCTCATCAGCGGCAAGGACTCGATGAAGAACGACTCGACCCGCGGCGGGGTGAAAATCTCGATCCCGCCTACGCTCCTGTTCTCGGTCATCGCGAAGATAGACGACGTGCGGCGGGCGGTGACGATGGACGCCAAGTGCGCGGGCGACCTGGTGTACGTGGTGGGCGAGACGAAGGCCGAGCTGGGCGCCTCGGAGTACGCCCGCTACCTGGGGCGCCTGACCGGCCACCCCGAGCGGATCGGAGCGAGCGTGCCGCGCGTGTGCGCCTCGGTGGCCAAGGCCACCCTGGCCGCGATAGCGCAGGCCATCGAGAAGGGCCTCGTGCACTCGGCCCACGCCCCCGGCAAGGGCGGCCTGGGCGTGGGCCTCGCAAAGGTCGCCTTCGCCGGCGAACTGGGCATGGCCATTGACCTCAGGAGGGTGCCCGCCGTGCGCGTGGACCGCGATGATGTGCTGCTCTTCTCGGAATCGAACAGCCGCTTCATCGTCACCGTGGCGCCCGAGGACAAGGCGGCGTTCGAGGAGGCGCTGGGCGGCCTGCCGTGCGCCTGCATCGGCGAAGTGACCGACGAGCCGCACCTCCGCATCACCGGCCTGGACGGCAACCCTGTGGTGGACGCCAGTGTGGTTGACCTCAAGGCCCGATGGAAGGCCACGTTCGATGGCATCTGACGTGCGCGCGCTGATCATCACCGGCTTCGGCCTCAACTGCGAGGCGGAGACCGCCCACGCCTTCACGCTCGCAGGCGCCGCGCCCGAGAAGGTGCATCTGAACGACCTGCTCGACGGCCGCCGCGCGCTCGACGAGTTCCACGTCCTCGCCTTCATCGGCGGCTTCTCGTTCGGCGACCACATCGCCAGCGGGCGCGTGCTCGCCAACCGCCTGAAGCACCGGCTGGCCGAGCCGATCCAGCGCTTCATTGCCGACGGCAAGCTGATCATCGGCATCTGCAACGGCTTCCAGACGATGGCCAAGCTCGGCATCCTGCCCGGCCTCGATGGCGACTACCGCCGCCAGACCGTGACGCTGACGAACAACGACAGCGGGGTGTTCCGCGACGCCTGGGTGCGCCTGCGCGTCGAGCCCGACTCG
>Ga0307379_10002034_pt1 | contig 30633 bp, 28 predicted proteins | sample UN2MG_FD_202237 | JGI IMG/M metagenome (GOLD analysis project Ga0307379, IMG submission 202237) | Soil microbial communities from Risofladan, Vaasa, Finland - UN-2 | ecosystem: Environmental > Terrestrial > Soil > Coastal area > Acid sulfate soil | place: Finland: Risofladan, Vaasa | collected...
TTCTGTCCAGCTTTGTTATCCTTTTTCTGCCCATAATAAGCGCCTCTTCCGTGTTTTCTTAAGTAGTGCTTATCAAGCAGGCTCTTTTTTATATTATCAAGGGCTGGGTCAATTACCATTGAATAAAGTGCAGTTTTTGCAATATCCTCTAAAGCAATACTAATATTTACAGCTTCTTCTGTATCCTCTCCCCAACTAAACGGCCCATGGCATGCTACCAGCACTGCTTTCATATGGTGGTAGTCTTTAGATTTAAATGTACCTACAATTAGTTTTCCGGTTTCCAGCTCGTAATCTTTTAATATGCAGCTGTTACTTATAACCCTTGTACAGGGTACCTCTCCGTAGAAGAAATCGGCGTGGGTGGTACCAAGACATGGTATGGCTTTTCTGGCCTGGGCCCAGGCTGTAGCATAAGTTGAGTGTGTATGGGCTACTCCTCCAATATCAGAAAAGGCTCTGTAAAGCTCCAGGTGGGTTTTAGTATCCGAGGAAGGATTTAGTTTTCCTTCTACTTTATTTCCCTCAAGATCTACTAATACTATATCTTTGGGAGTCAGCTTTTTATACGGTATTCCACTGGGTTTAATAGCAACCAGGGATTTGCCCCTATCAATCCCGGACACATTCCCAAAGGTAGAGATAACCAAACCGCTTTGGTAAAGCCTTATATTTGCCTTATATACCTCTTCTTTTAGTTCTGAAAGACTCACTTTCTTAATTCATCCTCCAGTATATTTCCTAACTTTTTATACTTGTCATACAGAGTATTATAAATAAAGGCTTTTTCCTTATCCGGATAATAAGTAGTCTCAAATCCCGATCCCATATTTTTCTGGGCTTCTTCTACTGATCTATATATGCCGGCTACCACTGCTCCAAACATAGCAGCTCCTAAGGCTACAGCCTGCTCTGACTTTGCCACCTTTACCGGCATATCTAGCACATCAGATAGTATCTGCATTACTAACGGTGATTTTTTAGGTATTCCCCCTATGGCTACAACCTGGTTTATGGCAACATTTTCCTGGTTAAATCTTTCTATTATGGCTTTTGCTCCAAAAGCAGTTGCTTCAACCAGTGCTCTGAAAAGTCTTGGAGCATCAGTTCCCAGAGTCACACCTAAAATTGCTCCTTTTAGCTTCTGATCTGCATAGGGTGTTCTTCTTCCGTTTAGCCAGTCCAGGACAACTAAACTACTTTCTCCGGGATTTATTCTGGAGGCAGCCTCGGTAAGTTTAGAAATAATTAAATCAACTGCTTTATCTATTTCTTTTTTGCTTAGAGCACTGGAAAGTAAATTCTCCAGAGACCAGGAAAGTAGATCCCGAAACCAGGCATAAACATCTCCGTAGGCAGATTGGCCTGCCTCCAGACCTATCATACCCGGTATTACAGAACCATCAACCTGTCCGCATATTCCAGCCACCAGTTTTTCTCCAATTTCATTTTTAGGGCTTACTGCGATATCACAGCAGGAAGTACCGATTATTTTTACAAAAGTTCCCGGGCTGATTCCTGCACCGACCGCTCCCATATGGGCATCATAAGCTCCCACAGATACAGGGATACCTTCTTTTAAGCCCAGCCTCACTGCCCACTCAGCAGTTAGTCTTCCTGCAGCATTATCTGAGGTATAAGTTTCGGTATACAATCTATCTCTTAGGCCGGACAGAAGAGGTGATACCCTGGTCAGGAATTCTTCCGGGGGCAAACCGCCCCAGGAAGCATGCCACATTGCTTTGTGTCCTGCTGCACATCTGCTTCGCTTTATCTTCATTGGATCTATATTACCGGTAAGCACAGCCGGTATCCAGTCTGCATGCTCTACCCAGGAGAAAGCAGCTTCTCTTACCTTATTATCTTCTATTAGTATGTGAAGAATCTTAGACCAGAACCACTCAGAAGAATATACTCCTCCCTCATATTTGGTATAATCTTCACCTCCCCAGGATCTGGCGACCTTATTTATTAGCTCTGCTTCTTCTACTGCAGTATGGTCCTTCCACAGTATAAACATAGCATTGGGGTTGTCAGTAAATCCTTCCTTTAAAGCCAGTACAGTACCATCTTTATCTATCGGTGCAGGAGTAGAACCGGTTGTATCTACTCCTATTCCTATTATATTATCTGCAGTATCCGGAGGAGCTTTTTTCAGTGCACCCACTATTGACTCTTCAAGAGATTCGATGTGATCCATTGGATGCTGCCGGAACTGGTTTTGATCAGGACTGCAGTACCGGCCTTCTTCCCATCTTTTAAAATAAGATATATGGGATGATATCTCCTCACCATTTGAGACATCCACAATAACTGAGCGCACAGAATCAGTCCCGAAATCCATGCCTATTACATATTTAGATTTACTCATAATATATCTCTTTCTTAAGATATTTATTATCGCACAATTTTGACTCTAGTTTATTCTCTTTCTTATAATATAATGACCTGCGACATTTGAACTATCAAGATCAAATATATTATTAAAAACAATAGAGGTAGCCCCTATCAATCCGACATTTTCTCCCAATTTTGAAAATTGAATATTATAATTATCCTTAACTTTGGGGAATGTATTTTTAGAAACTGATTTTTTAACTTCGCTTAAATACTTATTGCCAAATTTAATAATTTCTCCGTGGATTATAATAAGTTCCGGGTTAAACATTTTAATTGTATTAGAAATTCCTATACCCAGATATTCAGCATTTTTCTCAACATTTCCAGTAACTATCTCATCACCATGCTCATAAAGCCGATATAAATCCTCCATTTTAAGCTTTCTACCGCCATAATCAACAAACTTTCCACTTTTTCTAATGTCAGCCATGATATCCTCTATAAGAGAACTGATTGAACATAAAGTTTCAAGACACCCTGTATTTCCACAGTGGCACATCCTGTCTCCAGCAAGATCGGTTATTATATGGCCAACCTCTCCAGCCATTCCCTTGTCTCCAACCACAAGTTTATTATCTATAAACACACCAGTACCTATACCGGTTCCGGTCTCAACACAGACAAAATTCTTAACATCCTTCGCAAGTCCGTATTTTTTTTCTGCAATTGCCTGAACTCTGCATTCATTTTCAATAAAAGTAGAAAGCCCAATTTTTTCCTCCACAATCTCCTTAAGCTTTATATTGTTCCATCCATCTAAATTTGGCGAGAAAAGAACCAGACCTTTTCTGCTATCAACCAAGCCTGTGGCTCCTATTCCGATGCCTATTATTTCTTCTTTATTAACCTTAGATGTTCTTATAATCTTCTTCAAGTTCTTTACTAGTTTATCTATAACTGCATCCGGCCCAAACCACTCTTCAGTGGGAACTTTTATTATTTCTATTATGTTTGACCCTAGATCAGTTAGAGTGATCCTGATAGTCTTTACTCCTATCATTACTCCTAATATATAACCCGCTCTGCTGTTAAACTGAAGAAGCACTGCTTTTTTACCTCCGGAAGGAGTTGAATCACCTTTACCAATCTCTTCTATAAGACCATCTTTAATAAGCTCACCTATATAGGCAGAAGTAGTAGGGCGGCTGATTTTGAGTTGCCTGGATATGTCAATTCGAGAGATAGGCCCCATCTCCATGACTATCTTGAGTATGTTTTTCTTATTTATTTCTTTTAATGAAATATTACTTTTTTCTTTTCTGTAAATCATAATAAAAAATTACATTACTAAATTATAATTTATCATTTATATATCATTTTAATATTTATAATTTAAAAAGTCAGACTTCTATAACATCTATGCCTGCAAATTTACAGAAAGTATTCATTTCTTTTCTCAAGTCTCCGAAAATCATACTGGCATGATGTACAAAGCCTTCTTCAATTATAGTCCTATAAAGCCTTTTTAAATTATTTACTTTAATCCATTTCCAGGAACCTCTGAGTGTTCTATTATCAGGTACTGCCTCTCCGGTTGTGGAAAGCATCCTGAACCTTCCACCTGTCTCTACCAGCCTGTTTATGGTCACAAGTCCTTCTTTTAATTGGAATTCTGCTGTTCCATAGCTTTTATCATAGCCAATCTGCCAACCCAGTACCGAATGGGTATTAATCTGAGGCATACATGATTTACATTTCAGACTTATTGGAGCATTCCCACAGTGCCAGGCCAAAAACATATCTTCATTCTCCTGGTTCTGTATAGTCCAGTCAATAAAATGGGGCACATCCTGCCTAAAGGTTAAAAGGTGCTGTACTGCCATAGTAATTGCACCATAAATATCAACCTCGCATGCACACATTATCCCACTGTCAGTCAGCCTTCCCATACTAAGACATGGAGATACCCCTATCTCTTCCTGCATTGCTGTCCAGCACTGTATTGCAAAACCGGAAAGATTTTCTTCCGCTGCATATTTTTTAAGTACATATTCAAGTCTTGCAATTTTAGAGATTATCCTGTCATCTACAAGCTTGCAGTCATAAGATTTTTTTATCTCATTTTCTATTTCTTTTATGTCTTCCTCTTTTGTATTCTCTATATCTGCTTTTAACTTAAGCAATGTAAAAGGCACGACTTTAACTCTAAACTTTTCTATCAGGTCTAACTCATTTATAGCACAGGTCTCAAAAGGGGCAGGCCTTGGGCCAAGTGCTCCTACTTTCATACCTATAAAACCAGCACTTGCAAGCACTGCTTTAGAAAACCTCTTTACATCAGATATGAATTCCTCTTCTTCAGGAAAATAAATCCCTGAAAAATCAAATTTTATATTCCTTCTCACCAGTCCTGATGCAGTAGATATGGTACCGCAGAATGAATCTGACTTTCTATTTCCATCCTCAGTAAATGGTCCTTCTTTAGTAGCAAAAACCTGAATCGGAAGACTGTCAAAAGCTTCCGCAATTAAAAGATTTGGTATCTCCTCGCCAAAAGTCATCATGCCTATAAGCAAGCCCTGAATATCTTTTTCTTTAAATAATTTTATGATCTTTTCTGCATCTTCCATAAAAGTAACCAGCCCACCATCTGTTAGTTTTTTATCAGGATATATTAACTCAATTTCTTTTATATTTCTTTCAATTGATCCAATTGTTCTATCTCTCATATCAATTGCCCATTCTTTATTAAATGGTGACCTGTGGGATGGAACAAAGCCTATTCTTACCATATCAAACCTTTCTTACATAATTTTAATTATTTATTATCTTTATAGTTTTAATTCTTCATTATTAATAAATTATATTTTTACAGGATACCTCCCATACCTCTAAGCTGCATTCATAAAGCAAATAAGCTATTTAGTTGTTTATCTATTTAATAATTATTATCAGCCAACTGCTTTTTATTAAATAAATTAATAAACATACTGTGATAAATATATATATGTTAGTCATTTTAACTAACTAAATATTGTTTGTCAACGTAAGTTTTATTTACTGTTGCTTGTCTGTTATCTAAATTATTTTATTTCAAATACTGCTCATTGCTTTTATTTTTAAACCCCTTGATTACTGGCTTGACTATTATAAATAAAAATATTAAAGTTAAGCGTTTCTAATTGATATATACTAATCCAATAAAAAAGAGCCAGTATTTTTTTCTGGCAAATTGAAGCTGGGAATTTGTCTTAAATTCAATAATATATTAATAAATTTACATTTCTTTTTTTTATAAAAAATTATAAAATTTTGTAAAGATTTAAATAAAAAAGGGGTGAGTTCTTATGAAAATTTTGGTTTATGGTAGGAATGAAAAAAAGTTATTGGAAAAAGTTAATCTCAAAAATATTCCCTCCTATATTAATAATGTAGAATATCTTATCTGGATTGATATTGATAATCCAAGTAAAGAAAATATGCAATTTCTGCGGGATCATTTCCATTTTCACCCCCTGGATATCGAAGACTGTCTGAGTATCATTGAAAGACCAAAATTAGATGAATATGATGACTACTTTTTTCTGGTACTGCATATACCCTACTTTGTAAAGCAGACCAGAAGACTTGTACCCTTTGCCGTAAACATTTTTATCGGAAATAATTTTCTGGTAACCGTTCATCGCGGGCTGTGTAAGCCTATTCAGAATACATTCGACTACCTGGCTGAAAACCATCAAATCCTGGATAAAGGGTCCGGTTACCTCTTACATAAAGTCATTGACTCGCTCATTGACTATAATTTCCCCATACTCAATAAAATCTATAGGAATATACAGGATGTTGAGGACGCCATTTTCAAAAAAGCAAGCAGTAAAAATGTTAAGGATATACTGCTCATCAGAACCAATATCCTAACATTTAGAAACATAGTCTTTCCGCAGAGAAAATTTCTTAAAACCCTTGAGATAAAAGATATGGATTTCCTGATTGAGGCTCTGGAGGTTTACTTCAGCGATCTTGTAGACCATATAGAAAAGATCTGGGACACCCTCGAAAATTATAAGGAATTAATAGATGGGGTGCATGATGCTCATCAGTCGCTGTTATCAAATAAGATTAACGACATAATGCGTATACTTACTATCTTTTCCGTAATCATTCTCCCCCTTGCTCTTATATCCGGGATTTATGGAATGAATATCGTACTTCCTTTAGAACGCAGCCCTTTCGCCTTTATCATAATTGTGGTTGCAATGTTTATAATATCCATATGTATGCTTATTTATTTTAAATATAAGGATTGGATATGAATTAAGCTGGTGTTTTAATTTCATCTTCAAAAAATACTTCAAATCTGTAATGTGTAAACCCAGGCAAATATTCATCAAGTAGTATTTTTAAAGTAAACCTCTGCTCTCCTTCAGGAATCATTTCCTCTCGGGATAAGTAACACTGTTTTATAAACACAACCTGATTTTTATCGTTATAAAAAGTGCAGAAAAGTTTTAGGTTCCTTATTTTTCCTTCACCTATATTAATTACTTTACCTTCAATAATTAAATAGTCTTCTTTATAATAATAGCTTTCATTTTCAACTATAGGATTCCCTTCAAATCTTTCATAATAATCCTTATAATTAACGCCTATTTTTATTTTAGATATATCTATATACTTCTCTCTTTCGGTCAGGTAATAGTAAAATGGCAACCTGCTCTCTCCTCTAAGATAATTAATGTAAGCAGGAATGACTGCTGATATTATCTTTTCTCCATGCTTATCATAGAAATCAATAGTAATCTCTATATCAGTTTTATTTACTTTAGAAACATTTTTTACCTCACCCAGTATTACCAGGTCTTCGTAAATATCTAAATACAGGTTGCAGTTCTCAATTTTTACATCAATAGAGCCAGTACTTTCCAGTACAATTTTTTCATAATCAAATAAATACAGGCTGCTTTCATTTTTATAATCACTATAATCTATTATTTGCTCATCAGGATTATCTCTAATCTTACAAGATGTTAAAAGGTAAAAGGGTGAAAAAATAATTATAACTAGAAGCACTATAAATATATTAGATGCATTCCTTCGCAGTCTAGCACTGGTCATCTTTCTCCACATGATTCTCTTCATTTGTAATCTCATTTTTGTTGTTTACATAAACTATTTTTGGCCGGTAGTCTGGCGCTTCTTTCTCTTCCATATAAGCAAAGGATAAAATAATAATCTTCTCGCCTTTAAATATTCTTCTTGCAGCTGCTCCATTTATACAAATTTCTCCGCTATTTTTTTCTCCTTCTATAACATAGGTTTCCAGTCTTTCCCCACTATCCAGGCTTACCACCAGCACTTTTTCATAAGGAAGTATTTTTGCATGCTCCATCAAGTTTTTACCTATGCTTATGCTCCCCATATAATCAATCTCAGCACCGGTTACCGTTGCTCCGTGAATCTTGCTTTTTAAAATACAGATTAACACTTTCCTTCCTTCTGCTATTTACGTTTAACTAAATTAAATAATATATTTATTGCTTTTATACTTTTATAATTATATTGTCAATAAGCCTGGTCTTTCCAATCCATACAGCAGCCGCAGCCAGTATGCTCTTATAATCCTTATCCACTCTCTTTATTTCTTCCAGTGTCCGGGTGTCTCTAAATTCAAAATAATCTACGCTCTTAACAAACCTGTTATCCTCCAGTTTACCTAAAACTATTCTTTTTACTTTTTCCAGATCTTTTTCGCCGTTTTTAATCATATTTTTTGCCAGATTCAGACATTTATATAAAATAGTAGCATTTTCTCTCTCCTCTACAGATAGATACTTATTTCTGGAACTTAAAGCAAGACCGCTGCCCTCTCTTGTGGTAGGACCACTTACAATCTCAATATCCATATTCAAATCAGCTGCCATTTTCTTTATTATTATCATCTGCTGGTAGTCTTTCTGTCCAAAATAAGCCTTTTGCGCATTTACAATATTAAATAATTTCAAAACTACAGTTGTTACACCCGCAAAATGGATTGGCCTATACTTACCACACATAATCTTACCCAGTTCTTTTACCTCAACAACAGTTTTATGGTCTGAGCCATACATTTCCTGTACCGTCGGATAAAATATATAGTCCACTCCCTCTTTTTCTGCAAGAGCGCTGTCTTTTTTTATATCTCTGGGATAATTTTTAAAATCTTCATCCGGACCAAATTGTGTTGGATTAACAAAAATGCTTATAAACACCTTGTCGCAATCCCTTTTTGCCATTCTAATAAGATTTATATGTCCTTCATGCAGAAAACCCATGGTGGGAACAAGGCCTATCTTATAGCCTTTCTCTCTAAGTTGGTTTACAATTAATTTACATTCATTTATTTTTTTGATTATCTCCATTACCGCGGGCGCAATATATTCGTATAATAAAAGATAAATCTATTTGGCTGCCTTAGTAAGAATGCTCTTCTGCGGGAAATTCTTTATTTTTCACCTCTTCTATGTATTTCCTGTAACATCTCTTCATTTCCTTTCCCACTTCAGCATATCTTTTAGAAAACTTTGGCTTAAATCCTTCAAAAAGCCCCAGCATATCATGAGTTACAAGCACCTGACCGTCGCAGTCTACTCCTGCCCCTATTCCAATTGTAGGGACGTCTATTTGCTGTGTTATTTTTTTCGCGAGTTTTGCAGGAATCTTCTCCAGTACTATTGAAAATACTCCAACTTCTTCCAGTCCTCTGGCATCTTCTAACATTTTTAAAGCCTGTTCTTTGTCCTTCCCTCTAACTCCGTAACCACCTAATTTATAAACTGACTGCGGGGTAAGTCCCAGATGACCCATAACCGGAATTCCTGAGTCAACAATCATTTTTATAGTTTTAAAAACTTCTTTTCCGCCTTCAAGTTTTACTGCTTCAACACCAGCTTCTTTTAAAAATCTCCCGGCATTTCTTACCGCTTCCTCTGAACTTGCCTGATAAGACATAAATGGCATATCGCCAATCACCATCGCCCTTTTCACTCCCCTGGTGACTGCCCGGCAGTGGTGAATCATTTCATCCATTGTGACAGGTATTGTATTCTCATATCCCAGCAGCACATTTCCTACAGAATCACCAACCAGAATTAAATCTATGCCACATTCATCCAGTTGAGATGCCATAAGATGATCGTAAGCTGTAAGCATGGTTATTTTTTCACCTTTTTTCTTCATTTCTACTAAATCACTGGTGGTTACTTTCTTTTCAGCCATAATATCCTCTTTCTATTCTTTAAGTATTTCTTTTAGTTCCTCTACAGTGCTCTCTTTTATCCACTTATTCTGATGTGCGATCTTGCTGGTTTCAATGCCCATCATTCTATATAAAGCACTGTCTTCTTTAGAAAAAAATTCATTAAAGCTCTTAACATGCTCTTTTATTGTGCCTACGTCTCCCCTTGCTATAGGGCCTGTCAGTGCTTTCTCTGTGCCCATCTTCTTTATATTGCTGACCGTGCCTTCCACCAGTCCCATCAGGCCTTTTAAAGAATCTTCCGGTCTTATACCCATCTTTTTGTGTATCAGTACCGCATAATTTATAAGGGTAACCAGATAGTTGGAAGCCACACATGCTGCAGCGTGATAAAGCGGCTTCTTGTTATTTTCTACCTCGATTATTTCCCCGCCCAGGCTTTTTACCAGAAATTCAGCCATTTTCTTTGATTCTGTGCTGGAATAAGTTATTCCAAAAATAGTTCCTGGTAAAGATTTAATCGCCTCCTCTATTGAAGCAAAAGATCTTAATGGGTGGATTGATGCAATTTCAGCTCCTGCTGCCCTGGCCGAATTCAATACCTCCAGTGATTTAGATCCACTAAAATGAATTGCATAATAATTTTTAAAATCTTTACTTTTGTCTTTAAAAATCTCGCTACAGACACTGTTTATAACATCATCAGGAGTGCATATTAAAATACAATTTGCCAGTGATACAGCCTTAGAATTTTCTCTGGTAAAAATTACACCAGCTGCTTTTCTTCCTAAAATTTTCTTTGCCCTGTTTAATGATTCCATAGATCTTGAGGATATTGCCTTCAGTTTAATATTAGGCAGCTCTTTTTCAGCAAGCGTGTAGCTTACGGTTGTTCCAACTCTTCCTGCTCCAATGACGCATAGGTTTATTCTTGTTGTTTTTTTCATGGTCTTATTTTTTGCTTTTTTTAATTTTTAGTTTTGTTTAGATGTTAGGAGACCCTGATAGGCATTAGCAAATAAATCAAATTTTTGTTTTTTTCTGATTTTATCAAAATAGGTTTAAGAGAATCCTCTATTGATAATATTATATTCTTCTCATCCATTATGTTTATGCCTTCCATTAAAAATTCGGGGTTAAATGCTATCTCTATTCTTTCTTCTCCATAAGAAACCTCAAAGTCTTCACTGGAGCTTCCTATTTCCCTGATGCTCATAGACACAGTTACTTTACCTTTATCAATAGTTAGTTTAATCGGTATATTGTCCTGGGATATCGACGAAATTCTCTTTACCACATCAAGCATTTTTTCTTTATTTATGACTATATTGTGTTTTAAGCTCTTGGGAATAAGCTGTTTATATTCCGGAAACTTCCCAGAAAGTAGTCTGGAAACTATTATATTCTTTTTTTTGTTGTCTCCTTCCAGATAAAAGCTTATCTGATTTTCTTCAATATTTATTCCAATATCACTGTCTTTGTATTCGCTTTTGACAATACTGTCAAGCACTTTTGACGGTATAACTACTTTCATTGGGGGTTTGCCCGTATCTATATTTTCTTTTACTAAAGAAAGCCTGTAGCTATCTGTTGCTACCATACTTAACAAACCTTCTTCAATTTCCAAAAGCACTCCAGTCAAAATTGCCCTACCCTCGTCTAAAGATGCGGCCTTTTGAGCTTTTATTACCAGATTTCTAAATTTGTTTAAATTAATTTTTATATAGTTCTCCTTTTTTATTTCAGGAAAACCAGGGTACTCTTCAAGAGATAGTGTGTTTAACGTAAAAAGAGCATTTTCGCATGCTATTTTCACCTGGTTTGTGGATTTATCCAGCTCTAATTCTATTTTTGATTCTTTTAAGCTTTTTAATATATTTATTAAAATTCTGGCAGGTACAACAACTTTTCCTTTTTCAAGCATTTTTACTTCCATTGCACTCTTAATACTTGTTTCTAAATCAGTGCTATATGTTGTTAGCCCCTCTTCAACATCTAACATAATCCCGTTTAATATAAATGATGAAACCCTGGTACCAATTGCTCTGCTTGCAAATAATATTGTGTCTAAAAGCTCGGTTCTTGTTGTTTGAAATTTCATTACCACCTCTTTTGAGATATTTAAAATATAAACATATTTTATTATATATAGTATTTAATTTAAATAGCCAGTAATAGTTATAATACCTGTTAACAATGTTAGTATTCTAGAAAAAAGGGTAAAACAACACAAATAGCGGTAAGAGAACTTGTTAATAAAAAAGCTGGAAGCTGTTTAAAAACTGGAAGGATATGGGGAGAAAGAAAAACAATCTTAATTTTGAACCATAAATAAAAGTTTATGTTAAAAACTTATAGGATTATTAAACAGATTTTAAACAAAGAGATTTCTAAGTAGATGTTTTTATCTTATTGGTAATTTCCTGAATCTGCACATAGACATTTCTGTCTGTTTTGATTAGGTCAGATATTTTGGAAATAGCATATATTACTGTAGAATGATCCCTGTCTCCAAACGATTTTCCAATTCTCGGTAAAGAGCTGCTGGTAAGCTCTCTTGAGAGATACATTGCAAGATGCCGGGCATGTGATATAAACTTATTTCTTTTAGCGCTTAGAATGTCATTAATAGGTATTGAGAAATATTTTGATACTTCTTTAATTATTGTTTGGATGCTTGTTTTATGTTCATTATCATTGGGTAAAATGTCTTTAAGGATATTTTTAGCTATGGTTAAGTCAGGTTTGGATTTTGTCAAAGAAGCAAATGCGACTACCCGCGTAAGGGAACCTTCGAGCTCTCTGATATTGGAGGTTATATTTTCAGCTATTAGGTTTAGTATATCATCGGAGACGGAAATTTTTTCTCTTTCAGAATATTTTTTTAATATTGCCAGCCTGGTCTCCAGGTCAGGCGGCGTAATGTCAGTTACGAGCCCCCATTCAAAACGGGACCTGAGTCTTTCTTCCAGGGTGGCAATGTTTTTGGGAGACCTGTCGCTGGAAAGAACAATCTGACGGTTGGTATCATGCAGGGCATTAAATGTATGAAAGAACTCTTCCTGGCTGGCCTCCTTGTCTTCAAGAAAGTGTATATCGTCAACAAGCAGGACGTCATTGTTCCTGTAGCTCTCTTTAAAGACAAAAATATTCTTATATCTTAGAGCATTGATAAAATCGTTCAAGAATCTTTCTGCTGAAACATATTTTACAGTTTTATTGGGATGCAGTTGTAGTGTATATTGTCCGATTGCATGAAGCAGGTGTGTTTTCCCAAGCCCTACACCACCATAGATGAAAAGGGGGTTATAGGTCTTTCCCGGCTTCTCACTAACTGCAAGAGAAGCCGTGCAGGCAAATCTATTACTATTGCCAACAATAAATGTATCAAAGGTATACTTTGTATTAAATGTGGAATTTTTTATTTTTTTGTTGGGATAGTTAGCACTTTCAATAGATTCATCAATATATTCATCATAATACCTTTCGGTACTTTCTAAACTGTCTGGAGTTGCAACAATTTTTATTTTGCATGAGCCATTGATTACTTTTTTTATTGAAGCAGATAGCAGGTTTGAATATCTTGACTCGAGCCATTCTTTGGCGAAAGAACTACCAACCGAAACAGTTAAACAGTTTTTTTTTAGAGACAGTGGTGTTATATGTTCAAACCAGGCCTTGTATGTAGGAAGATTAATCTTGTTTTTAATATCTTCTAGAGTATTTTTCCAAATATTTTCTAGATCTGCCATAATACTCTAATATTAAATATTATTTGAATAATATTCAAGGTATTTCATACCTTTTTTAGATAATCTTCTTTTGCCGATACTGCTTGATGTTAAAAGTTTGTTTTTTTCTAAGTAAATTAACTCCCTATATGAAGATGAGAGACTAAAACCCAGCTCCCTGGCTATTGTTGAAGGTCCAGCCTCACCCAATTCTAGAATTATAAAAAGAATTTTCTTTTGTCTGTCAGATAATATTTTACCGCTAAATTTATCAAGACTATCTGTTTGAGTCTTTTCCTCACCCTCGGTGTCGGAAGGCAGTTCAGCCGCCGGTTCGCTGCCTGAGCCCTGGACCTCTTCACTCTTCTCAGTTAATCCTAATTTCAAGGATATTACCGTTCCCCTTTTTATATTATCTTTAACGTCTAAGGATCCTCCGGAAAAAGTGATAGTCTCTTTTATTATTGGAAAACCAGAACCAACTCCTCTTATGTACTCTTTCATCTTGCTGGTGGCGGAGGTATACCCCGGAAGGAAAGCTTTTTCTTTATCTTCAATTCCCGGCCCCTGGTCTGTTACAATTATATGGTTTCCGCTGTCAAGAACGGTAATTATCACTTCTTTAAAATCTGCGTGTATCAAATTCTCTATTATCTCTTTTATTATAGTATAAGGAATCCTGCCACCAATTTCATGGGATAGATTATAAGTCTTCTCAGATGTTTCATTTATAAAATTATTAATATCATTAAAGTTGAGGTCAATAATCCTTGGAATACTTCGCATATTATCATAAACAGCAATCCTAACGGGTATATCCATTATATTTCTATTCGGGTTACCCGGACTAGAATTATTATTTAATTTAGTGCTGTCACCTGACATGGTAAAAGTTGAATTTATTTAGTACTGTAAAAATATATTAAACACGGCAGAAACTTTTCATTTTCTTTCCAACAGTTTTAAGTTTTCAACATATTAATAATAATATTTTAACCGAAAAAAAGCTACTAAAATATATGGTACATTTAATATGTTAAAACCTTTTGACATACAATATAGTGGTATTTTTTAAGTTTTCAACAGTTTTTTCAACAGGTGTGGAAAAGACCTTTAAATTTTGAAAAGCTTATAGAAAAGCACACTATACGAAATAGAAAAAAAATAAATTTTTCAGAGAGGGTATTCAATAGAACAAGTGTTTGAAAAAACAAAAAGTCAAGAATAAAAAATTACAAAAGGACTGGTAAAAAGTATGCAGAACTACAAATGCCGCAACCTTGATATTAGTAAAATTAAAATGTATAATCTACTACTTAACTGAAAAAAATAATATATAGGTTAGGTAAAAGATGAAAAGAACATTTCAGCCAAATGTTAGGAAAAGAAAAAAAATTCATGGTTTTAGAGCAAGGATGGAAACAAAAGCAGGCAGAGCTGTAATTGCCAGTAGAAGAAGAAAAGAGAGAAAGAAGCTTTCAGCTTAAAGAGTAAAAGGAAAGATTAAAATCAAGTTTGAAACACTTAAAAGAAGAATTGACTTCTCAAGAGTAATAAAAGAAGGTACATACAAGAAGGATAAATATTTAATAACATATCTACTTAAAAGAGCTGAATGCAATGGTGTAGTAAGAGTCGGTTTTGGAATAAGTAAAAAAATAGGTGGAGCTGTTATAAGAAATAAAATTAAAAGAGTTTTAAAGGAAGCTTTAAGAAAAATTGATATAGAGATTTCTGAAAATTTGGATATTTTACTTATTGCCAGGAAGGAAATTGCCGCAGTTGATTTTTGGGAGATTAAAAAGATGCTGGAAAATAGTTTGACCGCATTCCTTACCGATTAGCCATAAGCAATAATTAATCTTCGGTTTTTAATTGTGAAAAGAATACTAATATTTTTAATTAAAGTTTATAAAAAATATATCTCACCTTTAGCACCTAAGAGCTGCAGATTCTATCCCACCTGCTCTGAATATGCAATTGGAGCAATTTTTAAATACGGTGTATTAAAAGGTAGTATTAAATCTATGTATAGGATTTTAAGGTGCAATCCTTTAAATAAAGGCGGGTATGACCCTGTAAAGTGAACGGAAAGGTTTATTAAATTGAATCAAATATTTCAATTATTAAGGCCGATACAGAATATTTTAGAGAAATTTATAATAGTGCCTATATACACGCATGTTATTGCAAACTATGGCATAGTAATAATACTCCTTACTATTATCGTGAGGATAGTATTAATTCCCCTTACAATAAGTCAGACCAAATCAATGGCAAAAATGCAGAAACTACAGCCGGAACTAAAAGAAATACAAAAGAAATATAAAGACGATAAACAAAAATTGCAGCAGGAGACCATGGAATTTTATAAGAAAAACAATGTTAATCCCCTGGCGGGATGTCTGCCGTTGATTTTTCAAATGCCTGTATTTTTTGCCTTATTTCAGGCGCTTAGAAACCCTTCTGAAATCGTAACAAATATATTAGGGAATTTCACTATAGATGGTGTCGCGAGCGGTATAAAAACAGGACTAGCAGGATTTTTACCTGCCGTGGAATTTACTATAATGGGCGCTGCCAACCCTAATTATAATTTTCTATGGATGGATTTAAACCAGAGGGATCCTTATTATATCCTGGTCATACTGATGGTTGCGACAATGTTTCTAACAACGAAGATGACAACAACTGATCCCAAGCAATCAAAGATTATGTATATAATGCCTGTAGTGTTTGGATTTATATCCTTTCAATTCCCATCAGGAATATTGGTATACTGGGTGACCTCAAATATCTGGGGTATTGGTCAGCAGTGGATTGTAAATAAAATTGTTACAAAGGAAAAAGTAAAAGAGGAATTAAGCCAGAATGAAAAAAGCCTGGAAGGGGAGCAGGAGTTGAGTGAAGAAGAAAAGAAGTTAATTAGAAAGAAAATAAAGAAAAAGAAAAAAAAGAAAAAGTAAAACTTTTATTCAAGGGAGTGGTAGAAATGACTGAAGATAAAAGTATAAAAGATGCCATAGATTCATATGTGGAATCACTTGAAGAGGAGCAAAAAAGAAATAAATTAATAGAAAATAATTCTAAAAAAATAGATAGCGGTACCGATGCAGAAATTAATGGTCTGGAGAAAATAAAACGGATTTTAAAAAAATCTATAGAATTAATATGCCTTGGTGAGGAAGTAAAAATTAATACGAATTCAAAGGAATTAAAGTTATCAGTTCATGGGGAGGATTTAGGGATTGCCATTGGAAGAGACGGAAAAAACATGCAGGCGCTGGAGTATATCATAAATCTAATAGGAAAAAGAAAAAAACTGGTTGACAGAAATGTGACCATAGATATAAAAGATTATAGGAAGAAAAAAATTGAAGAGATAAAGAAAACAGCAGTTATTATGGCAAAAAAAGCAATCAGCGAGGGAAGAAAAATAGCTCTAAAACCAATGTGCTCGTACGAGAGAAAAATAATACATAACGCGCTTGCAAAATTTAAAGATGTGACTACGAGAAGCAGATACGAGGAACCAAATAGACGCATAATAATATATCCTATAAAGGGTAGCAAATAGCAGCTATATTTTAAACTGATAAAAAAATATAATAATGGCATACCGGTGCCATTTTTTTATTGGTTGGAGTTTTGAATAAATAAAAATATTAAATATAATTAGAATACGGAAAATTTATAGAGATTGTAGGAGAAAAAGTTAAAAATGGGAATAGAAAGCAATAATACAATAGTAGCGATAGGGACAAGACCTGGTGAGGCAGCAATTGGCATTGTTAAGTTAAGCGGAGATAAGTCAATCTTTATTGCTGATAAAATATTTAGATCAAAAAGCAAAAAAAAACTTTCAGGGATTGATACATACAATATGCTTTATGGGCATATAATTGATAATGATGGGCATACTATAGACGAAGTAGTTGTAACTCTAATGAAAAAGCCGAAGTCATACACAAGAGAAGATGTTGTAGAAATAAATTGCCATGGTGGGATAATTGCTACAACTAAAGTGATGGAATTGTGTATTGAAAGTGGCGCTAGAATAGCAGATCCCGGGGAGTTTACAAAAAGAGCGTTTTTAAATGGTAGAATAGACCTTTCTCAGGCGGAAGCAGTTATTGATCTGGTAAGATCTAAGACAGAGCAGAGTTTGAAGATTGCAGCAAAAAATTTGCAGGGTAATGTAAAAAAAGAGATAAAAAGACTAAAAGAGATGATTCTTAATGTGCTGGTGCAGCTTGAAGCGTCGGTAGATTTTATTGAAGAGGATTTGGAAATTACACCCTATCAAAAACTTACTAAAAAGGTAAGGGAAATAAAAGCTGAAATGGAAGAATTGATCAGTGATGAGAAAAAAGGAGAAATCATAAAAAATGGTGTAAAAGCAGCAATTATAGGGAAAACCAATGTAGGGAAATCGAGTTTACTTAATTTACTTTCAAAAAAAGAAAAAGCAATAGTAACTTCCATACCTGGTACGACAAGGGATGCAGTGGAAGAAATATTATACGTAGAGGGAATACCCCTAATTCTTGTAGACACAGCCGGTATTAGGAAAACAAAGAGTGCTATAGAAAAAATAGGTGTAGACAGGAGTTTAAAACACATAAATGAGGCGGAATTGGTTTTACTAGTTTTGGATGGAAATAGAAAATTTGAGAAAATGAATTTGGAGATAATTAAAAAAATAGAAAGGAAAAAAACAATTTGCTGTATAAATAAAGTAGATTTAAAACAAAATTTGGAAATGGAAAGTATTAGAAAATATTTTAATGAAAAATTTATTATAAAGATTTCTGCTCTAAAAGGAATAGGAATAAGAAAATTAGAGAACAAAATAAAAGCGTTAATAATGGATAACGGTGATCTTAATCTGGAAGAAAAAATAATTATTAACAGCAGGCATAAAAATATACTAAAAGAAGTAAGCAGTTTACTGGATAGTGCTGAAAAGGCAATGAAAGAAAAAATGTCAGAGGAATTCCCTTCTTACGATTTAAAAACAGCATATGGTTTATTAGGTGAAATATTAGGTGAAACAACAAGAGATGACATTTTAGATAAAATATTCAGTCAGTTCTGTATTGGCAAATAAATAATGTCAAAAAACAATATTGTAAGAATATTTGACGAAATGTTTCACGTGAAACAAAATTATAAAATATTTAGTGATTGAAATGATTAAAAATGAAGGAAAATTTAACTATGATGTAATAGTTATAGGTGCCGGCCATGCAGGCTGCGAAGCAGCCCTGGCCTCTGCAAGAAATGGTGCAGGAACTCTTCTTATATCAATAAATATGGATAGCATAGCTCTTATGCCATATAGTAGTGCAGTGGGTGGTTTTGGAAGAGGGCAACTTATAAGAGAGATAGATGTTTTAGGTGGAGAGATTTCCAGAAATATTGATAAAAATTATATTCATATGAGAACAGCCACCAGTACAGAAGATCCAGCCATCGGAACTCTTGAGGCTGTGGTTGATAAGAGGAGATATTTTTTATCAATGAAAGAAGTCCTGGAGAACCAGAATAATTTGTATTTAAGGCAGGGGCTTGTAGTAGGTATAGAAGAAAGCAGAAAGAAATATAATTTATATACAAGTGATGGAATTGCTTACTGCTGTAGTTCTATTGTTATATGCACCGGGACTTTCCTGGGAGCAAAAATATTTTGGGGAGGAAATGTAATTGAGGCAGGGAGACAGGGTGAGATATGTTCCAAAAAGCTTCTGGTTAGTTTAGAAAATTTAGGTTTTAAATTTGGCAGGTTAAAGAATTATACCGCTCCTCTAATAGATAGAAAATCAATCAATGTAAAAGTTTTAGAAAAACAATCATATGACAGGCATCCTCAAATGTTTTCATATGAAAATAATTTTGATGGGAGAAGCCAGTTATATAGTTATATAACCAATACTGGTAAAGACTGTACCAGGTATATTTTAAAAAGTATAAATAAAAAAGAAGTTAATAGTTGTCAGATTAAATCAGAAACAACAGAGGACTGCTTTCCGATTGAGGATAAAGTTTTAAAGTTTGAAGATAAAAAAGGTTATATGATTTCTATACAGCCAGTAGGCAGGGATACAAATGAAGTATACCTGAAGGGGCTTGAAACTGCATTATCCGAAGAAATACAGGTTGGAATGTTAAAAAAAATTAAAGGTCTTAAGGATGCAGAAATAACAAGGCCTGGCTATTGTGTGGAATATAATTATTTATTGCCCTTTCAATTAACCGGTAACCTGGAAAGTAAAAATTTTAAAGGGATTTTTTTTGCCGGTCATATAAATGGAACAAATGGTTACGAAGAATCTGCAGCACAGGGAATAGTTGCTGGATTAAATGCTTCTAGAAAGTCAATAAATCTTGAAAGTATTATTATGAGAAGAGAAGATGGATATATAGGTGTGCTTATTAGTGATTTGGTAGTTAAGGGTGTAAATGAACCATACAGGATGTTGGTCTCTAGAAATGAATATAGTTTTTACCACAGGCATGATAATGCTGATATAAGGATGCTAAAATTTTTAGAAAAATTAGGAAATAAAGAAAAGGCAATAAAAATCATAAAAAAATATAAAAAAACAGGAATCAATGTTTCACGTGAAACATAAAATAATTTATTGGATAGGTTAAGGAAGCAAAAGTAATATGGATTATGACGTAATAGTTGTGGGTGCCGGACATGCGGGCTGTGAAGCAGCCCTGGCATCAGCAAGATTAGGATTAAAAACTCTAGTTTTAACCATTAATGTGGATAAAATTGCTTTAATGCCCTGCAACCCATCAATAGGTGGATTGGGGAAAAGCCAGCTTGTTAGAGAATTAGATGCAATTGGCGGACAGATGGCAAAGACTACTAATAAAACTCTAATACAGATTAAAATTCTAAACATAAGAAAAGGTCCAGCAGTCCAGGCTCTCAGAGCTCAAATAGATAAAAAGGAGTATGAAATCGAAATGAAGAGAGTCCTTGAGAATACTAAAAATTTAACTTTAAGGCAGGGCACAGTGGATAAAATATTGGTAAAGAATGGTGCTGCAGTTGGTGTAGGGATAGAAAGCGGTCTATTATTTGGTGGGAAAGCGGTAATAATAACCACAGGCACTTTTTTAAGGGGAAGAATAATCATTGGTGAAAAGGATTATCCAGCCGGGCGTATGGGTGAGTATCCTGCAATAAATTTAACAAAAAATTTAATAAGTCTTGGTTTCAATATAGATAGATTTCAAACAGCAACTCCTCCAAGGGTCGATAAAAGAACAGTAAACTTTTCAAAAACAGAGGTGCAGTATGGAGATAAGCAACCCTTAAGCTTTTCTTTTTGGGATGAGGAGAAGATTTATGAAAGCATTAAGTGTCATTTGACCTATACTAATGAAAAAACCCATAAAATCATTGCGGAAAACATAGAAAAATCTCCTATAAAGTCGGGGATGGTTGATACACATGGTCCAAGACATTGTCCGTCTATTGATAGAAAAGTAATTAATTTCCCTGAAAAGAAAAGGCATCCGGTTTTTATTGAGCCTGAGGGTACTTATACTAACGAAATGTACCTCCAGGGGCTTACTACCAGTATGCCTGTGATAATACAGCAGAAGATAATAAATACTGTAGAGGGACTGGAAAACGCAAGGATAATAAGACCGGGTTACGCCGTAGAATATGACTATATAATTCCCAGTCAATTGAATTTTACTCTGGAATCAAAAATAATAGAGAATTTATATTTTGCAGGTCAGATAAATGGCACTTCAGGGTATGAGGAAGCAGCGGCCCAGGGTTTTATTGCAGGAGTAAATGCAGCACTGAAAATAATGAATGAGCCGCCATTAATACTAACCAGGGATAATAGTTACATAGGAGTTTTAATAGATGACCTTATTACTAAAGATCTTATGGAGCCTTATAGGATGTATACTTCAAGAGCAGAATATAGACTGGTGTTGCGCTCTGATAATGCTGATATAAGATTAAGTAAATTTGGGAATGATATTGGGCTCATAACTAATGAGCAGTATAAAAGGGTAGTCAAAAGAGAGAAAGAAATTGATAGATTAATATCTAAACTGAAAGCCAGTAGTTTAAATCCTGACATGGGGAATAATATTATTCTGGAAAAAATGGGCACGAAACCCATTGACACTCCTTTAAGCATATACAAGCTTTTAAAAAGACCCGAGGTTAGTATCTCTGGTGTAATAGATTTTACCGGTGATAAAAGAAATAATTATGATAGAAAAATTTTAAAACAGGCAGAAATTAAAATAAAATATGAAGGTTATATAAACAGGCAATTAAGCGAAATTAAGAAATTAGAGAGCCTGGAAAAATATTATCTTAAACGGGATTTGAATTATTTTAAAATAGTTGGGCTGACTTATGAAGCACAAGAGAAGCTTACAAAAATTAAACCTAATACTCTGGGGCAGGCTTCAAGAATTGCGGGGATATCGCCTGCGGATATATCAATACTCATGTTGAACCTAAAAGGGAAATTAAAAGCAGGGATTTAAATTTGGATATTGATAACATTTTAAAATTATCGCTAAAAGAACTTGGTATTAATTTTTCCCAAGATCAATTCAGTCTTGTAGAAGAGTATCTTAATTTAGTTTATAAGCATAATAAGAAATTTAATCTTATTGGCACAAAGGATAAGGAGGGGATACTTATAAGGCACATCCTGGACTCTATTTCACTATTGAAATATAACAATTGTCTTTTCTATAATACAGATAATGTAAAAAAAGTACTCGATGTGGGAACAGGTGCAGGATTACCCGGGGTAATCCTATCTATTTTTTTAAGTGATAAATTATTTTACCTGCTGGATAAAACATTAAAGAAAATTAATTTCTTAAATTTATTGGTTAAAGAGCTAAAACTAGAAAATATCAGGATAATTAGAGGAAGAGCCGAAGAGCTGGCAAAAGAAAATTTATACAGGGAAAATTTTGATATTGTTTTAGCAAGAGCTGTCGCAAGTTTTAATATTCTTAGTGAATTAATAATTCCATTTTGCAGAATAAATGGTAAAATTATATTTTATAAGAGTAAAAAAATATTTAATGAACTGGCAGCCCATAGGGAAGTTATCTCAAAGTTAGGGGGAAAGGTAGATAATTTGTTAGAAGTCAAGGTTCCATATCTGGATGAGTACAGGGCTTTTCTAATAATCAAAAAGGCGAAAAAGTCTCCGGATATATACCCCCGGAATTTCAAGAAAATAAAAACCCAACCTCTGTAAGAGAGACATCTTTTTAATATATGCTAATGTGCAATAGATTAAATGTATAAATGAGGAGTGAAGCAGTTTAATAAATGAAGTTTTTAGATATGATACTTAGAAATAAGAAAACTGATGAATTTGTTAATAAAAAACATCTGGAAAGGATAATTGCAATTACAAACCAAAAGGGAGGAGTAGGGAAAAGCACCACCGCAGTAAATGTTTCAGCTTATTTAAGCTCTTATGGTTATAGAACATTACTTATAGATCTTGACCCGCAAAGTAATTCAACAAGCGGACTGGGTAAAAATCCAATGGATGTTAAAGAATCAATTTATGATATCCTTATCCATGACAGGGAACCCGATGAAATAATATTAGATACTTCATATAAAAACCTTAGACTCCTTCCATCTTCCATACAGCTTGCTGGAGCAGAAGTAGAATTAGTTTTAAGTTTGAAAAGAGAGTTTAGATTAAAGGAAGCAGTAAGTAAAATTGAAAAGAATTATGATTTTATTTTGATTGACTGCCCCCCGGCACTGGGGCTTTTAACCATTAATGCGCTGACAGCAGCAAAGGAAGTTATTATACCAATACAATGTGAATACTATGCTCTAGAAGGGCTTGGTCAGCTTTTAAGCACCATAAACCTGGTTAAAAAGAATCTAAATGATAAATTGAAAATAAAAGGAGCCATAATGACCATGTATGATCCAAGGATAAAGCTAGCCGGGCAGGTAATTGAGGAAGTTAAAAATTATTTTTCAGAAAAAGTATACAAAACGGTTATTCCCAGAAATGTAAGGCTCAGTGAAGCACCAAGTTATGGTAAACCTATAATGGAGTATGATCCTAATTGCAAGGGGGCAGAAGCTTACAGTAATTTTACAAAGGAAGTGATAGATAATGACTAGAAGGGGTTTAGGTAGAGGGCTTGGTGCATTAATTCCAAGCATAGACAGGCCTTCTGAAAGTGAATCAAATGCAATTGTTGAGTTACCATTAGATAAAATTATTCCAAACAAAAATCAGCCGAGGAACAGATTTAATGAAGAGTCACTGGCCGAGCTTGCTGAATCAATAAAGGAATTTGGAGTTATTCAGCCCATAGTGGTCAGAAGACTGGATGGGGAAGAAAAGTATGAAATTGTTACTGGCGAAAGAAGGTGTAGGGCTATTAAAAAAATTGGTATTAATACCATCCCCTCTATTGTGGTTAAGGATGTTGATGATAGATCTTCACTGGAAATGGCTCTTATTGAAAATATTCATAGAGATGATTTAAGACCCATGGAAAAGGCTTATACATTTAAACAACTCATAGATGAATTTAAAATTACCCATGAACAGCTTTCAAAAAGGATTGGCAAAAGTAGGGTATCAATAACCAACTCGCTAAGGCTGCTTTCCCTTCCGCCGGAAGTTCAAAAATTGATAGATGAAGAAAAAATAAGTGAGGGGCATGCCAGGTCAATACTTGCAATAGAAGGAAAAGAGGAAAGGGTAAAAATTGCAAACCTTATTGTTAAGGATGGGCTGAGCGTAAGGGATGTGGAAAGAATAGCAGGTAAGAAGAGAGAGTCTGCTGGAGGCAAAGAAGCTAAAAAAGTCCTACAGCCCAGCAAACTCCCGGAAATATCCCAGAGAATGTCCGAGTATCTTAGTGCTCCTGTGAAAATAACAATGGGCAGAAAAAAGGGAAAAATCGTAATCGAATTTGGCTCCATAAGAGATTTGGAAAGAATAGTAGGTAAAATAGTTGAATAGAAAACCAGATTGGCTTAAGAGAAAGATCAGCCTAAATAGTTTGAATATTAATCAGGTCAGAAACCTCATTTACAGTTCGCATCTAAATACTGTTTGCCAGAGCGCGAAGTGCCCAAATATTTTTGAATGTTTTGGTAAAAAAACTGCAACCTTTATGCTAATGGGAAATATCTGCACCCGGAATTGCGGTTTTTGTGGTATAAAATCCGGGAAACCTGAAATATTAGATGAGGATGAACCTTCCAGGGTTGCAAATGCGGTAAAAGAAATGGGATTGAAATATGTAGTTATTACTTCGGTAACCAGGGATGATCTGCCCGATGGCGGGGTTTCTCATTTTGCAAAGACTGTAAGTGAAATAAACAGGCTAAATTTGGAGTTAAGAATAGAGTGCCTGACCCCTGATTTTAAAGGAAATGTTAATAATCTGGAAATCCTTCTTGCGGAGGACTTGAATGTATTGAATCACAATATGGAGACGGTTAAAAAAAATTTTAGTAAAGTTAGAAAATATGCAGATTATGAAACTTCACTTAATATATTAAAATCAGCTAAATCATTAAAGCCAGATATTTATACAAAATCAGGGTTTATGCTGGGTTTAGGAGAGAACAGAGAAGAAATAGTGGGATTACTATCAGACTTAAAAGAGGCAGATTGCGATATTGTTACCATAGGCCAATATCTTAGACCTTCGGGGTCAAATCTTCCGGTAAAGAAATATTATAGACCCGAAGAATTTGAAAGTATAAAAGAAATAGCAGAGAGTTTTAATTTTAAAGCTGTTGCCAGCGGGATATTTGTAAGATCTTCTTATGGTGCGGGTATTATACTGGACGGAATTTTAAATAAAAAAAATAATAATTTATGATTTAAATTGTAAATAGCTTAATTATAAGAATCTACTGAATGTTACCAAACATTATGTATTCTGCCAGAAGATAAATATTTATGTATTTTTGCTTTATAGAAAGAAGATTTAATTGATGATATATTTTATTGTTTTTTGAAGTGAGGGAGGAAAATAGAATGATAGAGGCATATATATTGATGAAATCTGAACTTGGCGAGCAAAGTGAAGTTTACACTAAAATTTTAAAAATAAAAGGTGTAAAATCTGCAAATACTGTAATAGGCCCATATGACCTCATTATATTTATTGAAAGTGTGGATTTGAATACATTGGGGAAAACAGTAATTTCAAAAATCCAGAATTTAAAAGGTGTTAAGGACACCATGACTTGTGTAGTGATAGAACCAATATAGAATTACTATAAGTAGAATAATTTTGATTTTTTTTAATATATGGTAGTATATTTTAAGGTTGTAATAAAAGGTAAAATAAAAAAAAGATTAATATGGAGGTATAAAAATGAAGTTTGTTCCTAAAATAATTATTGGGGTGGTGGTATTCATTGTAGTATTAGTGCTGATTTTAAACATTTTTGTTATAGTCCAGGCTGGAAATGTAAGGGTACTTACCAAGTTTGGTAGAACCGTGGGGGTCACCTTTACTCCTGGATTACATATAAAAGCACCATTTATACAGAATACGGTAAATTATTCCACCAGGCAGGTAACTTATGAAACAAGTGATTTCCCGGAAACAAGCCGGGCTAATTATCCTGACCTTGCAGTTGATACAACTTCTTTAGACGGTCAGCAGATACAATTAAAGTATACCATCAGGTTTTCTATTGACGGCAAACAAGCTGAGTGGATATTAAATAATATTGGTACCATGGATAATCTTGTAGAGAAAGTGGTTAAAACGGAGGCAAGATCTTTATCCAGGAATATACCTAAAAAATATACTGCTGCTCAGCTTTACTCAGAACAGGTATTCGATGTTCAGGACGAGATAGGTGAGACTTTAAGACCAATATTTGAAAAAAATGGAATAATTTTAGATGAATTTTTACTCAGGAAAATTGAATTTACTGAGCAATATTTTAATATCCTGGAGGAAAAGCAAATTGCAGAGGAAAGGATTGTAGTAGAGCAAAATATCCTGGAACAGGAAAAAATTAAAAAAGAGCAGGAAATTATAAGGGCTGAAGCAGAAGCGAGGCAAATTGAAATTAAAGGTGAAGCTCTTAAGAAATATCCACAGATAATACAGTTAGAGTTTATCCAAAAACTTTCTCCTAATATAGCCTGGGGAATACTTCCAGAAGAAGGAATTATACCGTTTATTGATTTAAGCAGAATACAAGAACAATTTGGTAGCGGCACACAAGTTACTCCTGAGGTAGAGACACAAGAGGGGGGAAGCGAGTAATAGGTGCACTTTACTTGAGAAAAATATCATCCTTATTTAAAATATTTTTTTATCTCAATAAACTGGTATTCAAATAAAATAGAAAATTTAAGTTTTATTCTACACAAATTGCTTATCTGGCTGATGTTATTCTTTACCATCATGAGTGGTGGGATGGGACCGGCTATCCGCGGGGGCTAAAAGGAGAGCAAATTCCTATTATATCTAGAATATTAGCTATTGTGGATGCTTACGATGTTATGAGAAATGGCAGACCTTATAAGAGAAAAATGAGTAAGGATGAAGCTATTATGGAATTAAGAAGGTTTAGTGGAAAGCAATTTGATCCAGAATTAGTTGAAATTTTCATTGATAAAGTTTTGATTGATGAAAAAAGTGGCGGTTAGATTATAACTAAATTAGTGTTAAAATGATAATCCTTAAAGAAGAAAGTGTTATTCTGTGGTATAATTTAACCGTATTAGAAGGTCAACAATACACAAAGGTGGTGTATAAAAATGGCCAGGATCTCTATAAAAAATGTTACCAAATACTACGGCAAAGATCTCATACTCAACAATATTTCTCTAGATATAAAAGATAAGGAATTCTTTTGCATAACAGGTCCTTCTGGTGGTGGTAAAACTACTCTTTTAAAAATTGTAGCTGGCCTGGATACAAATCATACAGGGAGAGTATACATGGATGATGTTGACATAACTTATTTAAGCCCAGTGGAGAGAAATATTGCTATGGTCTTTCAGGAATATGCTCTGTATCCGAATCTAATGGCAAAAGAAAATATATCGTTTCCACTACGAATAAAAAAATATTCAAATGAAAGAGTTGCTCAAAAATTGAAATCAACCGTAGAACAAATTGATATTGGAATAGAAAGATACCTTAATTTTTATCCTAAGGAGTTATCTGCAGGCCATAAACAGAGAGTGGCTACTGGAAGAGCAATAATCAGGGATAATCCCAATGTTTTTCTATTGGATGAACCACTAAGCAATCTGGATGCTAAAATAAGAATGAATACCAGGACCTATCTTAAAAGGCTGGTTACAGAGATTAAATCTACTACTATTTATGTAACTTCTGACAGTAGTGAAGCCATGGCTTTAGCAGATAGAGTTGCAGTGCTTGATAAAGGCGGGTTTATTCAAATAGATAGTCCATTTGATATATATTTTCACCCTAAAAATATGCTGGTTGCGGATTTTTTTGGTATTTTAGGCATGAATTTTATCCGGGGAAAGATAAAGGATAATAAATTTATTTTTGATAAGTACAGATTTGATATTCCATCTTGTATAAATAAAGATACTATAAAAGAAATAGCTAAGAAAGAATTAGTTCTTGGTATAAGACCTGAAGATGTGGGTTTTTATACTGTTTACGCTAAAAACAAAATTATGGCGAAGGTTGATTTAATTCAAAAATTTCCTCCAAGAGCAAATATAAGATGCAAGGTTAATGGTAGTATAATCAATGTAGTTAATTTCATAAAGAATACAGGTAGTATCATGCCGGGTATGAATTTATATTTAGATTTTGATAAGAGTAAAACTCACTTATTTTATCTGGATAGCGGTGATCTGGTTTCCTAATGACGGTATCAATTAGTGTTAATGTACGATAATAAAATCCTTATAATTTTTCATAAAATTTGCCATTGAATCCATAAACACAAAAAAAAGATTAATACTGTTAAAAATAAGCCTTACCTGCAATAGGTAAGGCTTATTTGATTTAAATATATTACTTTAATAAATTACGAATCTTATAATACTGACAGATAAGAATCCAGCTCATACTTGGAAACATGGGTTCTATATCTATCCCACTCAATTTTTTTATTGTCTATAAATTTTTGGAATATATGATCCCCAAGAGTTTCTTTAACCAATTTGCTTCCTTCCATAAATTTTACTGCTTCATACAAATTATTGGGAAGAGTTTCTATTCCGGCTTCTTCCCTTCTTTTGACATCCATTTCAAAAATGTTTTCTTCTATAGGTTCAGGAAGCTTATATTTGTTTTTTATACCTTCCAGTCCAGCTGCCAGCATTACGCTGAAAGCAAGATAGGGATTACAGGCAGGATCCGGACACCTGAATTCTATTCTAGTCGATTTTTCCTTTCCTGGTTTGTACATTGGTACCCGAACAAGGGTAGATCTGTTCCTTCTTGCCCAGGATATATACACCGGAGCTTCAAACCCGGGTACAAGTCTTTTATAAGAGTTAACCCATTGATTGGTTATTGCTACTATTTCCTTGCAATGTTTTAGTGTTCCGGCAATATAATTTTTACCTATTTCAGACAGGTGATATTTATCGTTTACATCGTAAAACGCATTCCTATCTCCTTTAAACAGGGACTGGTGGGTGTGCATACCGCTCCCATTTTCACCGAATAAAGGTTTTGGCATAAAAGTTGCATATACATTATTCCGGGTTGCCACTTCTTTTACTATAATTCTATAGGTCATAGCATTATCAGCCATAGTAAGAGCATCCGCATATCTCAAATCTATTTCTTGCTGAGAAGGAGCTACTTCGTGATGCGAATATTCAACCCCAATACCAACTGCTTCTAAGAATAATACAGTAGTACTCCTGAGCTCACTGGCTACATCAAGGGTAGTTAAATCAAAATATCCACCTTTATCTAATATTTCAGGTTCTCCCTTATCACTTTTAAAATAAAAGAATTCCAGTTCTGGCCCAACATAAAAAGTGTATCCCAGATCTTTTGCTTTTTTTAGTGTTCTCTTGAGAATCCATCTTGGATCGCCTTTAAAATTTGAACCATCTGGCTCCAGTATGTCACAGAACATCCTGGCAACACCATTTTCTTTGGGGCTCCAGGGGAGTATCTGGAAAGTAATAGGATCGGGCATAGCAATAACATCACTTTCCTCGATTCTTGAGAAGCCTTCGATGGAAGACCCGTCAAATCCCATACCTTCTGATAGTGCATTTTCGAGTTCTTCTACTGTGATGGCAAAACTTTTTAAAAAGCCCTGGACATCTGTAAACCATAAACTTATAAATTTTATATCATTGTCATGAGCTTTTTTAAGTACATACTCTTTCATCTCTTCATTTTTTTCCATATTATCACTTCCTTTAATTTTTTAATAAATATCCTAATTATTTATAGTACTTTAAAACTTCTGAAATTATTATATCTTAATTTTAATAAAAATTTACATAAAACATGTTAAAATAATATTGTTAAGGTGGATATCATCCCCGGTATCCTTAGAAGTAATATCAAGAATTATAAGCCTGGTATCGTCTGATTGGGGAGGAAGCGTTTTGAATACTTTTTGCGCACGGACAGTAAAATCTTTATTTTCTAAAATTTCTTTTATCTTGTCTGTGTTTCTTGTGTTCCTTGAATAAAGTAATATTTTAATCATATAACCTGTGTTTATACTTAAATGAAATTAAAAAAGTTATAATTTACCGTATATTATAAAGTAATTTATGCTATTATAAAAATATCAATTGTTTTAGCTTAAGCTTTCCTCATATCCATGGTCTACAATCTGCCAGTATGATAGTCAGAATATATATTTGTTTTTAAGGATAATTATGATAGAATTATTTTTGCGCAAGTGCTTTCTTAATATTTATAGTTTTTTTGGTCAGGAGCATATAATGGTTAACTATAATGACATAGCAAAACTAGCGAAAGTATCTCCAACAACAGTTTCACATGTAATTAATGAAACCAGATTTGTCATGCCTGAAACAAAAAGAAGAGTACTTGAGGTAATGAAAAAACTTAAGTACCAGCAGAACCTGCTTGCCAGAAGTCTTGCAACTGGAAAAACACACACTATTGGGCTGGTTATCTCTGATATTAGAAATCCGTTTTACCCGGAACTTGTACAGGGTGTAGAAGAATTAGCGGTAAAAAATGATTATAATGTATTTTTATGTAATACAGATTATGATATTGAAAAAGGTTTAAAATCTATAGGAGCCTTAATTAAAAGAAAAATAGACGGCATAATTGTTGCTT
>Ga0307379_10002036_pt1 | contig 30619 bp, 23 predicted proteins | sample UN2MG_FD_202237 | JGI IMG/M metagenome (GOLD analysis project Ga0307379, IMG submission 202237) | Soil microbial communities from Risofladan, Vaasa, Finland - UN-2 | ecosystem: Environmental > Terrestrial > Soil > Coastal area > Acid sulfate soil | place: Finland: Risofladan, Vaasa | collected...
GAGGCGGCAAGCGCAACGCCGACCAGCCGTGCTTCTCCAGCGAGGGCGCGGTGAAGGCCATCGCCGACGCACTGCTCGCCGAGCTGGCCGAGCACCCCGAGTGGAAGTTCGTCACCGTCGGGCAGAACGACAACAACAGCTACTGCCAGTGCGACAAGTGCAAGGCGCTGGCCGAGAAGTATGAATCCCACGGCGGCATGCAGCTTCACTTCGCCAAGGAGGTGGCCAAGATCGTCCGGCAGAAGTACCCCGACGTGTGGATCAACGTGCCGGCCTACCGATGGAGCCGCAAGCCCCCCAAGGGCATCAAGCCGGATGCCAAGGGCATCATCACGCTGTGCTCGATCGAGTGCAACTTCGGCCAGCCGCTGGCCGAGGCCTGGCCCAAGGAGAACGCCGCGTTCAAGGCCGACATCGAAGGCTGGTCGGCCCTGGCGCCGAAGCTGTACATCTGGGACTACACCACCAACTTCACTCACTACATCCTGCCGTATCCCAACTGGTACGCCCTGACGCCGAATGTGAAGTTCTTCGCTGACCACAAGGTCCGCGGGTACATGGCCCAGGGCAGTCACACCACCAACCACGGGCAGATGGCCCCGCTGTGCATGTGGGTGCTGGCGAAGGCCATGTGGAACCCCAACGCCGACGGCAACGCCATGGTCAAGGAGTTTTGCCTGGGCTACTACGGCCCGAAGGCCGGCCCGTACGTCCACCAGTACGTGCAGATGCTGGACGCCGCCATCCAGGGCGACAATCGCCAGCCCATCTGGTGCACGCGGGGGACGTACCTGTCGGCGCCGTATCTCTCACCGGAGCTGATGGCCGCCAGTGACAGGCTCTTCCGGCAGGCGGAGGCGGCCGTCAAGGACGACGCCGATCTGCTGAAGCGAGTGCAGGCCGATCACGTGCCGGTGCTGTACGTGATGATCCGCCGGCCGGTGGAGATGATACCGGCGGCTGTCAAGCTAACACCCGGGCTGACGGCCGCGCAGATCTTCCGCGAGTTTGCCGCGTACGCGCGGGCGGCGGGCATCAGCCGCGTCCGCGAGAACGACAGCGCGGCGCAACTGTTTGACTGGTGCGACGACTACGCGAAGATCCTTGAGTCAGCCGGCAGTCTGCCGATTCCGGCGGAGCTCAAGGACGCTGACCCCAAGACTTACCGCCTGATCCAGACCTCGCAGCTCGACGGACAGGTGAGGTTCCTCAAGAAGGCCGCCGGCGCTACGGACGGCTGGGCGATGGGCGTCGTATCGACCGGCTGGTCGATCCAGCACAAGCTCGGCGTTCCGTGGGACGTGCAGGTCGGCAAGACCTACGACGTGTACATCCGCGCCAAGGCCACCGCGGGCGAGGGCGCCACCACCGCCCTGTCGGTGGGCGTCTACGTTAGCGCCGGCCCGCGAACCGCGACCAAGGGCATCAAGGCCGACGAGGTCGACGGCACGTGGAAGACCTACCACCTCGGCCACTGGAAACCCGGCGCCAACGGCGGGGTCTTCTACGCCGCCACCGGACCGAAGGGCATCACCGACGCCTACATCGACTGCCTGTGGCTGATGGAGCAGACCGAGCAGGCCCCCAAGGAATAGCGATGGCGAACCCGACAGATCGTGTCCGGCCAGGCACGTGCTTGATCAGTCGGGGACCTGCGGCACGTCGCTCTTGCCGTCTGCGTCGAAGTCGCCTCGCCAATAGGCGTGAATGTCAATCCCTGACCCGACGGGCCCGCCGTCGGCGCCGAGCTTCAGCCCTGGGCTCCTGGGGCCCAGGCGCAGGTCCCAGCGGCAGACCCGCCGGTCGCACCAGTCGAAGACGATCCAGCTCTTGTACGGCCGCTCGCGGGCGGGCGGGTCCACGACGATGGCCTGATCCTCGACGGCCGTCACCTTGCGCGGCACGCCGTCCAGGTTGATCTCCACGATGTCTCCCGGCGCGAATCCTTGCGCGTTCTCGTAGATGCACAGCCGGCTTGTCGTGCATTCGTGGAGGCGCCGGCCGTCCAGTCGGCGGACGAACAGCGGCGCGCTGCGGAACCGGGGGTCCTCGTACGTGCTGGCGGCTTCCTGGCCGGTGAGCTTGCGAAACTCGATGAGGCTGCGCGTTCCTTTTTTGGGTGAGGAGAAGCCCCCGCTGTCGATCAGGCTGGCAAACAGCAGGTTGCGGTCGCCGACGTAGCCGCGGGCCTCCGAGACGTTCAACACGCCGCTTCGACAGCCGGCCATGCACACGTTCTCCAGGAAGCGATGGTCGGCCCCGCTGAGGGCCGCCGCCGCGTAGCAGGCGAAGGCAAGGGTGTTGCCGCGAATCTCGACGCGGTTCGGCTCATACGACAGGCTCAGCAGGTGCGAGACAGACCCGGCGAGGGTGTTGCCCGTGATCCGGACGCCGCTGCCCCGCCGAACGGAGACGGCCGTCGGCACGCCGGTGAGCAGGTTCTCCTCGACCCGCGCGTCGGTCACGCTCCCCAGGCCGATGCCGACGGCGTTGACGACTCCCTGGTACATGTCGCCGCGGATGCAGTTGCGCCGGATGATCGCGCCGGCGGACTGGCTCCCGCCGATGGCCGTGCTGCCTCCCAGGCGGATGTCGTTGCGCTCGATCGACACGTCATGACATCGCTGGAACGAGATCTCGTAGTTGTGCCCCCAGAGAACGTTGTTCTCGATACGCACCCGCCGGCAGTCGCGCAGGGTGATGCCCGTGGTGCGGTTGTCGTGAATGGCGCACCGGCGGATCGTCACGTCCTCACAGCCGGACAGGTAGATGCTCGACGCGCTGCCACAGCAGACCTCCAGGCCCTCGATCACCACATGGTTCGCCCCGGCGAGGTCGATGAGGTAGCTTCGGCCAAACTCCGGCGCCTCGACGGCCTTCAGGTCGTCGGCCTTGGGCGGGTGGTAGTAGACGTCCCAACGGTCGTTCGCCTCCGCCTCGCGCAGCGCCCACTCGCCTGGCCGGTTGATCAGGTCCGGCGCGTTGCGGAGGAAGTACCGGTCGCCGGCGTACAGCCGCATCTTCCCGCTGGGATCTGCGAGCGTGATGGTGCCGCCCTCCCGATCCAGCGCGGTGATCGCGGCGTCGTGCGTGCCGTAGGACTTCTGCGTCCAGACCCGCGCCTCGCCGCCGAGAAGGGCGTGGCGGATGCCCTTCAGGTGTCGGGGGTCGTTCAGGCTGTTGCGCGTCGCCGACTCGGCGACCCACCAGCCGTCCTCCGGCTCGCGTGCGATCGGCTGCGGGCGGCCGCGGAGGTACAGGTGCCGCGGGCGAAAGTCCAGCCGGACCGCCCAGACCTTCTCGGTGTGCCTGCGCCAGCCGGTGACGGGCCGGCTGTCGGTGAGGATCACGCGCCGGCCCCCAACCGCCCGGACCACGAGCGGACGGTTGGGCGCGCCGGAGGGCACCTTCAGCGTTTCGCGGTACACGCCGGCGCGGATGAGCACGGTCGTGCCGGCGTTGGCGTCCTTCAGCGCGCCCCCGATGGTCTTGTACGGCCGCGCTTCGGAGCCGATGCCGCTGTTTGGTTCGGCGGCAGCGTCAACCCATATCACGCGCTCGGCCCCGAAGGCCGACGCCGACCACGAAACCAGCGATGCAACCGCAATAAGGCGCCTCAACACGACTCCCATCACACAAGTGTGCCCCGCCTGCTGTCGCCAGGCTAGAGGCAGTTGCCCGCTCCTTTCAATGCTCCCGATAGCAGAAGGGGGTCGGTAGAATCGCATTCTCTCTCCGGGGTCAGGCGCTGCAGGTGAATCACGATTCCGAAGGTCAAGGCTCGTACTTGCGAGCGTCTCGGCTGCGCTCGCCCTTGCGGATCGGGCGCCTGCTGGTAAGATATCTGGGTTTCGCGGGTGACGCATCCCGCGGCTGTCCCTATGGCGATTAAGCCGGAAAGGGTTTCACGATGGCAAAGCTGGCGATTCACGGCGGCAGGAAGGTCCTGCCGAAGGGCGTGGGGGTCACCTGGCCACAGTTCGACAAGACCGACGAGCGGGCGCTGCTGAAGGTCTTTCGCAGCGGCACGTGGTGGCGCGGCGGCTCGATCGATCAGATGGCCGCCAGCGAGTGCGGGCGGTTCGAGCGGGCCTTCGCGAAATACCACAACGCGCACTCGGGGCTGTGCGTGCCCAACGGCACGATCGCCCTGGAGCTGGCGATGCGCTGTGCGGGCGTGAAGGCCGGCGACGAGGTCATCGTGCCGGCGATGTCGTTCGTGGTCAGCGCGTCGGCCGCCCTGCCGCTGGGTGCCGTGCCGGTCTTCGCCGACGCCGACCCCAAGACCTACCAGCCGGACCCGGCCGCCATCGAGGCCGCCATCACCCCGCGCACCACCTGCATCGTGATCGTGCACTTCGGCGGCTATCCGGCCGACTTGGACCGCATCGTCAGGATTGCCCGCAAGCACCGCATCCCGCTCGTCGAGGACTGCGCCCACGCCCAGGGCACCCAGTGGCGCGGGCGCGGCGTCGGCACGTACGGGCAGTTCGGCACCTTCAGCTTCCAGCAGTCCAAGGGCCTTACCAGCGGCGAGGGCGGGATCGTGCTGGCCGGCAACCGCGCCGACTGGCTGAAGCTCTACCGCTTCCACCACCTGGGCCGGCTGGAGAGCAAGGGCTTCTACGACTTCTACGAGGTCTCCTCCAATCTCCGCATGACCGACCTGCAGGGGGCGCTGCTGAACACGCAGTTCGCCAAGCTCAAGAAGCAGATCCCCGCCAAGAACGCCGCGGACAAGTACCTCAGCAAGCTGCTTCGCCAGATCGGCGGGCTGGAGCCCCTGCCCGACGACAAGCGCATCACCCGCCGCGGGTACTACTTCTGCCTGCTTCGCTACGACCCGAAGGCGTTCAAGGGCCTGCATCGCGAGGACTTCCTGGCGGCCCTGCGGGCTGAGGGCGTTCCCGTCGGACACGCCTACGGCACCGCTATCAACAGGTACCCCCTGTTCCAGAACTACAAGGTGCCCGCGAAGTACACCAAGAGCCAGTACCGCAAGGTCCGCTGCCCCGTGGCGGAATATGCCACCAAGAACGAGTGCGTCAGCATTGGACACACGGTCTTGCTGGCCGACCGCAAGACACTGGGCAAGATCGCCGACGCGGTAGTCAAGGTCAAAGACCACGCCGACGAGCTGGTGAAGGCCGCACGGAAGAAGACGCGCCGAAAGTAACGCGGCGCGGCGCGGGTCTGAGATCGACGCCACGTGAGACCGAGCATGTGTAGCCCCCGGTCCCGGCGGGACTGTGGGCCTGCACGACATGACCCCGCCGCATCTCGAAGGTTCGATGCCTTGGCGGACCTGGCGATCGTCAACGCGAAGGTCTGGACGGGCAACCCGGCCCGGCCGGCTGCGGAGGCCGTCGCCGTCCGCGGTGATCGGATCGAGGCCGTCGGCGGCGACGCGGACATTCGCGCACATCTGGACCCTGGCGCTCGCATCATCGACGCGGCGGGCAGGCGCGTCGTCCCCGGATTCATCGACGCGCACGCGCACGTGCTTCAGGGGGGCTTCTCGCTCCTGTCGCCGCCGCTGCGCCAGGCCGCCGACGAGCGGCAGCTCGCCGAGATGATCCGCCGGCGCGCCCAATCGCTGCCGCCGGGCACGTGGATCACAGGCGGCCAGTGGGACCACGAGGCCTGGCCCGGCCGTGCGCTGCCGACCAGGCAACTGATCGACCCGGTCACGCCCGAGCACCCCGTGCTCGTCAGCCGGCTCGACGGGCACGTCGCCCTGGCCAACAGCCTGGCGCTCCAGCGGGCGGGCATCGACCGCCGCACCCCCGACCCGCCGGGCGGCGCCATTCGGCGAGATGCGCAAGGCGAGCCGACGGGAATCCTCATCGACGCCGCAAAGGTCATTGTCGATCGCGTCATCCCCGAGCCGGACGAGGCCCAGCGCCTCGGCGCGGCCCGCGCCGCACTAAGGCACCTCGCCGAGCTGGGCGTCACCGGTGTGCACGCGCCGATGGACCTTGGCGAACTGTCGCTGTGGCGGAAGCTCCGCGAGGCCGGCGAGCTGACCGTGCGCATCTACGCCATGATCTACTTCGATTCCTGGCGGTCCGCGCCCGCCGACGAGCTGCGCGCCCTGGCCGGCGACCCGCTGCTGCACGCCGGCGCGGTGAAGGTCTTTGCCGACGGATCGCTGGGGGGCGGCTCGGCCCTGTTCTTCGAGCCGTACTGCGACAATCCGCAGTCCACCGGCCTGGCGATCCACGGCGAGCAGGAGCTGTACGACATGGTGCGGCGGGTGGACGCCGCCGGCATGCAGGTCGCGCTGCACGCCATCGGCGACAAGGCCGTGCACTGGGCGCTGAATGCGTTCGAGCGTGCGGCCGCCGCCAACGGCCGGCGCGACTCGCGCCATCGCATCGAACACGCGCAGATGGTGCGGCCGGAGGATCGGGGGCGTTTCGCGCCGCTCGGCGTCGTCGCCTCGATTCAGCCGTCGCACTGCATCGACGACATGCGATGGGTTGCCCGGAGGATGGGCGGGCGGACGCGCCTGTCCTACCCCTTCCGCTCACTGCTCGCCGCCGGGGCGCGGGTGGCCGCCGGCAGCGACTGGCCCGTGGAGCCGGTCAATCCGATGCTGTCGCTCTATGCGGCCATCACCAGGGAATTTGCCTCCGGCGGCCCCGAAGGGGGCTGGCACGGCGAAGAAAAGGTAACCGTCGAGCAGGCCCTCGCCGCCCAGACGCTGGGGGCGGCCTTTGCGGAGTTCCGCGAGCAAGACAAGGGCGCCATCGAGCCTGGCAAGCTCGCGGACCTGGTGATGCTGTCCGACGATGTCCTTCAGGCCCGGCCGCAGGGCATCCTCGCGACGCGCGCGGAGATGACCCTCCTCGGCGGGCAAATCGTATTCGAGAGAGAATCGCGATGATGCACGCGGCTCGCGCGGCTTACGCCAGCCCGACGGCCTTGCGCGGATTGCCGACGGTCAGGCGGCGCGCGTCGTCGTCGCTGAGGCCGACCTTCTCGACGAGCGTCTCGTAGCACTGGCGCATCGTCGCAGTGGAACCCAGCAGGTACTTGCCTCCCGGTTCGCGGGCGACGCGGTCGGGCCCCAGGGGTACCTTCCAGCGGCCCATCTGGTGATACGTCAGGTCGGAGCCGCTGGTGGCGGTGCCGTCAGTGATGATGAACGTGCGGTCCAGTCCCGCCGCGCGCAGGTAGTTGCCCAGCGCCGGCGTGGGGATGTGGTGCCCGTCGGCGATGAAGGCGATCCACAGCCGGCCGCGCAGGCTCAGCACTCGCTGGATGATGTTGTCATGGCGGGGCAGCTCCGCCGGGCAGCCGTTTCCCAGGTGGGTGAACATGCTCAGCCCGGCGTCGAGGGCCGCAATGAGCTGTTCCATGGTAGCCTTACAGTGGCCCGCCGAGACGACGATGCCGGCGTCGGCGAGCATCCGCGTGACCTTCAGTCCCTCGTCGCGCTCGGGGGCAAGGGTCACCACGCGGGCCAGCCCGCCGGCTGCCTCCAGCAACCGCTTCATGGCGTCGGCGTCCGCGGGGCGAATCGCCCCCTCAAGGTGGGCGCCGCGGTAGCCTTCCGTCTCGTTGAGAAAGGGCCCCTCGATGTGCACGCCTGCGATGATCCTCCGGGAGAGCTCGTCAGTCTCGCGGGCGGCTACCAGGGCCGCCAGACGCCCGGCCATCGCCTCGATGTCATCGGTGACTATTGTGGCCAGCACCCCGCTTACCCCGTCGGCCTGAAGGCGGCGGCACGCGGCGTGCAGCCGATTGCCCGTCAGTCCGTCGGCATTGAAGTCCACCTCGGCATAGCCGTTGAGCTGAAGGTCAAAAAAGCCGTTGGGTTCGCTGTCGGCCATTGTAGAATCGCCCAATCCCGTCCGGGCGGGCGAGCCGTGGATTATGGTCGATCTGTCGGCCGTCCGCAACCGTGCGGGGGCTGCGGGATGCAATCATGACCACCGACCGGCAGTTGCGCGTAACCTTCCAGCCGCAGGGCCGCTCCGTCCACGTCCTGCCGGGCACGACGATCCTGGAGGCCGCCGCACGAGCGGGGCTCACCATCGACACCCCGTGCGGCGGACAGGGCACGTGCGGCAAGTGCCGCGTGCAGATCACCCAGGGCGCCAGTGAGGCGTCCGAGGCGGATCGCCGCGCGCTGGGCGACAGGGAGCTGAGCGCGGGCTGGCGGCTGGCCTGCCAGACGACTGTGCGCGACGACTGCGCCGTCCAGGTGCCGTCCAGCTCGCTGTTCGCCAGCCAGGTGCAGATTCTCACCGAGGCCCAGCAGGCCGCCCGGCAGGTTCAGCCGGCCGTCCGCAAGGTTTACGTCGAGTTGGCCGCTCCGACGCTGGCCGACCCGGCGGCCGACCTGAAGCGGCTCGAGAAGCACCCCGGCGTCGGCGAGGTGAAGGTCGATCTGGGGCTGCTCCGGCAGTTGCCGAGGCTGCTGCGCGAGGCCGACTTCGCCGGGACGGCCGTCATCACCGACCGCCGGTTGATCGGCTTCGAGCCGGGCGACACGCGCAGCCAGTGTCTCGGCGTGGCGGTGGACCTTGGCACCACGACGCTGGTCGGCTCGCTGCTGGACCTCTGCACGGGCGAGGAGCGGGGCATCGCCTCGGCAATGAACCCGCAAGTCCGCTACGGCGACGACGTGCTGTCGCGGATTGAGTACTGCACCTCGCAACCGAACGGGGCGGACGACCTGCGCCGGGCCGTCGTTGGCGCGATCAACGAACTGATCACCGAGCTGTGCCGGCAGGCCCAGATCGACAGTGGGCACATCTACGAGGTGGCCGTCGCCGGCAACACGACGATGGAGCACCTTCTGTGTGGGATCGACGTGGCCCAGCTCGGGCAGGTTCCCTTTGCCCCGGCGTACGCCCGCGGGCTGATGCTGCCGGCGGCTGAGCTGGAGATCGGGATCGCGCCGCACGGCGCGGCGTACGTCTTCCCGGTCATCGGGGGGTTTGTAGGCGGCGACACGTCGGCGGGCATCCTCGCCACGCGGCTGGACGAGTTGGACTCGCCGTCGCTGATGGTGGACATCGGCACCAACGGTGAGATCGTCCTGTGTCACGCCGGGCGACTGTGGGCCGCCTCCACGGCGGCCGGGCCGGCGTTTGAGGGCGCGCGAATCTCGTGCGGCATGCGGGCGGCCAGCGGGGCCGTCGAGAAGGTCGTCTTCGACGGCGAGCTCCATTGCAGCGTGATCGCGGACGCCGCGCCGGCGGGCATCTGCGGCAGCGGGCTGATCGACCTGGCGGCCGAACTGCTGCGGCACGGCGTGATCAGCCCCGAGGGCCGGCTCAGGCCGCCGGATGAGCTGCCGAAGGCCGTGCCGGACGCGCTTCGCCGGCGCTGCCGAACCGGCGCCGGCGGGCAGGCGGAGCTCCTGCTGACCGACCCACAGGACGCGCGCCCCGTCTCGCCGGTAACGCTGACGTACCGCGACGTCCGTGAACTGCAACTGGCGACGGCCGCCATCCGCGCCGGCGTGACCATCCTGCTTCAGCGCGCGGGTGTCAGAACGTCCGACCTGAAGCTCGTCCTCATCGCCGGCGGGTTCGGCAGCTTCATCCGCCGCTCCAACGCGCAGCGGATCGGCCTGCTGCCCGCGGAGCTGGACCACCAGCGCATACACTACGTCGGCAACGCCTCGCTGAACGGGGCGAGATGCGCGCTGGTCTCCACGTCCGCCCGAAAGCGGGCCGAGCAGCTCGCGCAGCAGATTGAGCACGTCGAGCTCTCCCAGGCCGCTGACTTCCAGACGATCTTCGCCGACTCGATGATCTTCCCCAACCTTGAACGCTAAGAAGGCAGTGAACCTTGGGCAAGCTGCGCTTTTCGCCGTGCAAGATCGAAGGGCTTGTCGATCGGCCGCATTGGTGGCAGGTCCGCGTGGACGAGATCGGCCGGGCCGTCCGGGCCGTCCGGAAGGGCCAGGTCCGGCAGATCGCAAGCACGCCGGGTGGCTTCGCCGTCTGGGCGGTGGCGTATGGCCCGCCGCAGGCGCCGATTGGCACCGCGACCTGGGCGCTTGGGTCCGCCTCGCGCAACCTGGCCTCATATCGCACCAGCGAAGGCGGCCCGCAGGTTGTGATGCTGGTCGCCGGCGTGCACGCCGCCGAGGCGGAGGCGGTCGTCGGGGTCGCAAACACGATCTCGCTGCTGGAGACGGGACGGGACCTGCGCGGCGTCGAACGGCCGGGGCTGGTGGAGCTGGCCGGCCGCTACCGACTGATCCTGCTGCCGTGCGTGAACATGGACGGCCGGGCCGTCAGCCCCGATCACCTTCGCGGGGCTTCGGAGGAGGACTTCGTGCGTGCCTCGCAGGGCGCGTGGACCGACGGAACGAACGTCGGCTACCCCGAGTGCAAGGAGTATGCCCCGCTGCCGCTTGAGAAGGTGGCCCACCCGGGCGGCTACCCCAACGCCGACGGGTACAACATCATGCACGACTGCTGCCCCGGCGACCTGCGGACCGACGAGGCCCGCGGGCTGCTGAAGCTGGCGGCCGACGAACAGGCCGACCTGGTGCTGCACATGCACTCGCACTCGATCGGCGGGCAGGTGCTGGGGGCGTCGCTGCTGGCCTACCCGCTGCACGTGGAGCGCTGCCACGCCTACAAGCAGCGCGTCCATGACGCGTTGGCGGAGGCCGGCCTGCGCCCGGCGCCGGTGCACCCGATTCACCAGCGCGGCGGCATCAACCTGACCCTCGCCTGTACGATGGCCTCCGGCGCGCTGGCCATCACCTTCGAGCAGTCTGCCACCGCCGACTGGACCTTCGACGAGGCCCTGGAGACGTTCTACGTGACAGTCGAGACGTACCTCAGGTGGGGGCTGACCGAGCCCTTCAGCCCGCGCGAGATCGCCGCCCGCGGCAAGACCGAGTAGCGGCTGCCGTGTTCCAGGACCAGGAGAGGCTCATGAACAAGACTATGCGCTTGTCCGTCCGGGTGACGCTTCTGGCGCTGGCGATATCCGCCGGCGCACGCGCCCAGCAGGCCCAACCCAAGTCGCTGCCGGGCGACTGGCTCAAGCGCATCCGCACCGACCATCCACGGATGTTCTTCAACAAGGAGACCTGGCCGAAGGTCAAGGCCTACGTGCTGAAGCACGAGAAGGCCTACTACGAGAAGCTCAAGCGAGTCGTCGCCGGCCTGCCCCTACAACCGGACCGCAAGACGTGCGAGAGCGGCTCCAACCGTAACTACGGCCCATACGCCCAGCGGTGCGCGTTCGTCTGGCTCATGGAGGGCGACAAGACCGCCCTTGCCAAGGCGAAGAACTACATGATGGAGGGCATGCGCTTCTACAATCGGTGCAGCTCCAACCGGCAGACCGTCAACTGGTACTCCGCCAGCCGCGTCTGCTGCCTGACCGCCTACGACTGGATCTACTCCGAGCTGACGGCGGACGAGCGCAAGGAGTTCGCCCGTGGCATGGTCAAGCACTACATCGACTGCCTGGCCGGCCGCTCGTTCCCCCGCCAGAACCGCAGCGACCACACCTCCGGCTTCTACGGGCCGACGAACCTGGCGTGGTACGTCGGGCTGGCGTTTCACGGGGACGGGCTCGTCGGCGCGGACGCGGCCAAGCTGCTCCAGCAAGGCTGCGCCGAGCACGTGAAGCTTCTGAACTACCGCGCGGCCTCGGCCGGCGACGACGGCGGAACCGGCTCGGTCGCAGTCGGCTACGGCCTGGGAATGTACCCCTGGGCCGAGTTCAACTTCATGCACACGTTCAACTCGTCCACCGGCCTGGCCGTGGAGGAAGCGTTCGATCACCTCTCGCTGTTCCCGCAGTGGGTGCTGTGGAACCACCTGCCGGGCAACATGAGTTGGGGGCTGGCCGACTCGGTTCCCGCGGGCAAGATGGCCGCCCACTTCCTCGACCTGCACATGCTGAACGTCGCCCACTTCTATGCCGTCTCACACCCCCGGCGGTCGCGCCTGGCGATGTGGGTGCACGATAAGCTGACCCGTCAACCCCGTGACGACTACTGGTGGCCCTTGGCGCCGCTGCTGGTGTGGCGCTGCGGCGAGCTGCCCGAGCCCGCCGGCCCCGACACACGCTGGCCCCACGCGCAGAACTTCGAGAACATGGGCCTGGTGATGATGCGCGCCGGGCTGAAGGACGACGACGTGAACGCCACGTTCGTCGCCGGCGGCGACATCCCCAGCCACCGCCACTACGACCAGGGGCACTTCATCATCTTCCGCAAGGCCCACCTGGCCCTGGACAGCGGCGACTACGGCCCGCGAGAGCGCAACGAGCACCTCACCGAGTACCTCTACCGCACCGTCGCGCACAACAGCATCCTCATCCACGCGCCGCAGGACGCCGACCAGCCGCCCAAGGTCTGGGGCGGCAAGGCCCGCACGCTGGACGGCGGGCAATACCGGCTCGCCGGCAAGCAGATCGCCTTCGAGACCAACGACGCGTACACCTACGCCGCCGTCGACGTCACCGCCTGCTACGACCCCCGCAAGTGCAAACAGGCCGTGCGCCAGTTTCTCTTCATCTATCCCGACACGTTCGTCATCTGCGATCGCGTGACGGCCACCAAGCCCGAGTACAAGAAGGTCTGGCTGCTCCACAGCGAGAGCGAGCCGAAGGTGGACGGGGCGACCTTCCGCACCGAGTACGCCGGCAGTTCGCTGGTCGGCGCGGTGCTGCTGCCGGCCGGCGCGAAGATCGAGGCCGTCGGCGGGCCCGGCAGGGAGTTCCTCAGCGCCGGCAAGAACCGCGCCCAGACCAACCGCCACAAGGGCCCGGCCGGCACGTGGCGGATCGAGGCCTCGCCGGCCACGGAGGCGGAGGCCGACGTGTTCCTCACCGTCCTCCGCGCGGGCGATGCGGCGTCCAAGGACGCCCTGGACACGATGCTGGCCAAGATAGACAGCCTTGGCGTGCCACGGGTCGCCTGCCAGGTGAAGATGCAGGACGGCCGAACCGCTACCATGTGGTTCACGCAGAGCGGCGCCGTCGGCGGGCACCTCGCCATTACCGGCGACAGGAAGATCGACGCCGAGCTGACTAGGGCAGTCCAGCCGCAGGCCGGAATCCCGCCGGAGCGTAAGTGACATACGGGCGAATGCCGCGCCCCGCTCCGGTGTCGGAGGCCAAACCGTATCTAATGGGGTCTCGCTATCGGGCCGATAAGGTAACGTGCAATCCGCGCCGGGTTCCGGGGATAGCGCCCGGTGCGGACAGAGGGTGCGTTCGGCTAAAGGCACAGGCCCGGAGGGGCGCCTTGGTTGGTCGGCTGATACTCGAAAGCGGTCCCGTCGAACAGACTGAGGGCGCCGGCGGGCAATCCATGGAAATCGACCTTGACGTGCTCGGCCGCCCGTTCCATGCGCGGATCAGCGTGCCGCCGGTTCCAATTCGCCTGGCGGACGTTGTGCCGGTCGCGCGGCAGCTCTCGTCGGCACTGACGGCCTTCACGCTCGACCAACTCCGTCAGCAGGGAGTGCAGCCGCCCTGCACGAAGGGCTGTGCCGCCTGCTGCCGGGTCCTGGCGCCCGTCAGCGCCGCCGAGGCCCTGTGCCTTTGGGAAGAGGTCACCGCGCTGCCCAGGCCCGAGAGGATGCATTTGCTGGCCGCGAACGTTCAGGCCGCACGGCGTGTCCTCCAGGCCGACCCGCCGGACCTCTCGCGGCAGGACGCTGACCAGGCTGAGCCCCAGCCGGCCCAGTCGATGACCGAGATGGCCCGCTGGTACGCCGGGCTCGACCTCGATTGCCCGTTCCTCAAGGACAACGCTTGCACAGTCTATGAGATTCGACCGATGGCCTGCCGCGAGTTCTTTGCCCACTGCCCGGAGGCCCAACCGGCGGGCGCCGACCTGAGCGGCGTCGACGTCGTCCGCCTTCCATACCCCGTGGCCAGCGCCCTGTCACAGCTAGGCAGAGAGTTCGAGCCGAGTTGGCCTCAGGTCATCGCCCTGCCGCTGGCCCTGATGTGGGCCCGCGACGGCAGCAACCGAACCGATCCCCAGACCTGGCCGGCGCCCGTCCTGTTCGCCCGCTTGGTAAGGATCATCCGCAAGCAGGCCAGCCTGGCCGACCAGCAAACCCAGGCCGCCTAGCGCCGGGTCCCCGACAGTCTCGAGGTCGGGTCGCCTGGGCAGTCTTGTTCGGCGCGCGGCCGTGGCCTATCATCGTGCCCCGGCCCGTGAGCAGCGAAAGCCCCTCACAACTCGACACACCCGCTATGCGGCAGTACCGGTCCTTCAAGGACCAGTACCCCGGCTACATCCTGCTGTTCCGCATGGGCGACTTCTACGAGATGTTCTACGAGGACGCCAAGACCGCCAGCAAGGTGCTGGGCCTGGCCCTTACCAGCCGCTCGAAGGGCCCGACGGCCGTCCCGCTGGCGGGCGTTCCCTACCACGCGCTGGACAGCTACCTCGCGCGCCTCATCAGGGCCGGCCACCGCGTCGCCATCTGCGAGCAGGTCGAGGACCCCAAGCTCGCCAAGGGCGTTGTGAAGCGCGACGTGGTGAGGCTGGTCACGCCCGGCACGCTGACCGAGCAGGACCTGCTGGAGCAGCGCCAGAGCAACTACCTGGCGGCGGTGTTCAGTAGCACGGGCGTCTCGCCCGTGCCCGACCGCGGGCCAGAGGCCCGCGGTACCAAGACCGTCGGCATTGCGTGGCTGGAGCTGTCCAGCGGGGCCTTCTGGGCGATGACGGCCCCGGCGGACCACATGGTCGACGAGCTGGTCCGAATCGGCCCGGCCGAGGTGATCTTTCCGGAGGGATCAGCCGAGGACACGCCGGCGTTTCGCGAGGCGCTTCGGCAGACGTGCAGCGCGGCCGCCACGAGCCGGCCGCCCTGGGCCTTTGACGCCGGGGCAGCCACCGAGGCGCTCAAGGCGCACTTCGGCACCGCGACGCTGGAGGGGTTCGGCATCGCCGGCTGGGACGCGTCGGTGTCGGCCGCCGGCGCGATCATCGAGTACCTTAACGAGACGCAGAAGACCGCCCTGGCGCACATCCGCAGCCTGCGCCGCTTCGACCGCGCCGACCACATGGCCATCGACGGCAACACGCTGCGATGCCTGGAGGTGCACCGGACGATGCTCACGCACCAGCGGTCGGGGTCGCTGCTGGCCTGCATAGACCGGACGTGCACCGGCATGGGCGCGCGGCTGCTTGAGCGGTGGCTGACCTTCCCGCTGACCGGCTACAGCGCGATCACGGCCCGGCAGGACGCCGTGGAGGACCTGGCCGCCGACCGCCAGCGTCTGGCGGCCGTTCGGCAGATCCTCCAGGACGTGACGCAGGTGGACCGCATCGCGTCGGCCGTCGTGATGGGCCGCGTCCGCCCGCGCGAGCTGCTGGCCCTCGGCAACACGCTCGGGCTGCTGCCGGGGCTGGCCGAGCGGATCGCCGACTGCCCGGCCGACCTGATCGTGCAGCTCCGGCCGAAGCTGCTGGGCCTGGACGAGCCCGCCGACCTCATAGCCCGCGCGATCGACCCCGACAGCCCCAACACGCTCCGCGAGGGCGGCGTCATCGCGGCCCGCTTCGACGACGAGCTGGACCGCCTCCGCCGCGTCGGCGCCGACGGGGCGAGCTGGCTGGCCGACTACCAGGCCGCCCAGGCCCGCCGCACCGGCGTGCCCAACCTCAAGGTCGGATACAACAAGGTCTTCGGCTACTACATCGAGATCACTAACGCCCACGCCGAGAAGGCGCCGGCCGACTACGTCCGCAAGCAGACACTCAAGAACGCCGAGCGGTACATCACCGACGACCTGAAACGCTACGAGACCGAGGTGCTGACGGCCGGCGAGCGGGCCAAGGCCCTGGAGGCCGAGCTCTTCGAGCGGGTCCGCGTGGAACTGGCCGGGCATATCGCAGCCCTCCAGGCGGCGGCCGAGGCGCTGGCGACGCTGGACGTGCTGGCCGCCCTGGCGCAGCTCGCCGTCGAGCGCGGCTACCGCCGGCCGGCCATCACGCAGGACAACGTACTGCACATCGTCGGCGGGCGCCACCCCGTCCTCGCCGAGCAGCTACGCGAGCAGTTCGTCCCCAACGACGTGCACATGCTCGCCGCCGATGACCGCCTGCTGGTCATCACCGGCCCGAACATGTCCGGCAAGAGCACCTACATCCGCCAGACCGCACTGCTGGTGCTGCTGGCCCAGATCGGCAGCTTCATCCCCGCCGACGAGGCGACGATCGGGCTGGCCGACCGCATCTTCACCCGCGTGGGGGCGGCCGACGAGCTTGCACGCGGGCTGAGCACCTTCATGCTCGAGATGGTCGAGACGGCCAACATCCTCAACAACGCCACGGCCCGCTCGCTGGTGATACTCGACGAGGTCGGGCGCGGCACCAGCACCTGCGACGGGCTGGCACTGGCGTGGGCCGTCTGCGAGCACATCGCCCTGAAGATCCGCTGCCGGACGCTCTTCGCGACGCACTACCACGAGCTGACCGAGCTGGAGGGCGTGCTGGACGGGGCGAAGAACCTCAACGTGGCCGTCCGCGAGTGGGCCGACGAGGTGATCTTCCTGCACAAGATCACCGAGGGCGGCACCGATCGCTCATACGGGGTGCACGTGGCCCGGCTGGCCGGCGTGCCAAAGGACGTCGTCCAGCGGGCACGCGAGATACTGCCGCAGATGCAGGCCCATATCGCCGAGCACCTGAACATGCCCGACCTGGCCGAGCGCGCCCGCGCGGCGGCCGCGCAGATGCAGCTCTTCGCCGACCCCGCCAGCCGCGCCGCAAACGAAATCAAACACGCCGACCTGGATAATATGACGCCCATCCAGGCACTGGACTTTCTCCGCAAGCTCAGAGGCGAGCTGTGACAGACACCCCAACGCGCGGTGGCCAGGGGCAGAGCGCTGGCGGGACAGGAGCAGGCCCGGAGGGCCGGGCAGAGGATAGCCGGGGGCGTCAGCCCCCGGTGAGGGTGCCCCAATTCGATCAGAGCCCCGCAGGGGCGAAGGAAGCTCACGTTCGGCGCCCGGCGTTCTCGCGCCCCATCGGGGTTCGATAGACCTTGCCCAACCTACTGGGTGAGGCTTCTTTGGTTCAGGACGCCGCTGTACCCGAAACGGGGCAGACGATCCACTCCTCGTCCGACTCTGACCGCTTGTAGTAAACCTGGAATTCGGCTGCCGACGGTGTGGAGGGAGGGCCCACCTTCGCATCGCGCATATGGACTGCCGGCACATTCGACCCCTTGGCGAACGTGACCCTTACCTCTCGGTCCAGGACTTCGCCACTGGCCTCTTCAACTGGACGTTGACCATACAGAAACGCCTCCCTGCCGTTGAGGTACTTCATGGAATACTTCATGCAGGCATCAAGAGTCACCTTGTTGATCTGCCAAGCCTGCCCGCCGGGGAGGACGAGCCGTGTTCCTTCGCCGAAGACCAGCGCGAGATCAATGGGTGATTCCCCTTCTCGCTCCTTCGGCAAGGCCGCTATCGGCTCGGATGGAACCAAGCTGGCCATGAAATGGGAGCGTACGGCTTCGCGGGCCTGCCATGTCGCCTCCTTGAGGGCAAGCGTCTTGCCCGTTGGCAGCTCGATCCGGATGTTGGCGGGGGTTAATCCCTCCCTTGGAATGTCGAACGGTGGGGGGGGGTAGATTCCGCAGGAATTCGCAATAGAGCATCCGGCGACCGCGAACATAACGTGTGGAACGGGAATCACCGACTCTATGATCGCATCCGGGGAAGCCTTAGCCACATCGATCATGCCGACATTGTGCTTGCGCGCCACTGGGCGAGCTCCCGATGTGAACCCACTTGAAGAGGCAGCCGAGATCCGGTCAACTCTGCAATCGTCCCTCTTTGTCGCAAGCTCGCGAATCCACGCCGGGCCCTGGGCCCGTGCCTCATTCCGGGATTCGACGACAGTGCGATACTCTCGACCACCCAACTGGAAACTGATCAAGACGTCGACCTCGATCTCCTTCTGGGCCGCGAAGTCGCGAATCATCGCGGACTCTTCAACACGAGCCTTCGTTCCATGAAGAGCAGTCTCAATGCGATGGACCAGTGCCTGGAAGGGATTCGATCGCCTTGGCATGCTTTCTCTCCGCATTCCGTAGCGGGAAGTAGTGGGTTCCGTGCGCGGCCACATCCACCAACGATGCACTCGCGTTGGCCTGTGAATAGGCGCCCGTTGAATCAACTGCAACCGATTCAATCCCGCTACACAGTCTGGCACACAGCACTCTGCGCCCTGAGCATTATTGCTCGAATCTCGTCCGCGGACAATGCTCAGGCCGATGGGTCGGCAACACCTTAGGGCATGTGCCAATGCGCGCGAAGAAACAGCCCGAAGGGCCGGGCAGAGGATAGCCGGGGGCGTCAGCCCCCGGTGAGGGTGCCCCAATTCGATCAGAGCCCCGGAGGGGCGAAAGAAGCTCACGTTCGGCGCCCGGCGTCCTCTCGCCCCGTCGGGGCTTGATCGGTCTCGGCTCGTCTACCGGGGGTTTCACCCCCGGCTATGACCTTGTCCCTGCCGCAGGCACCCCGTTGGGGCCTTCGGGGCAGGGCGCTGCGGCGCGCCCGGCACATGTGATAGGATGAATGGCCGGCAGAGCGCCGTGCATGTCAGGGGAGAGATATGACGCAGCCGGAGGCCACATGGCCCGACGTTCAACGACGGCCCAAGAGGTTCAGGCTGCGGAGGAAACACCTTCTCATGCTGCTGGGGGCGCTGCTGGTGTTCAAGGCCGAGATGTTCATCTGGGGCCTGCTGGGCGTGCCGCTGTTTGAGATGTGGTTCCTCTTCGCGCTGGTCCTCTTTCCGTTTGCCCTCGTCTTCCTGGTCGTGTTGGCCCTGCGGACGCGGCGCTGGGGCGATCCGTTCTGGAGGAAGGGGGGCGGTGTCGCCCTGTTTTTCGTGCTCTACCTGAATCCGTACGTTTTCACACCCACGCTCGCGTATGCATGCGGTTTCTACCTTCGGGCGAAGGCCACGGTTGACATCCCGGCCGTCGTGTCGCGCCTGGAGGGAAGGCCCAACTGGCCCGGCAGTGTTTCTGACGAGATGAGGCGGGCCGGCGGCGGGGAGGTCACGATCAAGACGGATGAGGGCCAACGGCGCACTGCGTACCTGGTCCGAGGGCGCTCGGTGCTGGTCGTGAGCACTCAGCCCATCACGGACGCCTGGGCGTTCCGGCCGTTCTCCTGGCGCAACTGCCTCCGGCTCCATCCTAACGCCTACGTCTGCGCCGGGGCAGTGGAGTAGCTCCCTGCCCATGCGACGGGCCTTGTTTTTCGGCTCTGGGAGGCTACAATAGTATGTGTGGGGAGGAGAACGCCGATGAGTGCGAGGCGTAGATTTGTGCTCACCGATTTACCCCCCGACAGGACCGGCAGCGCGTCGTCGTCGCGAATGCGTCGCAGACTTCCCGCGCCCAGGCAGCAGAACCGCCCAGCGTTCACGTTGATCGAGCTCCTCGTCGTCATATCGATCATCATGACGCTGATTTCGATTCTGACTCCGTCGCTGGCGAAGGCCAAGTGGCTGGCGCGGAACGTCAAGTGCCTCTCGCAAGTGAGGGGCCAGCTCACGGGCGTCCACATGTACGCCACCGACCACGCCGGGCAGCTCATCTGCGGCTCCGACAACCCGCTGAAGTACCCCGGCCAGGGGACGCTGCCGGCGATCAACACGCTGGCCAGCTTCCAGATATGGCTGGGGCTCAACCAGGAGTACAGCTCGCTCGCCGAGCTGACCGAGGGCGGGTACATGCCGTGGGGGATGCTGTTCTGCCCCAACGACGACGACGCGGACATGGAGGACGAATACGAGAAGCTTCGCACGCGGTCGGGCGAGAACGCCTGGGGCTCGTACCTGTACCGCCAGCTCGACGGCCAGTCGGCAGACCCGCCGCGTCGGAAGATCGAGGGCCTGGGCACGAACACGGCCGGCCAGCCGATCAAGGCCCTCATCGTGGACATGCAGTGCACGATGGAGTGGACGGGCCTGCCGACCAAATCGAACCACGGCGGCAAGGACCTCTCGCTGGGGCTGGTGGACGGCTCGACCAAGAGGGTGGACAACGTCAGCGACCGCCTCACGCTCAACGGCGCGACCGGGGATACCTTCAAGCGCCTGGACCAGATACTTGAACACGCCGACGAGCTGGGAAGATAACCCAACCTCCGCCCGCTGCGGCTGGTTTGAGGACGTTGGCGAGGCGACGCGCCGGTGACGATGGCCGATCGGGGCCGCGGGGCGGCGCTGCCGTCACGGCTGGGGTGTCTGGGCCTGCGTGTCGATCATGTGGATGAGGGAATCCCAGCCGGCGAGCTGGACCTCGGTGAGCGTGGCGGGCCGGCCGGTCTGGAGGTGGTGGCGGACGGCGCGGAGCCGCCGGCGCAGGTCGCGCGGCAGGCGGGGGCGGTCGTTGACGACCAGGCCGGTGGCCGTCTGCCGGTCACAGCGGCGCATGATCCGCAGCTTCTTCTTCGTGTGCAGGCGGTAGCCCTCGTCGGCGACGATCTTCTGGGCGAGGAAGATGACGGACTGGACCGCGCTTCGGTCGTCCTCGGCGAACGAGAAGGTCATGTCGTCGGCGTAGCGCGTGTAGAAGGCCTCGGCCGTCGGCTTCGACGGGGGCATCGGCTCCAGCGTCTTGGGGTTGGTGCGAACCAGCGCGAGCTTCCGCGCGAGGCCCGACAGCCGCGCGTCCATGCGATAGTTCACCAGATTGCTCAGTCGCGGGCTTGTGGGCGCGCCCTGCGGCAGGCCGCCTTCGTGCGTGCAGATGCGGGTCAGCACCTTGGCCGCATGCTCGTTCCAGCCGATGCGGCGGAAGTAGGCGTGCACTCGTTTGGCGGAGGTGGACGGGAAGAACTCTCGGATGTCCATGTGCAGCACGACGGCCCGCCCCGCGTGGGCGTTGGCGTGCGTGACGATGGAGGCCCCGCGCTGGAAGCCCGTGGCGGCGGGGTGGACGCGGAGGCGGCCCAGCAGCCGGCGGAGGATGCGGCGGTGCATGTCCTTCGTGGCGTCCGACGGCGCGGCGATGACCCGCGTGCCGCCGCGGCGCTTGGGAATCGAGAACTCATGGTAGGCCGGCGCGAAGTCCTCCAGCACGCGGATGTCGACGCCCAGCCGGCGTGACAGCTCGCCGACCTCCAGCCCCACGTCCGGCGGGGGCAGTTGCGGCTCGCCCTGGCCGCCGCCGAACAGCCGCTTGAGGAAATCCAGCAAGCCCATCAGTCACCCCGTACTGAAAAGACTCGCGGGCTGCCCTCCGCGGCCGAGGGCTGTGAAGGGCAACCCGCCCCGCCTTGCTGGCCAGTGCGACTGGCCACACTCGCTCTGAAACAGGCCCATTCGGACCCGGCCGACGAAACGTCAGCCTGCGCTCTGCGTTTGAGCGCCGCCAAGGCAGTGGGGGCAATCTACCCGCCGCCGACCCCGGCGTCAACGCCGACGGCCGAGAATCGCCCGTGCGTTGGTTGATAGGACCTTGATCTTGTCGGCCTCGCAGATCCGCGCGCCGAGGACCTTGCCGATCTGGTGGGTCAGGCTCAGGAAGTACGCGTCGGAGCCCCAGACGACCTTGTCCACGCCGGCGCCCTCGACGAGCGTCTCGACGATCCCCCGCCGCGTGACGCTCCCGCACAGCTCCAGGTACACGTTGGGCGTCTGGCGGGCGATCTGTATGTACCCGTCCTCGTTCGTCGAGCCGGAATGCCCCAGCAGGAAGCTCGCCTGGGGGTAGCGCTCGGCGAACTGGCGGACCTGGCCGAACTGCTCGGCCTTGCCCCAGGTGTGGAGCAGGACGGGCATGCGGCGTTCGTTGGCGATCTGGAGTGCCGGCGCGTAGGCCGGCAGGTCGTAGGCAAAGCCGTTGGCGTCGTGCAGCTTGACGCCGACGAAGCCGTCCTCGTCGAGGTATCGTCGCGTCTCGGCCTCGACGGCCTCGGCGCTCGTCGGCCAGAGCGTCACGTAGGCCAGGATTCGCCCCGGATGCGCCCGCGCCGCGGCCAGCGCCTCGCGGTTGCCCTGCTCGACCCGGCCGCTGATGCAGCTCATCGGGCTGCACACGATCCGGCGGACGCCGACGCGGTCCATGACGGCCACCAGGTCGTCCGCCGAGCGCTGCGGTATCGCGAACTGATAGGCGCCCAGGTGGCCGTGCATGTCGATGATGTCGGGCACGGTCAGCGTCCGTCCGGCCCGTCCGGCCTCGAGAAGACCCTCGCCGCTCATCGTCGAATCCCCTCCATCAGGCGGGTTAGGTTCCCCGAGCCGATCAATCGCTTGTGGCCCTCGGGGATGTCGGCGTAGGTCAATTGCGTGATGGCCGTCATCATCTCCGAGTCCGGCCAGCCCGTGCCGAACAGCAGCCGCTCCGGCCCGAAGGCCGCGGCAAGCTCCTCGATGCAGCCGTGGATCGTCAGGTTGCTGCCGATCGACAGGTGCACGTTGTCGAACGCCTTCAGCAGCGTCCACAGCGAGCGATACGTGCGGTACTCCGTCTGGGCGACGATGATCGGCAGCGCGGCGTGGCTGCCGGCCAGCCCGCCGACCGCGCTGAGGGGCAGCATCTTCGTCAGGCACAGCACCGGCACGCGCCGCGCCTCCAGCACGCTCAGCAGCCGGCCGCAGCACCACTCCTCCGGCGTCCAGCAATCGGCCTCCGGCCGGAGCACCACGGCGCCCGCGCCGTGGGCGATGGCGTCGGCGACCTGGGCCTCTTCCTCGGGGAGCTCGTCGCCGCAGTACGGCACGACGGCCGGGCAGGGAATCAGCCGCTCGTGCCGGCGGCGGGCGTCGTAGAGCTGGGCGTTCGACAGGACCAGCTCCTTGTCCATCTCGCATGGCGTGGTGCGGACCAGGGCCCGTTCGACGCCTAGGCGGTCCATCTCCGCGAGCGTCTCGTCGGCGGAGACGACCTCGCGCACGCCCGGCTGGAAGCCCCCGAAGCCGCACTGCACGTCGAACAGCGGGATGCTCATGGGACTACGCTTCCTCCTTGAGCAGCTCCCCGGCCTGCTCGGCGACCTTGCGATAGGCGGCCACGTGCTGGTCGATGACTTCCGGGCGGCAGTGCTTGAACCAGGGCACCGAGAAGACGCGCTCGGGGGCGGCCTCGCAGACCGGCAGCGTGCCGGGGCCCTGGCGGACGTCCCGCGCGGCGTGGGCCAGCACGGTCGGCTTGCCGTGGCCGTAGATGTCGGCCTCGTGGAACAGCGGATGGACGTGCAGGGGCTTGTTCGGGAGCCCGCCGCAGCGGGCGCCCTCGGCCACCACGGCCTCCACGAATCGCCCGATCGGCAGGCCGCCCAGGGCCGCCGCATCGTACAGCCCCACGGGGACGTACCACCCGCCCATCGTGCTGCCGGAACCGGCGGCCACGCGGTGCGGGCGGATTCCCGGCACGCCGGCCAGTTCGTCCCAGAAGTAGTTCATGGCCTTCTGGATCTCGGCCATGCGGCGCGGGTAGTGCTTGAGCTGCACCAGCCCCATGGCCGAGCAGGTCTGGTTCATGCGGTGCTTGAACCCGCCCATGGGCAGGCCGGCGAAGCGGACGAGCTGCGGGTCGGTGATGGCGGCCTCGTCGCCCTTGGCGTAGCGGCTGGCGCCGGTGCGCTCGTAGAAGCCGAAGGCGACGGCCCGCTCCCAGATCGCGCGGTCGTTGGTGATGAGGATGCCCGCCTCGCCTGTGGCGAAGGCCTTGCCGGCCATCAGGCTGAAGCAGCCAACGTCGCCGATGGTGCCGACCATGCGCCCCTTGTACAGAGCGCCGTGGGCGTGGCTGGCGTCCTCGATGACCTTGACCTTGTGCTTGCGGGCAGTCTCCAGGATCGGGTCCATATCGCATGGATGGCCGTACAGGTGCACCACGACGATCGCCTTGGTGCGCTCGCCGATGCGGTGCTCGATGTCGGCCGGGTCGATGCACAGCGTGTCCGGATCGATGTCCGCGAAGTTCACCGTGGCCCCCAGCGAGAGGGCCGGCAGGGCGCTGGCCCAGTAGGTGACCGACGGGCAGATGATCTCATCGCCCACGCCCACGCCGCAGGCCCACATCGCCCCCAGCAGCGCCGCCGTCCCGTTGCAGAAGCCCAGGGCCCGCCGGACCCCGTGCCAGGCGGCATATCGCTTCTCGAACTCGAGCGTCACGTCCAGTCCGCTCATCGCCCCGCGGCGAAGCACATCCAGGACGGCCTGCTCATCCTCGTCCGTGACGATGGGCCATGCGAAGATGTCCCCCGGGTCGGCCGTCACGGCCTTCGGCCCGCCGCGAATCGCCAGTTCCGATGCAGTCGCATGGGTCATCGTTGCGCCTCTGTCCCGCCGTAGTCGAGTCTGGTCCGGCGGGACTCCAGATTATACTTTGTGGCAGCAAACCTGCACACGCCTCTGTTCACTCGGCGCGCTTTGCGGCCTGGCTGTTGGAGAACTCGTCGCGGACGACCTCGATGTCCGGCAGGGCGGTGATGAACTGCCGGCCGTAGGGCCGCGTCACGATGCGATGGTCCAGCACGACGACGAAGCCCGTGTCCGTGCGGGATCGGATCAGCCGTCCGAAGCCCTGCTTGAAAAGTATTATCGCCTCGGGGAGCTGATAGCCGGTGAACGGCTCGCCGCCGGCCTTGCGGATGGCCTCGATGCGGGCCTCCACTATCGGCGCATCCGGCACGGCGAACGGCAGCTTGGCGATGATCACGTTGGACAGCGCCTCGCCGCCTACGTCCACTCCCTGCCAGAAGCTCATCGTTCCCAGCAGGACGCTCCGCCGCGTGCGGAACCGCTTGAGCATCATGCCTCGCGGGTATCGCCCGCCCTGGACGAGGAGCTGGTACCTGTTGGCCTTGCAGAAGCCCTTCAGCATCTCCGCCGCCGCCTGGAGCATGGAGTAGCTTGTGAACAAGACGAAGCACCGGCCCTCGGACTTGGCGACGTAGTGCTCGATCGCGCGGCAGGCGGCCGGCAGGAAGCCCTTCAGGTCGTTCGGGTCGCCCAGGCGGGTCTCGACGTAGAGGCGGGCCTGGCGGCGGTAGTCGAACGGACTGCTGACCAGCAGGTCGGCGCCGCCCTCCAGTCCGAGGCGGCTGCGAAGGTAGTCGAAGCCGTGCTCGCCGCCCCGCGCGGTGGCCAGCGTCGCGCTGGTCAGGACGACCGACCGCACAGCCTCAAACACGTGCGCCCGGACGATCGGGCCGACGTTGATCGGCGCCCGCGCCAGGGTCACCGTCGCCTGTGCCCGCGAGCGGGAGGTCGATATCCAGTAGGCGCTGTCCTCGTCGGTCTGCGCGATGAGTTCCTCGATCTTCGCGGCCAGCTCCACGCAGCGGGACTCGTGGGCCAGCAGCTCGAAGGCCGTCTCGCCGCGCCCGATGCGCTTTCGCAGGTCCGCAAGCTGCCCGGCGAGCTCGACCAGTGCCGGCGACAGGCCGTTCGGCACGATCCCCGGCTGGCGGATCCGCCCGCTGGAGGCGACGGCCGGACCGGTGTAGGAGGCCAGCGAGCCGAAAAACCCGTCCGCCGCCGCGGAGGCCTTGTTCACCGCCTTGATCGCGCCGCTGTCGTCAAGCAGGGCCAGCAGGCCGCGGTCGCTCCGGTCGTTGTGCAGCTCGCGTAGCATGAACTGCACCGACGCCGACGAGACGCTGGCGCCGAAGTGGTCGCCCGCCACCCGCTCGACGGTGTGGGCCTCGTCCAGCACCACCAGCTCGTACCCGCCCAAGAGGCGAGTCGAGACCTGCTGAAGCGCCAGGTCCGCGAAGAACAGGGCGTGATTGACCACCACGATGTCGGCGGCCTGCATCTTCCGTCGGGCCACCTGGAGGTGGCACCGCCCGTAGTGCTCGCACTGCGGGCCGCGGCATAGGCCCGGCTCGCTGCGAACCTTCTCCCAGACCGACGGCTCGAGCTTGAAGTCGATGTCCTGGAGCGAGCCCTCCTCGGTGTCCATGGCCCAGCGGGCCAACTGCTCGAGCTGCTGGGTCTGGTCGGTCGACGAGAAGATCTTCCCGCGGTTCGTCAGCACGAAGGCCAGCCGCCGGAAGCAGATGTAGTTCCTCCGTCCCTTGCCGAGGACGGCCGAGAACTTCACCGGCATGGCCCGGGCCAGGAACGGCAGGTCCTTGCCGATGAGCTGTTCCTGAAGGGCGATCGTGTAGGTGGAGATGATGACTCGCCGGCGGTTCTCGGCGGCCTGGAGGATCGCCGGCGCGAGGTAGGCAAAGCTCTTGCCGACGCCGGTGCCGGCCTCCACCATGAGGTGCTCGCCGTCCGCCAGCGAGCGTTCGACGGCGCGGGCCATCTCCAACTGCTCGTCGCGCCGTTCGTAGCCGCTCAGGAGCCTGGCGACCAGTCCGCCGGGGGCGAGTATGTCCTCGACTTTCAGCGCCATGGCTGGGTGGCGGCCGGCCGGGCCTTCGCTGGCGGCCCGGTGAAGCGGCGGGCGAACTGGAGGATAAACCAGAGGGCCACGATCGTGGTCGTGAACGCGATGATCGTCGCCAGCACGGTAATCAGCGTGCGCCCGCGGACGATCGTCGAGCGCATCGACGAGGCGATCCGCTCCTTGGCCAGCGTCAGCATCGCCAGCATCACCGCGCCGACCGTCGGCCAGATGCTGATCGAGTGAATGCCGCTGTAGATGTACACGCCCCTGGATACGGGAATGTCCTCCTGGGACGGGCTCTTGAGGTTGTAGGTCGCCCGGCCGTCGGCGCCGTAGGTGACAGGCCCGTGAATGGCCTCGCCGCCGACGGACATGTAGATCAGCGAGTAGGCCAGGAAATTCAGCAGGCCGATCAGGATTATCCAGATGCAGATTCTGGTTCCGCGCTGAGTCATGGGTTGGTTCATCAGCGAGTCCGTTGATCCGTGGATCACTCGCCCCCCCGGCTTCGGGGGCATCCTGGAGTTCATTCTGGGTTGTCCTTCGCCTCGGGCTTCGCCAATTGCCGCTTCAGGTAGGCAGTATAGCCATTGAGGAGGCGGATCACCTCCCGTGCATGCTCCCGCAGACTGTCCAGGTGTTCCGGCTTGAAGTATCCCTGATCCTGGCGCGCATTCAAGTCATCCATGAGTTCGTTCACGCTCCCGCGGGACCGGCGCAGGTAGCTGAGGTCATGCCGGCAGCTCCAGCTTCCATGGCCCTCGGCGATGTTATTCGTGATCGACAATGCCGCCCGCCGCATCTGGGGCGCCAGGACGCTCCGTTCCATCGGCGGCAGAAGCTCTGCCAGCTTCCACACTCGCCGGCGGAACTCCCTGGCCTTCCTGTACGCGTCTAGGTCCTCGAACTCCCCCGGCATGCCAAGTGCTCCTTATGGTCCAGAGCCGAGCAGCTCAACTGCTCATGCCCGACAACCCCAACCGGGTCAACTGATCCACGGATTCTCTGATGGACTGATTCACTCACTCTGGGCGCCGATGACTCCCTCGATGGGGCTCGAGGCGGTGGCGTAGAGCTTACGGGGGATGCGGCCTGCGCGGCGGGCCAGGTAGCCGGACTCAATGGCCAGCCGCATCGCGTGGGCCATCTTCACCGGGTCGGCGGCGCCGGCCACCCCGGTGTTCAGCAGCACGCCGTCGGCCCCTAGCTCCATGGCGATAGTCACGTCGCTGGCCGTGCCCACGCCGGCGTCGACGATCACGGGGTAGTCCGGGTCGCCGGCCTTGAGCTGCTCCAGGATGATCCGGATGTTCCAGGGGTTCAGCACTCCCTGGCCGGACCCGATCGGGCTGCCGGCCGGCATGACCGAGTCGGCGCCCGCTTCCTTCAGGCGGACGGCCATTACGGGATCGTCGCTGGTGTAGCACAGCACGGTGAAGCCCTCGGACTTCAGCACCTTCAGGGCCTCCAGCGACCCGACGGGGTCAGGCAGGAGTGTCTTCTTGTCGCCGAGCACCTCCAGCTTGACCCACCCGGCGCCGGGGTTTTCCATGTTGGTCAGCAACTCCCGCCCCAGCCGGGCCGTGCGAATGGCGTCGTCGGCGTTGAAGCAGCCGGCCGTGTTCGGCAGCAGCGTGTAGCGCTGAGGGTCGATGAAGTCCAGGATATTGCGTCCCGACTTGTCCATCAGCCGCTCGCGCCGCACCGCGACGGTGACCACCTGGCATCCGGTGGCCGCCAGGGCGTCGCGCATGATTTCCAGCGTGGCGTACTTGCCGGTGCCGACGAACAGCCGGCTGGCGATCTCGAATCCGGCGATCCTCAGTGGTTCGATGTCCATCTTCGCGCCTTGTTCCGCTTTCAGAAGCCGTCCGGCTGATGCATCAACCGGTAGGCCGCTTCAACGTCACCCGCCGCCGACGAGTGTGACGATCTCCAGTTGGTCCTGGTCGTTCAGCACGGTTCCGGCGTACTGCGCGCGGGGAAGGATCCCACGGTTCAGCTCGACCGCCACCCGGCGCGAATCCAGTGAGAGCTCTCTGAGCAGCCCGGCCACGCTGAGCGCCTCGGCCTTCTGCTCCCACTTGCCGTTGACCATGATTTGCATCTAGCGCCTTTCGCTTCTGCCCACCGAGACAGGACATTATAAAACCCCGAACGCAGCCGGGTCAACGCGCCCAAGCCCGACATGCGCTTGACACGGGCCGCTTGCGGTGGTTCGCTTCTCACAGTCTGTGCCGTCGAGCGTCGCGAGGTCGAAAGGAACGCTCCATTGCCGCCGCTGTTCATCGTGCTGGTGGCCATCCTGATCATCGGCATTGCCGTCAGCGGCTGGTACGCCGCCCAGAGGCGGAAGAAGGCACTGTGGGCGTGGGCCTCCGCAAGGGGGCTTCGGTTCGATGCCGACCACCGGGGGAACCTGGACGCCCGATTTCCGGAGTTCGACTGCCTCGGGAAGGGGCGCGACCGGTACGGATACAATGTGATGAGCGGCGACTGGCAGGGCAGGGAGTTTCTGGGGTTCGACTACCACTACGTGACCGGCTCCGGCAAGAACCGCAGCACGCACCGCTTCTCGGCCGTCATCCTCAAGAGCCCCGTGCCGCTTGAGCCGCTGTTCATCCGCCCCGAGGGCTTGTTCGACAAGGTCACGGAGTTCTTCGGCTACGACGACATCGACTTTGAGTCGGCCGAGTTCAGCCGCCGGTTCTACGTCAAGGCCCGGAACAAGCGGTGGGCCTACGACGTGATCCATCCCCGCACGATGGAGCTGCTGCTGTCGTCGCCGGCCTGCACCATCAAGTTCGGCCTGGTGCACGTGATGGCGTACCGCTTGTCCCGCTTTCGCCTGCAAGACTTCGAGGCGGCGGCGGAGCTTATCCGCGGCATCCTGGACGGTCTGCCGGACTACGTCGTCCGCCAGCAGACAGGGCAGAGTTAGGCACGTCTCCATGTACACCGACTGGGGCCCTGAAGTCTGGATCTGGATTGCCATCGGGGCGGTGGCCCTGATTCTCCTGCGACTGGCATTCCCCGTGATTCGGCTCGCCCGATCATTCGCTCGCATGCATCGCGTAAGGCGGCTGCAGGCGTGGGCAGCGGCAAGGGGGCTGTCGTTCACATCTGCATCATCGGGCGACTTGGCCGGCCGCTTCCCGGAGTTCGACTGGTCCTTTCCGCTGGTTGGGTCGCTCACCTTCAGCGTCATGGAGGGCCAATGGCAGGGCCAGTCGTTCATCGGCTTCGATCAGTATCAGCTCCGCGAGGGCCTGGACGGTGAATCCCCGAAGCACGTCCTGTCGGGGGTGATACTGTCCAGCAGCGTGCCGCTCAAGCCGCTGCTCATTCGACCGCAGGCCTTGGCGGACAAGGTCGCGGCGGCCCTGGGCTGGGAAGACATCAACCTCGAGTCGGCCGAGTTCAGCCGGCGGTTCCATGTATCGGCGCCGGACCGGAGGTGGGCCTACGACGTGATCCACCCCCGGACGATGGAGCTGCTTCTGGCAAGTCCGCCGTTCTGTGTCCGGTTTGGACTTGTGCACGCGATGGCCTACCGAACTCGCCCCCTCCGACCTCGCGATTTCGAGCTGGCGGCGGAGCTTCTTCGCGGCATACTTGACGGCCTGCCGGACTACGTCGTCCGCCAGCAGATGGGACAGGGATAGGAGACGCACAATGGCGCAGGACGGCGGCATGATCGGACTTTGGATCATCCTGGGAGCGGTGGCCTTCGTGTTGATCTGGGCGGCGGCCACCTACAACGTGCTGGTGCGGCTCAAGCAGCACTGCCGCGAGAGCTGGTCGGATGTGGACGCCGAGCTGAAGCGCCGCTACGACCTGATCCCCAACCTCGTTGAGACGGTCAAGGGCTACGCCGCCCACGAGAAGGAGGTGCTCCAGCGCGTCATTGAGGCCCGCAGCCGGGCCGTCGCCTCCGCCGGCTCGCCCGCCTCGCAGGCCGCCGACGAGAATGCTTTCGTCCAGGCCCTCCGCGGGCTGTTCGCCCTGGTCGAGGGCTACCCAGATCTGAAGGCGAGCCGCAACTTCCTCCAGCTCCAGAGTGAGTTGTCCAACACAGAGGACCGCATCCAGGCCGCAAGGCGGTTCTACAACGCCAACGTCCGAGACCTGAACACGCGCGTTCAGGTGTTTCCCTCCAACCTGATCGCCGGGATGTTCAAGTTCACCCCCGAGGAGTTCTTCGAGATCGAGGACGCGGGCGTCCGGGCCGCGCCGCAGGTGAACCTCGGCGGCGCCACATCAACCGTCTA
>Ga0307379_10002038_pt1 | contig 30607 bp, 24 predicted proteins | sample UN2MG_FD_202237 | JGI IMG/M metagenome (GOLD analysis project Ga0307379, IMG submission 202237) | Soil microbial communities from Risofladan, Vaasa, Finland - UN-2 | ecosystem: Environmental > Terrestrial > Soil > Coastal area > Acid sulfate soil | place: Finland: Risofladan, Vaasa | collected...
GCTATCGAGGCCTGAACGACCTCAAGGCTGAGATACAGGTACGGACAATACTACAGCACGCCTGGGCTGACCTATCGCACGAGCTCGACTACAAGAAGGAAGAGTATGCTCCCAAGCAGTTTCACAAAACGCTCTATCAGCTAAGTGCCATGCTTGACAATCTCGATGACCAGTTCGATGAGCTGCGCCGAGAAAAGGGACAGTACACTAGGGAAGTCTCTGAAGAAGCCAAACGGAGCGGGGTCTTCAACGCCGACCAAGAGCTGAACATAGATACGCTTCAAGCTCTGCTCGATTTCCATTTGCCAGACCGTGAGCAATCTCGCGCTGGAACGGGACGCTTGCTCGATGATTTGGTGGAATCGCAGATGACCATGAGGGACTTCGTGGACCGTTACGAGAGAGTGAAGACAGTATTGGCGTCGATGGAGCAGGAGCTGCGAGAGGCAACTGAAGACGAACTTGAGCCAATGCGTTTCACGGGATGGGCACAAGCTGGTGTAGCAAGGGCGGTTCTGGTACTCACAGATGATGAGTATTGGCGAACGTTCAAAGAAGATCTTTCTGACGACGCGCAGTCCAAAGTCGTGGAACGCTGGAGAAGTCGATTGTCAATGCCGCATTGACGAGCGTCGCCCGAGCGCCGCCGAAAGTGGTCAGGTGAACCATGACACTCAGATCCAACGCTGAAGAATTAGCCCTCATAGCTCAAGAGATAGGAGCTGAGGTCATGAGACGGGCCGGGAGGCAAGCCGCTATGTCTTCTGTGGGTGCTGTATGCGCGATTTGACAGCAGAATTGTCGGGAGTGTAGTGTGCCAGAATTCCTACCCAAAGAATTCAGGTCTGCCCATGACTTCGCGTTCTTTTTGCACGACAGGCTAGCGGACATCGTCGTGTCCGGTGAGAAGGCTGGCGATTTCCAAGTTACATTTGAGCTCAAGTCTCCATCAGATGCTGACGTATTCAGAACGCTCCCTGGTGAGGAACTTTGGGACTGGCTACAAGACAATGGTTATGAGCGGATAGTCGTCGAACTGGCTAATAGGCAGGTGATGGCTGCTCTACTCTCGGATTTGTGTCACTTCGTTTACGAAGCGCTGCGTTGTTCGGCAAAAGGCAAACTGGTTGTAGCGTACGCCCTTCTCAGGAAACCCTTTAAGGACAATCTCTTCTACCTTGAGTGGTTATTGGCTGACCCGGATGATTTCCAGCACAAGTTTCACGAAGAGAGTCCAGAGGCTCTTGCGCAGACTGCTCCAAAACGAAAGCTTGCGATCATAGGAGCAGCGATAGACAAGACAAGATACCCAGGCTGGGTTTCTGCGAGATTCATATACGAACTACGATACGACAAGCGAGCCACATATGGACTAGAGGGTTTGTGGAACAAAGCTACGCATTTGATAACAACCTTCCATCCAGCGTATACGACAGAAGCTCAAAACTTCAACTTTGTCTTTTCTGACGAAGAGGCCCGTCTGCAGCAGTGGCGAGTCCTCTACTTGCTCCTTCCCTTGCTTCTGTATCACACGGTTGAGATAGTTGAGGCCCTGGTCGCAACCATCGTTGACCGGCCAAGGCTTGAGGCTGACCTGCATTACATCCAGCAAGTTGTGGGCTTCCTGTTATTCGCGGAGGGGTTTGAGACCAACGATCAAGAAAGAATGCTACTGAGCCCAATCCGCGATGCACTGGACAGATTAGAGCTGAGATGCCCGACATGCGGAAGAAGAGTGAGTTTTCGTGCCGAGAATCTCGGGGCCCTCTACCGGTTTGGCGAGGTTAGGTGCGGCATTTGTGACACGAATATCCAACTGAGTCAGCGAATCGGTTCGGGAGAATCCGGCTAAACGCACATGGCAATCTGCAGAGCAGAGCGGGAACAGGCAACAAGGGTGGTTGAGGAGAGGCTCAGACAGTAGACAGAGAAGAGAAAGACAGGTTGGTTGGGGATGTGGAGGAGTGGCTACAGGAGGGAGCGGTCTAATGAGTAGACAGATTTGGGAGTACAGAACCCACATAATTGGGCCTCCCGATGCTCAGTTCTACGAGGAAGTGAGCTACACTGAGCGAACTGGGGAGCCAGCGGGAATGTCCGAGATGCTGGCGCAGTTTGGCGCGGATGGCTGGGAGCTTGCGTCCACGATTGTTGTGGATGAACCTCACAGCACTGTCCTGATACTCAAGAGGCCCAAAGAGCACTAAGGCCACCCCGCGGAGTGTTGGCGACCGTACTTGCGGTAAGGCCCAGGGCTTGCACGTGCGCATAGCTCGTCCATGACTATTCTGTGAAAGGGGGGGCATTGTAGTCATGGCATCCGCTGAAGAGTATCTAGAGGAAGTGAGGAATCAGTGGGCCATCATAGGCGTACTTGGACTAGCACCGATGGTAGTCTTCTGCCGTTTCGCTGGCTGATGCTCCTGGTCGGTGGTGGGCTGGTGGTGCGGTTTGTGCTGGAGTACCTGGGCCTGTGGCCGTGGGCGTGATGCAGGGCGGAGATGTTGGTACTATCTCCCCCCTTCTTGGTGTAAGGCGGTGGTGAGCGACGATGTTGGCGGAACAGTGGAGCAGGCTTAGCAGCGCAGTGCGGTGGATGCTGCTCATCCTGGGGGTAGTGGTCCCGTCCGCGGTGGCGTGTCTGATCGCCTATGTGGTGCACCCGGAGTTCCGAGAGTGGGTCCGGTCGTTAAAGGAGCCGCCGCACCTGGTGGCGAGGGTCGGGCGCCCTCTGCGGGGGCTGCGGCAGTGGTGGCGAGTGGTCTTCGCAGCGGTGGTGCTGGTGCTCGTGGCCTACGTCGTCTGGAACCGGCCAGAGGTGTGGCGGGTGGGCTTGATCGCGGCGGCGGCGTTTCTGTTGTGGTGGTTTAGGCGTGAGGTGGGAACGGGGATCAGCTGGTTGCATCGCGGGGTGTTGTGGAAGGCGATAATCCGCCCGGCGAGGGAGGAGTTCGGGGTGGAGGCGTCTAACGAGGCTTTCGACCCTGGGGTGAAGTTCACTGAGGAATTGCGCCCGGTGCTCCGCGAGCTGGACGACGAGAGTCTCACCCTGCTGGGACGAGCGCTCGATCGGCGCAAGCCCGGGTCCAGGGAGGCTTTCATGGAGTGGCCTGAGCTGCGCGTCGAGGCAGACGCGGTGGACTGGCCTGAGGAGGTGAAACGGCTCCACGAGGCCTGCGAGAGGCTACGGGACGTGGGGGCGATCGAGATGTGGGTGGGAGGCACGAACATGAGCGAGCGCTTCCCCGACCTCAGGGTTCGGTTTCCCGTCAGGGGTTGGAGCGCACTTGAGCGCCTGCGCGTACTGGTGGAAGTGGAGCTCGCGAGGCGGGAGCTGGTGGAGGGAGCGGCGGCTCCGGTATCGGGCTGCAAGGAAAAGATACGGGACCTGAGCGGACATGGGGTCAGCGTGCTGGAGTATCTGTTGAGGCTGTACCGGACTTGTGCGGGTTCGGTTATCCAGGAGGACCTCTCTGATCCTGAGATCCCTATGTCGCCCCTTAAGAGCCTGCCACGGGCCCGCCTGCAGGCCGCGTTGGACGAACTCGTGCACGAAGGATTCTTGGAGGAGTACAAGTGGAACGGGGAGACGTTGCAGGCGCGTGTGACTGAGTGTCTATCAAAGCGGAGTGTGGCGGATGTGGTGTTCAAGTGGCTACAGGACTTGATGGTGGAGGGACGATAGGCGTCGCACTAGTCTACGTGCGACGGTCCATGGTCCGGTACGAGCGGGACAGGGCGAGCCCTGAGCGGCAGTTGGCGAACTGCGTCAAGGTCTGCGAAGAGAAGGGCTGGAGCTACGAGGTCTACCAAGACGCTAAGGGACACCGCTCGGGACGGTCTGAGAAGCACCGGCCGGACAGGGCTTGAGCAATTTGCCACACTCAGGTTTCGAATCTCACGACCGCGTCGGAGACAAAGTCAGGGCAGCGGGGAATGGGTAGACTGGTCTTGAGGAAAAGGCGCGCCCGGAGGGATTCGAACCCCCGCTCTCACAGATTCGAAGTCTGCGGCTCTATCCACTGAGCTACGGGCGCGCGCCTCGCCGGAACCCAAGGAAAGCTGAGTTCCTGTCCCTAGTGTAGCACCGACTCAGCCCCTTAGCAACCCATACCCCGCACCTGCCCTTCCTCACTCCGCTAGTGCCTCGGAGGCCAGGAGTTGCCAGCTATCTTTGGCAGGGAACAGCACCTCGGTGGGCAAAATCTCTCTCCTGCCCCCGGGCGGCGTCCAGTACAGATTGATGTACATGTGATCGGTCCTCGCCGCATACCTCACCCGCAGGTCGTGGGAACCAGCCTCCAGGGTAATGACGGTCTGGTCGAACTCGCTGCGCCGCAGGCTGGCCACCACCTGCTGGCCGTCGATGTACAGCACCGAGTCGTCTATGGATTGGATGGCGAAGAGGTAGTCACCGCTCTCCGGGATGAGGATTTGCCCCTCCCACTCCACCGTGTGCGGCATGGGCAGAGGAGCGATGTGGTAGTACACCCCCAGCCGCCGGTCGATGCGGGCGAAGGCCACGGGAGCCTGCCACTCCCCGTTGGGGAAGTACTTGCCCAGCAGGCCGTTGCCGGTCACCGGGGAGGCGTACAGCGCCCAGGGAGGCACAACCTGCTCCTCTCCTCCGGGCGGCTGCCAGACCAGCTCGAAGTGGTCATCGCCACCGGCGGCCCTGATCTGAAGGTCGTGGTTGCCCTCGGCCAGAGTCACCTCTTCTCGTACCCCGCCCTCTCCCTGCATCAGCAGAGCGCCATCAAGAAACAATTCCACGTGGCCTGGAGCGCGAAGAACCAGGCGGTACACCCCATACTCCGGCGCTCGCAACACCCCCCTCCACTCTGCCAGGAACGGCACATCGAGAGGAGCACCGTCGCTCCAATCGAAAGAGAGCTGGCGGTCCTGCCTGACCAGCAGGGGCGCTTTGGACCAGTCTTCCCCCCTCCGGAAGTAGCCCATCAACCCCTGTATGCCAGAGATGTCCTCTGGCGATAGCCGGATGACGTACACTACCGTTGGCCCGCCAAAGGGCGAGGCGTATTCCAGGAAGCTCCCACGGGGGTAGTACAGCTGCGCCTCTTCGAAGAGAAAACTGCTGGCCCCATCCAGGATGATCACCACTTCCCTGCCCACCGACTGGGGCAGCGGCAGGTCGTCGTGGGTCTCGATGCGATGGTAGTCGGTCACCCCGGCCGCCAGGAAGCGCACCACGGGATGGTCCTGGTAGTAGGAGATGACGTAGAGGTCCACATTTTCGCCCAGTTCAGCCATCACGCGAGCGGTGATCGTCTCCGCCGTGGAGAAATCGCGCCAGGTGTCGAAGTCCCTGATCTGTACAAGGAAGTACGTGTGGAGGTTGGAGTATCCTATGATGGCTAACAGGAGAGCGACGATCAGGAAGAACCATGCTGTGCGTCGTCTCTGGAAGACCGCGCGCCATTCCCCCCACAGACTGCGGATGGGCACCACGGCCAGCAGGTAAGCCGCCGGGAAGCTTCCGATGGTCCGCAAGGCGTGGGGCGCCTCCCACTCCAGTGAGAGAATCCCCGGAGCGAGCATCGCCATCAGCCACAGCGGCAAGAGGAGCGACCGAGGTCGTCGCCAGCGCCAGAGGCACAGACCCACGCCCAGCACCATCAGGGCGCCGCTGATGGGATCCAGCATGGGCGCTCCTGACAGGTTGTGCCGCCCGTAACGGTCGCCCCGATAGTTGAACATGGAGAGGTGCTTGACCGTGCTCTCACCGACGGCGTCCAGCGCCTCCTCCAGCGTCTTCCCCCTGAACACAGACGCTTTCCCCGTGCGCTCCCAGAAGTCCTCGCCCTGCCGGAGGGCGTACTGCGCCACCGGGCCGACGGTCAGCAGCAGCGCCAGACCGAGAACGAGAAGACCGCGCCAGTTCCGGCGCAAGAGGTGCCGCTCAGCCACCGCAGTGTGAGCGAGAAAGGAAGCCAGAACCAGGGGAAACGGCAAGAAACCCACGTAGGACACCATCCCTAGTCCCAGCCCGATCCCTGCCAGGGCGAAGTCCAGGTAGCGCCGGCGTCGCAGCCCGCGCAGGAGGAAGCCCACTGCCACGAGCGCGAAAAGGGGCGTCGCCACATTGTACATCCCGATGCGGCTGAAGTTGATGCTCCACCGGGACACAGCGAGGAGGACGGCGACCACCAGGCCCATACGGCGACCGAAGAGCTCGCGGCCGGCCAGATAGGCAGCCGCCGCGCTCGCCGTCCCCATCAGCGCGCTGACCGCCCTGATCGCCTCCGTTGAGCTGCCCAGCAGGCGCAGCGACCCGGCGAGAAGCAGTAGGTAGTGCCCCGCGGAGTTGACCCGTGGCTCGTAGACCGGAAGATAGCCAGGCTCCTCCAGGATGCGCAGGGCCACGAGACCGTTCTCCGCCTCGTCGTACCAGGTCCCGAAGGGCAGCCCACCCAGGTCCCAGAATCGCACCAGAGCGGCCAGGGCCAGGATTCCCAGCAGCAGGCCCAACTCGGCCCGCGTCCAGGGTCCCTCGCCAGGAGCACGCCCCCTTCCTACGTCCAGCAGACAGGCTCCCACCAGGAGCGCCGCGACGCTTCCCAGATGCAGCCACCAGGCGGGCGACGAACCGGCAGAGGAGGCGAAACGCTGTAGGGACATCAGGCCCAGCACAACCGCCAGACTGACCGAGGCCAGTCCCACGAACAGGACGATTCGCCGGCGGCGGATATGCTCCACGAAGTCGGGGGGCGCAACAGGGCCCAGCTGCCTGCGAAGCCCATAGATGGCCAGGGAGACCGCCACCGCGTAGAGCAGGCCCGCTTCCAGAGGGCTACCGCGACCGAGGCGCCACTGGGCTACGACGGCGAGAGCCACGGCCAGGAAGCCGCAAACCAGATGTGAAAACCTGCGGACAACCTCACGCGCCAACAAACTGACCTCCTGAGTCCTGGTCGACGGTCACGTGCTCCCTACCCGACGGCCGGGCACTTGTTCTGTCCATAGTACCGCGGCTAAGTCTCGTTGTCAAGAGCATTCCTGCGTAGCTCAAGAGGGCGACGGGCCAGCCAGTCAGCGGGCCTTGTCCCCATGCGCCGGTGCGGCTACAATGGGACCCGATCATACTTGCCAGCTGCATGGGCCAGGCGGCTCCTCGGGCGATGGATGTACACATCGAGAAGACCAACCTGCTGCGAGAGATTGAGGCCCAGGCCGATCCCCACTACGAGGCGGTGATTCGACGGTCCATCCCCTCCTCTCTGGAGGTCTACGGCCTGCGTGTCTTCGAGATCCGCAAGATCGTGGGGGCCTGGCGGCGGGAGCACCAGGACGCGGACCTGGATGACCTGCTTCTCCTGGTCGAGGCGCTCTGGGCCGGCCCATCCCGCGAGGAGCGTGTGGTGGCGCTGGAGCTGCTGCAGCACTACCCCGACTCCATCCCACAGCTCACCTGGGAGCACTTCGACCACTGGCGGCGGGACCTGGACAACTGGGAGCTGACCGACGTTCTGGGGCTGGGAGTCCTGGGTGTTTGGGTGGCCGGTGACCAGGAGCACAGGGCACAGCACCTCTGGGATCTCATCGCCGGCGAAGATGTCTGGAGCCGGCGGCTGGGACTGGTGGGGGGAATCGGGTTGAACCGGGCGCTACAGACGGTGGAGTCCGCGACCCTGGCGCTGGAGATGGTCGATTTGGTGAAAGAGGAGCGGCACCCCCTGATCACCAAGGCGGTGTCCTGGACCCTTCGCGCCCTGGGCACGAGGCACCCCGAGCAGGTGCTGGCCTACCTGGAGGCGCACGAGGAAGCTCTGGCCCGCCACGTCGTCCGCGAGGTGACCAACAAGCTGACCACAGGCCGCAAGGACGGCAGCCCCAAGAGGTGAGTCCTCCACCTCGGATGCCCCGCCGCTGGACGAAGGTGAGCTAGTGCGGTAGAATGCTGGAGGCATCACAAGCGCGGCAAACAGGAAGAGTAGTTATCAGTTCAGAACATCTTGACAGGAGATTGGGTCATTGAAGACAAGAGATCACAGTCGTTTGAAAGCCGAGCTTGCCGAGGTGTATGCCCGGCATGCACCCAAGTGCGCGGCACTCAACGAGCGAGCCAAGAGGCACCTGATCGACGGTGGGAGCCATGCGCTGCGGCTCAAGCAGCCCTTTCCGCCCCGCATCGCCTCCGCCCGGGGGGCCTGGATAACGGACGAAGATGGCAACAGGATCTTGGATTTCTGGCAAGGACACTTCGCCAACATCCTGGGCCACAACCCGGAGGTCGTGACCTCGACGCTGGCGAGGGCGTTTGAGGATGGCTTTGGATTGCAGACTGGCTTCGAGGATCGCCTCCAGGTCGAAGCAGCCGAGGTCCTCTGCCGGCAGACCAGAAGCGAGCGGGTGCGCTTCACCACCAGCGGGACTCTATCCACGATGTATTCCATCATGCTGAGTCTCGCCTTCACAGGTCGTGACGCGGTGATGAAGGCAGGGGCCGGATGGCACGGAGGGCATCCGTGGGGACTGAAGGGCGTCTCCTTCCGGGAGGGGCCGGATGCCGGCTTTCACTTCGTGGAGGGGCGAGGGCTACCGTCCGCGGTGACCGACGAGGTTATCATCACAGACTATAACGACCCAGACAGGCTGCGTGACGATTTCACACGGTACGGCGACCGACTCGCCTGCTTCATAGTGGAGCCCTTTATCGGTGCAGGTGGATGTTTGCCTGCCACGAGGGAATACCTGCGGGCAGCGCGGGAGCTGACGGAGCAGCATGGCGCTGTGCTCATCTTCGATGAAGTGATAGCTGGATTCCGTTTCCGCGCCGGAGATCTGGGGAGCCTCTACGGCATACAGCCGGACCTGGCCACCTTTGGCAAGGCCATAGGTGGGGGTATGCCGGTGGCGGCCCTGGCAGGCCGTGAACAGATTATGAAGCTCATCGGACGCGAGGGAGGCCGCAAGGTGAAGTTCTCCGGCGGAACCTACTCCGGTCATCCCGCATCGATGCTGGCCGCCAAGACATTCATGGAGTATCTCGTCGCTCACGAGGACGAGATCTACCCCCGCCTGGCGGCCCTCGGGGAGAAGGCACGCAGCATTGCAGAGACGGCTTTCGCCGAAGAGGACATCTATGTCCGGAGCACAGGAGGCGCAAGCGACGTGTTGCCCGGAGGCTCGTTGAGCCTGCTAGCTTTCCCCCACCAAGAAGGAGGAGATGTTCGGAGCCCTCACGACGTGCGGAACCCTGAAATCTGCGACGTCGAGCTCGGCGAAGAGGTGCTGCAGTTGGCGCTGCTGGTCAGTGATGTCTACACCATGCACGGTCTCGGTGCCGTCAGCACCGAACATTCGGAGGAAGACCTGGATATCCTGGGAGAGGCCTATAGGCGTGTCGCGCGCCTCTTCAAGAAGCACCTATGAGACCAGCGAACTGCGGTCCTGATCTGACCAGGCCGGCCGCTTGACAAGATCGGGCGTTGTGCCACACCAGACCAAAGAGTAGCTACATCGTAGCTCTAAGATAGAGGAGGCTTTAGTCGACATGTCAGATAGCACCCGTGTGATACAGTACGGACTGGGTCCCATTGGCAGTGCGACAGCTCGTCACGTGATCGAGCGCGCTGGACTGGACCTGGTTGCGGGCATAGACATCGACCCCTCCAAGGTGGGCAAGGACGTGGGGGATGTGATTGGACTCGGCCACTCCATGGGATTCGCCGTGGTGGAGACGCTATCCGAAGCTCTGGCCCAGTCCAAGGCGGACGTCGTCCTGCATACAACCAGCTCCTACTTCAACACCTTCCAGGCCCAGGTCATGGAGATTCTCGAGGCGGGGCTGGACGTCGTCTCCACCTCGGAGGAACTATCTTTCCCCTGGCTCGCGCATCCCGATGAGGCGTCGGAGGTCGACAAGGTCGCGAAGCGCGTGGGGAAGACCGTCCTGGGAACCGGCGTCAACCCTGGATTCCTCATGGATTCGTTGCCCCTCAACCTCACGGCCATCTGCCAGCGGGTGGATCGCATCGATGTCACACGCGTCATCAACGCCTCCACCCGTCGAGGTCCCTTTCAGGCCAAGATCGGCTCTGGCATGACCGTGGAGGGCTTCAAGGCCAAGATGGATGCCGGCCGCATGGGCCACGTGGGCCTTCCTGAGTCCGTGGGCATGGTCTTCCACACACTCGGCAAGGAGCTGGCTCGCTATGAATCCGGCGTCGAGCCGGTGGTGGCCGATGAGCGGATCAAGACAGACTACTTCGATGTCCGGCCCGGACAGGTCAAAGGGCTGAAGCAAGTGGCACGCGGGTACACCGATGAAGGCGAGTTCATGACCCTGACCTTCATCGCCGCGCTGGAGGCTGGAAACGAGGCCGACACCATCAAGATCACCGGCTCTCCCGACCTGGAGGTCACGCTCCAGGGCACCAACGGAGACATCGCCACCGTGGCCATCGCCGTCAACGCCATTCGCCGGGTGAGGGAGGCTGCACCGGGTCTGGTGACCATGGTGGACTTGCCCATCGTCACTTTCTGGTGAGAACAGCCGCTCCAAGAAGCATGTCATGAACGGTGCCAACCCCAGGGCGAGCGTCGCCCCTCTCGTCATCCGCTGGGTCGCGCGGGGGTGGAGCCTCCTGAGCCTGGGGTTTGTGGGGCTCATCGTCGTCGGGGAGGTGATCCATCCGACGGCAACCGTGCCCATCACCCCGCCCGACCTGATTGGACTGTCCCTCTTCCCCTTCGGAACCTGCCTGGGGATGCTCCTGGCCTGGTGCTGGGAAGGCCTGGGGGGTGCCATCACCGTGCGCAGCCTCGTGGCCTTCTACCTCGTCATGTTCATCATGGATGGTAAGTTCCCGGGCAAGCCACCCATGCGGGATTGCTCGAGATCGCCGACCGTCTTGACAGCGAGCTCGGGGCCCCCGCGACCGCTAGCCTGATCCGTGAGGCCACGGAAGTCTACCTGGGGAGAGGGATCGCGAAGTAGAGCGGTGTCTCAGGTCCAGGCGCCGTCCATGTCGTTGACCAGCACGATCCGGTAGCGTGCCTGGTTATCCCTCACCCTCCGAATGGCCTCGTTCACCTCCGACATGGGCGTCAGCTCCACCTGGGGCACGATGCCCTGCGCCTGCGCGAAGGAGAGCATGTCCCGCATTGCCGCTCGGCTGCCGATGAAGGAACCCGTGATCGACAACTGGTGCGCCACGAGGTCTATCGGCTTGAGGTCCAATCTCGGGAAGCCAATCAGTACCAGCCTCCCCTTTTTTCTGAGAGTCATGAGCAGTGATTCCCAGTCGATCTCGCCATGAGCAGTGCACAGCAACAGGTCAAAGTAGTAGTCAAGCTGCTTCATGCCGGCTTCATCCCCAACGACGACGAAGTGATCCGCACCGAAGCCGAGTGCCTGCTCCTTCTTTCCCGGCGAGGAGGAAATCGCCGTGACGTCGCAGCCAAGGGCGTGAGCAAACTGGATGGCGAGATGGCCCAACCCGCCCACACCGAGGACGCCGACCTTCCGCGCTGGTTCCACGGCATACGTTCGGAGCGGCGAGTAGACGGTGATGCCGGCGCACATGAGCACAGCGGCCACCTCGGGGGGCATGGCGTCAGGGAGCGGGTAGACGAACCGACCATCCACCACCACCGACGAAGAGAACCCACCGTAGGGGGTCCACGTTCCGCAGTCGGCGATATCCTGGCAGAGGTGCTCCTCCCCCTGCAAGCACCATTCACATGACATGCACGAACGGCCCTGCCACCCCATGCCAACGCGGTCCCCTTCCTTCAGCCCGGATGCCGCAGGGCCCACATCCGACACGTACCCCACGATCTCGTGACCGGCCACAAAGGGATAGCTGAATAGGCCGTAGTAGTCGTCGATGGCGTGGATGTCAGTGTAGCAGACTCCGCAGTGGGTAACGGACACGCGGACTTCGTGGTCCCCCAGTTCAGGTGCCTCGTAGGTAAATGGCTCGAGGGGTTGTCCTGCCGCCCTTGCTGCGTATCCTAGAATGGTTGAAGCAGACATTCGCGGGACCTCCTTTTTGAGTGGCGCGCCTACGCGAGCATGGGAAATGATGCTGCCTGACTACCGATCATGCCGGAACCTTCCCGGCCGGGCGCGGCAGGATGCTATCCGCAACCCTGCCACCCACTCTCTCTATTCCAACATGCCATACGTATTCATGGCACAGTATCAATAGCAGGGTGTAATGCGGAAAGGCAGGCCATAGGCTGCAACAGTATACGACACCAAGCGGTTCAAGTCAAATAGACAGGGGGAATCCTGATGTGACCAAGTCCAAAAAGCTCTTGCATCGGCTCCGCCTTCATCGAGAAGAGCAAACGCAAGATGATCGCCAAGGACATTGTAGCGGCGCTGGGCCTATGGGACTAGGAGATTGCCTGCGCCCCTCTCCGAGGCTCGCCGCGCACTCCTTCGGCGGCCGCAGACCCTCTCCGAAGCAAGACCCGCACTCCAGTGAGGCTCAGTGTCGGTTGCGCAGCGCCAGCGGCACGAACGCTTTCGGCCCGCCCGCCAGAGCGCTGGCCATGCCACGGAGAGCAAAATAGGCCGGGTGGTAGTAGATGGTGGGATAATGGCCGGGATCCTCGTGGTGCTTTCGATACGCCACCGAGTACCAGCGCGCGAGCTCGCAGTAGTCGTACCAGTACACGGTGGCGAAGTCCATGTTGAAGAAGCTCATCACCCCCATCCAGGGATAGTGGCTCATCGCATACAGATACGCGTCCCTCAAGTACTCAGCCTGCTGCTGCTCACTCACGATCTGCCAGGTCCGCGTGGGCCAGTCGCCCCAATTGTGGCACGATGCGCCCGGGTCCAGTATCCATCCAAACTCTATGGCCCAGATCTGCGTGTCCGCGTCGTTGCGGAGCTCCATCAGCGCCCTCTACTGCTCAACGCGGCGGAAGGTCAACCCGCTGACCGGCGCCGGAGCCTGCTCCGGCTCATAGGCGAAGCCGTAGGGGTGCGAACCCAGGACATCGAAGTACGGCTTGCCCCCGTTGCGATAGATCCCGCAGATGAAATCCAGATCGTTGACCACTCCGGCAGCGTAGAGTTCCTGTGTGTACGCGGAAAGCGGTGCGCTGGCCAGACCTGAGGCGAGCCCGCACTGACCGCCTCCAGGCCCCCCCGTAGTAGCCATCCCAGCGGTGACCACCGCAGCGCCCGGGTCGGAGGCCTTGATCCTGGGATAGACAGCCTGGAGCATCTGCACGTACTGGCCCGCGTCAGGACTGCCGCCCCAATTCATGGGCAGGTTCGGCTCGTTCCAGATGACGTAGCCGGACACCTGGCCCGCTGCACGAGACGCCACGGCAGACATGAACTCGCCGAAGTCATCCATGTCATCGGGCGGAGCCCCCTCAGGACCGCTCCTCGCCCACGCCGGAGCGGAGTCCACCCGCAGGACGACCTTGACTCCCTCGCTCTGCGCGTAGGCAAGCAGTTGATCCAGTCCCAGCCACTGGCAATTCCCCTTGGAGGGTTCGGCCAGGCTCCATTGGAGGTTCCACACCAGCCAATCAAACCCCATCTCGTCGACCAGATACGCGTCGCTCCGCTCGGCCAGAAAGGCGCCATACCCCACGTGGGGTCGGTCGATGGCTGAATACGAGCTCGACGGAGCTTGCAGGACGAGGATCGTGGCCAGAAGAAGCGCGCTCGTTACTACTCTGGCCCCGCGCTTCCCGGAGTGGAAGGGCTTTGGCATGTGTTTCAGCATCAAGCGGCCACCGCGACGACGATTGCGAGGGGCCTCAGTCTTGGCCCACACGTCGTTGTATGCCATCCCAGTATAGCGAAGAGAGGTCGAGCAAGCAATAGGAAATGAGTACCCCACGCTCCGCTCGCCTCTGGCTGGGAATGGATGCCGTTACCCCCTCGCGCAACAATAGTGCCGACGGTCTGTACCAGGCGAGGCTCCCCTCGCTCCTATCCCAGGCAGCGGCGTCCCCTCACTGTTGGGCCCTCCCCTCCATGGACGCGGCCGTGAGCGATGTAGCTTGGCCTGAGGAAAGCACGACACCCGTCCTTCGAGGGGGGGCTGGGCGGGTCAAGCTACGCGATCAGGGCGTCTGGAGACAAGACACCGTTCCATAGCAAAGCTCGGTCACAAAAGGGAGGTGATGCAGAGGGACATGTCTAGCCCAGGTCAGCTGGATCGTGCCCGCAACCGGCCCACAGAAATGGTCTCCTGGGGGTCGCGGGTCAGACCGGTGCCTGTGTGCGGTCTACTTGACACGGAAACTGCCGATGATGAGGTCGAAATCGGCTTGGGCCTCGTCGAAGTGCCCGGGCGTGGACCAGCAGTGGATAATGTCGATGGTGCCACCCTTCTCCAGCCAGACCTCTCTGATCTTTCGCAGGGGCTCTCCGTGGAACTTCTCATAGACTCTTTCGTAGGCCTGCACACCATCTACGGTGGTGGTCCCTTCTGAGATCTCCCCCTCGGCCTGGGGATCGCTCTCCTCAAAGACCTCCTCCAGCGTCGAACCCTGCGGCAGCGCCTGCTCCTCGATCCTCACCGAGGTCAGGTACCTCTCCCAGGGGGTAGCAGTCCCGGGGTCTGCCACCCCGATGTCCGCCTCCTGCCCCCAGATCTCCGAGAGGGTCCGCCAGTCCCCCGGGTAGTCGAAAGAGAACTCCTCGTTCTCCCAGTGCCTGATGGCCTCGGGGCCGTCTCCCAGCCCAAGGATGCCGCAAAGTGGGCAGAGGCTACAGCCCGCGGAGAAGAGAGCCACCACCAGCACGACGGTCAGTATTGCCTTGTGATACCCTGCCATCAATCACCTTTAGCTTGATTCATCCGGTCCCCATTTGCTCGCGCTTCGGGCCCCATGTAGGCATCTGCGAACCAAGGACTACACGATGGCCACCTTCGTCTTGTCCTGGGGATCGTATTCTACCTGGATAACCTCTCCAACTTCAAACCGTGGAACCTCCAGCAGGGGCACGATATGCTCCACCCTGGCCTCAAACGATGGCCGGTCGGCTGGCTGCATCTCCAACCCCAGCCACTGGTAGTTCCCCTTGGAGGGTTCGGCCAGGCTCCATTGGAGTTGCCACACCACCCAGTCGAACTTCATGTTGTCCACCAGATAGACGTGGTCGCGCTCCGCCAGGAAGGCACCCAGCCCCACGTGAGGCTGTTCGATGGCGAGACGTGAGCTGGACGGCGTCGCCAGCGTCAGGACGAGAGCCGCCAGAAGCGCGTGGAGGGACAGCTGAGCCACGCGTTTCATGGACTTCATGGGCACTGCTAGGAGCTTCGACTTCACGTCGTCACCCTGAGGCAAAGTCTCGGTGTACTCTGCCAGGAATGGCACAGGTCAGCGAAGATTACTCCAGTATACCGAAGAGAGGTCGAGCGAGCAATAGGTAATCTGTACCACCAACTCAGGGCAGTACCACGGGGAACTGCAGCCAACGGAGATGCTCTGAACCGACGAATGCTACGGACTCTGGGGGCTACGGGCGAGAGAATCAACTCTGTAGGCAGGAGTCACGGCAACCAGCCTCACTGGCACGCCACGCGATACACCATCTCCTCATGGTACCCTGTCACCACTCTGACGTGACCGCACAGCATCTCATCTACGCCTTGGTCGCCGATGTCCACCAGGAATGATCGACCTCGCAACGAGTTGATCTTGCCCACAGTGCTCACCACGATGATGTTGTCCTTGCCTACTTTGCTGATCACCTCGTGGCTCAGCTGCTGATTCCCCCGACCGAAGAGATACCCCTGGCCGCCGATGGGAGTGACGACTATCTTGGCTTTCCGCCCCTCGAGGAGCTGGAGAAGCTGAGCCTCATTGACATCTGCGGCTATGAGCTTGCTCCCAAGCACGACGTCCACGCCGATCAAGGTCTTGGGTAGTCCTAGCTGATCAGCGATAGCCCGCGTCGTGGTACCAGGACCGAGGATGTAGAGAGAATCCTCGTCCATTCTCTCCACCACGTGAGAAGCTATCGCTCTGATGGATGCAGATTCCGTGAGGCTGCTGGCTGTCTTCGCTCCCTGAATCAATCTGCGCTGGAACGGGATACTCAGGTATCCATACAGTCTTGCCGAGACGATGCCCTCCCTGATGGCATCCTCGTCTACGTCCATCACCTCCGCCTCGCGGAGGCTCGAGATACGCCCAGCCAGAAACGACACGGCCAGGTCCCCTGCCGCGCGGGGGCTGGTTGCATAGACCGCGGAGTGGATCTTCACGCCCGCCGGGATCCCCAGCACCGGCATTCCGTCGCCAACAGCGTTGTAGATATCCCTTGCTGTGCCATCCCCTCCTGAGAATAGCAGCAGGTCCACGCCGAGCCGCCGCATTTCCTGGGCCGCATTCCGCGTGTCGGCCGCTGTCGTACTGCCCGGTTCAATCGCGCCAATCACCCTGGTCTGGAATCCGCACTCCGCGGCCGCATGCCCGCCCATCTCTCCTGGATAGGAGATGATTTCCAGCTCCTGTCTCATGGGTTTGAGCCGCTCAAGGGCTTGGATGGTGCGGCTCTCCGATCCCGGCACAGCACCCAGCTCCAGAGCCCTCTTCTGGATCTCGACTCCGTCGCTTCCCTTGAGCCCCACCCTCCCGCCGATGCCGGCGACGGGATTGATGATAAGCCCAAGCATCTTGCGTGTCGTAACCATCACCACGTCTGACCACTAATGGTGAGCACAGCTCAGATCACTGATCTTCTTCTTTGCGCGTCTTCCTTAGATACGCCTTCCCACTGATCGCCCACCGCGAGGGATCGTCGAGCACCGCGGAGGCAGCGGTGAATATGGCGGCGGTATTGTACAGTAGCAAGTACCCCAAGTCAATCGCCATCAGGGCAAAGTGTGGTGACGCGAGATCGCAACTGCTGGTACTACATGTACGATTGTCCCAACGGGAGACTGAACGTTTGTATAGGTTCAAGACTAGACCTCTGTCCGATGCGTCCCAAGGGAAACTTGGGTATACTGATCGTATAGGCACCATTCTGGGCGTGGAGGCCGAACCTTGGGTGTTGGACAGCGAGACGAGGACTGAGCAGATCGGGCACGTAGTAGGATGAAGCGACCCTGGCGGAGAGTAGTACTGCGCGCTGCTGCATCAACAGCACGACGATCATCTCACGGGCTGTTCTACCGCTCGGCGTGATGCTGATTGCCCTCGCCTGAACCTGAGTCAACACCTGCCCTTGCTGGAGTCATGGTTCGGCCTGAAGGCGAAACGCCTGAGGGCTGATGAACTGGCGGCCACATGGATGTCGAGCCTGGGACTGGTTGGCAGTTCAGGAACTGGAAGAAAGGGAATGCAAGATGGAAACTGAAGAGCACAAACGTGGCATTGGTTACGCACTTCTCGCGGTGGCCGTGATAGCCGCCCTCCTGATGGGCACGGGCGGAGGAGTGGTTGTCGGCTGGTTGGTGGCAGGCCGAACCCAGGCAGGCAGCCCAGTGGAGCAACCCTCTCCCACGCGAGAAGCCATGACAGCGACTGAGATCACTCAGGTGACCCTGACAGAGGATTCGGCCATCGTCGAAGCGGTGGCCGAGGTAAGACCTGCCGTGGTCACGGTGATCAACACCTTGCCTCCCGGGAGAGACATGTTCGGGCAGGTCGTGGAGCCCAAGGCCTCGGGCTCGGGCGTGATCATCAGCCAGGATGGCTACATTGTCACCAACAATCACGTGGTGGAGAACGCCCAGAGCCTGGAGGTGATCTACGCCGATGACACGAAGGTCCCAGTCACCCTCATCGGCGCTGACTCGTTCTCGGACCTGGCAGTCGTACAGGTCGAAGGCGATGTTCCCGCCGTGGCGCAGCTTGGAGACTCATCAGCGCTGAAGCCAGGTGAGCCCGCAATCGCCATCGGCAGCCCTCTGGGTGTCTTCAAGGGCACGGTTACCGTGGGCGTGGTCAGCGCCGTGGATCGCCGCATAGAGGTGGCAGAAGGGCTGTGGATGGAGGGGTTGATCCAGACCGATGCCGCCATCAACCAGGGGAACAGTGGGGGACCTCTGATTAACGCCGCGGGACAGGTCATAGGGATCAACACCATCGTCGTCCGCGGGAGCGGGACGGGTGCGGTAGCTGAAGGGCTTGGCTTCTCCATCGCCAGCAATACGGTCAAAGACGTTACTCAGCAGATCATCCAGTACGGGAAGGCTCGACGACCTTACTTGGGCGTGAGCTGGGCGCCCGTCGATCCCACTGTGGCGTCCGCTTACGAGCTGCCCGTGGAGTTCGGCGCCTACGTGCAAGAAGTGGAGCGTGACACCCCTGCGGAAGAGGCTGGCCTACAGCCAGGAGATATCATCACTGCCATCGATGGTCAGCCCATCGACGCAGAAAACGGCTTCGTGACGGTGTTGATGCGCTTCGATCCCGGCGAGGAGGTAGACATGACGATTGTCCGAGATGGCACTCAGATGACTGTTGCAGTGACCCTGGGCACGCGAGAATGAGCATTGCCATCACAGGCGTTCTGGGGTACCCTGCGGCTCGCGCTGCCAAGTGCAGCTGAGAGAGGAGAACGGCTATGACAGAGAAGCTTTGCTTCTTGATCACCGTCGCTTCTTGCGCCAGCCTCCTGTTGGCGGGCTGTGGCCTCATGCCGACCGAGGTTCCGTCAGGCGGGGAAGCGGCAGATCTGGAAGGCACGCGATGGACCCTGGATTCGTACCGCACCTCGGAGGGTGAGTTTGTAGGTCTCTTGCCTAATACCGAGATCACCCTGACGTTTGAGTCCGGAGAGGTCAGAGGCAGCGCTGGATGCAACAACTACTTCGGATCATACGAACTCGAAGGGGATGGATTGAGCATCGGTCCCCTCGCTTCCACCGAGATGTACTGCGCCCCCGATGAACTGATGGATCAGGAAGGCGCGTACCTGGTTGCGTTGCAGGGTGCCGCGTCCTATCAGATCGCGGACCGGCAACTGCGGATAGCCAATGCAGAGGGCGAGAAAGTGTTGGCGTTCTCCGTGGCTATGCCCACGCCTCTGACCGGAACTACCTGGCTGATGACCTTCTACTACGATGGCAAAGGTGCGGTCGTATCAGCCCTCCTTGGCACGAAGATCACGGCGGTGTTCGGCGAGGATGGCAAGATCAGCGGCTCAGCGGGCTGCAACAACTACACCGCCTCTTATGAGGTCGATGGCGAGAGGATCACTGTTGGCCCGGCGGCCACGACCCGCATGATGTGCGCCGAGCCGGAAGGCATCATGGAGCAGGAAGCCGCTTATCTGGCAGCTCTGGAGTCGGCGGTGAGCTATACGATCGAGGGGGATCAGCTGGAGTTGATGGACGCTGAGGGCAGGCGCGCCGTCTCGTACGTTGTCGCGCCTGAGAAGGGCCCCGGCCTGACGGAGGATACCCTCAAGAACGCCGCATACCGCGGGATCTATGAGGAGACTGTTCAACTGACCGATGGGCGATACGAGGGCGAACCGTTCGTGGAAGGCGGAGCTTCACGACCCACTGTCACTTTCATAGACCATTACGCATTCGGCGACCTGGACAGCGATGGCGTAGAGGACGCGGCAGCACTCTTGGCAGAGAACTCTGGCGGCAGCGGCACCTTCATCTACCTGGCCGCCGTGCTCAACCGGAACGGCAACCCCCAAAACATGGCCACGACGCTCCTGGGCGATCGGGTTCAGGTCAACTTCCTGTCCATTGAAGAGGGAGAAATTGTCGTGGACATGATCACCCACGGCCCAGATGATCCCATGTGTTGCCCCACGCAGCAGGTGGTCCAGACCTACGAGCTGCGCGATGGAGAGCTGGTGCAGACCTCCGAGGAGGTGATCAGCGCGGCCTCGGACTCTGAGATCGTCGGTGTGGTCTGGAAGTGGGTCAAGTTCCTGGGCGGGGATGACACCACGATCATCGTCGACGACCCTGAGAAGTATGCGCTGGAGTTGCTGCCCGACGGACAGGTACGCATCCAGGCCGACTGCAACATGCTCAGTGGAACCTACAAGCTGGATGGGGCTGCTGGCATCACGCTGGAGTTGGGGCCGACGACGTTGGCAGAGTGCGAACCGGGCTCCCTGTACGATGAGTATCTGGAGATGCTGGGTTGGGTTCGCACCTATGTCCTGGAGGGCGACCAACTGGTGCTGAACATGATGGCAGACGGCGGGGACTTGTTCTTCGACAAAGAGACACCTCCCGCAGCTGCCGGTCCGGAGATGGTGGGCGTGGTTTGGGAGTGGGTCAAATTCCTGGGTGGAGACGGCACCACGATCATCGTTGAGGAGCCGGAGAAGTATACACTGGAGTTGCTGCCCGACGGACAGGTACGCGCCCAGGCGGACTGTAACGTGGCAAGTGGAACCTACACCCTGGATGCTGCGAGCGGTCTCACGCTGGAGTTGGGGGCCACGACCCTGGCTCAGTGTCCGCCTGACTCATTGTCCGACGACTATCTGGAGATGCTGTCATACGTGCGCACCTACGTCCTGGAGGGCGACCAGCTGGCGCTGAACATGATGGCCGACGGCGGGGACCTGTTCTTCGAGAGGGCAGGCACGGCCCACTGACGCATCATGCTGGCGATATCGATCATCGTACTTGTGTCTTGCATCGTGCGCGGGCCCACGCGGTACCTCGCGCTGCAGACAGGGAAGGCACCTGGATCGGGCGGGCCAGATATCTTGACCCGCGTTGGCGGCATCATTCTGGTCGCGATCGCTGTGCAACTCGTGGCAAATGGGTTGAAGGGACTCTTTCCTGTCTTGGCAAGGTAGGTTCACTGAGGCACGGCTACACGGGTCTCGATCTTTTGTCATTGCGAGGAGCGAGATTCCTCACGTTGTTCGGAACAGGCTCCGCAATCCCTAGGGAGCACCTGGAGATTGCTTCGCTTCGCTCGCAATGACACCGTCTGTCGTCTGGCATTGCGAGGAGCGGTTCAACTCCCAGCTCGGGCCGAATCTCTGATCTCCCTTTTCAGCAACTTGCCAGTACTGCTCCTGGGCAGATCATCAACAACGATGAACTCCTTCGGAACCTTGAAGCCAGCAAGACGAGTTTTCAGGCAATCTCTGAGAGAGGCCGGATCCACATGGCGGCCTTCCCGCGGAATTATGAACGCAGTGACACGCTCCCCGTACTCCTCATCAGGTAGTCCGACGACCGCACACTCCAGTACTTCGGGTCGGGTGTAGAGGATCTCTTCCACCTCGCGGGGATAGACGTTCTCGCCACCGGTGATGATCATGTCCTTCAACCGGTCCACGATGAAGAGGTAGCCTTCCTCGTCCATCACGCCAATGTCGCCGGAACGGAACCAATCACCCCAGAAAGCCGATTCGGTCTCTTCAGGGTTATTCAGGTACCCCTTGGTGATGTTGGGTCCGCAAATGCATATTTCCCCCCGCTGCCCCCGTTCCAGCGCGTTTCCCTCAAGATCCCGGATCTGGACTTCCACCAGATTCACCGCAGTGCCCACCGATCCGATCACATGCCGATAGAAATGATTGTAGGTGACCATGCTGGCACTTTCGGTCATACCATAGGATTCGAAGATATCAAGTCCGGTCTGCGTTTTCCACTCCCGAACCATTTCAGCTGCCAGGCTTGCAGCGGCGGAGAAACAATAGCGAACTGAGCGCATCTTCTCCCCCATATCTGGCACTCGCAGCAGTCGAATGTAGATGGTCGGCACAGCAAAGAACTTGGTGACCCGATGACGTTGGATAGCCTCCAGCACCTGCTCCAGATCAAAGCCTGGCAAGAGAACAATCGAGCCACCGCTGAGCACCGTTCCGCCCAGGATGTGCATCTGACCGAATACATGGCTCAGAGGAAGAAAGCATACTGCTCGATCGTCTGGTGTCGAACGCTCATAATGCGCCACGTTGAAAACCGAGGCCTGGATGTTCTGGTGGGACAGCATCGCCCCTTTGGGGACGCCGGTGGTTCCACCGGTATAGAGCATGGCTGCGGTATCATGCCGGTGTCGATCCACGGTCTGGAAATCCGGTGTCCCTTTCTCGGCAAGTCGCGGGTAGGAGATGTCTCCATCATCACACACAACCAATTGCAGACCTGTCCTCTGCCGGAGCTCACCCGTATCCTCCAGTCTCTCATCAGTGGTGTACAAGATCTTCGGATCACAGTCTGCGATGGTTCTGGAAAGCTCATCTTTGGTCAATAGATGTGAGAAGGTTGTGGCTACCGCACCAGCCTTGAGAACGCCAAAGTAGAAAGCCAGCCAGGCATAAGAATTGGGAGCACAGAGAGCCACGTGGTCCCCAGGCTGCACCCCAAGACCCACCAAGGCTGAGGCGATTCGATTGGCATCACCGTTGAATTCGGAGAAGGTGGTGTTTCTATCTCCTTCGATAACCGCGCTGTGACCCGGGAAGTGAATGGCGGCATGGTCCAGATTGGCAGCGACGTTCACTCTTCTTCCTCCCCCACATTACGGTAGTGAATCGATGATCATGCAGGAACTCCGGCCGGGGGTCCGCACTTCGGCAGTCGCCATTTGAGATGAAGTGTGTCTCTTCTCAACGCGTCTGTCCGCAATCCCTCGTCCTCCCGTAGGGCCCGTAGCACCGCCGGGGGTGCCCGAGATATGTCTGGCCAGGGTGTGTCAGCGAAGAAGTTGGCGCGCGATCACCAGGCGTTGGATCTCCGCTGTCCCTTCAAAGATCGGATACGCCCTGGCGTCCCTCATGTACCTCTCCACAGGGTATCTGGTGGTGTACCCATTGACTCCCAGCAACTGTACCGCGGAACTGGTCACCTCTACGGCAATGTCGCCTGCGAAGCACTTGGCCGTCGCCGATTCCTGCGTATTGCGATGCCCGCGATCTCCGAGCCACGCTGCGTGCCAGCAGAGCCAGCGCGCCGCCTGGACTTTGATGGCCATGTCAGCCAGCATCAGTTGAGTCCCCTGGGACAAACTGCCATCCCGCCTGGAATCAGTCTTCTTCTTGACGAAGGCCACCGCCGCCTCTAGTGCCGCCCGGGAAATTCCCACCGCCTGAGATCCGACGACAGGTCGGGAGGAATCCAGCGTCCTCATCGCGATTTTGAACCCGTCTCGACCACTGCCCAGGAGATACCGAACCGGGATACGGACCTCCTCGAAGATCACCTCGCAGGTGTCGGACGAGCGTTGGCCCAGCTTGTCTTCTTTCTTGCCGTGAGAGACTCCCGGCGTGTCTGCGGGCACCACGAAGGCCGACAGGCCCTTGTAACCGAGGTCGGGATCCTCCTTGGCAATCACGGCATAGAGACTCGCCACTGCACCGTTTGTGATGAAGCGCTTGGTTCCGTCGATCACGTATTCGTCCCCAACCCGCAGCGCCTTGGTACGTATAGACCCCACGTCGGAACCAGCTTCCGCCTCCGTGACGCAAAGGGCGGCCTGATTGGGTCCCGAACAATGCCTTGGCAGGAGTTCTTCCTTTAACTCGTCGCTGCCAGCGATCAACAGAGGCAGCAGACCCAGGATGTTCCCGTAGAGACCGACCTCAACCCCGCCGGAGCCTCCGGCCAGTTCCTCTGCGATGAGACATCCCTCCAGGCTGCCGAGCCCTCCTCCACCGTATTCCCTGGGCACACCATAGTGGAGCAACCCTAGTTCGAAAGACCGCTCAACGATCTCCTGAGGGTACCGTTGCTCGCGGTCCAGCTCGGCCGCGAGGGGCGCCATTTCTTTCTGGGCGAAGTCCCTGGCCAGATCCCGAAGGGCCTGCTGCTCTTCGCTCAGGGTGAAATCAATCATTCTGAGTTCCTCTCGCAAGCATGCAGTTGGCGACACTCATCACCGGAAGAGCAGCCAATTATGGCAGAGGTGAGCCCCAAGCAACAAGCACTCCGGTACAAGAGACGTGCACGACGATTAGCCAGCCTCGCCCGAGAGCCTCAACAAAAGCGATCAGGATGCGCCATCAATGTGCGGGCAGCCCGTAGGAAGGTCCGGCGACTCGAGGTCAAATGCCACCGACTCAACACCTCAAGTGCATCCTGCTCCTGCGCCCGTACCCTGGGGATTCTAGCAGCGATCGCGGAGCCACCTGGGATTGATTCTGCTGCCCCTCAGACCAGAGCTGGGGACCGATCACGTGGTCTGGAACCCCACGATATCGCGCAACTTCAGGTGCAAGAGCTTCTCACCCAGCTGGCGGGCCCAGCCCCAACTCGCCTAGCAGTCGTCTGACAAACTCGGCTCCATCCGGTTCATAAGCAGGAAGAACCCACGGCATGCCCTGCAAGGTCTGCAGCATGGAAGACAGTATATCGAAGGGAATGGAGATGAGTTGGAGACCTTCGGGGAACAGCCTCCTACGCCTCAGCCCATGCCCAAGACCAGTGCTGACGTAGTTCAGCTCCCCGGTCAGGTATGGATGAATGAAGACCCATGCGCAACCTATTGCACTGGAGAACCTGCTCGACCACATCTGCCCCGTTCGATAGCTCATGGCCCGGAGCAGGATCTCCGCCTGGCTGGTATTGGCCAGGAGCACCAGGACGTCGGGCTCGTAGGAGAGCTTGTCCAACGGCGAGAAGGCAACGTAGTTGACGACGCCTCTGCCTATCCTCGGAATGTACTGATACAGTCTGCTCGCCGCCCGCGGGTCCTCGAAGATCTTGAGCCCGGCTCCGAACCGCCCGCTCAGGAAGGCCTCCGATGCCTCTGCTTGACCCAAGACGTGTGGACCCGCCGGGCAGGTATGGTTCTCTAGGTCGGCGTAGAAGGCGTACCCTTCCTGCGCGCGCTTGAGCATCTCGCACAAGGCCATGTTTCCAGCGAGCCTGTTCACCTCTTCTGGTCGTTCCACCAGAAACTTGACACCTACGGGCTGTACGTCGAAGCGGAACTTGTCCAACGTCGCCAGATTGTCTTCGGTGAGAGTCATTCCGACCTCCCGCAACCACGTACTCTCGAGGGCACGACTACGAGCTGGCCCGCCTCTCTGGCAGAACCTAGCTCTACGCGCGTCTCATCTCCAACCAGTGCGCCATGTCCTTTCGCGCCAACGTCGCGCATCGAAATGCGCTGTGCGCTATGAACGTACATAGCGCACAGCGTGCACGACCGATCTGATAGGGATACTCGGGGTTTCTCATACCTGGGACGAGCGGACACCGGAGGCCGCGCGGAGTTGCCTGGGGCTCCATTCTTGGAGCCCCAGGCGTAAGAGCTACATGTGCTTGTATATGTGGCGAAGTGGCCAGGTGCCCACTTCTACGATCTCCCCCTCCTGTATCTGCTGAACGCGCACTTCGTCCATGCCCTCGACGTCACCGGGGCCGTAGGTCAGCGGGGTACTGCTCAAGCCACCCGTGTCCAGGCCCTCGATCTGATAGATGCCGTATTCAAGCACATCCACGGGCGTCAGTTCCTCGGCGGGCACCTGCTCCATGGCCAGCCGTAACGCCTCCACCTGGATCATGGCCTCCAACACGCCGTGTATGTACATAATGTGGCTCACTGGCTCGTCGGGGCGATAGGTGTCCTGCAATTCTTTGCAGAACTCCATCCCAGCGCCGGTGTCCTCCCAAGGTGGGTAGCCACCGCCAACCACAAAACCTTCACCCAAGTCGCCCATTGCGGGCAGGAACACCTGAAGGTGGCTGGGCGTGGCACAGGCAAACGTGATCTTATAGCCCAAGTGTGGCCCCATGTCCAGCCTGACCGCTTCCTTTATCGTCGGCTGTGAACCGGGGTTGATCATGACCCCCAGCGCAAGATCAACGTGGTTGTCCTTCAGCCACAAGAGTTGGGTGGTGGGTGGTGCGGTAGGCACCAGCGGTACGTACTGGGCGCCCACGAACTCATATCCCAGCCCTGTGAGATACGCTTCGAACTCAGGTATCTCAATGGACCTGCCCATGGCGTTATCGGCAGTAAGATAGGCGACCCTTGGTGCCCTGTCTTCCTCCCAATTCTCCAGGAACCACTCGGCCACGGCTGCCAGGGCGTCAGTATAGATCGGGTAGGTGGTAAGGACCGTTTGTGGTGGTGACAGGAGATAGGGCCCCGTGGCCATGCTGGGTGCGCCTATGCGGTCCTCATTCAGCAGATCCTTCAGCGCCAGCGCTTGAGGTGACCCGCCTATCCTGTAGACCAGCATTCCCATGCCCTTCAGCTCCTCGTAGATGGTCAAAGCCTTCTCTACGTTGAGCTCGTCATCCCGCCACAGAACCTCCAGGGTTGCGTCAGCAGGGAATTCTTCCTCTCGCCACGGAGCCAGCATTTTCGTCTCGTTCACGTACTGCACATAGTCTTCGTAGGCCGCCAGGACCGCCGCCGTATCTTCAGCGTACGCGCCGGTTAGCGCCATTGCGCCACCGACATATAGCACTGTAGGCGGAGGCGGGGTAGGGGTCGGCGGCGGAGTCGTTGGCGCCGGTGTCTCGCCCGGAGGCGTGGTCGGTGCGGGTGTGGGCGCGGGTGTGCCGCAGCCGCTGGCTACCAACGACAAAAGCAAGACCGCACTTAGTATTGTGGCAAGCTTCGCTTTCACCTCTTTGTCCTCCTATCCTCTCTTCTCTTTCCCGCTGGGTCCACTCCGGGAGGCCACCCCTTGTTGGAGAAGCGGAACGGAATACCCATCAAGCACACCCGTATCAGGCCCGATCACCCCCTTCACGAGACTCTGCAAAGATGTCCCGCAGCTTGTCGCGGGCTCGTCCACCGTACTCCTAGTGTGAGAAAGGCCATAACCTGTAGTACCCCTTGATCATGTCCCAGCGGTGAGCTATCCCCCTCGGCTCAAAGATCAAGAAGAGCATGATCACTACGCCGCGGCTGATCAGGGCCAGTGAGGCCGCTGCCTGGGCGGCAACAACGGCAGAGAGAATTGGGCCAACGATGGTAACCAACTCATCCAAGAGCTTAAGGGATACCGCCCCGAAGATGGCCCCCGGGATGCTGCCCATTCCACCCACAATGAGCATGCCCAGATACCACACCGAGTTCATGAACGGAAACTGGTCAAGACACGCGAAAGCAAAATAGTGAACCAGGAGTGAGCCAGCGACACCGGCGTACATGCAGCCGATGAAGAATGCCAGTAACTTGTACCCCCACAGGTTTATGCCCATGACCTCAGCCGCCAGGTCATTATCTCTGATAGCGACGAAGGCTCTGCCAACCCTCGTCCTCACTATGTTCTGAGCCAGGAATGTAGCCAGACAGGCGATCGTCATCACCAGATAGAAGTAGCTAGTCTTGGACCTGAATACAAAGCTGCCTATCTCAGGCCTGGGCACAGACAAGCCATCAGGACCACCGGTGATACTGCGCAATTGGATTATGACCCAGACGATGATGAACTGGGCGGCTATCGTCGCCATAATCAAGTAGAAGCCCTTGATCTTGAGTGATGGTAGGCCGAAGATCAGTCCTACCATCCCCGCAGCCAGGGCTGCACAGGGTAGGGCCACCCAGAATGGCACTCCCAGCTTGGCCGTCAGGATGCCCGAGGTATAGGCACCTACTGCCATGAAGCCGGCATGCCCTATGGAGATCTGACCACAGTATCCGGTCAGGATGTTGAGCCCGTGGACGCTGACAACGGTAATGCCGATGATCGTCATTATCGTCAGCACCCTGTCACTGAAGAACAGCGGACAGGCGAGAAGAAAGATGAGAAAGGCGACAAGCATCAGCCACTGCGACTTGGTGCGCAGGATACCCATGTCCTGCTCATAGTGCTGTGCAAAGACTCCACTGGGCAGACTCATCTGTCAGATCCTCTCTATCCTCTCGAGACCAAAGAGACCGTAGGGCCTGATGGTTAGCACGACGATCATGACTATGAACGGGAACACGCTGGCCAGTCCGCCACCCGGCAGTAGCGGGTCCAGATACCCGGCTGCCACATTCTCCAGCACACCCAGTATTATCCCCGCTACGATGGCCCCGCCCACTGAGGTCACCCCTCCCAACAGCACGACAGCGAATGCCTTCACACCAACCTGAGAGAGTGGTATCATGACTCCAGATATGCCACCCAAGAGAATACCTCCGACCACACCAAGGACACAGGCAATTACCCAAGAGAGGGCATAGACCGAAGTCACCCTGATACCAACGCTTTGCACCACCTGCTCATCATCGGCGGTAGCCCTCATGGCCAGTCCGATCTTTGTGTAGCGAAACAGAAACATTAGTCCGGCCACTGCAACCACGGAGACGATCATGGCAATCGTCGTCTCTGAGGGAATGGATAGCTCGCCAAGCTGAAGGTTTATGGTGGGCAGTACACCGTGATAAGTTTTGTATTCGCCACCCCAGAGCAGGGTTGCCAGTCCTTCCAGAACGACGGATAGGGCTACGGTCATCATTACTACTGCTAGGACTGGTTGCCCCACCAGAGGGCGTAGGGCCAGTCGTTCTATGAGCAGGCCCATGATTATGGCTACTGCTATCGCTGCCACGAGGCTAGCCCATATCGGTAGTCCGAATGTCACCAGAAAAGTGTAGCCCAGGTAACCGCCAATCATCACGAAGTGTCCTTGGGCGATATTGAACGCCTCAGAGCACTTGAGAATGATGACGAAACCTATGGCGATTAGCGCATAGACCATGCCGAGGGCAAAGCCGGTTATCACCAGTTGCAGAAAGAAGGTCATGGGCCAACCTCCTCCATGGATTCGATCCCAATCGTGGTCTCTATGGCTCGCATCCGCCCATCCCGGTACCTGACCTCGGCTTCCACGGGCACCTCGGTCTGATCACTGTAGATGGCGCTGACAAGCTCGCGGTAGCGCTGCTCCATGAATGCCCTTCTCAGCTTCTTCGTTCTGGTTAGCTCGCCTTCATCGGGGTCCAACTCCTTGTGCAGGTTGACGTACTTCTTGATCCTGACGCCTGGCGGTAGTCCACGATTCACTCTGTCAATGTCCGTCCTCACCAGTTCGTAGACCTCGGGCCGCTGGGAAAGCTCAGTGAAGGTGGCATAGGACATCTTCCTTTGTCCGGCCCACCTACCCACGCTATCGTAATCAATGATGATGATTGCCGAAACGTAGGCGCCATCCGGCCCAGCCAGGACCCAGGCATCCCTGATGTATGGACTGAATCGCAGTCGGCTCTCGACAGACTGGGGAGCTAGTTTATCGCCACTGGTCAGCTGAACGATGTCATCCAACCGATCCACGAGGACCAGGTGACCATCTTCGGCGACGAAACCGCTGTCTCCAGTGAAGAACCACCCGTCTATGAGCACCCCAGCGGTCCTTCCCTGGTCCTTGTAGTAGCCTGTGAAAGTGCCAGGATGCCGGCAAAGGAGTTCACCGTCGTCGGTGATTCTGACCTCTACTGCCTCGTGAACCGGGCCCACGGTCTCGACACGGATGTCACCGGTTTTGGGGCCAGCTATCGCTCCGCCCTCTGTGGACCCGTAGAGGCTCTTCAGAGGGAGATTGAGAGCATGGTAGAACCTGAAGGCATCCGGACTCAGCATGGTCTCGGTGGCGTAACAGACCCTGGCGTTTGATAGACCAAGAACATCCTTTAGGGGCCTGAACAGCATCACGTTGGCCAAGGCATACAGCATTCTCCATAGCAGGTTTGGCTTCTGCTTCGCCAGCTTCAAATCGGCGACCCTATAGCCAATGGGCATCAGGGCGCGGAAGGCAAACCTCTTCAAGGCATCGGACCCTTGGATCCGCGCCTGAACCATAGCCGCCTGATTCTCCCAATGCCGAGCCCCATGGTACAGTATGCTGGGTCCTATCTCCCTGGCATCCTGCTGCTGCGTTTCCGGCCCTTCAGCGAAGTTCAGAATGCAAGCTGACAGCAGGTGACATCCAATCCCAAAGCATTGCTCAGTCATCCAGGCTGGTGGCAGGTAGGGGACTACATTGTCATTCTCATGCCACGGGTCCAGATGCAAGTGATAATCAGCACTTGCCCTCAGAGTCCTGTGGGTGTGGACAGCGCCCTTGGGAGCATCACCAGTGGTCCCTGAGGTGTAGACAATAGCGCAAACATCATCAGGTCTGCCGGCCTCCACATTCTGCTCAAAGAGTTCGGGGTGTTCCTCTTCATACACTTCCCCGAGCTGTAACAGCTCTCTGTATCCCATCAGAATAGGGTCGTCATAGTGGGCCAGCCCCTTGTAGCTCCAGTAGATGGCCTTCTCGAGCAGGGGTAGCTTGTCCTTGATCTGGAGGAACTTGTCAACCTGTTCTTGATCCTCCACTACAGCGAATCTCGCCTCGGAGTCGCCGGCAATCTGTCTAATCTCCGAGGGACTCAAGTCGGCATACACCCCAACCGAAGCTCCGTGGTTGGCCTGTGCGGCCAGCTCAGCATAGTACCACTCGGGCGCATTGTCCCCGATAATGAGCACCTTGTCTCCGGGTTCAAAGCCGAGAGACAGCAGACCGAGCGCCAGGTATTTGGCACCAAGGTAGTAGTCCTTCCAAGTATGCCGCTGCCAGATACCATGGTGCTTATGGCGCATTGCAACGCAGCTATCCCCGAATAGCTGGTAGTTGTGCTGGAGTGTCTTGGGCCAGGTGTCGCCCTTGTCCCGATAACCTTGCTCTATCCTGGAAGTCATCTCACCATGCCCCTCTGCTAGGCGAGCCACCTCTTCCTTCGTCGGTAGTGCTTCACTTCACGATAGCTTTTTCTG
>Ga0307379_10002041_pt1 | contig 30581 bp, 20 predicted proteins | sample UN2MG_FD_202237 | JGI IMG/M metagenome (GOLD analysis project Ga0307379, IMG submission 202237) | Soil microbial communities from Risofladan, Vaasa, Finland - UN-2 | ecosystem: Environmental > Terrestrial > Soil > Coastal area > Acid sulfate soil | place: Finland: Risofladan, Vaasa | collected...
CGGGGGCTGGGCCCTCTTGCGCCTACCATCCCACGGCTCCCAAAGCATCGCCGTGGGCTTTATTCCTCCGCCTCCTTCGGAGGCTCAGAACGCGGCCACCTGTCTCGAAGGAGACTACACGCACCCGGCCGACGGGTCGGGTTGATTCCCTCGTTGGGCGCCTCTATAATACCCGAAGGAGGATTGCCTGGAGAAGCGTGGTGGCGCGACTGGCCGGACTGATTGCTCTGTGGGCGGTGCTCGCGGGGGGGCTCTGGGCGGGCGAGGCCCCGGCCAAGGAGGCCGGCGAGGCGTTCGAGGCCATGGGCCGGCAGATGGCCGAGCTGGTGAACCGCGACCGCGCGGAGCACAAGGCGCCGCCGCTCGCCTACCACAAGGGCCTCGCCGCCGTGGCGCGCGCCCACTGCCTGGACATGAAGACGCACCGCTTCTTCGCCCACGAGTCGCCGCGGACGGGCAGCGTGCAGGACCGCGTGGCCGGGGCCGGCATCCCGAACCGCGGCGTCGGCGAGAACCTCGCCCGCGCCACCACCGCCGATTCGGCCCAGCGCAACCTGATGCTCAGCCCCAAGCACAAGGAGAACATCCTCAGCCCCCAGTTCACCCACATCGGCGTCGGGTTCCTCCGGGGCGACGACGGGTGGCTGTTCTGCACCCAGGTGTTCATGCGGCAGGCGCCGGCCTACGACGTCGAGGCGATCCGCGAGCAGATCATCGAGGGCGTGAACAAGGCGCGGCTCGCCAAGGGGCTGCGGCGCCTGCTGCCCGACGACACGCTGGCGGCTCAGGCCCTCGCGCACAGCGAGCGCGCGGCCAAGCTCGGCAAGGCCGACCCCCTGTGGCTCGACAAGGAGTTGAACCGCCGCGACAAGCGGTGGCGTCTGCACATCGCCGCCTACTTCCTCACCGACAAGCCCGAGCAGGTCGCCGAGTCCGACGTCGCGCTCAGCAAATCGCCCGACCACTTCGGCGTCGGCGTCGTCCAGTCGCCCCTCAACAGCAAGGCCGCCGGCGCCCTCTGGGTCACCCTCCTGTGCGCCCAGAAGAAGTGAGCCGTGGCGGGGCTCAGCGCCTTGGGGCGGGGCCGCGGCGGCGCCGTTCGGCCGCGCGCTCCATCTGCTCGGCAAGTCCGAGCACCTTGCGGCAGACCTCGCGGCGGAAGCGCTCGTTGCGGTACTGCTCCGCCGACACGGCGTCCACGGTCCACAGCTCGGCCTGCCGTACCTGAATGGGGTAGCGGCGCTTGGACCACTTGCCCCATCGGCGCAGCCGGCGGTCGGCGGCGGCCTGGGCCTGCTCGGCGGCGAGCTTGCGCGCCAGGGCGGCCGGCTTGCCCTCGGCCACGTAGCGGCGGTCGCGGTGGACGAGTGATTCCTCGACCACGATGAGAATCTCGACCTCGCGCTCGCGCTCGTAGTAGCGGAGTTGATCGGCCCGCGCGTCCTCCAGCGCCTCGAAGAGGCTCCGCTGCACGGGGTCGGCGGAGACGACGACGCGCTGGCGGCGCGCCTCGCGCAGCTCCTCGTCGGCGCGGGCCGTGTCGAGCATCTGGGCTCGGGCCCACCCCGCCAGGGTCGTCGCCGTCGCCAGCAGCAGGGCGATGCGCCTCATCGTGCCACCTCTCGGATCCGTCGCCACAGCTCCTCGTCGGGCCGCAGGCCGCACACGTCGCGCAGCACCGCGTCGAGGCCGCGGCCGCGCCGCATCTCCTGGAGCCGCAGGGCCTCGGGGTCCCCGGGCTCGTCGTAGGCTAGGGCGGCTCGGATACCCTCAATTATACGCCGCGGGGGCACCCCGTTGTCAAGGCAAAGCTGCGCGGCGCCCACCAGGCGGTCGTGGCGGCCGAGCTTGCGGATGGGGTCGCGCCCCACGCGCGCCACCGTGTCGCCGAGCGCGCGGTTGGCGAAGCGCCGCAGCAAGTCGTCCACGTGGGCCTGGTGCTCGGCCGGGTCGAAGCCGTGCCTGGCGATGAGGGCCTGCGCCGTCTCGGCGAGGCCGCCGGTGGCGAGCGCGCGGATGGAGGGCTCGGTCACGGCCTCGGCGATGTAGGTGAGGCCCTTCGCGTGGCCCGCGTAGGCGCACAGCGCGTGGCCGCAGTTGTGGCAGAAGAGCTTGCGCTCCTCGTGCGCCGCGATGTTGGGCACGGGCAGGAAGCCCTCGATGGCCGGCGGGGCGCCCACGAACGCTGTGGCGTCCACCGGCAGCGTGCAGTAGGCCTCCACGGCCACGTAGAGCGGGTCGCGGGCGCGCACGCTCTCGGGCACGATGGGCACCATGCGGCTGACGACCGTGCTCACGAAGCCGACGCGCTCGGCGACGAACGCTCGCGCGGCGGGCGGCGTGGCCTCGAGCACGGCCTCGCGCAGGGCGTGCGCCGCATCGAGCAGGTTCTCGCACACGACCACGTTGAGGGGCTCGCCCGAGCGCTCGGCCCGGCGGGCCAGGCCGGTGGCCAGCGGCGCGGCAATGTGCGGCAGCGCGCGCACGCCCACCGCCGTGCTCGCCAGGTCGCAGGCCGCGATCGCCTCGGCCACGGCCTCGACGTCGCGCCCGTGGATGGCCCGCACGCGGTCAATGGCCAGCGCCTGGCAATGCTCGTCCACGATCTGAAGCGTGTAGCTGCCCCGCTCGTTCAGGGCCGCGACCACCGCGTCCACCACGTCCACGAACACCGTGTCGCACCCGCTCTGCCAGTAGAGCTGGCCGAGGAAGCCGCGGCCGATGTTGCCGGCGCCGAAGTGGACGGCCGTGCTCATGGCATTGTAGGCGGGACGTCCCCGTCCCGCGTTCCTTCCACGATTGTAGGCGGGGCGTCTCTGCCCCGCGTTCCCTCATTCCCGGTACAGCCCCTCGTCGAGGATGTAGCGGCGGACGGCCTCGGGCACGAGGTAGCGGATCGAGCTTCCCTCGCGCACGCGGTGGCGGACGTCGGTGGAGGAGACGCCGATGAGGGGGATCTCGATGCGCCGCGCGGCGATGGCTGCCACCTGGTCGTCGCGCAGCACGCCGCGGAGCGGCGCCAGCGCGTCGAGCGACTCGCCCGGGCGGCTGAAGACAACGAACTTGCACAGGTCGGCCAGCTCGCCGATGCGGTGCCAGGCCGGCAGCTCGGCCAGCGTGTCGGCGCCGATCAGGAAATGAACGTCCCACGCGCCACGCGCCACGCTGCGGAGGTGGAGCACCGTCTCGATGGAATAGGACGGGGGCTGGCGCAGGAGCTCGAGGTCGCTCGCCTCGAAGGCGGGGTTGTCGGCGATGGCGAGCTGAACCATGCGCAGGCGGTCTTCGGCGGGGGCGAGGGGCTTGCCGAGCTTGTGGGGCGACACGCGGGCGGGCACGAAGAGCACGCGCTCGAGGCCCAGGCGCCCCCGCGCCTCCTCGGCCACCACCAGGTGCCCGATATGGATCGGGTTGAACGAGCCGCCGAGAAGGCCGATGGGGACCACGAGCAACGTGCTCCGAAAGCGACAAGCTGCAAGCCACAAGCGACAAGCTTCGGAACCCCGATCCCTTCGAGGCTTGCGGCCTGCGGCTTGCAGCTTGGGGCTGTTCTTACACCTTGCCCATCTTCTTCAGGTTGTCCATCACCCGCTGAATGGTGTCGAGGGGCGAATACTTGCCCGAGCCGTCCTGCTCGACGATGTACCACTCGGTCTTGCCGGTGGTTTCGCAGAGGGCGAAGATCTCGGGCCAGGGCGCCTTGTCCTCGCCCACGATGCCGCCGAAGCCCTTGACGTGGAGGGTGATGGCCCGGCCCGGGAACTTCTTGAGGGTCGCCACGGGGTCGCACCCGCCGCCCATCCCGTTCCCGATGTCGAGCTGCATCGCCACGTCCTGGCCCGCGTTGCTGAAGAGGACGTCCCACGGCGTCTCGGGGTCGTCGGGGCCGAACTTCTTGAACTCGTGGGCGTGGTTGTGGTAGCCGGTGACCATGCCCTCGGGCTTGAGCTTCTCGGCGATGTCGGTGAAGCGCTTGGCGGCCTCGACCCAGCTCTCCTTCGTCTTGCCGCCGACGCCGCCGGGCACCATGAGATACCGGTTGCCGATGGCCTTGTTGAACTCGACGGTCTTCTTCAGGTTGTCGCCGAGCAGGGTGCCCATGCCCGTGTGGGTGCCGCAGCACTTCAGGCCGTTGTCGTCGAGGAGCTTCTTGAGCTCCTCGGCCTTGCGGTTGTAGTAGCCGGCGAACTCGACGGCCTTGTAGCCGGCCTTGGCCACGGCGGCGATGGTGCCGGGCAGGTCCTTGCCCGCCTCGCGCCGCAGGGTGTAGAGCTGGAGGCCGATGGGAATCTTCTTCGCCGCCTCGGCCTCCGCGCCGAGGAGCCGGCCGCCGGCCGCCAGCGTCGCCGCGCCCAACCCGAGGAAATCGCGCCGGGAGACCACTGCGTTTCTCCTTGAGCAATGAGACCAATGGGACGTATGGGACCAATGGGACGGGGCTAGGCCTTCCCCATCTTCCGCAGGTTCTCGAGGCACTTGGCCACGCACTCCATCGGGGGATAGGCGTAGCTCTCCTGCTCGACGATGTACCACTCGGTCCCGCCCGTCTTCTCACAGAGGGCGAAGAAATCGGCCCAAGCCACGTCGCCCTCGCCCACCAGGGCCTGGGGATTGGTGGCGGAGAACTCTTTGACGTGGACCGTGATGGCCCGGCCCGGGTACTTCTTGATGAACGGCTCGGGCCGCGCCCCGCCGTGCAGGGCGTTGCCCGTGTCGAACTGCATCACCACGTCGCAGTTCGTGTTGCCGAAAAAGGTGTCCCAGGGCAGCTCGCCGTCGAGCTCCGTGAACTCGATGTGGTGGTTGTGGTAGCCGCACAGGAGCTTGTGGGGGGCGAGCTTGTCGGAGAGCTGGTTGAAGAACTCGGCGGTGCGCAGCCAGGCGTCGCGCGAGTTGCGCCACGGCTCGGGCAGCCCCGGCACGATGAGGTAGGGGTTGCCGAGGGTGAGGGCGAACTCGATCGTGGCCTGGAGCTCGTCGTCCTGCACGGTCTGGATGCCCGTGTGGGTCCCGCAGCACACGAGGCCGTTGTCATCGAGCATCGTGTTCAGCTCGTCGGCCGACCGCCCGTGGTAGCCTGCGAACTCCACGCCCACGTAGCCCATCTTCGCCACCTGAGCGACCACGCCCGGCAGATCCTTCGCACAGTCCTCGCGCACCGAGTAGAGCTGCAACCCGACCGGAATCTTCGCCATCACCTTCTCCTGAGAGGGACGGAGCAGACACCACGAGTCCACGAGTCTACCGACACATGGGCCGTTTTGCAAATGTTTCGACGTGCCGGCGATCAGGCAAGCGTCCCGAACTCGCGGCAGGCGGCGCACAGGGCGTCGATGTTGGCGAGGGGGACCTCGGGCTCGAGGACGTGGGTCGGCGAGAGGATCAGGCCCCCCTTGCGGCCGTACTTCCCGATGCAGTGCTTCACGCGCGCCCGCACGTCGGCCGGGCTGCCCCAGGGCATGGTGCTCTGCGTGCCAATGCAGCCGTCGAAGGTGAGGCGGCGCCCGAAGCGCTTGTGGACCGCATCCAGGTCGAGGCATTCGGGCTGGAGGGGGTTCAGGATGTCGAGCCCGGCCTCGACCAGCTCGGGCACGATCGCCGCGATATTGCCGTCGCTGTGGTACCAGATTCTCGCCTGCGGGCGAATCTCCTTGATGGCCCGCCAGACCTTTGCCCATCGGGAATGGATGAGGCGCCGCCACACGTCGGGCGAGAAGATGAGAGCCTTCTGGCTCGCCACGTCGTCGCCCGTGGTAATCATGTCCGCGCCCGCCTTGGCGAAGGCCACGGCGCGAATCAGGTTCTGCTGGAAGAGGCGCTCGAGCAGGCACTCGGCCCAGGCCGGGCGCTCGATGGTGTCGAGGAGGAACTGCTCGTAGCCGCGGATCTGCCAGGCCGATTCGTACATGTGGCCGACCCATCCGACGGCCACCTTGCCCGCGGCGTGGGCGGCGGCCACCTCGCCCGCGAGGTGCTCGGTGCCCCAGGCGCCCACGTCGTCGAGGGGATAGTCCTCGATGTCCTTGAGGCTCCCCACGTTGCGCAGCGGCGAGATGTAGCCCCAGAAGTGGTAGAAGCCGGCCGGCGCCATGGCCACGCCGTGGCCGTCGAAGGTCGTGCCCTCGGGAAGCTCCTCGCCCGCCCAGTAGCGCGAGTAGTCGGGCGGCCCCGTGCCCTCGGGGCGCCGGAGGCTGAGGCCCGCGGACCGGTAGAAGCCGTAGTGCCCGCCGATGTCCTCCGTGCCGATGTGCTCGACGACCCGCCGCCGCAGGTCGTCGGTGAACCCCGCGTGGTAGAGGATGCGGCTCGGCCGCCGATGCTCGGCCGTCGCCACGAAGTCCGCCCAGTCGCTCGCCATACTCGCTCCTCTCCAATCGTCCTCGACCCTGCCCCCTCCGGCGGATGCGCCGCGCCCATCATAGCGCGGGGCCAGGCCGATGCAAGCACGCCCCCTTCGGGGAGTCTGGCCCGGGATCCGGGGTTCTCGCTCCGGGTCTTGTATCGTCGTCGTGGTCGTCGTCGTCCTCGTCGTCGAGTCCCTTGATGAGCGGCAAAGCCATCGGTCTCGACGACGACGACGAGGACGACGACGAGCACGAGTGCGCGGCCGGAGAGAATGCCCGGGAATTGGAGCCAGACTCCTTGCGGGGCCGGCCTTTGACACTGCGGCAGGCGAAGCCTATAATACTTCGCGTTCCGGGCGTGTTGCGGACTTGCAGGCAAGGAGGCGCGTGGCGCCATGATCGAGCGTTCGTGGCTGGAACGGCTTGGGGCCGAGCTGGACCTGCCGCTTGCCTCGGTGGAGGGCGCGGCGGCCCTGCTGGCCGAGGGCGCGACCGTGCCGTTCCTCGCGCGCTGCCGCCGCGAGCGCATCGGCGGCCTCCGCGAGGAGGAGCTTTGGGCCCTGGCCACCACGCTCCGCCGCCTCCAGAGCCTCGACCGCCGCCGGGCACGCGTGCTCCGGGAGCTGGAGACCCACGACGCGCTCACCGAGGCGGTCCGCGACGAAGTCGCCGCCTGCTCGAGCCTCCCGGCGCTCGAGGAGGTCCTCCAGCGCCATCGGGGCAAGCGCCGCACCCGCGGCGCCCTGGCCCGCGAGCGGGGCCTCGAGCCCCTGGCCCAGGCCATCCTGGCCCAGACGCCGGGCGCCCCGCCCCTGGAGGAGATGGCCACGCCCTACCTCCGCCCGGACCAGGGGGTCCCCGACGCCGCCGCGGCGCTCGAGGGCGCGAGCCAGATCATCGCCGAGGCCGTGGCCGACGACCCGGCGGTGCGGAACCGCCTCTACCAGCTCTTCGTCGACACCGGGGCCGTGCGTGCCCGGGTGGCCGAGGGCCGGGGCAACCGGCCCAGCAAGTACGAGATGTACTACGACTTCTCGGAGCCGGTGACGCGGATCCCGCCCCACCGCGTGCTGGCGGTCCGCCGCGGCGAGAAGGAGGGCTGGCTGCGGGTGAGCGTGGAGGCCGACCGCCAGCAAGCCCTGCAACTCCTGCGCGAGGGCCGCGTGACGGCCCCCGAGACGCCCGCCGCCACCATCGTGGAGACGGCCATCGCCGACGCCTACGACCGCCTGCTCGCGCCCGCGCTCGAGGCCGAGTTCCGCGCCGAGCTGAAGCGGCGCGCCGACGCCGGGGCCATCCACGTCTTCGCCCGAAACCTCCGCAGCCTCCTCCTCCAGCCGCCTGCCGGGCCGCTCCGCACCCTCGGCGTCCACCCCACCCTTCGCGGCGGCTGCACGCTCGCCGTCGTGGACGAGCAGGGCAGGCTCCTCGACCACGCCACCATCACCCACAAGCCGCCCCGCCGGCCCGCCGCGCCAGGCCGCGCCCAGACGGCGCCCGAGGCCAAGGCCGAAGCGCCGCCCGAGGCCACGGTCGAGGCACCCCCTGAGGCCACGGTCGAGGCACCCCCTGAGGCCACGGTCGAGGCGCCGCCCCAGGCCAAGGCCGAAGGCCAGCAGCCCGAGCCCCAGGCCGAGGCCCCGCCCGAGCCCAAGGTCGAGGCGCCCCCCGAGGCCAAGGCCGAAGGCCAGCAGCCCGGGCCCCAGGCCGATGCCCCGCCCGAGCCCAAGGTCGAGGAGGCGCGCGACATCCTTCGCTCCCTCATCGAGAAGCATCAGGTCGCGGCCGTGGCCATTGGGAACGGCGCGGCGTCGCGCGAGGCCGATTGCCTGGTCCGAGGCGTCCTCAAGGAGATGCCGGGCCGCCGCGCCCTGCGCGCCCTGGTGAGCGAGGCCGGGGCCACGAGCTACGCGACCTCTCGGGCCGCCCGCGACGAGTTCCCCGACCTCGAGCCGCCCGTGCGGGCCGCCATCAGCATCGCCCGTCGCTTCCAGGACCCGCTCGTCGAGCTGGCGCAGGGCGACCCGAAGGCCATCGGCGTCGGGCAGTACCAGCACGACGTCAATCAGCACGCGCTGCACGAGAGCCTGCGCGACGTCGTGGAGAACTGCGTGAGCCTGGTGGGGGTGGACCTGAACCGCGCGCCCGCGGCGCTGCTGGCCCACGTGGCAGGCGTCGGCCACGCGGCCGCCCGCGAGATCGTCCGCTACCGCGCCGAGCACGGCCCCTTCCGCTCCCGAGCGCAGCTCAAGGAGGTCCCCCGCTTCACCGACCGGCAGTTCGAGCAGGCTGCCGGCTTCCTGCGCGTCCCGGGCGGCGAGCAGCCGCTCGACGCCACGGCGATCCACCCCGAGCGCTACGAGCTGGTCGCCCGCATCGCCGCCGACGCGGGCTGCGACGTCGCCGCCCTGCTGGGCAACAGCCAGGCCCTCGAGGCGGTGGACTTCGCGCGCTACGAGAGCGCCGACGCGGCGGAGCCGACCCTTGGCCACATCCGCCGCGAGCTCCTCCACCCGGGCCGCGACCCGCGCGGCGCCTATCGCGCCGCCGAGTGCCACGGCGGCGTCAACTCCCTCGAGGACCTCAAGCCTGGCATGCTCCTCGAGGGCAGGGTGACCAACGTCACGGCCTTCGGGGCCTTCGTGGACATCGGGCTGGCCGAGGACGGCCTGGTGCACGTCTCCCACCTGGCCCGCGGCTACGTGAAGGACCCGAACCAGGTGGTCGGCGTGGGCCGCGTGGTGCGCGTGAAGGTGCTGTCGGTGGACCTGGAGCGGCGGCGCATCGCCCTGAGCATGAGGGATGCCCTGCCGCCGCCGCGGCGCAAGCCCCGGCCCGAGCCCGACCGCGCGAAGCGACAGGAGAGGACGGCTCCGGCCCGTCCCGGCCCGCCGAGGCCCCCGAAGGAAGCGAAGCCGCCGCAGGAAGCCAAGCCGAAGCGCGACCCCTTCGCCAAGGCCACCCCCGAGGACATCGCCCGCCTCATCGCCCACTTCCAGGGGCGCTGAGGGCGGCCCCTCCGCTCACCGCAGGTTTCTCAGGTAGTTGCTGGCCGCGAGGCCGACCTGGCGGACATCGCGGTCGGGGTCCGCTGTGAGGGCCGCGACGGGGGCGAGCAGCTCCTTGTTCTTGCGCGCGATGCCGTGGTCGTTCAGCAGCTTGCCGGCGGCGGCGCGAGTCTTCGGCTCCTCGTCGGCGAGGGCGCCGATGAGGGCCGCCGCCAGGGCCGCCTTCGGGCCCTCCAGGAGCCGCTCGTAGAAGCTGCGGCGCTTGGCGTCGGCGGCGGACCGCGCCCGCCTGTAGTCCTCGTGCACGCACTGGATGGCCGCGAGGCGCCCCGGGCCCTTCGAGCCCGCGATGGCGTCGGTCAGGAGCTCCAGGGCATCCCGCGGGTTGCTCTGGATGCGGGCCGTCACGGCGCGGGCCGCGTCCTGCCGCACCGCGTCGTCGCCGTCGCCGAGCGCGGTCACGAGGGCCCGCGTGGCGCCGGGGTTCAGGAACTTGTCGAGCACCTGCACGGCGACGCGGCGGACGCCGGGATCCTTGTCCGCGAGCATGGGCGGCACGGCCTTCAGGCCCTCCGCCCGCGTGATGTGGCCGAGGGCGATGATCGACATGGCTCGCACCGAGGGACTCTTGTCCTTGAGCCCCCGGTGGACGAGCACGGGGATGGCCTGCCGGAGGCCGAGGCGGCCCAGGGCCAGGATGGCCTGGCGCCGCACGCGCGCGTCGGGGTCGTCCATCGCCACGGCCAGGTCGGGCAGCACGGTCGCCGTGCGGAGGTGTCCCAGCGCGGCGACGGCCTTGACCCGCACGAAGGGATCCTTGTCCTTCGCCAGCAGGCGCAGCAGGCCGGCCGCGCGCTCGTCGCCGCACGTGCCGAGCGCCACGGCGGCCCGCCAGCGGATGTTGCGGTCGGGGTCGAACATCAGGAACGCCAGGTGGTCGGTGGCCTCCTTGCTCTCCAGGTAGGCCGTGGCCTCGATGGCGCGGTAGTGGACCCTCTGGGGCATGCCGGGGGTCTTGAGCACGGTGACCAGGCTCTTCGCCGCGCGGTCGGCCCAGCCGGTCGCGCGGAGGGCCGGCCCGCCGATCTCGCGGACCTCCGGGATGTCGGTGACCCCGAATGCCTGGATGAAGGCCGCCGCGATGTCGTCCGCCAGCCGGTCGCGGGCCTTCAGGTCCCTAAATTCCTGGAAGCGTCGCACGAGGATCGAGCTCAGGGCCTCGGCGGCGATCACCTTGAAGTCCCAGGGGTAGTAATTGTCGTCGGCCGTCAGCACGGCGGCGAGGGCCTTCAGCGCGGTGGGCGACCGGTCGCCCACGGCGGCGACCGAGATGAGGGCCGCGCGCAGCCGCCCCATCGCCTCGTCGTCCTCCGGCGGCTTCTCGGGCGTGCCCCCTCGCACCAGGGGCTCGAGCAGCCGGTCCACGAAGCCGGGATGGTCGTTCGCGTGCTGCTTCAGGAGCACCGGCTCGGCCAGGCGGCCCAGGCGGGCCTCGCACATCTCGCGCAGCGAGATCGCCGTCTCCTTGCCCTCCACCTCCACCGTGATCCCTTTGGCTTGCTTCCACTCGGCATCTTTGCCATTATAGATCTGCATCAGGGCGTACTGGAAGGCCGGCATGCCCAGCGGGTGGCCGATCTCGCCCAGCGCCCAGAGGGCCGCCGTCTTCAGCGCCATCGTCTCCCGCTTCGACTGCACGAGGGCCACCAGGTCCGGCACGGCCCGCAGCTCGCGGAAGTAGGCGAACAGGCCCACGATCTCCACCCGCTGGTCGAGGGGCTTCGCCGTGTCCTTCAGCTCGCCGAGCAGGCGCTTGCACGCGCGCTCCTCGATCCGCGGCTTCAGCGGGTCGGGCGGCAGCAGGGCCTCGCGGTCCTCGGGCGGCGGCGGCACCGTGCCCCCGGCAGCCAGAGCCGGCAGAACCACAAGGAAGGCCGCCAGAGCGCGAACGATGGCTCGCACGGTCGGCATAGCGGAGGCTCCTTTCAGTCGGTTTCCACCCATTATAGCCCCCGGCAGCGGGCAGTCAAACACTTGACAAGGAGACACCTTGATGGCAACGCCACCCCTCGTCGTGGGACACCGCGGCTGGCTCCAGCGGTATCCCGAGAACACCCTCGTCGGCCTCCGCGCCGCGCTCGATCTCGGCGTGGACGCCCTCGAGTTCGACCTCCACCTGAGCCGCGACGGCCACATCGTCGTCCTCCACGACGCCACGCTCGACCGCACGACCGACGGCGCGGGCCGCGTGCAGGACCGGACGCTCGCCGAGCTGAAGCGCCTGGACGCCGGCCGCTGGTTCGCCCCCCGCTTCGCCGGCGAGCGCGTGCCGACCCTCGAGGAGGTGCTCGACCTCGCGCCCCCCGGCGTCCTGCTCTATGCGGAGGTGAAGGACTGCCGTCCCGAGATGGCCGAGCGGCTCGTGCCCCTCGTCGTCCCGCGGGCGGGGTCGCTCGTCGTCCACAGCTTTGGGGCCGGCTTCCTCGAGGTGTTTCGCGCCGCCGCGCCCTCGGTGCGCATCGGCCTCCTCGGCAACGTGACCAAGCTCGACCTGGGCGCCGAGGCCCGACGCCTCGGCTGCTGGGGCATTCACCCCTGCATGGAGGCGCTCACCCCCGAGCAGGTCGCCGCCTGGCGCGCCGAGGGCTTCACGGTCATGTGCTGGACCGTCCGCGACGAGGCCGACGCCCGCCGCGCGCTCGCCCTGGCCCCCTACGCCGCCGGCGCCGACTGCCCCGACGTGCTCCTGCGCCTGCGCGACGCGGCCATTTGACTCGCGGGCGAGCTTGTGGTTGATTCGAGGTGTCGAGCCACACCACCCGATGAGGAGAACCGGCGATGACTGACCACGCCCGGAAGCACGCATGCGACTGCGGCTGCGACAGGCGGCACTTCCTGTCCGCCCTCGGCGCCGCCGCGGGGTCGCTTGCCCTCACGCCCCTGAATGCCCTGGCGGCAGAGGGCCCGGCGCCCGCGGCGAAGGCCAAGGAGCCGGCCATCGTGCGGGCCGCCTTCGTCTACCCGCCCTCGAAGTCCTTCGCCGACCGCCCCGACGGCTGGTGGAGCTGGCCGGGGAACAACTTCGACGCCGAAGGCCGCCAGAAGCAGTTCACCGCCGCCTTCCGCGAGATGGAGAAGCGGCTCGCCGTGAAGGTGGTTGTGGACGACACATCGGTGGGCACTGCCGAACAGGCGCAGGCCCTCGCCAAAGAGCTGGCCGACAAGCGTCCCGACGGCCTCCTCCTCGTGATGTTCTACAACCTGAGCCTGCCCCACGCCGACATCGTGCTCAAGGCCGCCGAGGCCGCGGGCGTGCCCGCCATCTTCTACATCGGCCTCGGCGTCAAGCACGGCCCCGTCGCCCAGTATCGCCGCCCTGGCCTCTACTTCATCCAGTCGCTCGACAATCTCGACGCCATCGAGTACGGCCTGCGGATGATCGCCACGCGCAAGCGCGCGGCCCAGAGCCTGCTCCTCAGCATCACCGAGGCTCCCGAGCCGCGCGAGGGCACCGAGGAGTTCCTGGGCACACGCGTCCGCGTCATCCCCTTCGCCCGCTACGCCGCCGAGTTCAAGAAGGTCGAGCTTGGCGACGAGGCGAAACAGCTCATCGCCCGCTTCACCGCCGGCGCGAAGGAGCAGCGCGGCATCACCCAGGAGGCCCTCGACAACGCCGCCCGCGCCCACTTCGCCCTCAAGAAACTCCTGGCCGACGAGGGGGCCGACGGCCTGACGATGAACTGCCTTCGCCGCGGCAGGCTCAAGCCCTGCATGAGCTTCTCGCAGCTCAACAGCCAACTCATCCCCGCCGCGTGCGAGAACGACCTGCCCGCCGCCTATACCTACCTCCTCGGGCACCTGCTCACCGGCCGCCCCGGCTTCCAGCACAACCCCTGCTACGACACCGAGGCCAATCACTACTACGGCTCGCACTGCACCTGCCCGACCAAGCTCTACGGCCCCGACGGCCCCGACGCGCCCTACCTCCTCCGCCGCTTCGCCCACACCAACGAGGGGAGCTGCGCCATCCAGGTCTTCTGGAAGGAGGGCGACCCCGTCACGATGGTGCGCTACTACCCCGGCAAGCCGCCGGCGCTCGACGTCTATGCGGGGAAAGTCGTCAAGTCCCACGCCATGCCGCCCGCGGGCGGCTGCACCACGAACGTCGAGGTCGAGATTGCCGACCGTGCCGACGCCTGCGAGGTGAAGGGCCACCACAACCTGCTCTTCTGTGGCGACTTCGCCCGCCGCTTCCGCCTCTTCGCCCAGCTCTACAGGATGCGCCTCGCCGCCACAGGCTTCCGAGGCCCGTGGCCCATGTGACCCGCCCGACTGCGTATGGCTTGAGCCCCTCCCGGCAGGATCCTCAGGACCGCCTGCGCCGCCGGCGGAGCGCGCCCAGCGCCCCGAGGAGGAGCACGAAGCTGGCCGGCTCCGGAATCACCACCAGCTCCTCCTGCGTCGGCACCACGTCGTCCCACGTCGTGCCCAGGCGCAACTCGTCGTAGCTCACCTGATTGCCGAAGTAGTTCTGCGCGAAGACGAGCTGCTGGATATTGGTCGCCGTGGAGAGGGCGAAGTCGATGAACGTGAAGTCGGGCGTTCCCGCGGCCAGCTCCGAGGCCAGATTGTCGGGGTTGATCCAGATGCTCACCAGATCGTTCCCCGTGGTCATCGTGCCGAAGACGTTCGCCTCGAGCTTCGCGACGATGAAATACGTCTCCCCGACCTCGACGTTCGGCACGAGGACATCGTAGAGCATCTGCTGCCCCTGGTTCCCCACGGCCGGGTTGGGGTCGTAGCGGTGCCGCAGGATGAGATCGATCGTCTCGCCGTTGCCACGGAAGCCCCACATGAGCCCCTCGACGTCCTTCGCGTTGTCCTGGTTGAAGAACTGCGCGTCGGTGAGTGTGTTGTTCCGCACGAAGCCCGCGACGCTCGCCCCGGCCAGATCCGCATTGCTGTCCAGCCGCAGCAGGCCGCTGAAGTAGAAGACGACAGGGCTCGGCGGCGCCGTGTAGCTGGACAGGCTGCGGTAGACGCGCCGGTAATCAGTAGCGAAAGTGCTGTTGTACCAGGCCCCGCCGCCGGTGGCATCGCTGGAGTTCGGGTAGCTCAGCCCCGTCGCCGAGGCGTCCCAGGTGCCCGTGACCGTCGTGCCGTTCTTCCACGTCCCGCTGAACCCGGGGATAGTCGGGTTCTGCAACACCGTGCCCGCGAGGTCGTTCACCTGGTACTCGCCCGCGGCGGGGCTGCTGCCGATGAGGAAGGAGTCCGAGGCGATGAGTGTGGCGTGCGCCGCACGAGCGGACACCAACGCGGCTGCCACGACCCACATCATCCCACACACACGTGACGGGAGCGCGCGCGTCATTGTTGCACCTCAGAACGGCTTGAACTGCTTCGGTTCCCCCGCCAGCCTGGATTGTACGCTCCCCGTTCCGCCATGTCAACCCTTTTCTGCTCGCGGCGGCGCAGCCCGGGGCCGATCTCGGGGCAGGGAATCCCCCCGGCTTTCGCCGAAGAGAGAATCTCGCCACAGAGACACAGAGCACACCGAGCGGCCTAAGTACTGCTCCACAGAGAAAAGTGTACAGGAGCCACGCTCTGCGGCCTTCGTGCCGAAGGCACGTCAGGACGTAGCCGGCGGCTTCAGCCGCCGGACTCGGGTGGCAGAATAGGCCCAGTCCCGAAGGGACGGCAGGAAGGCTTCCCGATGCGGGTTCTGCCGCCCCTTGCGGGGCTGACAGTTGGGAGCCGCCGGCGTTCCGGCGGCTGAAGCCGCCGGCTACTTCCTGGCGTCCCTGCGGGACGAAGCCCGAGGAAATCCCGCCTCCCTATTGCGCGCCTTCCTCCGTGGAGCGGCACTAAGCCATGCTGGCATCTGGGCTTATGGCGGCTTACGATCTTTTACAAATTTTCACCCAACATTTTCGGGGGGCAATGCCGTTGTACAGGTAGAGGGGAGAGACTCTCATCGTCCCGTCGTTTCCGAGCCTTCGCTTCCCCGGTTCTGCAGGAGTGAGCGCGATGTGTCACGCCAGAAGCCATGTGTCCACAATGGTTTGCGGCCGCTGCGGCGGCAGGAAGCCAGAAGCGGACTTCCGGCTGTCGCGGACCGGTCGGCGGCTGGCGCCCACATGCTGGGTCTGCCGCTACGTCGCGGCCAGGACCGCTCGGGGCCGCCTCGCCGCCCTCCCCCGCGGCCCGTTCGGGTCGCGACCCATACGGCTCGACCCGGCTGAGCCGCCGGTGACCCGCGCCTGCCGCACGTGCGGGCGGGAGAAGCCACTAGCCGAGTTCTACCTGTTCCGCTCGACGGGCCGCCGCCACTGTCGCTGCCGCCCCTGCACCCGCGCGGCGATGCGGCGCTACTACGCGGCGAACCGCGCGAAGGTGGTGGCCGCGCAACGCCGCTGGCGCGCGCAGGAGGACCCCGAGCAGCGGCTCGCGCGCGTCCACCGCACGCGCTCGCGCCATCCCCGCGAGCAGGCGGTGCGGGACCGCACCTATCGCCTCCGCGTCCTGGGCGTGCTGGACCTCGCGGAGAACTGCGAGGACTGCGGAGGCCCGGCCCGCGATATCCACCACGAGGTCTACGGCGACGTGTTGTCGCTCGTCTCGTTGTGCCGGCGGTGCCACATGGCCCGCCACTTCCGCCGGTGGCGGCGGCACGGCGGCGGGCCGGTGCGGTATCCGGAGGAGTATGAGCAGGAGATGTAACCGCAGATGAACGCGGATGCACGCGGATGGGACAGTGGACGGTGGACAGAGCCTGGCCGAGGCCTCCGAGGGCACGCGGTTTTCCATGACACCGCGGGCGAGGCGCCGGCCTCGGAAGTGGTTGGAAAGCGGCATCGAGATGCCGCACTCCGAAGGGCTGTCGCATGGCACCGGGCACCAGCCGGGGACGGGGCGTGAGCCTTTGGGAGTGCGGCGGCCTGACGCCGCTTTCCGTGACGCCCCGGGCGAGGCGCCGGCCTCGGAAGTGGTTGGAAAGCGGCATCGAGATGCCGCACTCCGAAGGGCTGGCGCATGGCACCCGGCCCCAGCCGGGGACGGGGCGGGAGACTGTGCAGAGAAGCGCCGCTCAGCCGCTACCACGCGTAGTGGGCGAATGCCTTGTTGGCCTCGGCCATGCGGTGGGTGTTCTCGCGCTGGGTGGCGGCGTGGCCCTCGTGCTTGTAGGCGTTGCACAACTCGTCGGCGAGGCGGATGTGCATGGGCTTGCCCTTGCCGCCCCGGGCGCCCTCGAGGATCCAGCGGAAGGCGAGGGCCATCTGGCGCTTGGGGGTGACGGGGACGGGGACCTGGTAGTTGGCGCCGCCGACGCGGCGGGAGCGCACCTCGACGGCGGGCTTGATGTTGGCGATGGCCGCCTCGAAGAATTTCAGGAACTCGATGCCCTGGTTGCGCTCCTCGATGAGCGCCGCGGCCTGGTAGAAGACGCGCTCGGCCGTGCTCTTCTTGCCGCACTTCATGACGCAGTTGATGAACTTCCCGACCAGCATGCTGCGGTACTTCGGGTCGGGCTTGAGGAAGCGTTCGGTGGACTCGAACTTCTTGGCCATTCAAGGGCTCCGTATTGGGCAGCCACAGAGGACCGCCGGTGCATGGGCAGCCACACAGGGCTGCCCCTACTTGGGCAACTTGCAGCCGTATTTGGAGCGCGAGCGCTTGCGGTCCTTGACGCCCGCGGCGTCGAGCGGGCCGCGGACGATGTGGTATCGGACACCGGGGAGGTCGCGGACGCGGCCGCCGCGGACGAGGACGATGGAGTGCTCGTGGAGGTTGTGGCCTTCGCCCGGGATGTAGGCGGTGATCTCGCGGCCGTTGGAGAGGCGGACGCGGGCGATCTTGCGGAGGGCGGAGTTGGGCTTCTTGGGGGTGCGGGTGGTGACCTGGAGGCACACGCCGCGCTTCTGGGGGCAGCCCTCGAGGTCGGGGCGCTTGCTCTTGCGCCGCACGGGCTTGCGCCCGAGGCGAACCAGTTGCTCGATCGTGGGCATGGGGTGTCCTTTCGAGGCTCAGGCGCTGGTCTCGGCGGGGCTTTCGCTGCCGCCGGGGGCCGGTGCGTTCGGGGCGTCGCCTTCGCCCGGGGCGCCGGGGGGCACGGGGGGCGGCGGGGCGATTTGCTTCTTTTCCATGCTCGACATGTAGTGCCGGGGGAAGCCGGTGCCGGCAGGGATGAGGTGGCCCAGGATGACGTTTTCCTTGAGGCCGCGGAGGTAGTCGGTGCGGCCCGCGAGGGCGGCCTCGGTGAGGACCTTGGTGGTTTCCTGGAACGAGGCGGCGGAGATGAAGCTTTCGCTCTGGAGTGCGGCCTTGGTGATGCCGAGGAGGAGCGGCTGGGCGCTGGACGCCTTGCCGCCCCTGGCGATCACGCGCTCGTTCTCGTGGCGGAAGCGCACCTTGTCCACGATGCTGCCGGGGAGGAGGCTGGTGTCGCCCACGTCGTCGCCGACTTTGACCTTGCGGAGCATCTGGCAGATGATGATGGCGATGTGCTTGTCGTCTATGATCTCGTTCTGGGAGCGGTAGACGCCCTGGATCTCGCGGAGGAGGTATTCCTGGAGGGCCTCGATGCCCTTGATGCGCAGGATGTCCTGGGGCACGAGCGGGCCGTCCACCAGGCGGTCGCCCGCCTTCACGTAGTCGCCGTCGTGGACGGTGAGGTGCTTGCCGTGGGGGACGAGGTGGGCGACGGTGTCGCCGGTGTCCTCGTTGGTGACGTTGATGATGCGCTTGCCGCGCTTGCGCTCGCCGAGGGTGACGCGGCCGGAGATCTCGCTGATGATGGCCGGGTCCTTGGGCTTGCGGGCCTCGAAGAGCTCGGTGACGCGGGGGAGGCCGCCGGTGATGTCCTGCACGCGCTGGATTTCGCGGGGGGTGCGGGCCAGGATGTCGCCGGGGTGGACCTCTTTGCCTTCCTCGACCATGATGTGGGCTTTTTCGGGGATGGAGTAGAGGCCGAGGGCGCGCCCTTCCTGGTCCACGACGGCGATCTGGGGGTGGAGGTCGCCCTTGTGTTCGATGACGATGCGGCGGCGGGAGCCGTGCTGGTCGACTTCCTCGCGGACGGTTTCGTCCTCGACGATGTCCTCGTAGCGGATGAAGCCGCCTATTTCGCTCAGGACGGGGGTGAAGTGGGGCTCCCAGGTGGCGAGGACGGTGCGGGGGGTGACCTGGAGGCCGTCCTTGATGCGGACGGAGGCGCCGAGCTTGACCTCGTAGCGGCGCAGCTCGTTGCCGCTGTCGTCTTCGAGGACGAGCGCTCCGTTGGGGTTCATGGCGAGGAGTTCGCCACTGCGGGTTTCGACGGTCTTGAGGTTGTAGTAGCGGATGCGCCCCTTGGATTCGGCGCGGATTTCGGGGGCGGCGAAGCCTGTGGCGGCGGTGCCGCCGTAGTGGAAGGTGCGCATGGTGAGCTGGGTGCCGGGCTCGCCGATGGACTGCGCGGCGATGATGCCGACGGCGAGCCCGTCCTCGGCGAGCTCGCCCGTCGAGAGGTCCATTCCGTAGCACTTGGCGCACACGCCGTGGGACGCCTCGCACATCATGGGGGAGCGGACGCGGAGGCTGGTGAGGCCCAGCTCCTCGATGCGCTGGGCGGCGGCGTCGGTGATGACCTCGCCCTCGCGGACGACGGGCTCGTTGGCGCGGCGGTCCACGATGGTATCGAGCGACACGCGGCCGTACAGGAGCTCGCCGATCGGGATGTCCACCTTGTCGCCCTTGTAGACGACGCTCTTGGTGACGCCGGCGACCGTGCCGCAGTCGAGCATGGTGACGACGGCGTTCTGGGCGACGTCGGCGAGCTTGCGGGTGAGGTAGCCGGATTCGGCGGTCTTGAGCGCCGTGTCGGCGAGGCCCTTGCGCCCGCCGTGGGTGGAGCTGAAGTACTCGAGGACGGGGAGACCCTCGCGGAAGTTGGACTTGATGGGGGTTTCGATGATCTTGCCGGAGGGCTTGGCCATGAGGCCGCGCATGCCGGCGAGCTGGGTGATCTGCACGGCGTTGCCGCGGGCGCCGGATTCGAACATGGCCCAGATGGGGTTGAGGTAGGCGTGGCCTTCCAGGGTGTCGTTTCGCAGCTCGGCCATGAGCTCCTCGGTCACGCGGTCCTTGGCGTGGGTCCAGCGCTCGATGACGAGGTTGTAGCGCTCGCCGTCGGTGATCACGCCGCTGCGGTAGCGGCGGTCGATCTGCTCGACCTCTTTCTCGGTCTTTGCGATGATGTCGGCCTTCTTGGGCGGCATGCGCAGGTCGCGGGTGGAGATGGACAGCCCCGCGAGCGTGGCGTGGCGGAAGCCCAGCTCCTTGATCGTGTCGAGGAGCTCCAGGGTCGCGCCGCGGCCGAGGATGTGGTGGCAGTCGGCGATGATGTCGTTCAGGCGGCTCTTGTTCAGCGTCGTGTTGTAGAACGGGAGGCCCGTCGGGAGCATGGTGTTGAAGTAGACGCGTCCCGCCGTGGTCAGGACGAAGCCCCCGGGATATGGCGTGCTCTGCCCGTGCTGGTCCACGAGCGTCTCGCAGCCGGGCAGCCGCACGTAAACGCGGCTGTGGTAGTGCAGGGCATCGTAGCCGAGGCTGACCAGCACGTCGTCCGGGCTCGCGAAGCGCCGAAGCTGCTCGTCGCGCGTGCCGTCGGCGCGCATGCACGTCAGGTAGTAGCAGCCCAGCACGATGTCGAGGGACGGCGTGATGATGGGCCGCCCGTCGGCGGGAGAGAAGATCGAATTCGTGCTCATCATGAGGATGGTGGCTTCGGTCTGGGCTTCGATCGAGAGGGGCAGGTGGACGGCCATCTGGTCGCCATCGAAGTCGGCGTTGAACGCCTCGCACACGAGGGGGTGAATCTGGATGGCGTTCCCCTCGATGAGCACGGGCTCGAAGGCCTGGATGCCCATGCGGTGCAGGGTCGGCGCACGGTTGAGCAGCACGGGGTGCTCGCGAATGACCTCGTCGAGGATGTCCCAGACCTCCTCGTCCTTGCGCTCGAGCATGCGCTTGGCGCTCTTGATGGTGTCGACGAGGCCGGCCTCCTTGAGGCGGCGGATGATGAAAGGCTGGAACAGCTCGAGGGCAATCTTCTTGGGCAGACCGCACTGGTGGAGCTTGAGCTCGGGGCCGACGACGATCACCGAGCGGCCCGAGTAGTCCACCCGCTTGCCCAGCAGGTTCTCGCGGAAGCGCCCGGGCTTGCCCTTGATCATGTCGGTGAGCGACTTCAGCGGGCGATTCGACGAGCCGAGCACCGCGTGCTTGCACCGCTCGTTGTCGAACAACGCGTCCACGCTCTGCTGGAGCATCCGCTTCTCGTTGCGGATGATCACCTCGGGGGCGTGCAGGTCGAGAAGCTTCTTGAGCCGGTTGTTCCGGTTGATCACGCGGCGGTACAGGTCGTTGAGGTCCGAGGTCGCGAAGTTCCCGCTCTCCAGCAGCACCAGCGGCCGCAGGTCGGGCGGAATCACCGGCACCACGTCGAGAATCATCCACTCCGCGCGATTCTTGGAGTCCCGGATCGCCTCGACCACTTTCAGGCGCTTCACGATGTCCTTCCGCCGCTGCTGCGACGAGGTCTCCATCAGCTCGGCCCGCAGCTCCTTCGACAGCACGTCGAGGTCCAGCTTCTGGAGCAGCTTCCGCACGGCCTCGGCGCCCATGTCGGCGTCGAAGTCCTCGTACTTCGCCTTCAGGCGCTGGAACTCATCCTCGCCCAGGAGCTGCTTCTCCTGGATGCCCTCGGCCACCGCGCCCCCCGCCTCGACCACCACGTATTCCTGGAAGTAGATGACCTTTTCCAGCGAGCTGACCTTCATGGCCAGCAGGTTGCCCATCCGGGAGGGCATGGACTTGAAGAACCAGATGTGCCCGACGGGCGCGGCCAGGTTGATGTGGCCCATCCGCTTCCGCCGCTCGCGCGAGTGAGTGACCTTCACCCCGCAACGGTCGCAGATAATCCCCTTGTGCTTCATCCCCTTGTACTTCCCGCAGAAGCACTCCCAATCGCGTTCCGGCCCGAAGATCCGCTCGCAGAACAGCCCGTCCTTCTCCGCGCGGTACGTGCGGTAGTTGATCGTCTCGGGCTTCTTCACCTCGCCGTAGGACCACGACCGAATCTCGTCGGGCGACGCGAGCGAAATGCTCACGGACTGGACTTCGTTCACGGTCTCATAGAAAGGAGTCGCCATGACTACGGACCCCCTGGGGTTCCAGGAACGGTCACTTCCCGCACGCCAATTGTGGCTACGGACCTGAATAGAATATTATACTTGCAAAGCCAGTGCCATTCAAGCCAAATTCTTGCGCTTTTCCCCGCCCCGCCCCGCCTGGGCGCCGCCCCCCCACAAAGCCGAGACCCGAACACCCAACACCCAACACCGAGCACCAAGCCCCGATCGATCTCCACCACGGAGGACACTGAGGGCACTGAGACAAGCCACAGAGGAGAAGGGGCGCGAGGGGCCATGAAACGTGCGTCAGCCTGTCGGAGTGCGGCGGCCCGACGCCGCTTTCTCGAAGGACCCACCGCGGATTACGCGGATGGGCGCGGATAGGAGAGAAGAGTCTCACGCAGAGGCGCAGAGGGGACCCAAGAGAGCCAGCAGAGAAGAACGTGCGCGAGGGGCCATGAAACGTGCGTCAGCCTGTCGGAGTGCGGCGGCTCGACGCCGCTTTTTCGAAGGACCCACCGCGGACTACGCGGATGGGCAGGGAGGGCAGAACGAGCGCCCGCGTAAGACGCGAACGACGCGAAACCGACACTTCACCACAGAGAACACTGAGGGCACAGAGACAAGCCACAGAGAAGAAGGGGCGCGAGGGGCCATGAAACGTGCGTCAGCCTGTCGGAGTGCGGCGGCCCGACGCCGCCTTTTCGAAGCACCCACCGCGGACTTCGCGGATGGGCACGGATGAAGGCCGCCTCCCCGCGAAACACGAGAAAGGCTAAAAGAAGCCGCAGGCCGTTTGTGCGGGCTGCGGCGGTCGCCAAAAGGCGCTTGCCTGCGAATCTTTCGCCTTGTTATGGTAAGACGCAGGCAGGGATCGGATACAATCCAACCTCAATATACCACTTTACACGGGCTTGTCAACATGATATTCTCGCCTCGCCACACACCAACTACGGGGGGCCTTAACCATGCCAGCGTTCCTTGGGTTGGACATCGGGACGAACTCCGTCGGCAGCGCCTGGGTGGACACTGATCGCAACGCCGTCCACCTTGCCGTAACCGTCTTTCCCGCAGGAGTGGACGACAAGCGGGAGTCCAGGGCCAAGAAGCGCCGCGAGAAGCGCTCCCTGCGCCGCGCCATCGCCCGCAAGGCGAGCCGGAAACGCCGTCTCAGCGCCGCGCTTCATGAGGCCGGCCTCCTGCCCGCGGCCAAGTCGGGCGAGCCGGCCTTCGACGCGCTGATGGCCGCAGACCCCTGGGAGCTGCGCCGCCTCGCGCTCACCCGCCCCATCACGGCGCACGAGTTCGGCCGCATCCTGGTCCACCTCAACCAGCGCCGCGGCTGGCAGGCTGGCATCGAGGACGAAGACGAAGACAAGAAGAAAGATGAGGGCAAGATCAAGGAGGCTGTCAAGAAGCTCCGCGCCCTCATGCGCGAGACCCACGCCGAAACCGTGGGCCAGCTCATGGCGCAGCTTGGAGCCGACCGCGTCCGCCCAAAGTACCGCGACCCAATCCGAAACCGGGCCGACTCCTATGAGTTCCACGCCGAGCGGGAGATGATCCGCGAGGAGTTCGATACCCTGTGGCGCCGACAGGCTGAGTCCGACTCCCCGCTCGCGCGCCTTCTCACCGACTCTGTGCGCGACACGATCGAGGGCATTCTCTTCTTTCAGCGCCCCACCTACTGGAAGACCAGCAGCCTCGGCCGCTGCGACCTGGAGCCGACCGACCGCGAATGCCCCAAAGCCGACATGCACGCCCAGCACTTCCTCATGCTCGAAACCGTCAATCGCGTCCGCCTCAACGGCGAACGGCTCGATGCGGGCCAGCGGCAGGCGGTGATTGGCCTCCTCACCCACGAAGAGCGGGTGACAGTGACCAAGTTGCGCAAGGCCCTTGGCGTCAAGCGCGGCCACGGCGAGCTGAATGTGGAGCGCGAGAGGAAGCCGGAGATCAACACCGACTGGTTCTCCGCCGCAATCGTGCATGGCGTCTTTGGCCCCGAGCGCTGGGTGACCCTGCCCGACGCCGCGAAGCAGTCGGTCAACAGGGCAGTCCAGAAGTTCGGCGAAGCCGACGAGGCCAGGCTCCGCCGCGACGCGCCCCAATGGTGGGCGCTCTCGCCCGAAGAGGCCGACCGCTTCATCGCCGCCTTGCGGCGCAAGCCGCGCGACACCGTGAGCCTCTCCCGCAAGGCCATCCTCAACCTGCTTCCGCACATGGAACAGGGCGACGACGTGACGACGGCCAAGCAGAAGTGCGGCTACCCGCCCCAGGGCTTCCGGCTCAACAAGGCCACCCGCCACTTCCTGGCCAAACACCCCGAGCAACTGCCCCCCGCGCCCGACCTGCCGAACCCCATCGTCCGCAAGGCACTCCACGAGGCCCGCCGCCACGTCCAGGCCTACATCGAGCGCTTCGGCCGCAAGCCCGACCGCATCGTGGTCGAGCTGGCCCGCGAAGCGCGACAGCCCAAGCGAGTCCGCGACGAGAAGCTCAAGGCCAACAGGCGGCGCGAGGACGAGCGCAAGCAGATCATCGAGACGCACCTCAAGCCGAACAGCGTCGAGGAATCGCAGTGGCCCAAGGCCGTGGACCGCGTCCTGCTCCACCAGCGGCAGGCCGGCATGTGCCCCTACACCGGCCTCGGCTCAGGCGAAGCGCCCTGCATTTCCATGCACGACGTGGTACTCGGCAACGACGTCGAGGTGGACCACATCGTGCCCTACAGCCGCTCGTTCGACAACTCGCTCGACAACAAGCTCCTGTGCCGCCGCGACGCCAACCGCAACAAGGGCGACCGCACCCCCAGGGAATGGCTCACCGAGGAGCAATTTCACGAACTCGAGCTGCGCCTCAAGCACTTCGAGAAGGCCCATGCGCGCGCCTGGGAGAACCTCCACCGCGACGCCTTGGCCCTCGACGACTTCGTCAGCTCCCAACTCACCGACACCGGCTACATCACCCGCCAGGTCGTCGCTTACTTGCGAGAGACGCTCTTCCCCGGCCGGCCGCACGACGTGTTGTGCACCAAAGGCGTCTACACGGCCATCCTGCGGCGCGACTGGGGCATCCTGGAGGAGAAGCGCCGCGACGACCACCGCCACCACGCCCTCGACGCCGTCGCCATCGCCCTCACCGACCGCTCACGCCTCCAGACCCTCGCCCGCCTCGCGCAGGCCCAGGAAGCCGCCCGCGCCAGGGAGGGCAAGTGGCCCAGCCGCGAGGCCATGAAGCCGCCGTGGGACGGCTTCCGGCAGCAGGTGATGGACGCCGCGGCAGACCTCGTGGTCGCCCATCGCCCGCAGCGCGCACTCACCGGCGCATTTCACGAGGACACGCTTTTCGGCGCGGTCCCCGGCTACGAGGGGGTCTTCTGCCGACGCGTCCCCGTCGCGCTCCTCACCCCCAAGATGCTGCTGGAACCCCGAGAGGTCACGGTCGGGGGCAGGAAGACGCTGAACATGGGCAAGGGCGGGGTCGTCCGCGACGCGCGCCTGCGCCAGCACATCCGCGCCTGGCTGGAAGCCCGCCTGCGCGAGACGGGGCGGCACGAGCCCGTTGAGCGGCTCTCGCCCGGCGACATGAAGGCCCTGCTGAAGGGCGCCCAGCTCACCATGCCCAGCGGCGTGCCCATCCGCCGGGTGCGCCTGCTCAAGAAGATCGAAGACCCCGTGGAGATCGGTGGCGACCCGCGGCACCCCCGATTCTACATCGGCGGGAACAACCACCACTTCGAGATCGTGCAGGACGAGGGCACGGGCCGCTGGCGCGGCCGCGGCGTGAAAATGTTCGACGTCGCCCGCCGCATCCATCCGCCCAAGGGCCAGCCCCGCCTGCCCGCCATCCTCGGCACCAAGGCCCCGGTCCTCGCCGAACAGGGCCTCTTGAGCGCCGACGACCAGCGCTTCTACCGCGGCACCCGCTTCGTCATGGCACTGTGCAAGGGCGACACACTGCTCATGAAGGATCCCGACGTGAAGGACCCCGACGCCGCCGCCCAGGGGTACTTCGTCGTCGTCAAGATCAACCCGGAGTCAGTGGAGATGGTGGAGCACTGGGACGCGCGCCCGGCCACAGCCACCGACCGCCAGCCCCCGCGGCGGCTGATCCCCATTCGCCCGGAGCACCTTCGCGGACTCGGCGCGCGCAAAGCCAGAGTCGGTGCGCTGGGCGAGGTGGACATGGCGTAGGCCGAAATGCCGGCAGGCAGGAAAAAACGTGTAAAAACCAGCCCCGAAAGGCCCCATGGACGCCTCCGGAGGCCTGTTTTTTCACGCTCTTTTCGCCGCAACCCCTTGCGTGTCAAGGGGTTCTGAGGCATCTATTGTATCCGATCCCTGCCTCACGGCAAACCACAACGAATGGCCGTCAACACCGCGTTCAAATCGATTGTATCCGATCCCTGCCTCACGGCAAACCACAACTGCGGAGCGACTCCATCGAGGGCCGCCCGCATTGTATCCGATCCCTGCCTCACGGCAAACCACAACAACAAGCCGCTCCGCTATGCTCCGGGGACGATTGTATCCGATCCCTGCCTCACGGCAAACCACAACGTGCCGCCCGAGCTAGCGCCGAGCACGGCCATTGTATCCGATCCCTGCCTCACGGCAAACCACAACAACGTGGTGTGGGACCCCGTGGAGCCGCCGATTGTATCCGATCCCTGCCTCACGGCAAACCACAACCTCTACGATGCATGGGTGGCGCGGCATCCGATTGTATCCGATCCCTGCCTCACGGCAAACCACAACGATGTGCTTCCGCAGTGTCACCTCGACGCCATTGTATCCGATCCCTGCCTCACGGCAAACCACAACGTCGCGGTGTCGAAGGTGGCGCCCTTCATGATTGTATCCGATCCCTGCCTCACGGCAAACCGCGTGCAGGTTTGCACGCCCTACCGGCCCATCCCATCCGTGCCCATCCGTGCCATCCGTGGTGACCCGATCCCGTTCTTCTCTGTGCCCCTCAGTGCCCTCCGTGGTGAGATTCCCCGTTTCGGGCTTCCATCCCATCCGCGTCCATCGGCGTTCATCCGCGGTTCCTGCTCCCCTGGGCAGCGGCCAGAACATGACCGTCCCCACGGGAGGCCGTGGGGACGAGGGGGATTCGACGACGAGGACGACGACGACGACGAGTGCGTTGCGGTCGCGGGTCAGATTTTGCGCTTTTCGAGGCGCATGTTGAGGCAGAGGCCGCGGATTTCGTTCATGAGGACGTCGAACGGCGCCTCGATTCCCTGGAGGAAGTCGGCGCGGGCGGCTCCTCGAAGGGGGAGTTGAGGATCGGCTCCGGGACCTCGTAGTTGCTCATCCGCTCGGCCTCCTGCGCAGCTCAGCGCCCTCTAGCTGCAGCGCACTTCACAGTGGCGCTTCTCAGAAATCCGGCCGCCGCGCTTGACATCAGCCCCGCGCTGTGTATACTTAGATACGCAGGACCGAAACCGTCCTTGGCGGCGGAGTTAGGCTCTGCACACAAACCCCGACCACGCGTCGGGGTTTGTTCATGGCCGGATGATGCCCTCCGAGTCATATCTGCTTGCCTCCCGCACCAGGACCGGCGACAGAGCTGCGAACGCCTCGTGGATTCCGTACCTGGTCTTCGAGGGGATCGGGCGCTCGCGGCGCAACAGCGCATAGGCGCAGAAGTCCACGAGCTGGATGAAGTACGACTGGTCCGAGCGCTTGAAGAAGGGGTCCTCCAGGATGCGCTCGATGGGGATGTTCTTCATCGCCGCGCCCGTGTCCGTCCAAGTTCCATACTGGCTGGGAATCGGGTTGTACACTCCCATTCGCCGGGTCAGCCTTGTGTAGGCCGCCTCTTTCCCCTCGTCGCAGATCAAGATGGCGCGGCTGCCCCATGCCACCATCGTGCGGTTGATGCGGTTGAGCAGGCGCTCGAACGTCCGCTCCTCGTCCCTCGCGGGGAAGACGGCGTTGAACAGGCGCACCCCCGGCAGGCCCGCGACCATCGCCAGGGCATCCCTGAAAATCTGGCAACGACGACCCTTCGGAACGACGCGAGGCCCCAGGCACCCGCGCCCCGACACGAACTTCCATGCATGGAACTCGGCATGTACGAGAATCCCGTCCGTCTGCTTGAGGGCGCGACGGAACTGCCGCACTCCGGAGAACGCCTCTCGCCATTGGTCTTCTGGCACAGCCAGCGCCGAGAAAACGCAAAGCTCCTCGTCGCGGGAGTCGTCCAGGTAGATCAGATGCACGGCCTCGCCTTTCTGCCGGGTCGCTTGCTCACTGCAGGTCCTTGAGACTCTTGACGACCAGCAGCTCATTGCCCCGGTCGTCAATCACCTTCACGGCCACCTGCCCGTGCTCGCCGGCCTCGCGCGACGTGCTTTGCCATGTGACCGCTCCCTTTCCGGCAGGGCGACTCGAGATTTCGATTGGGCTCAACGTCGAAGAGCCAAGGGCAATTGCCGGGTTCATCATACTCCCTGGCCGGCGCATGTCAAGGCTTGTGCCACGCGTGGCGGCATAGCCGCAGCCCCAGGCGTAGAAGTTCTTGGCAAGGAGGGGGTGCGGGGGAGGAATGCCTTCTGCGAAAGAAGGGATTCCTCCCCCGCCTCGGCCAAACGCCCCAGCAATCTGGCCGTCAGATTTTGCGCTTTTCGAGCCGCATGTTGAGGCAGAGGCCGCGGATTTCGTTCATGAGGACGTCGAAGGAGACGGGGGTGCCGCAGTTGAGGGTGTTCTCGCCCTTGACCATGGATTCGTAGATTTTGGTGCGGCCCTCGACGTCGTCGCTCTTGACGGTGAGGAGTTCCTGGAGGATGTGGGCGGCGCCGTAGGCTTCGAGTGCCCAGACCTCCATTTCGCCGAAGCGCTGGCCGCCAAAGCGGGCCTTGCCGCCCAGCGGCTGCTGGGTGATCAGCGAGTAGGGGCCGGTGGCGCGGGCGTGGACCTTGTCGTCCACCAGGTGGTCGAGCTTCATCATGTAGTGGTAGCCGACGGTGACCTTCTGGTCGAAGGGCTTGCCGGTGCGGCCGTCGTAGAGCACGGTCTTGCCGTCCTCGGGCAGGCCGGCCTCCTTGAGGCACTTGCGGATCTGGGCCTCGGTGATGCCGTCGAACACGGGCGTGATCACGCGGTAGCCGAGCAGCTTCGCGGCCCAGCCGAGGTGGGTTTCGAGCACCTGCCCGATGTTCATTCGGGACGGGACGCCGAGGGGGTTGAGGACGATTTCGATGGGCGTGCCGTCCTCGAGGAAGGGCATCTCCTCGACGGGGATGATTTTGGCGATGACGCCCTTGTTGCCGTGGCGGCCGGCCATCTTGTCGCCGACGGAGAGGACGCGCTTGGTGGAGACGTAGACCTTGACGAGCTCGAGGACGCCCGTGGGCAGCTCGTCGCCGCGGCGGAGCTGGTCGACGCGGCGGTCGCGCTCGTCCTTGACGATGTCGATCTCGTCCGACCGCAGCTCGTGGATGCGCTGGACCGCGTCGTGCTGCTTCTTGGACTTTGTCTGGATGTCCTCGGGGTCGAACTTCTCCTCGAGTTCGAGGATCTCGCGCGGGCTCCTGGCCTCGAGGTCGGTGTAGGCCACGCCGGAGCGGGTCACCACGGGGCCGCCGAGGTCCGCCTCCATCGCGGCGATCATCTGCTTGAAGGAGTCTATGATGCGGTTGTTGTAGTCGGCGCTCTCCTTGCGGAGGTCCTCGCGGTCCTTCTGGCGCTGCTCCTCGGGCAGGTGGCTGCGGCGCGAGAACTTCGCGGCGTCGATCACGATGCCGTCCACGCCCGAGGGCACGGTGAGCGAGTCGTTCTTGACGTCCTCGCCCGCGCGCCCGAAGATGGCGAGCAGGAGCTTCTCCTCGGGGGAGAGCTCGCTCTTGGACTTTGGGGAGACCTTTCCGACCAGGTAGTCGCCTGGGGAGACGCGGGTTCCGACGCGGACGATGCCCTCCTCGTCGAGGTTGCGCAGTGCCCTCTCGGAGACGTTGGGGATGTCGCGGGTGAACTCCTCGCGCCCGAGCTTGGTCTCGCGGATCTCGACCTCGAACTCCTCGATGTGGATCGAGGTGAAGCGGTCGGCCTGCACGAGCGTCTCGCTGACGAGGATGGCGTCCTCGAAGTTATAGCCGTCCCAGGGCATGAAGGCGACGAGGGCGTTCTTGCCCAGGGCCAGCTCGCCGCCGGAGGTGCCGGCGCCGTCGGCGATCACCTCGCCCTTGCGGACGCTCTGGCCGACGCGCACGATGGGCTTCTGGTTGAGGCAGGTGCGCTCGGAGAGGCCCACGAACTTGCGGAGCGTGTGCTCGCTCTCGCCGATCACGATGCGGTCGGCCGACACGTAGGTGACCACGCCGTCCTCTTCGGCCACGACGACCATGCCCGAGTTGCGGGCGACCGGCTTTTCCATGCCCGTGGTGACGAGCGGGGGCTCGGTGGTCAGCAGCGGCACCGCCTGGCGCTGCATGTTCGAGCCCATGAGCGCGCGGTTCGCGTCGTTGTGCTCCAGGAACGGGATCAGGGCGGCCGACACGCCGACCATCTGCTTCGGCGAGATGTCGATGAACGTCACGTCGTTGCGCGGCACGTAGACGAAGTCGCCGCCGCGCCGCACCAGCACGTTCTCGCCCGTGAGGCGGCCCTGCTTGTCCATCGGCGTGTCCGCCGGCGCGATGCACACCGTGTCCTCCTCGTCGGCCCGCAGGTAGCGGATGTCGGCCACGCTGTGCCCGTCCCCGTCCTCCCGGCTCGCCAGGCGGCCCTTCTCCACGCGGCGATAGGGCGTGACCAGGAAGCCGTACTCGTCGACGCCGGCGAAGACGCTCAGCGACACGATGAGGCCGATGTTGGTGCCCTCGGGCGTCTCGATGGGGCAGATGCGGCCGTAGTGGGAGGTGTGGACGTCGCGGACGTCGAAGCCGGCCCTCTTGCGGTTGAGGCCGCCCGGCCCCAGGGCGCTCAGGCGCCGCTCGTGGGTGAGCTGCGAGAGCGGGTTCACCTGGTCCACCACCTGCGAGAGCTCGCCGCGCCCGAAGAAGTATTCGATGGACGACGAGATGGTGCGCGAGTTGATCA
>Ga0307379_10002042_pt1 | contig 30551 bp, 24 predicted proteins | sample UN2MG_FD_202237 | JGI IMG/M metagenome (GOLD analysis project Ga0307379, IMG submission 202237) | Soil microbial communities from Risofladan, Vaasa, Finland - UN-2 | ecosystem: Environmental > Terrestrial > Soil > Coastal area > Acid sulfate soil | place: Finland: Risofladan, Vaasa | collected...
CCACCCACGGCTGCCGGAGAGGGCGGCGTGGCTCGTTGGCCACGCTGCCCAGGTTTCGGCCACCGGGCAGAGGGGAATTTACAGAAAGAAGTTTACACTATCTTCGTGGATCTCGGATCACCGAGGAGAAACTAGTGACAATCACCCATTTCCCCCATTCCAAATCGTGCTGCCGCCGCATTTTCTTTGCCCGGCGTCGGCTCTGCCATAGCATTATACACCCGCAAACGGCGTTTGACAAGCACCAAAACCGTATCGCAGAATCATCTCCCTCTGTCGGATCGGCGGCATTTCGTTCTTACAGATACCTCCCCCATCTCCGTGCGGCTTCGTACATCGCCACAGCGTTCTCGGTTGGGGTGTTGTCCTGCATGCAATGCGTGGGGGCGAGGCAGTAGCCGCCTGCGGGCATCATCACGTCGGGTGTCTGGCGCACGTCGCGCATTACGTGCGGGATTGATGACACAACGGACCTTGGGCTTCAACGTCTTGCCGATTTCATTCAACAGGTTCGACAGAACGGGATAGAAGGACGTTTCGGCAACGGCGGCCCCCGTTGATCGAATGTCGCGCAGGTCTTTCAGATAGGCTTCAAGCGGATTCGGCACGGTGTTGCATCCTCGCTTCTGCGACGGGGGACAGCGACAAGATCAAGATCACAGCCGGGGGCGGCTGTGCTACATGATCCCACAGCCGGGGGCGGCTGTGCTACATGATCCCACAGCCGGGGGCGGCTGTGCTACAAGATCACTCAAGTGCCGGAAGTCAGGCGGGCTGGCGGCCATCCAGTCGCTTTTCCATCTTCAGGCTCCAGCCTTTGCCGTTCTCGTCCCACGTCTGGCCGTTGACGTATGCAAACCCCAGCGCTTCGTAAAGGCGCCTTGCACGGGCGTTGCGAACCATCACCGAGAGCGATACCTTGCTGTGCCCTTGCTGCCGTGCCTGCTCGAGCAAACACTCCATCACCTGCCGGCCCAGCCCGCCGCCGGCTGCCCTGTCTATGAGGCCGATCCCAAGTAAGGGCACCGGCTGGTTCAACTGCCAAAGGAACGCATAGCCCAGGGGTTCCTCGTCGGGTGCATCACCTTCGGTTACAATCACGCGATAGGAGGTGGTGTCGCTCGCCACGCGCGAGCAGATGTCTTCGGCAATCTCACGGGAGAATGGGTGCGGTGCAAAATTGCGGCATGCGATGCTCCCATATCCTTGGAAGCAGCGAAACAGCAGCTCGGCATCGGCTGGCCCCAGGGGTCTTATGGTGGCTTTCCGGCCATCGTTGAGCTGAACAGCTTTCCGCTTCACGGGCTGAGGTTCCTGTTTGATGTGACGGTTTTCGAGTCTGGTTTAGCTGCAATTCTACAAACCGCTCTCCCGGAATGCAACATGAAGTCTCACGTTGCACCATCGCGTTTTTCGCACGGATCATCACCGCTGTTGTCGCAGGCGAAATGGTATAGGCACCGAGCCGCCTCGGTGCCTATCCTGAGCTAGGGGTCCATCATCGAGCGAAACCCGGGAACATATTCGGTAGCAGGTTTGCGGGCTTCGCCATCGGCAGCTTCATTGCTTCGTCATACTTGATCATTGTCACTATTTCGTTCAGCGTGGCCAAGGCGTTCTCGGTTTGCCCGGCGCGGTCGTAAACGTCTACGATGCCGGTGAGGAACACGAGCTTGTCGGCCGGCGTAGCGGCCTTTTCGAGCTCGGCCTTCAGCAGTGCCACGGCCGTCTCGGGCTCGCCGCTCTGCTCGTACATCTCGGCCATTTCGCGCACGGCGGTGTCGGCCAGGGCGCCGCGGACGGCCAGGAATTCAGATGCGGCCTTGTCGGGCAGCAGCAGGTTGAGCCTGTAGATGCGTCCGGCGGCAAGGCGCGCGGCCGCAACGGCCTCGGGCTGCGGGCTGTCTTTCACCACACCGGCCAGAGTTGTCAATGCGTCTTGGTGTTTGCCCTGCTTGTACTGGATTTCGGCGATGCGCAGGATGGCGGCGTCGCGGTGGTTCACCTCTACGCGCGGAATTACCGGGGCCTGAATCCTCACCATTGCTCTGGCCGGGCGGGCCGCATCGGGCGCTGGTTCGGCTCGTGCAGCCGCGCCTTGCTGCCGGAATGCGTCGAGCTTGGCCTGCTCTTCGGCGGTAAGCTCCTGGTTGTTCCGCCGCTTCTCCATGATGGCCCGTATATCGGCGGGAGCGTCTCTCATCCCTTGCATCCTGTCGCCCATTGTCTGGCGGGCGTAGTCCCTTATCTTCTGGTTTTCCTCGGCGGTGAGCTGAGCGCCACCGGCAGCCTTATCTATCAGGGCCTTGATGTCCTCAGGGGCGTTTTCCTTGAGCCGGTCGAGCATCCCCTGGGGAAGCGCTCCGCCGGCGCCGCGCTCGCCACGGTTGCCACGGTTGCCGCGTTCGCCGGCATAGGCGGCGCCCACCGCGCAAACGGCCACAACCACCACCAAAAACTTCACCAAATTCTTCATTCTACGGCACCTCCACAATTTTGAGCAGGCGGCCCGATGGCCTCTGCGCCTGAATGGGACCCGGAGCGTCCGGCGTGCATGACGGAGCCTCCGGAGAAAACAATCGCGTTACTATTTGCTATCCTTGCGTTCTTTCGCGCGCTTATCCGTGTAGTCCTTGAGCGCCTGACGTTCGGCGGCCGTGAGCTGCTCGCCTTTCTCCTTCTTCTCCATCAGGTCTCTGATCTCGGCGGGAACATCCATGAGCATCCTCTCACGCGGGCCGCGGGCCTTCACATAGCGCGCTAGCTGATTCTGCTCTTCCGCGGTAAGCTCCTCGTCGTTCAGCTTCTTGTCTATGATTGCCTGCATCTCGGCCGGCGCCCTTTCACGCAGCGCAACGAGCAGTTGTCTTTCATTCTCCGACTTGATGTATTCCTTCAGTGCGGCCTCTTCTTCAGCGGTGAGGGCCTCGCCTTTCAGTTTCTTCTCGATGATCGCCTTGATGTCGTCGGGCGCGTTCAGGGCCAGTTTCTGCAGCATCTTGCGCTCGGCGAGCCGCTTGTCCCACACCTCCAGCTTCGCGCGGTCTTCGGCCGACATCCTCTCGCCTTGGTCCCGCCTCCGCATCAGGGTTGCGACGTCGGGCGGGAGGCTCTCGAGTTCTTCGCGCCGCTCGGCAGCTTTCTTCCTCGTGAAATCCCTCAGCAGTTCCCTTTCTTCTGGTGCCAGCCGCTGGCCGGCGGCCTGCTTCTCGATTAGGGCGAGAATTTCGGGCGGCGCGTCCTCCGCCAGCCTTTCCTGGAGGGCTTCAAGCTCACTGTCTCGATCCGGCTGCCCCTTGGGCTGACGTCTTACTGGGCGTTCCAAGCCCCACGCCGTCTCGCAGGCCAAGGCCGAAACAATGCAAATCGCAGCGATTCTCCACCAGTTTCTCATTGTTTACCTCCGCTTTCCGTCCACCCTTGCACTGCCGCAGTCTTTCAGTTCAACGCTGCCATCCCGAAAAAGTTGCGCGAAAACCCCACACCTCTTGTCTTGAAAACGCCGAGAGGCACCGAATACTGTCCGATGCCTCTCTTCGATAACCGGCCTTTAGGGCTTGTGCCGCTCGCGCCACGCCTCGACCCGCTGATGGATGTAACCCCGAAGCTGCATCCGCTCGGCAGGCGCAAGCCTCTCGCCCTGCTCGCGCTTCTCGATGAGCGCCTTGATATCGGCCGGAGCATTCTCTTTCGCTCTCGCAATCACCCTGCCCCTGATGAACCGCTTCCTTTCGATTCCGCGCCATTCACTGCCACAATCCGCAATATTGAACGCACAGCCCGCGCAAAAGTTTCCCGGCCATAATCATTTGAACCTGAAGCTTTCCATTGGTATAATCCCTGAAGCTGTAAGACAACAGAACAAGGAGAGCCCCATGACACCACGGGAACGATTGCTTACCGTCCTCAAGGGCGGCATGCCCGATTGCGTACCCGTCATGCCCGACTTCTCGAACATGATCCCTGCGCGCCTCACCGGCAAGCCCTTCTGGCAGCTATATCTCTACAACGACCCGCCCATCTGGGAAGCCTACATAGACTGTGCAAAACACTTCAACGTAGACTCGCTGATGGAGTGCGGCCGCGATACGCCCGACGAAAACCTCCGGGCGATGATCGAAACCGCCCGAACTTACGGCAGGTACTGACAAACGACCCTTCGCTCAATTTCATAAGGAATGGAAACCATGGCTACTCAAAAGGATCTGCTGAACGCCGCATCTGAAACCAGATCGCGATGGATCGCCGCTGCATTCAACCGCGACTGCCCTCCCCCGCTGTCGTTCAACTACGACGGCAAACCATCCGCCGAACTGCTGCCCGCATGGACGCGGCGCGGCGATGTGAAACCCGTACCGCACCCCGCCGGCTCGGCTCCGCTGCCCGCGCATACCGAGCACACCGTGAGCTTCTTCGATCCCCACACGGGCCTGTCCGTCTTCTGCGTCATCACGGAATTTCACAACTTTCCCGCCGTCGAATGGGTTACCTATTTCAAAAACACCGGCGGCTCAGACACCCCGATCATCGCCGACATCCAGCCGCTCGATTTCTCCTTCCCCGCCGCAAAAGACCACACCTGCCGCCTGCATCACGCAAAGGGCAGCGACTGCAAGTTCGACGATTTCCAGCCGCTCGAAACCCCGCTTGCCACGCCCGCCGAAACGCGCATCGAATCGCACGGCGGCCGATCCTCAAACATCACTCTGCCATTCTTCAACCTCGAAATGGCAGGCTCCGGCGTGATCGGTGCAATCGGCTGGACCGGCGACTGGGCCGCAACATTCATTCGCGCCGCCGACGGCCCGCTGCGCGTCCGGGCCGGCATGAAACAAACCCGCCTCCGCCTGCGCCCGGGCGAAGAAATACGCTCGCCGCGCATCATGCTGCTTTTCTGGGAGAATGACCGCCTGCTCGCGCACAACACACTGCGCCGCTTTCTACTCGAACACCACCGCCCGCAGATCAACGGCCGCCCCGCAGCCGCGCCCCTTTGCCATGCCGTCTGGGGCGAAAACACCGCCGCACAGCAGATCACGAAAGCCCGCTGGTGGAAGGACAACAACATCCCGCTCGAATATTTCTGGATCGATGCCGGCTGGCACGGCGACGGCAAATTCAGGGAAGACTCCACCGTCTTCAACAGCGACTGGTGGAAGCACGTGGGCAACTGGTGGCCAAACAAAACCACCTACCCCGACGGCCTGAGGCCGGTGGGCGACGCCCTGAAAGAGCTTGGCTTCGGCTTTGTTCTATGGCTCGAGCCAGAGCGCGTTTTCAAAGACACCTTCTTCACCAAAAAGCAACCCAACTGGCTGCTGGGGCCGATCGGCGACAACTGGCTCTTCGACCTCGGCAATCCCGAAGCGCGCCGCGCGCTCACCGAGCTCGTGTCCCGCGTCATCTCCGACGGCCGCGTCACCTGCTATCGCCAGGATTTCAACACCGAGCCCCAGCCCTTCTGGAAAGCCGCCGACGCGCCCGACCGCATAGGAATGCACGAAATCCGCCACATCGAGGGCCTTTACGCCTTCTGGGACGACTTGCTCGCGCGGCACCCGGGGCTTCTGATCGACAACTGCTCCAGCGGCGGCCGGCGAATCGACCTCGAAACCATCTCGCGCAGCATCCCCCTCTGGCGCAGCGATTTCCAGTGCTGGCCCAATTTCAACGCCGACGCAATGCAGTGCCAGACGCACGGCCTCGCACGCTGGGTGCCCCTGAGCACCGGCTGCGTAGACCGCCCCGACGCCTACGCCTTCCGCAGCGCTTTCGGGCCGGGCGTGGTGAACACTATGATGATCTTCAACCGCGACCCCGACCCCAGCATTCCCATCGACCTGTTGCGGCGGCTCACGGCCGAACAGCTCGAACTGTGCAAGTATTTCTACGGCGATTTCTACCCGCTCACCAAGTACAGCGTGGATGATGATGTTTGGATGGCGTGGCAATTCGACCGCCCCGACCTCGCCGAGGGGCTGGTGCAGGTGTTCCGCCGCGCAAGCAGCCCATACGAGACCGCCCGGCTCAAGCTCCACGGCCTCGAACCCGATGCCACCTACGACCTGGCCGACGCCGACACAAAAGCCGTGAGAAGCCTGCCCGGCGCCGATCTGATGAACGCCGGCCTCGAAGTCGCTATGAAAAAACAATTGGACGCCGCGGTATTTGTCTACCGCAAGAAATGAAAAACCGCAACTGAATGCTGCCGGGCTACTTCTTCGCGATCACCCACAACGCGTGGACCATCCCGGGGATGTAGCCCAGCAGCGTAAGCAGGATGTTCAGGAAAAACGTGGCCCCCACGCCCTTTGTGAGCAGCACGCTTACGGGCGGCAGAACGATCGCGAGCACGATTCGCAGAAGAACCATAGCCTCCCCCCTTGGAATAACGACGATGCCCTGCATGAACTAACAATCGCCCGCCCAGCCGCGGCACCAACGGCCGCGCAAGCGCGCAGATGTGTGTGAAAGATTTGTGGGCATGCGCGCATAAAAGGTAGCCTCGGATGCACAGCGGTCGCCGTCTGCATTCTTCATCCATTCTTCATTCCATTCCGATTAAGGCCTGAAGGGCCGGAGTTCTATACAGCCCAGTCCGAAGGGCTGGGCAAAAGACGCCACCCACCCCAAAATCGAGCCCTGAAAGGGCGGCCTTACGTATACCCAGCACACAGCCGTATACTCCGCCCCTTCAGGGCTTGGCTTCTTGCCGCACCGACAACCCAGGGCGTCGCCCTGGGCTGTATGGAACTCCGGCCCTTCAGGCCTTTGACAGGAAAAGAATAAGAAAAATGATGGCAATGCATTCGTGGGACACGTCTATGCATACGAGCTTGCCCGGCATCGGCCAGGCAAGATGCGTGGAACCCACAAGTCGTTTACGGGACCCGCGCGCAGATCGTCGGAAAAAAAGAGTTGATTTCCGCCAACTTACCGATTATGATAGTAGCGTAATGCAACAAATGAGAGGAGACCTGCACATGTTTTTCGCACTACTCACCGGCCTTCGACTTTCCGGCCTGATCCTCATCGAGGATCAGGAACGGGGATCGTCCGGCTGAGTTGCGAACCGCGAAGCTTATCAGACCCGTCCCGGACGATCCCTCGGGAGATATCCGGAACGGGTTTTTTTATTGCGGCAGGTCTCATAGCGAGCAGCAAGAAAGGAGCAAGTCGTGTCAACGCGAGCACAGGTTTCAAAGTACGTGGCACCGGCGATGGTAGACATGCCGGACCGCCGCTGGCCGTCGAAAACTATCACTAGCAGCCCTCAATGGTGCTCGGTAGACCTCCGCGACGGAAACCAGGCGCTCCCCTGCCCGCTTACGCCCGGCCGCAAGCTCGAGTATTTCAACCTGCTGTGCAAGATCGGCTTCAAGCATATCGAGGTTGCGTTCCCGTCGGCCAGCCAGGACGATTACGAGTTCACCCGCCGGCTGATCGAGGAAAACCTGATCCCGCGCGACGTGTTCATCATGGGGCTCACGCAGTGCCGCCCGCACCTGGTCGAGCGCACGCTACAGTCGCTGCACGGAATCGAGCGCGGCATCGTGCACGCCTACCTCGCCACGTCCGACCTGCACATGCAGCAGGTGTTCAACATGAACCGCGAACAGGCGCTCAAGATGGCGGTGGGGGCCGTAGCACAGGTGCGCGACCTCGTGGCCGCGATGAAGGACAGCGACATCCGCCTCGAGTTCTCGCCGGAGGAATATACCGACACCGATCTCGCTTTCGCGCTCGAGCTGTGCGAGGCGGTCTTTGAAACCTGGGGCAACGCCACGCCCGAAAAACCGCTGATCTTCAACCTGCCCGCAACCGTCGAGCGGCGGCCGCCAAACCACTACGCCGACATGATCGAATGGTTCTGCCGCCGCTTCTCCGCGCGCGACAGGATACTGGTTTCGGTGCACGCGCACAACGACCAGGGCATGGCCGTGGCCGCCACCGAAATGGCACTCATGGCCGGCGCCGACCGCGTTGAAGGCACGCTCTTCGGCCACGGCGAGCGCACGGGAAACACCGATCTCGTGATCGTTGCCAACAACCTCATGGCACGCGGCATCCGCTCCGGCCTTGATTTCTCCAAGCTTGATTCGATCGTGGAAACGGTGGAGCGGCTCACAGGATTGCAGGTGTATTGCCGCCAGCCCTACGCCGGCGAATACGTCTTCACCGCATTCTCGGGCTCGCACCAGGATGCCATCCGAAAGGGCATGCAGAAGCTCGGCGAAGCGCCACAGAAATTCGGCAGCGGCTGGAAGGTGCCTTACCTGCACGTTGACCCCAGCGACCTCGGCCGCTCGTACGAACGCCTCATCAGGATCAACTCGCAGTCCGGCAAGGGCGGCGTGGCGTGGGTGCTCGAGCAGGATTACGGCCTTAAGCTGCCCAAGCCCATGCATCCCGAGGTGGGCGCCGCAGTGCAGCGCTATGCCGACGAGGTGGCCCGCGAGGTGACCAGCGAAGAGGTCCACCGCATCTTCCTCGAGGAATTCGTGGACCCCGACGGGCCGTTCGAACTTATCGGCTACTGGCCCCGGCCCGACGACGCCGACCCCACGCACATCCACGGCGAGCTGAAGGTGAAAATCGCCGGCGAGCCGCTGCGGATCACCGCCGAGGGCAACGGCCCGATCTCGGCATTTGTGCACGGCATCCAGCAGCTCGGCGCCCCGGATTTCACCGTCGACGATTATCACGAGCAAGCCATCGGCAAAGGTGCCGACGCCCAGGCAATGGCATACGTGCCGCTGAAGCTTCAGGATGGCAGCATCGTGTTTGGCGTGGGGATCGACACCAACATCGATCAGGCCGCCGTGCGCGCGATCATCGCCGGTGTAAACCGCGTCTCCAGAATGCCCCTGTAGCTCACACGGAACAGCGGGCGAAAGTTGCTTGATGCACGATGCCGTTTGCGGTAGAATGATCATATGCATTCTGTTTGGGACAAGGTGAAGTGCGAGGCCACCCATGAGCAAGACGTTCGACCAGGGCAAGGAGGAAGCGGCCGGCCTTTGCCGTTATTTCGCGACCAACCGCCTGGCCTTCTGCGCCCAGGGTGTAAAGGAAGCCCACGTCAGGCAGTCGCTGATCGATCCATTCTTCGAGGCCCTTGGCTGGGACACGCGCAACGCCTCGATGGTTGCGCCGCAGTACCGAGAGGTGGTTACTGAAGACAGCCTCGACGTCGAGGGGCAGCAAAAGGCTCCCGACTACACTTTTCGCGTCGGTTCGCTGCCGCGGTTTTTTGTCGAAGCGAAAAAATGCGGCGTGAACATCAATTCCGACCCCGCCCCCGCCTATCAGCTTCGCCGCTACGGCTGGAGCGCAAAGGTGCCGCTCTCCATTCTCACTGATTTCGAGGAACTGGCGGTCTACGATTGTACATACCGGCCGCGCCCAACCGACAAGTCCAGCCGCGCCCGCATCCTGTTCTTCAGCTTCGAGGAATACGCAGAACGTTGGCGCGAGATCTGGGATATCTTCTCGCGCGAAGCCGTCCTGTCGGGCGCGTTCGATCAGTATGCCGCCTCCAGGCGCAAGCGCGGCACATCCGAAGTGGACGTCGAATTCCTCAAGGACATCGAGGTGTGGCGCGAGGAACTCGCTCGCGTCGTCGCTCTTCGCAACAAGGATGTATCTTCAGATGACCTCAACGCCGCCGTGCAGCGCACAATCGACCGCGTGGTCTTCCTGCGCATGGCCGAGGATCGCGGCCTCGAACCATACGAGCAGCTCCTCAAACTTTGCGACCGCACCGACGTCTACACCCGTTTCATGACCGACCTCTGCCGGCGGGCCGACGAAAAGTACAATTCCGGCCTCTTCCATTTTCAGAAGCAAGCCGATGTACCCGAGCCCCCGGATCGGATCACGCCAAAACTGGCCATCGACGACAAGCCTTTCAAGCTGATCCTCCAGAGCCTCTACTTTGCGCATGGCTCTCCTTACGAATTCAAGGTCATGCCCGTCGAAATCCTCGGCACCGTTTACGAGCGATTCCTCGGCAAGGTGATCCGCCTCACTGCAGGGCACCAGGCGAAGGTGGAGGAAAAGCCCGAAGTGCGCAAGGCCGGCGGCGTCTATTACACACCGTCGTACATCGTGAGCTACATTGTGCGGCAGACCGTGCGCCGCCAGATCGAAGGCCGCACACCCGCCGCGCTTGCAGGTGCAAAAGGCAAGCCGCCTTTGCGCGTGCTGGACATGGCCTGCGGCAGCGGCTCATTCCTGCTGGGAGCATACCAGTGCCTGCTCGACTACTGCCTGAAGTGGTACGTTGAGAACTGCCCCGAATCGCACGCAAGGGCCGTTTACGCCACCCGCGCGGGCGAATGGCGCCTCACCATCGCCGAAAAAAAGCGCATCCTCATCTCGCACATCTTCGGCGTCGATATCGACCCTCAGGCGGTCGAAGTATCCAAGCTCTCACTCCTGCTGAAGGTTCTCGAGGGCGAGAACGCGGAGACGCTCGGCGATAACATGCGGCTGTTCCACGAACGAGCACTCCCCAACCTGTCCGACAACATCAAGTGCGGCAACTCGCTGATCGGCCCCGGCTACTTCACCGGCAAGCTTCTCGTAGACGCCGACGAGATGAAGCGCGTCAACCCGTTCGACTGGAACCAGGCTTTCCCCGACGCGATGAAGGCCGGCGGGTTCGATTGCGTCGTCGGCAATCCTCCTTACATCCGAATTCAGGCAATGAAGGAATGGGCGCCGCTGGAGGTTGAAATCTACAAGGAACTGTTCCGCACCGCTCGAGCAGGGAACTACGACATCTATGTTGTCTTCATCGAACAAGGCCTGAAATTGCTGAACGGCAAGGGACAGCTCGGCTTCATCTGCCCGCACAAGTTTTTCAACTCGAAGTACGGCGAGCCCGTGCGGGCGCTCATCGCGAAGGGCGGGCACCTTGCACACGTTGTGCATTTCGGCGACCAACAGGTTTTTGAAGGCGCGGCAACCTATACCTGCCTGCTATTCCTCGATGAAGCGGGAATCAGCACGTGCCGGTACGTCAAGGTGGACAACCTCGACGCATGGCGCAAGATTGTGGAAGGCGAGAACGGCGAAAACGGCGGGCACTGGGGCGCCGAGGGCGAGATACCGGATTCGCAGGTTACGCAAGGGGAATGGAACTTCAACGTGGGCAACGGCGCGGCGCTGTCCCGGAAGCTCAAACGCATGCCGGCCACACTGGCCGACATCGCCGAACGCATGGCACAGGGCATCCGCACAAGCGCGAACGAGGTTTACGTTCTGCGCAAAATATCCGAGTCGCCGCGGCTTGTTACCGCGCATTCCGAGCAGCTAGGCCGCGAAGTGAAACTCGAACGCGGCGCCGTTTCGGTGTTCCTGCAAGGACGCGATATCAAGCGCTACCGGATCGTGCCGTCGCACGAGGTTGCCATAATCCCTTACCGAAACGTGGGCGACCGCATGGTGCTGAGACCCGAAGATGAGTTCCAGCGGGCATATCCAAGAACCTTCAGATATCTGCAGGAATGCCGGAAGATTCTTGAACGGCGCGAGCATGGCCGTATGAAGGGGCGCGGATGGTACGGCTTCATCTATCCCAAGAACCTCAGCGTAATGCAGGCCCCCAAAATCCTTGTCCCCGATATCGCAGACCGTGCATCGTTCGCGCTCGACGAGAACGGCGATTACGCCTTTGCCAGCGGCTACGGGATCATTCTGAAGCCAACGCTGAACGAATCGCCGAAATACGTGCTGGGGCTGCTGAACAGCTCGCTTCTAAACTTCTACCTGAAGCGCATCAGCACAACCATGCGCGGCGGGTTCTTCCGGTACTTCACGCAATACATCGGCCAGCTTCCGATCCGCCGGATCGAATTCGGCAACGCCCCCGATGGAGCGGCACATGACCGCATGGTCTCGATGGTCGATTCGATGCTTGCCTTGCACAAGCAGCTTGCCGCCGCTGATTCCGCCGCGCAGTGCGAGGCTATCCAGCGCCAGATACATTCCACCGATTCCGCAATCGACCGGCTGGTGTACGAGCTGTACGGCCTCACCGACGATGAGATCAGCATCGTAGAGGAAGGCAATTGATTCCTTTTCGCTTTTCGCCCGCGCCACCTTGATACGCGCCGCCGCCTCTGCTACAATTCTCCGCCGATGGAAGACCTCACATCACAGCAGCCATTGGAAGAAGAAAATGAGCAGGATAGCAATCAAAGCCGGATTTGTGCCGTCGTTCAGGTTCACGTGCAACGCGTGGTGCAAAAAGATGCGCGATGAAAGCCTCCAGGCGTTTTCGCAGGTGCCCGGCCTGCACGTGATTGCCCCGCAGCCGTCGCCCGACGGCAAAACCACCGACGCCGCACGCGGCCTCACGCCCACCGGCTGCGTCAACACGCTTGACGAGGCCGAAGCCATCGCCGAATATTTTCAGCGCGAGAAGGTGGATGCGCTCATCCTCTGTCCGCTGGACTTTGGCGACGAGCGCTCGGCCGCGAAGGTGGCCGAAATACTGCGCGTGCCCGTGCTGCTCTACGCCACCAAAGAGCCTGAAGCTCCCGACCAAGCCAGCCTCGAGCGCGTCTCCGATTCGTATTGCGGAAATCTCGGAATGGCGTCGGCCCTGCACCGGCGCAAGATTCCATTACGCCGGCCTCTTCTTTCCGTCCGAGCCGCAACTGGAGCGCGAGCTGGAGACTTTCGTGCGGGCGGTCGCGGTGGTCAAAGGAATTCGCGGCGCACGCACGGGCCAGGTGGGCGTGCGGCCGAACGCATTCGAAACCGTCGCATACGACGAGGCCGCACTGGTCGCCGCTTTCGGGCAGAACGTGATCCACGCCAACCTCGCGGACATCGTCCAGCGCGCTCTGCACCTTTCCGCCGACGACCCCCGCGTGAAGGCCACGATCGCCGAGATCGTTTCCGGCGTGGCCTCCGTGACCGTGGCCGACGACTACCTGCTGAACGCCGCGCGGCTCGAGCTGGCACTCGCCGATTTCTGGAACAGCAACCGCCTCTCGAGCATGGCCGTGCAGTGCTGGCCCACGATTCAAAGCCTCATGGGCATCTCCACTTGCGCCGTCTATGGCCGCCTCGCCGACCGCCACATGCTCACGGCCTGCGAAACCGACGTGCTGGGCGCGATCTCCATGCGAATCACCTACGACGCCGCCCTCGGCGACACCGTACCGCATTTCGTTGACTGGACTATCCAGCATCGCTACGATCCGAACAAGCTGCTGGCGTGGCACTGCGGCAACGCCCCCACCTGCCTCGCGGCCGACCGCCGCAAAACTGCCCTTCGCTCGCGTTCCGACATGAAGGGCGAGATGCCTTCAAAGCCAGGCGACGCAATGGCCGGGCTGTTCCAATTCCAGATCAAACCCGGGCCCGTCACATTCTGCCGCCTCGCCGAATACGACGGCAAATGGAGAATGCTGATCGCATCGGGCGAGATCATGCCCAGCGAGGAGGAACTGGCCGGCACTTGGGCGTGGGTGGCCGTGAAGGACCACGCAAAGCTGTATCGCACGCTGGTTGAGGAGGGTTTCATCCATCACGCAAGCATGGTGCATGGCGATTTCACCGCGCCGCTGCTGCACGCCTGCAAGTTCCTCAACATCACCCCAGTACGCGTAAACTGACGGAGAATGCCGTGGCCGATCTGCAGGTGGTAGGACTGGGCGTGGCGACGCTGGACGTGCTCTTGCGGATGCGCGAGATGCCCACGTGGCGCGGCGGCACGCCGCTCAGCGGCTTCCGGCTCGACGGCGGCGGGCTGGTGGCCACCGCTATGGCCGCCGCGGCACGCCTGGGCGCACGGGCCGGATACATCGGCACCGCCGGCAACGATGCCGCCAAAATCAAGATTCGCTCCCTCGCCGACGAGGGCGTGGACCTCAGCCGCCTGGTGATCCGTGACCGGCCGGAGAACCAGGTGGTGGCCGTGTGCGTCGACGAGGTGACCGGCGAGCGGGTGTTTTGCGGCCTGCACGGTCTCGCCGAAAATCCGGTGCAGCCAGACGAGCTCGACCGCGATTACATCGTCTCGGCCGATTACCTGCACCTCGACGGCTTCCACTACGCGGCCGCGCTGCACGCGGCGCGATGGATGCGCGAAGCCGGCAAGACGGTGGTGCTGGACGCCGGCGCCACGCGCGGCACCGTGGGCGCAGCCACAAGAAAGCTGCTGGAACTCGTGGACGTGTTGATCTGCGGATCGGGCTTTGCGCCCGGCCTCACCGGCAAGAACGATCCGTTTGAGGCAGGCCGCGCGGCACTCGATGCCGGGCCGCGCATAGTGGTGCAAACCGAGGGCGCGGCCGGATCATTCACCACCACTGCCGACGATCATTTCCACACGCCCGCCTTCACGGTAGACGTGATTGATACGACCGGTGCCGGCGATGTTTTTCACGGTGCATACATCGTGGGCATGCTGCAAGGTTGGAGCTTACGCTGCATAGCACAATTTTCCAGTGCGGTGGCGGCGCTGAAGTGCACGCGGCTGGGCGGCCGCGCCGGAATTCCCCGATTTTCCGAAGTGATGGCTTTCCTCGACGAACGAGGAATCAAAATGTCGTAAGGAGCTTTTTGTGGCTTTGGTTTCAATGCTTGACGAGCTGAATAAAGCGCAGGCGGGCGGCTATGCCGTGCCCTGCTTCAACACCTTTGAGATGATGGGCTGCAACGGCACGCTTGCCGCCGCCGCTCAGCGGCGAGCGCCGATCTTCCTTGGCTGCTATACGCGCTGGCTCGATGGCCCCGATGCCGATGCCTTCTGGGGCTACGTTTGCGCGCAGGCCGCAAAGTCTGCTGCACCCGTGGGCCTGATACTCGACCACGGCGACTCGCTGCAAGCCTGCCTGAAGGCATTATCGCTTGGATTCACCGGCGTAATGTTCGACGGCTCGCGGCTGCCGCTTGAGGAAAACATCGCCACGACGCGGACGGTAGCCCGTGCGGCGCACGCCCTTGGTGCGATATGCGAAGGCGAGGTCGGGCACGTGGGCGCAGGCTCGGAATACGACAAGTTCGGCGCGCTCGGGCGCGGCTTCTCCGATCCCGCCGAGGTTGAGCGATTCGTGGAGGAGACGGGCGTGGATTGCGTGGCGGTGGCCGTAGGCACGGCGCACGGGGAATACAATTGCGAGCCGCGGCTGGCCCTCGAACTGCTGGCGGAAATCCGCCGGCGCGTGGCGGTGCCGCTGGTGCTGCACGGCGGATCAGGGCTTTCCGACGAGCAGTTTCGCGCGGCCATCGAAACCGGCGTGGCTAAGGTGAATGTTTTCACCGATCTCGCGCTGCACTGCGCGGCGCAACTGGTATCGGTTGCGAGCCGCGAGAGGCCTTCGTATTTCGATTTCACCGGCGGCATTCGCGAGGCATTTCAGCAGCGCTCCGGCTATTACATCGATCTTTTCGCCAGGCGCGGCAAAGCGTGAGGGCAACGCGGCGGACGCGACAGGAGAGGGGCTGGCGGACCGCTTCATCTCGCGGCGGCGCGCAGTTTTTCGGCTTCGCGGGCGGTGCGTTCTTCCTTGAGGCGCTGGTCCTTGATTTTCATCAGGCGGGTGATGTTGGAGCGTTCGTTTTCGTCCAGCTTTGTGCCGATGTATTTGATGGTGGCGCGGAGCTCGGGGATCATCACGTGCTCGAGGGCGTTTACGCGGCGGCGGGTTCTTTCGATCTCGTCCACCATTCTGCGCATCGTTTCCTCGATCTCGGAAAGCTCGAGGATTTTGGGGAAGTATTCGCGGAGCTGCGCCGTTGCCTGGTCGAGCTCGCCCGGGGTGTCGAGCAGGCTGTAGGCTGTTGCGCCGCTTTCGAGTTTGACGTCGAACTTCGGGATCACAACGCTCATTCGCCGCTTGTAGGTGACGGTGAGGTCGAGCTTGCTGAGGGTTTGCGCGAGGGCGGTCTCGATGGCCTCGCGCGAAGAGGTGATGCTGGCGAGGACGAACATTTTCAGGACTTCGGGCAGGCCCTCGTCTACCTCGTGCCGAATTTGGTTGTATACGCCGGCGACCTCGCGGAAGTCGGTCATCAGGCCGTCGAGTTTGTCCTTGAGAAGTTTATGGCCGTGCACGGCGGTGCGCAGGCGCTTGCGCATCCGCAGGAATTCCATTCGGGTTGGGTTTACACGTTTCATGTTGTTTCCAGAGTTCCACAGCCGAGGGCGGCTGTGCTACAAACATTCCACAGCCGAGGGCGGCTGTGCTACAAACATTCCACAGCCGAGGGCGGCTGTGCTACATACATCACGGCACACTCGGCACTCGCAACCTCTTCAGGGTCCCCTACTTCTTCACATCGTAATACTTCTTCAGCGTTGCTTCCTTCACACGTTTGAGTTCGTTGCGAGGGAGCATCCGCAGAAGATTCCAGCCGATTTCGAGGCTCTGCTCGATGGAGCGGTTTTCGTTCTCGCCCTGCCTCACAAACTGGCCTTCAAACGCGTCGGAGAATTTCACGAAGAGGAGGTCTTCTTCGCTGAGGGCGGATTCGCCCAGCACCACGGCCAGTTCTTTTGCGTTTTTGCCGCGTGCGTAGGCCGAGTACAACTGGTTCATCACCTCGGCGTGATCGGCGCGTGTTTTGCCTTCGCCGATGCCTTTGTCTTTCAGCCGCGAGAGCGACGGCAGCACGTCGACCGGCGGATAGATGCCTTCGGCCTGGAGGGAGCGGTCGAGGATGATCTGCCCCTCTGTGATGTATCCGGTGAGGTCGGGGATCGGGTGCGTTTTGTCGTCTTCGGGCATGGTGAGCATGGGGATCTGTGTGATGGAGCCGCCCTTGCCCTTGATGCGCCCGGCGCGTTCGTAGAGGCTGGCGAGGTCGGTGTAGAGGTAGCCGGGGTAGCCTCGGCGGCCTGGCACTTCCTTGCGTGCGGCGGAGATTTCGCGCAATGCCTCGCAGTAGTTCGTGATGTCGGTGAGAATCACGAGCACGTGCATTTCGAGGTCGAACGCGAGATATTCTGCAACGGTGAGCGCGATGCGCGGCACGGAGATTCGCTCGATCGGCGGATCGTCGGCGAGGTTGATGAACAGCACGGCTCGCTCGATTGCGCCGGTGCGGCGGAAGTCTTCGATGAAGTAGTTTGATTCCTCGAAGGTGATGCCCATAGCGGCGAAGATTACGGCGAATTTCTCGCCGGTCTTCATTACTTTTGCCTGGCGTGCGATTTGTGCCGCCATTCGAGAATGCGGCAGGCCCGAGCCGGAGAAGATCGGCAGCTTCTGCCCGCGAACCAGCGTGTTGAGCAGGTCGATGGTGGAGATGCCGGTCTGGATGAACTCGTTGGGATAGTCGCGCGCGAAGGGGTTGATCGGCAGGCCGTTGATGTTCAGCCGCTTGTCGGGGATGATCTCGGGGCCGTCGTCGATTGGCTTGCCGGAGCCGTCGAAGATGCGGCCGAGGATGTCGGGCGATACGCCAATCTCCTGCCCGCGGCCGAGAAACTTCACCTTGGTGTTTTGCGGCGAGATGCCGGTGGTGCCTTCAAACACCTGCACGACCGCCCTGTTGTGATGGACCTCGAGCACGCGGCCCTGCCGCAGGCCGCCGTCGGGCATCCTGATCTGGCAGAGCTCGCCGTAGGTGATGCCCTCGACGTCCTCAACCAGGATCAGCGGGCCGATGATGTCTCTTACCGTCAGGTATTCTTTGCTCACCTCTATTTCACCTCCGCTTTGTTTAGCGCGTTGAGTTCCTGTTCGATCTGCTTTTCGAGTGCGTCGAGCTTGTTCAGTTCTTCCTCGGGCACGATTTTCGCCCGGGCGATGCCTTCCAGCGAAGGTATCTTGGTGATCTGTGCGAGCGGCACGCCCTTTGCAAGCACCTCCTGCGCCTTATGGTAGTAGGAGATGATCAGCGAGAGCATCTTGATCTGCTTGGGCAGCGAGGTGTAAGTGTCGACCTCGAGGAATGCGCTCTGGTGAAGGAAATCTTCGCGGATCATCTTGGCGGCCTGCATGAGCAGGCGGTCTTCGAGGGCCAGGGTATCCATCCCGACCAGCCGCACCAGATCTTCAAGCTCGGCCTCGCGCTGCAAGATCGCCATCGCTTCAGAGCGCACCTTCGACCATCTTGCGTCCACCTTCGCGTCGCAGTATTCGTCCACTTTTCCGAGGTAGAGCGAATAGCTGGTGAGCCAGTTGATGGCCGGGAAATGGCGGGAGTAGGCCAGGTTGGCGTCGAGCCCCCAGAAGACTTTCACAACGCGGAGCGTGGACTGCACGACGGGTTCGGAGAGGTCGCCGCCGGGAGGCGACACGGCCCCGATGAGGCTGAGCGTGGCAAGGCGTTCGCCCGAGCCCAGGCATTGCACGCGGCCAGAGCGCTCGTAGAAGGCGGCAATGCGCGACGCGAGGTAGGCGGGGTAGCCTTCCTCGCCTGGCATTTCCTCGAGGCGGCCGGACATTTCGCGCATTGCTTCGGCCCAGCGCGAGGTGGAATCGGCCATGAGGGCCACGTTGTAGCCCATGTCGCGGTAGTATTCGGCCATTGTGATGCCGGTGAAAACCGACGCCTCGCGCGCGGCCACGGGCATATTCGAGGTGTTGGCTACGAGCACGGTTCGCTGCATCAGCGGCTCGCCCGTGCGCGGATCGGTGAGGTGCGGGAATTCCATCAGCACGTCGGTCATCTCGTTGCCGCGCTCGCCGCAGCCCACGTATACGATGATCTCTGCGTCGGCCCATTTGGCAAGCTGGTGCTGAACGACCGTTTTGCCGCTGCCGAACGGCCCGGGCACGCAGGCGGTGCCGCCTTTGGTGATCGGGAAGAACATATCGAGCACGCGCTGGCCGGTGATGAGCGGCACGTCGGGTGCGAGCTTGCGCTGCACGGGCCTGCCCTGCCGCACGGGCCACTTCTGCATCATCGTGATCGGCTTCTCGCCCGACTCGGTAGCGATCTTTGCGATGGTTTCCTCGATGGTCGCATCTCTCTCGGATATCGCCGTCGCCTTTCCTGAGATGCCGGGCGGCACCATGATGCGGTGCTCCACCACTTTGGATTCCTGCACAGTGCCGATGATATCGCCGGGGCCCACCTGCGCGCCAACGGCAACCTTCGGCACGAAATGCCATTTCCGGTTGCGGTCGAGCGCGGGCTTTTCGGCGCCGCGGACGATGAAGTTGCCGTATTCCTGGCTGAGGACATCGAGGGGCCTTTGCACGCCGTCGTAGATTTCAGCGATGAGGCCGGGGCCGAGCTCGACGCTGAGCGCCTCGCCCGTGGGAAACACCGGATCGCCCGGGCCCACGCCTTCGGTTTCCTCGTAAACCTGGATCGAATACTCCTCGCCGCGCACCTCGATCACCTCGCCGAACAGGCGAAGCTTACCGACGCGGACCATTTCATACATTCGCGTGCCGGCAAGACCCGTGGCAACGACAAGCGGGCCCGAAACTCGAATGATTTTGCCTTGTTTCATAGCAGCAGGTTCCTGTTCTGTAACTCTTGTCATTCCGCTTTCGAGAGCAGGTCCACTCCCAGCGCGCGCTCCACGTCGGCCCTCATTTTGCTGAAGGCCAGGCCCTTCGATCCGTGATGATCGGGGATGACGACGATAACCTTTCCGGTGGCCCTGCGAGTTTCGGCGATGAGTTTCGCGTTCTCGTCGCCCGCGTAGCTTTCAGTGAGCAGCACAATCGAAACGCTCTCGCGCCGCGTGGCATCCGCGAGCGCGGCCACGAAATCGTCGTTCGTCTTCACCGGCGCAATCCTCACGCCCACGCCCCTGAAGCCGATGATCTGGTCTTTTTCCCCGATGGCAACGATGTCAGACATATTGCCCCCTCAGCCTCGCCTGAAGCAATCTGCTGCTGATCCTGTTTACCTTGCCCGCCAGCACGAGGCGGAGGTTGAAGACTTCAGTGCGCAGGCCGCACAGGTAGCCGTAGATTCTGTCGGGACCGAACGCGACGGTTTTTGCTGCCTTCGCAAAATCCAGCACAAGGTTTTCACCCCGCCTGGTGAGGCTGGTAACGCGCTCGGCCTCGGGCGCGGAAAACACGTCGTCCACCAGCGGGCCCAGCAGCGTAGGCCGCAGTCGGTCGGCCCAGGAATCCAGCGGCAGATCGGCCAGCTCGCGGAGGAGCGGCAGATCAAGCTCGTCGCGGATGAACAGCCGCCGCAAGCGGTTCATGTCGTACGAGCCTTCCTTCGCGCGCCAGATGATCTCCACGGCCTTCACGGTTCTGAACGCTTCGGCGCATTTCGAGATGATAGGATAGCCGATCGCCCCTGCGATGCGCACCTGCTGAATCAGGGATTCGGCATCGAGCACGAGGTCGATCACCGCCGGAGTCAGCTCGGGCTGATCTTCCTTCACCTCGGCGCGGATGAGGGCCATCGCCTGCGACCAGAACGGCGGCAGGTCGGTTTTGAGGTCGTTCAGCACGCGCTCCCATGTGTCGCCGGAGATGCTTCCACCGTTGCGGGGAATCTCCAAGCCGGCCAGCCTGGTCTTCAGGAAGCTCTTGAAGTTCCGGAAGTCGTATTCGAGGAGGAACATCCGCACTACGTCGGGCTGCGGCGAGAACCGCAGCAACTCGGCCAGGCGGGCATTGTAGACGCCCATGACGATTGAGTCGGCCTCGTAGAGTCTGCCGATAACCGGGAAGACATCCTTGTACACGGTATCGCTGACGAGCAGGAACACGTCGTTCAGATCCTCGAGCGAAACCAGCCGCTGCATGGTGTCGTCCTTGATAAGACGACTCTCCATAGCGGCGATGCGCCCGGTGAGGAAAGCCCAATCATGTGCGGGAAGCGGACTCACGGCGATTCCACCCTTTCAACGCGTGACTGGAAGAGCTCTGACGCGATCTCGGGGGCCATTTCCTCACGGAGCTTGGCCATGCTGCCATCGAGCGTGCGGTCGATCTCGAAACGAGCGGTGCGGAGGACGAATCCTCCGATCATTGCGCCAGGCTCGGCGGCAAGCGCAATGGCGGCATCGGCGCCCCGGCCATTGTTGGCATCGGCAACGATTTGCTGGCCGAAAGCCTTGTGGTCGCGCGAGTTCAGCATCAGCTCGCCCTTCTGGCCGGGCGCTGCGCTCTGCAGCCACTTCAGTAAAAGCTTTCTGTAGCCGTCGGCCGGCAGGCTCTGAAGCCGCTCAACCGCCTTCTGCAGCACGCTCTCGATCACGGCGTTTTTGGCCGAGAGCAGCTCCATGCTCAAAGAGCTTCGTTGCGCGATTATCTCGCGGTTCTTCAGGTCTTGCTGTTTTTCCCTGGCCCCGCGCACGCGCTGCTCGTGCTGCTCACGCAGATGCTGCTCGCCCGCGTGAAACTTCGCGTCCGCCTTCTTGCGGCCCACCTCGCGGATGCGATCCGCTTCCTTGCGGGCCTCGCCCAGGATTGCATTCTTGATGTTGTCTACAGACACTGTTGTGGCCTCTTCACTTCGTGGCTTTGAGGATGTCCTGCACGGGCGATACCAGCAGGCCCCTTTCGGGAGTGAGCCAGCCGACGATCAGGATGGCTGCGAGCAGCGCGACCACGGCATATGTTTCAACGAGCACCGGGAACAGGATGGCGCGGCCGCCTTCCTCGGGGCGCTTGCTCACAAGGTTGATCGACGCCGCCGACACCTCGCCCTGGGCCACCGCGCTCTTCCATTGCACGATGCCGGCAAACAGGCCGACGAACATCATCGCCATGCCGACCAACGGGCTCACCTTTACCACCGCGTCCGCGGCCTCTTCCGCACCCGTATTCGTCAGATTGGCGGCCGACGCGATGATGAACGCGATCACGAATCCATAGAACCCCTGCGTGCCCGGAAGAGCCGCGAGGATCAGCGACTTGCCAAACAGCTCGGGCTTTTCGGAAACGGCGCCCGCCGCCTCAGCCGCTGCAATTCGAATGCCGCGCGCCGAGCCGATGCCGCCGAACATCACGGCAAACATCGCACCGATCACCGCCCAGCCCGCACCCGTCATCAGGAAATACTGGTTCAGGAATTCCGTCACTTGTGTTACCTCCTCTGGTCAGAATCCTGGTGCTCCCGCGCCGGCAAAGCCGCGCGACAGCGCCATTGCCTTGGAAAATCTTTTTGCTACAGCGGCTTCTCCAACAACTCCACCCGATCCGAATTGAAACTCAACGGAGTGAACGCCCGCGCACCGCCTTCATAGAAACGATTGAAGAACTCCAGAAAGATCAGCCTCGCCGAGTGCACAAACGCGCTCAGGATGCTCACGCCGAAATTGAACGTATGCCCGAAAATCAGCACAACGACAAAAATGACCGCGCCAATGGCCGTGCCCACAAACATGCTGCCGATCATATTGAACGCCATCGCCACGATGCTCGTGGTGAAGCCCAGCGCCAGCAGGCGCGAATAAGAGAGCACGTCACCCACGAAGCTCGTTACGCCGTAGGTGCCCAGCACGCCGTAGAGGCTCACCACGCCGGTGATCGCCTTGGCCAGGATGCCCTTCTCGTTCCGCCCCTGCGTAAGCACCAGCCCCAGCCCGCCCACGCCCGCCAGCATTTTGCCGGCCGTGGCCAGGCCACCGGGAACGTCCGGCATGAACATCGGCGCCAGCAGCAGCATGACGCCCGGCAGAAACAGCAGCCACAGCCCGCCGTCGAACAGAGCGTCGAGCGGCTTGCCTTTGCGCACCATCTTGTACATCAGCAGCGTGATGCCGTAGAACTGATTGACCACACCGATGCCGAGAGCTACAAGCAGCATCAGCATGGGCTTCTCCAGCGGCTCGATGTGCGGGATCGAATCGTTGATCCTGGCCAGCAGGTTTCCCTTGCCGAGGAATGCGTATAGATTGCCGGCCCAGGCGCCGGTGAGTGCGCCGAAGATCATCGTGCCGATGCCGCCATACAGGAAAAGCTTGAAGAACCGCGCGTGGCCCGCGTGCGTGCGATACTTGCGTGCCATCACAAACGAGAAAACCACGAGGCCCAGGCCGTAGAGCACGTCGCCGAAGCAGAAGCTGAAGAACAGCAGGAACGAGAAAATGAGCCAGGGCGTCGGGTCGAAGCTGTAGTAGTCCGGCAGGCCGAACATGCCCACGAGAATCTGCGCGGGCCGTGAAAACCTGCCAAGCGAAAGCGACACCGGCGGCGTGTCCTTCTCGGGGTCGGGGTCTTCATAAATCGCCGAGACCTCGGGGAATTCCTTGAGTGCGCCGTTGATCCTGGGCAGGTCTGCCACGCGCACCCAGCCTGTGAGGATTGACATTCTGCGCGAGTTGAGCAGATTCGAGCACGCGTCGGCTTTGGATTTTTCGCTCAGCCAGTGGCCGGCGGCAATCTCAACGCGGCGGCTGTCGTTGGCAAGCTCGAGCACACGCAGCCGGAAAGCCTGCTGCTGCTCCCTGCGCTCCTGGATATCTTCGTCGAGCTCGTGAATGCGATCTTCCACCTCGCCCGGCAGCCTGGGCAGAGCGGTTTCACTGAAGCCGTGCCTGCGCAAGAGCGCCCGCGCCGCGTCGGCGTCGGTGTTCAGGAAAACGATGATCGCCCGCACCTCTTTGCCGCGCCGCTGGATCACCTCCCACGCGATCAGGGCGTCGGTTTCAGAATCCGCCGCGAATTGCGTCCACGCTTGCCCGCGAAACGAGCCGAACACGGCGGTGGTCTTGCGCAGTTCGAGCGCCATCTTGATCGAGAACGGCATGCGCGCAAACTCGAGCAGCGTGAGTTTTTCGGTTTCAGCCTGCTCGATCTGGCTGTCAAACACGCGGTAATGCTCGTGGATGCCGGCGCATTCCTGGTATAGCGGATCGAAATCGAAATTCGAGACTACTTCGCGCAGCTCTTGCTCGGTGATCTGCAGCGGCAGCGCCGCAAAGCCCTCCACGAAGCCCTTCTTCGGCTTGATGAACAGGCCGAACGTCTGCTGGATGATGTCAAGCTTCTTGATGTTCAGGTCGGCATCTTCCGACGAAACGACGCCCTTGGCAAGATTCGCCTCTTCAGGCGGATTCAGCACCTTCGCCGCATCCTCAACGTGCACCGCCGACAGGCCGTGCAGCCTGTTGATCAGCCGGTGTGTTTCCTTGCGGGGAACGAGCAGAGTTGCCTTCTTGACCCTGTCGATTGCCATGTCAGGAGTTGCTGATCCTCTCTACCACTCTGTCGATCAATGCCTTGGATTCGTCAACCTTGATGTTTCGCACGGCCGCGAGAGCCGCGCTGAATCGCTCCTTGAGTTCCTTTTGTTGCGCTTCGCGTTCCTTGTTGATCTGTCCGGTGATGGTTTGCACCTGTTCCAGGTACTGCTTCTCGAGCTCGGCCTGAAGCTGCTCGATGCGGCGCTGCGCCTCGCGGTCCTGGGCGGCGGCATCATCGTGAGCTTTCTGGATGATCTTGTCGGCTTCCTGCTCAATCGCGGTGATATGTTGAATCAGGTTCTCAGGCATCAGCTTCCTCGGTAGGCACGGCTTTCATCTTCTGCGGGAAGTAAGAAGCCATAATTCTATCTTGTATGGGGAATAATTCAAGGGGAATTTTCTGTCTTTCAAGAAAACCGGTGTTTTGCCGTTTGCCGGGGCAGCCCGCCCCGCAATCAAAAACAGCCTGGAGAGATTCTGGCCTCTCCAGGCTGTAGTGTGAGTATATGATGCTCTGCGAAAGCCGATCAGGCTTCCGATACGGCAAGAATGAAGTATGCGTTGTGCGGCAGCCAGGGCTCGTTTGAATGCAGATCGTTGCCGGAGGTGTCGAACTTCGGCACGTCTTCGGCGGGCGATTTTCGCACGATTCCGCCGCAAATCGTACCGGGCACCGCTCCGCGCTGGCGGTGCGGCACCGAATCGTAGCGATGATGGTACTTCGGCGGATTGAACGACCCGCGGCCCTCGAACATGCACACCGCGTACGGATTCCTGCCTAGCACCCAGTCTACCTGATCGGCCGCGATGCCCTCGGCTCTCACCGCCACCTCGCCGCCCAGCACCTTCGCCAGCAGCAGCATGCCCCACGCCTGCGAAAGGTACTGGCTGTTTTGCCCCACGTACCAGCTATCCTCGTTTTCATACGGGAAGAAGAAATCCTTGTCGGTCCATTGGGTGATACCGAAGATGTTGGAGGAAAGTTTCTGCGAATAGGCAAGATAGCGCTCGAGAGCCTCGCGGACCGGCTCGGAGATTTCCTCCATAGGATGGTCGAGCACAAACATCGAGAGCGCCGCAACGGGCAGGCCCTGGTCGCAGATAGACGCCCCGAATCCGCCGCTCTTGTGCTGGCAGCCCAGCAGCAGCGCGGCCCTGTCCTTCGCCGCCTCCAGATACTCATCCTTCTTCGTCACGCGGTAAAGCTCGTGAGCGGCCAGCAGTTGCTCCGACAGGAAAATGGTATTGGGCGATTCCTCGGCGATTGCCGCTTTCCATGCGGATTCGGCGGCTTCGAGATATTTCACCTTGCTCGTGGCGGCGTAAACCTTCGCGAGCGCGGCCGCGGCCATCGGCAGCCGGCGCTGGTCGCGTATCGGCCGCCCCCCGCGCGACTCGGCAGTGTTCGCGGTTTCACCTTCCGGCGGGCCCCAATAGTCGTAGCCCGAAAACACGTCGCCCCAGAACAGACCGGTTTCGATATTCAGCATCTTCATCAGCCATCGGGCGCCCCAGCGCGACTCGTCGATCAGCCGTTTGCTTTCCTTCGCCTCGATCTTGCCCAGCGACTTCTGATAGCCGTACGCCAGCGCGTACACGGTAAGCGGCGTATACCCGCTATACTTGTTATAGTCGCCCGCGTCATGCCAGCCGCCCGCGGCATCGATATACGTGCCGTCCGGCAGGATGCCATCGTCGAGGTGGCACTGTGCGTGCCAGCCCGGCACCGAGAACCCGCAACGCTGATAGTAGAAAAATTTGGCCGCAGGAATTATCGTCTCCTGCCGCAGCAGGTCTTTCATTACGCCAAACTTGTATGACCGGATGGTCTTCATGCGGCCGGAGCGCGTGGCGAGAACCAGTTCAACAAAAAACCGGCCGCTTTGCTCGAAGCCCGAGAAGTCGCCCTTCCAGAACACGCTGTTCCACGCGATGGGGCCTTCCGCCATGAAAAGCCTGCCGGTGTAAGCCACGCGGCCGTTCGACGTTCGGATTCGAAAGCCCGTGGGCCACAGCCCGCTGCCCTGCGGCAACTGAACCACGAACCTCTTGATGCCGCTGGTGTTGAAACCCACCTGATTGACTAGAACAGAAGTGCCCTCGGTCGCCGCTCTTCTGTTATTCTCATCCGCATCATTCTGTTGCCGATTTCCGATCATCTTTAGTCTTTCCGCCGTTAATTCGCCTTCGGTTACCCCCCCACCTCTCTCGGCCACACCGTCCGCGCAGCAAAAACACCGATCCCTGTTCCACGGCCGGCTGCCACACAAAGCGTATACTTTAATCATCGCGACGAGCAATGTCAACAGGATTTTTGCCTATGCTGCATCATCGGCAGGCGTAAACGATTCGTGGGCTCCACACAGATTGCCGGGCCGAGGCCGGGCAAGCTCGCGTGCAGAGACGCGGTGTCCCACGAATGCATTGACATCATTTTTCTTGTTCCTTTCCTATCAAAGGCCTGAAGGGCCGAGGTTCTGTAAAGCCCAGGGCAACGCCCTGGGTTGTCGGTGCGGCAAGAAGTCAAGCCCTGAAGGGGCGGAGTATACGGCCGTTTGCTGGGTATACGTACGGCCGCCCTTACAGGGCTCGATTCTGGGGTGGGTGGCGCCTTTTCCCCAGCCCTTCGGACTGGGCTTTATGGAACTTCGGCCCTTCAGGCCTTATTCGGAGTTGAATGAAGAATGGATGAAGAATACAGACGGCGACCTCTGCGCGTTCAAGCTACCTCTTATACGCGAGTGCCCACGAATTTTTTACACACCCTGCATCATCGGCAGGCGTCGTCATATTACATCCTGCATGATCCGGTCAACCGGCAAAGGGCGAAACCGCAGCGGCGGCCCCGCGCGTGGCCGCAGCCAATACAACCCCGACGGCGGGCGAAAATGAAAAACCGGGACGCATACAACAAGCGTCCCGGCCTCAGGGGCTGTGGGCACAATGCCTACAGAGGAAAAATCATGCTTGGCCGTGGTCCGACAGAAGCTGCCGGATCACCTCGTCGAAATTGCACAGCTCGATATCATCGCCGGAGATCGGCGGCAGCTTCTGGAATTTCTTCAGCTCCTCGTAGCTGCTGAACTCAACGAAGTGCCCGAACCCGAGGTTCGGCTCGCAATCGTCAAGCTGCTCGGCGTCGTCGGGATCGATGTTCACCGGCCGGCCCTTATCGCAGCGGTCGTCGCCCTCAATCGAAATACCCGGCCTGCTAGTGCGCTGCAAGATATCTTCAACCCGATTCACTAGCTGCGCCAGCCGGTCGATCTGCCGGCGGCTATAATCGGCCGCGCTCGAAAGACGCTCCGCGGCCGTCAGCAGCTTCTCGATATTCTCGCTCAGCTTCACCAGCATCTCCGACTCGCTCTCAGGTTTGCGTTTCATTTGGGGCGACTCCTTAACTACATCCCGGCAGAAGACCGCTCTTTGCACGCTGTATAACGGACAGCCCCGCTGAAACTTTAGCACTTTTGGCGCGAAACCAGGAATCCTGGGTGCAAGGTGCAAGGTGCAATGTGTGCGCATCCGAGAAGCCAGGAGTCAGAAGCCAGAAGTCAGAATAACGGATCGCCTCGCCGGGAGTCACAGCCGAGGGCGTCCGCTGGAAGCGGGGCTGTGCTACATCAGGCGGTCACACCGTATCCTCGCCGCATCTTCTCCGTGCCTTCTCCGTGTCCTCCGTGGTTCCTCTTTGTCTTCTTCGTGGCTCTTCGTGTCCTTGTGTTCTTCGTTGTTTCGCGCGCCCTATTGGCACACTCGCACCCGTCTGTGCCATTCCGGCACACCACGCTCGGCCGGTGCACTACCCCACCCCACACGCATATCTGCTTGCGCATCATGCACTTGCAGCTTCTGCTCCGCAGCCGGCAAGCCCACCGGCACGATTTTTGCAGCGCAATCCGGCGCCCCGACACCAGGTTGTATGAGGAGTGCCGAAATGACCTGCAAAGAAGCTGACTCGCTGAAGAAGTGGATGCCCTGCCTGCGCTGCGGCCGCTTGATCTGGACCGATCGCTGCCACCGAACTTGTCGGCGCTGTCGCGTTGCCCTCCAGCGTTTGAACTATCGGATTCCTAACAGTTTGCATACTTTGAGGAATTCTTGTACCGAGAATTGTAAGCTTGAGGAAACCTGATTCACAGCAACAACACGTTCGGAAAAGGATGGTCTGAAAGCGGATCGAGGTGGGCATTTGCTTGCCAGGCCGCTAGCCGACTGGCCGCTGCCCTTTAGCCGATAGAGACCGGAGGTGAGGAATGAGCGTCGCTCATTGGCGAAGAGCCGCCGTTACTGTTCGAGCCGCACAGGCCACCGCAGCAAGCAAGATGACATCAACGGCAATTTTCATCTTGCTTTTTTTCATGCCCATCGCGGTGGCCGCAGAAGCTTTCTCGCAACCCGGCAATAACGTCCCCTGCATCGGACGCACCGCCGGCGCCGTTGTCAACGACGCACTTATCCATGCCGTCAAGAAAGCCAGCCCTGCCGTTGTCAATATCGTAACTATGAAATTCGATTTCGACCCCTACCCCCAGCTCGACCCCAGGATACCCAACGAAGGCGGCTCTTCACACCTGCAGAGCTTCGTGCGCGACCCCAAAAAAACCGGCATCGGCTCCGGAACTCTCATCAAATTCCTCGGCAAAACCTACGTGCTCACCAATCATCACGTAGTCTACGGGGTCGACCGCATCGTAGTGCGCCTCGAAGACAAACGCGAGTATGAAGCCGTAGTGAAAGGCTGGGACTCGAAGGTAGACGTGGCCCTCCTGGAGCTGCCCACCTCCGAAAAACTGCCCACGCTGCAAATGGGCGACTCCGACAACGTTCAGGTCGGCGAGCTCGTTCTCGCTATCGGCAGCCCCTTCGGCCTCCAACACTCCGTCACCGTCGGCATCGTCTCCGCCGTAGGCCGATACGGCCAGGGCATCGAGGAATACGAAGACTTCATACAAACCGATGCCGCAATCAACCGCGGCAACAGCGGCGGCCCGCTGCTGAACCTCAACGGCGAGCTGGTTGGCCTCAACACCGCCATCCGCACCACTCACATGGGCGGCAACGTGGGCATCGGCTTCGCAATACCCATCAACATGATCAAACCCGTCGCCGAGCAATTGATCAAAACCGGCCAGGTTACCCGAGGCTGGCTTGGTGCATCGGTGCAAAACGTACCCGACGACCTCGCCCAAGCCTTCAACCTGCCCGAGCGCACCGGCGTGGTTGTTACCAGAGTGGCGCCCGGCACCCCCGCCGAACGCGGCGGCCTGAACCAGGGCGACATCATCACCCGCGTAAACGACATGGAAGTAACAAGCGTAAACAAGCTGCGCAACCTCATCGCCAGCACGCTCCCGCAGAGCCGCGTGCGCATCTCGGCCATTCGCCGTAACCGCAGCATCTCCATCAGCATGCTCGTGGGCCAGGCACCGCACACCGGCGACGAATTCCGCCCCGCCCCACGCAAGCAGAAACAAGGGCTCGGGCTCAGCGTGCAGGAAGTAACCAAAGACGCGGCCGCCGCAATGGGCCTGCTCGAGCCGGGCGGCGCGATGGTGGCCGAGGCAGAGCCCGGCGGCGCCGCTGCCATTGCAAGGCCCGTGCCGCTAATGCAGGGCGACGTGATCCTCGAAGTAAACCGCGTGCCGGTGAAGAACGCAACCCTTTGCCGCGACATGCTCCGCAAACATCCCGCAGGCCAATACGTGCTCCTCTTCATCTACCGCAAAGGAAGCACACTCTTTACGGTACTGCGCATGCCGGAGCAGCCTTGACGCAGCAAAAGAGAGGAAGCTCGAACAACCGAGCAGTGAGCGCAGAACATCGAACGGCGAACTCGGAACATCGAACGCAAGACTCGTTTGCGGGAGTGAAACGAACGCAAAACACCGGCAAACAAGGCGTAACAGGCAAAGCAGTCTACGGTTGACCGGCCCCCACTTCCCAGCGCGCGGGGGCCGGGACGGCGGGCAACCGGAGCACGGCTATGCCCGATTGATTTCCTTCACAGGGGCGGGATCGGTCTGACCAAACCAGACAGCTCCCGCCCTCTTGCCTTTCGCCCGCCGTTTGCCGGCGCCCATCGGCTCTACTGTCCATACCGCAGATCCCAACGCAACGCAGATCAAACTCCTTGACATCACAATTGCAAATCGCTAAACTTATCCCGACACAACGAAACGATGCATGTTTTTCTAAAGTGAGGGCATTATATGACCAGACTCAGGAAGAGCTGTCTTATGCTGGCGGCCGTGCTGCTGGTGTTTACATTCGCGCGCCTGATGCTGTTCCTCGCCTACTTCAGCGTCTTCTCCGACCTCTCGATTGCCGAAACACTTGATGCATTCCTCGGCGGCCTGCGCTTCGACCTCTCCATAACCCTCACGTTTCTCGGCCTGCCGCTCGTGATGATGAACCTGCCGTTCAAGTTTGCCGAGCAATTCCGCTGGCACGCCGCATGGGCCTG